>OLKW01000321.1_pt1 | contig 186198 bp, 179 predicted proteins | sample 1604351 | NCBI WGS metagenome assembly OLKW01 (sample SAMEA104055714, study PRJEB20765) | soil metagenome | isolation source: soil
CATCAACCTTACGGGTAATGCAATTAAGTTCACAGAAAAAGGGAAAGTGCAGGTACACGCAAAGGTTCATCTACGGACAGAGGAAAATACTTTTATTGAATTTTCCGTAAAAGATACGGGTATAGGAATACCCCAGAATAAACTGGAATATATTTTTGAGCGATTCCGTCAGGCAGAATCTCATACCACAAGAGAATATGGAGGCGTTGGGCTTGGGTTGAGCATTGTAAAAAAGTTGGTGGAACTCCAGAACGGCACTTTGTCTGTAAAAAGCGAATTAAAGAAGGGTTCGGTTTTTTCCTTTTGCATCCCCTACAAAAAATCAATGCAAATTCCTACGACACCGACAATCGTAAAGAAAAAATATAATATGAAAGACCTGACCAAATTAAAAATAATGTTGGTTGAAGACAATCACTTAAACGTAAAACTGATCTTGAGTTTGTTTTCTGAACATAGTTTGAAATTGCAGGTTGCAGAGAATGGAAGTGTGTGTATTGAGAAACTCAAAGAAAATAATGGTTCGACTTCGCTCACAACATGTTTTGACATTATCCTGATGGACATGGAAATGCCTGTAATGAATGGATATGAAGCGGCAACCATTATACGCGATGAGCTTAAAAACAATATTCCAATTATTGCTATGACGGCTCATGCAATGGCAGGTGAAAGAGAAAAGTGTTTGAATTTAGGGATGAACGATTATATTTCAAAACCGCTAAATGCAAATCTGCTTTTTGAAAAAATGTATGACTTAACTGAACAAACCAAGAGTTTGGATGCAACAAGCTAAGTAATATGAATTGCAATCATTTTGTACTTTCGCCCAACGAGTTGTAAGAATAGAATTGTTGTAATCAGAGACAAAAAGAAATGAAAAGTAAATTGATAAAAAAACAATAAAGAAAAAGCTGCGAAAGGCAAGAAAACCTAAAAAGCAAGAAAACTTAACTGAAATTGTTGGGAATTCTATTCAGACACCGATAATTTAACGCTTAACTTTTTTGGGCAGTAAAACGACACGACAACTAAACAGAAATAGACATATTAAACTGCAAAAAATTGAACAAAATTAATTGGAAAGAAGTATGCAAATTTTTATCGGGTGCATTTTTAGTATTCGCATGTGCAAGTTGGTATATTGCTTATTATAAAATTAACGTTCCATTTATGGGAATGACTATGCCACATGATTTTTTATGGATTCATGTTTTTTTACATTTTTGTTTTTTTATACTTGTATTTTATTTTGGCTTCATAAGGAAAAAATAAATTAACAATGGCGGAGACAATTTGAAAAGGCTTACTCTCGGTAGACAACAACTTGTCTTTCGGCAGTTTTTTTAGTGGACAACTTTTCGCACCTAAAGGGCTGAATTTTTGCCGATTTTTACTTGTAATTACGCTTCGCTCTTTTTTTGTACTTTTGAATCCGGAACAGAAATTTTAGTGTCCCCTATCAGGTGACCGTACAAGTCCCAAATCCGAGCAAAGTCCCTTGTATCTTTAAGGAGTTCGTTCATATTTGGTCTGGAAGGGGGATACAAAAAAAGCCCTTCAAAATATTGAAGGGCTTTTTTATGCATGCTTTTTTTGTTATTTAATTTTTATACGGATTAGAAAACTTTGTATCAGCAACTAAAGAATAATCAGTAAGGGTTTTTAAAAAGGCCACCAAACATTTTTTGTTTTCATCCGTTAAATTGAATGTTACAGCTTCGTCTAGCGGTTGATACGTAATAGGATCGTGTTTCCTTAACTGGTAACTAAGTGTTGGACTAAAAACTATTCCGGAATTATAGTGTTCAACAACTTCTTCTAATGTCTTGTATCTTCCATCATGCATGTACGGCGCTGTAAGTCCTACATTTCGTAATGATGGGATTTTAAAAACTCCGTCCATTGCAGGATCAGATAATAAACTGCCCATGCCTTTATCTGTGTAAACAGCATCTAAGCCAATATTTTCAAATCCAACATCATTCCAACCTCTTAAATTTCTACCTGAATGACAATTAGCGCAACCTATACTTTGAAAAAGAGAAGCTCCTGTTTGTTCCTCACTTGTAAGTATTCCGGTATTTACATTCCATCCGCCATTTAATACATTTGCTTTATCTGCCTTGGAATTTACGTTAAACATAGAATAGATAAATTGTGCCAAAGCCTTTCCAATTGCTTCTTTGCTAATTGAAGTAGATCCAAAAGCTTCCTGAAAAAGCTGCGGATAATACGAGGTTGCATTTAATTTTTTAACCAAAAATTCTGAGCTTTCAAGCCCCATTTCTACCTGATGTCTTATGGGTTGCAACACCATGTCTTCAAGTCTTATCGTTCTGTTATCCCAGAAAAATCCCTGCGAATTAACAGCATTAACAATGGTCATAGAGTTACGTCCGGTTTTACCGCCATTAAATCCATCGCTAAAAGAAAGATTATCAGCAAAAGCAAACTCTTGTTTATGACAGGAGGCGCAGGATATGGTGTTATTTTGTGATAATTTTTTATCGTAAAATAAAGCTCTTCCCAATCTGGCGCCTGCGTTTGTTACAATATGACCGGTTACAGAATCAAGACCCAACAAAGCAGCTTCGTAATTATACGAATAATCCAGATTTGGTTTGTCTTCATTATTTTTTGCAACGGGTTCTTGTTTTTTGCATGCCATAAAAAGGGCTGAGCCCAAGCTAATAGCTGCTATCCAAATAAAAATTATTTTTTTCATAGTATTTTAATTTAAAAAGAACATGATAAATAAACTGATATTGGGTTATAAATCTGCAAAGAATAATTTGTTGTTTTTCGGTCTGTCGTATTTTCATCCGGAAAGAGGCTATACGTGGTACCTGTTTTAGAAAAAATCATTTTTACAGGCAAAGTATATTCTGCAAAAACAGATAGCCTTCTATTAATTTTATACTGAATTAGTATTCCCGGAGCAACTCCGTAATGCATAGAAGTTGCATAATTTTTTACTTGGTCGAAAGATGAAATAAAGGTTACTGAACTATCAACATAAGCAGTCAGCAAATTTAATCCGTATGCCACACTAAATGACCGACCTATGTTTTTATGCAAGTAGAAACCAAAGCTGGCGCTTGAAAAAAACTTATTGGTAACCGTTTGTTCGGTGGTTTTAATATTGGTTTGCGTGTTTTTGCTGTTCATACCGTTAACACCAAAACGTAAAAAGAATTTATTGAAATTACGGGTGTAATAAAGGAAAGAATTGGTTAAATCAGGGCTACCATTAGATTTAAAAGTTTTTTCTAAAAAACTCGAGGCGTTTACTGAAATAACATTTTTGTGCGACTTTTTAATCCACTTTGATGAATCGGAACGTACCACAGAAGAATCCTTCTGTGCCGAAGAACAAATACTGATTAATGCGAAAAAAAGTAATAAGAGATGCTTCATAAATCAATCAATTTTTTTAAATAAAACAGTAAGAGAATTTGCATTTTGTCCACTCTGAAAACTTTGTTTAATGTTACAAGAAACCAATGTATCATTATCCATAAAATCGCCGGCAAAAACTACCGTTCCCGAATTTTGACTTCTCAAACTCGTTACCAAATTAAAGCCGGGTAAAGAATAAATATCCATCAAATCAAAAGAAATTCCGCTAAACGAACTTGGTTTTCCAAGCAGGTATTTCCCGTCATTTGAATAGACGATTAATGGAGTGATATTATTTGCAGATTTAGCGCTGTGCGTGGTATGGTCTGCAAAAGAATAAATATCTCCGCCTACATTGCAAGTAAGGTATTTTCCATCAGGAGAAAGCTGAATATAACTGTAGCTGTTTGAATTGTATGTGAGCGTGTCTAAATTTAGGGCAGCTATATTTAGAACGACGCTATCGGCCGGTAAATTATTTACAAGATTATTTGACAACACAATATTTTTATACACATAATTTCCTATTTGATTATTATAGTATTGTGTTAGATATTTTAAATATACTGCATTGCCCAGGGTTCCGGCAAGCAGATTACAATAATTACCTGATCCCACGTTGAAATATTTTTCCTTAATAAAACTTTGGGTGCTTAAATCATATGTTCTGATACTATTATTTTGAGTAAGCACATACAAGAAGTTATTTTTTATTTTAAAATCTTTTGCTCCTGACGGAACACTGATACTATATTTTGAGGCTAAGGTTAAGGCATCGTAACAACTAATTGAGTTATTGGTATTAACAAATAATTCTGATTTTCCGGCATTAATAATTGGATACAGGATTGTAGTGCCCCCCGAAAAATTAGCAGTAATAAGAATCTTTTTTTGCGTATAATCTATAACACTTATTGTTCCCTGATTGTAATTTAAAACATAAAATACATTAATTTCTGGGAACATGGTTACTACAAATGACGAACTGCTAAATTGATTTGACGGTAATGCAATAGAAAAAGCATTAAGTGTTGTCTGTTGAAGATCTGAAACCAAAAAGCGATTAGTAAGGTTGAGAACGAGCTTATAGTACATAGTACCATTGTTACCAATAACGATATTCGAATCAATAAAACTGCTAACTGTTTTATCGGTAATTGAAGCAATTAATAAACCACCATCTATTCCTTTGTCAAAAGTTGGATCAGGTATGGGCGAGGTTGACCTGTAAATGTTAACGTTTTTATAGCCGCTTAATGTAATCGCGTCCCACTTAAGCAATATACCATTATTACTTTGTTGTGTTAATGTTACAACAAATTTGGTTTCTTGCACCTCGTGCTTTTTGCAGGATAAAACCACCAACAAAACCAAGACTATCATTAATGCGACCTTTTTAACCATACCATTCAAAATATACCTTTAAACAAATTTATGTTGTTACAACCAAAATTCCTATTAAATATTGTATTAAATAAATATATTTAACAAATGGCCGGTATGAGTTAGCAAGTGGTATGGTTTAAAAGATAAATGGTCAAGACATAAAAGCCTATATTTTATCGAAAAACCAATAAACCACCCCTAAAACCGGCAATTGGCAGCTTTATACTAAAAAATACTTTTATACGCCGGAATTTTTAATTTTACACCACGAAATAGACATGATTCAGAAATACAAATACCTAAGAAAATAAGCGTTCAAACAGGTGCCCGACTTAAACGGATGACAACTAAAAAACAGATAATTTCCCTATGAAAAAAGCCGATAAAATAAAAAACTTTAATTCCAACGACATTGCCAACACAAACGCAGGTATGTTTGGTTTACCCTTTACACAAGATGAATGCCAAATACAAATTATTCCTGTTCCATGGGAAGTAACGGTTAGTTACGGCGGCGGCACTGCGCAAGGACCTTATGCAGTTTTAGATGCATCGTATCAAGTAGATTTATACGACCCTATTGTTCCTAATGCCTGGCATTTCGGAATTTTCTTTGATGATTTGGAAGAAGCCATCAGTTTTAAAAGTCATACACTTCGTTTAAAAACAAAAAAATACATCGAGCAACTTTCTAAAGGAAAAACACCTAATAAAAAAGTGGTGGAGGAAGTAAACGAAGAATGTAAAAAAATGAACGAGTGGGTAAAATCAAAATCATTGCACTTTTTAAATCAAAATAAAACAGTAGGGCTTTTAGGTGGCGACCACTCCACGCCATTAGGAATGATGCAAGCACTTGCCGAAAAGTTTGGCGATTTTGGAATTCTGCAAATTGATGCGCATGCCGATTTGCGTAATGCATACGAAGGTTTTGAATTTTCTCACGCATCAATTATGTTCAACGCACTAAAAATAAAAGAAGTAAAAAAATTAGTGCAGGTTGGCATACGCGATTATTGCGATGATGAATTACATCTGATAAACAACTCGAAAGGACGTGTTATTACCTATTTTGACCGCGACATTAAACACCAGCAATACACGGGAGAAAACTGGAGTGATATATGCGATAAAATAATTGCTAACCTACCCGATAAAATTTATTTAAGTTTTGATATTGATGGCTTAGATCCAAAACTTTGTCCGCACACAGGAACACCCGTTGCAGGTGGTTTTGAAACCGAACAGGTTTTATTTCTATTGGAGAAGGTAGTTAAAAGCGGTAAAAAGATTCTTGCTTTTGATATTAATGAAGTAACACCCGGGCCCAAAGGAGATGACTGGGATGCTAATGTAGCCGCGCGTTTACTTTATCGTATTGCTAATTTGGTAGCTCACTCGCAAGGAAAAAAAGCTTAATTCTTTTTCGTACATTCGTTAAACGAATTATGCAGTACGGCAAATTATATTTATTTTTTTTATTTTCTATTTGTTTCGGACAATTATTTTCTCAATCCTACAATTTTAAAAACTACACGGTTGAGCATGGCTTGCCCTATATCCATATACAAGCTATTTTTCAGGACAATAAAGGTTATTTGTGGACGGGTGGTTACGGCGGACTAAGCAGGTTTGATGGAAAAATATTTACTAATTACAGTCCGCGAAACGGATTAGTACATTACTCTGTGCAATCAATCGACCAAGACTCTGCAGGTAATTTAATTATAGGAACCATTGAAGGCTTAAGTATTTTTGACGGAAAAACATTTACCAATTACACAAGAGAAAATGGTTTACTTGGCGAACATGTAAATTCTGTTTCGGTACTCGAAAATAAAATAGCTATTGCAACGGATAGCGGTCTTTTCTATTTAGTAAATAAAAAAATATTTGAAGAATCAACTTTAAAAAATGAATCTGTAAAAAAAATAAAATCAATTGCAATTGCTTTTGTTGGCATTACAACCAAAAAAGTTTTTACCAAAGATGAGAAGTCTTTCATTGTAAATTTTTCCTTCCTTCCACAATCAGACACCTTACTTAAAACATTTGAAATTGACGGGGATTCAAATTTGTGGCTGGGTACAAACAAAGGTTTGTTTTGTGTAGAAAACTATATTTCATCCCGACAAAAAAAATTAAAACAAATTATTTCGGGAATAGAAATTACCTGTTTGTATGCTGATAAAAAAAATTCACTCTGGATTGGCACACGCGAAAAACTTTTAAACTATACCGGTAAATTAAAAGAATACACTTTATCTAAAGAGTATAACGCAAACGATATTTTAAGTATCTCATCTGATTACGAACAAAATATTTGGATAGGCACACACAGCGGACTTTTTAAATTCAGAGACGAGGGATTTGTTTGCTACGATTTAGATGATGGATTAAAGAGCACCATGATTTACCCGATTATTATTGATAAAAAAAATACCATTTGGTTTGGCACCGACCGCGGAGGGATGTATGAATATAACGGCATAACATTTACAAATTACAATACAACAAACGGTTTGTCCGGTAACACGGTGCGCGGTTTGGTTTTTGATAGTACCGGATGCCTTTGGATAGCAACCGAAAATGGTTTATGTACAAAAAAAGGAAATACCTTTTCAATTGTATATCCTCTCCAAAATACGTTTATTCAATCGCTTTATCTTGATAGACAACATCGTTTGTGGATGGGACTTACCAATGGAGTTGCCTTGCTAGAGAATATTTATTCTAACAATATCAAGGTAAGATTTTTAAAACTCCCCTCTTCCATTCAGTCCGATCATCTCATTACTTCCTTTTGCGGAGACACAAAAGGAAATGTGTGGATGGCCTCTTTTATCAGCGGTTTATATATGTACAATGGAAAAGAAATTATAAACGTCACGAAAGAATATCGTTTGCAAACAAATTCCGTTTCAGATATTGTTATTTCTAAAAACAACCGACTTTATATTGGTACACTCGACGGAATTTACATTGTTAATCCAACATCAAAAACCTGCGAAAAAATAAGGGAAGAAGATGGTTTAAATTCTAATCTGGTTTATTCCTTACTACTAACCGATAACGAGCAAAATTTATGGGCAGGCACTAATCAGGGTGCTAATAAAATTGATTTGAACAGTTATTTTACAAAGCACGTAAACACTATTTTGTCATTCGGAAAAACAGAAGGTTTTAAAGGTGTTGAGTGTAATACAGGTGGATTATGTATGGATACATCAGGAACACTTTGGTTTGGAACTGTTAACGGAATAGTAAAACACAGTCCGGTAAAATATATTGCAAATGATAAGGAAGCCAAACTTTCACTCACAAACATTAAATTATTTTATGACGACACAGCTTTACAACAAAATGCTGTTTTACCAAACTCTTTTAATAATATTACGTTTCAGTACATTGGTATATGTCTTACCAATCCGGAAAAAGTTCGTTACATACATAAGCTGGAGGGATTTGAAAAAAACTGGAGTCCGGAAAGCAATCAGGGCTTAGTTACTTATTCTAACTTACCGTCGGGTGTTTACACTTTTAAAGTGCGCTGTTGCAACAATGAAGGCATCTGGACCAGCACACCACTTACATTTACATTTACCGTAACACCACCTATCTGGCAGCGCTGGTGGTTTATTTTATCGGAACTGGTTTTTATGGGATTAGTGATTGGAATTATTTTCAGAGTTCGTTTAAATCAGTTACGAAAAGAACAGGAAAGGGAGACCCGTACACAAATAGAGATTTCTAAAAACGAATTAAAAGCTTTGCGGGCACAAATGAATCCGCATTTTTTGTTTAACTCGCTAAACTCTATTCAACAATTTATTTTAACCCATAAAGAGGAAGAAGCTGTTTTTTACCTCAATCGTTTTGCCCGTTTAATGCGTATGATTTTAAATAACTCTGAAAAACAAGCCGTAACATTGAAAGAGGAAATAGACGCTTTGAAAATATATATTGATTTAGAAAAAATGCGCTTTAGTGACAAATTTGATTACGAAATAAAAGTAGCCGAAAACATAGATGCCGACTACGAACAAATACCAACCATGTTATTGCAGCCCTATGTAGAGAACGCTATTTTACACGGATTAACCCCGGGCGAAAAACAGGGTTTGTTAAAAATTAATTTTTTTATAGAAAATAATTTCATTCATGCTGTTATTGAAGATAACGGAATCGGACGTCGTAAATCAATTGAACTAAATAAAGACTCGCACAGAAGTCATGCTTCTTTGGGAATGAAAATTACGCAAGACAGGTTAAAACTTTTAGGAAACATTCAGCAAACCACTTATAACGTCCGAATTATTGATTTAGCAGATGCTACCGGAAATGCTACCGGAACCCGTGTAGAAATTACCTGGCCTGTTTTATAATTTTTTTGTACTTTAACGCAAGAATTTAATTATGATTAAAGCCCTTATAGTAGAAGACGAAACCAAAAGCAGGGAATTGCTTCAGGCACTGGTAATCAAACACTGTGCAGGTGTAGAAGTTGTTGCAACAGCAGCAAATGTAAAAGAAGGTGTAGATGCAGTAAATAAATACCATCCCGATTTAATTTTTTTGGATATCAGTATGCCCGACGGCACCGGTTTTGATTTACTCGAAAAAATTTCTCCTATTAAAGCTGATATTATTTTTACAACGGCTACGGATAAATACGCTATCAAAGCCATTAAATATTCTGCACTTGATTATTTATTAAAACCAATGGATGCCGAGGAGTTGAAAAACGCCGTAGGCAAATTGATTGAAAAAAAATCGAAAGTAAATACCGTTGAAAATTTAGCGCACTTGTTGCAAAACTTAAAACAGGGTAATGATTCCTATCAAAAAATAACCTTACCTACCAGCACTTCCTACGAAATAGTTTTTATTAAAGATATTATTCGTTGCGAAGCAGATGGAAGCTACACCACCTTTCATTTAACCGGTAAAAGAAAATTAATGGCTTCTGCCAGTTTGAAGCATTACGAAGATTTGCTTCCCGCTAATGAGTTTATGCGCATACACCACCACCATTTAATAAACATCAACCACGTTGTACGTTATTTAAAAGTTGATGGAGGTTATGCCGTTATGAGTGATGGCTCTCAGATTGAAATATCGCGCCGTAAAAAAGACGATTTTTTAGAGAAGCTGAATAAAATGTAACCCATTTACCACTTATTTGGTAAAACCGACCAGATACCAAATAACCATGACCACTTATTAGTCAGGTCTTTCAATTCGCTTAAGACTGTCGTAATTTCACTATAGTTCTTTGTTTTAACATGTTTTTGTTTGGTTGCAAACAACATAAAAAACCCCGCCGTTCAGGGACGCGCGGGGTTTTTTTTATGTAATTAATTGTTTTCGCGCCTACCCATGAGTACACTTTTACAAGAGTTTTTTATTGCCGCTCTTATAGATACTTTTCATGCTAAATATTCTTATACTTCTACAGTACAAACATTAAATATTCCTTTAGAAGTAAACTTCCATTTTTTAAATAAATCCAGATTCAATTTATATGTAGGGTTGGGCGCCAACAGTTCGTTTGTCCTGGCGCAACAAACACATCTTACAATTATAAAAGAGAATTCTACTAATGATGTAAGTTACAGCAACGTAGGTGTAAATAAATTTAATGCAATGTTGATGATGAGTTTAGGATGCGATATTCGCCTGGCAAAACATTGGTATATTACCCTCCTACCCTCTTACAAATACGGAATCACAAATATGTCGGCGGTAAGCGGTACAAATTATAAACCGGTTTTTCTTTCAGTAAATGCAGGGGTGAAATTTAAGTTTTAGAAATTGTCACTTCGAGTAACGACAAAGGAGTGTATCAAGAAGTGACACCGATAAAAGCTCAGTTCTCGATACGTCTCGCTGAAAAAGCGTGACTACTCGAACTGACAAAAAAATTAAATTGATTTAAATCCCGAAATTATTTTTTCTATAACAGTTTTATATTGAGTTATAAGAGCAGGTTTTGCCCAAAAATAAACGGTATAGTACGCTTTTTGATTATGTGTTACGTATTTCCAGGCAATGTAATCTTTAAAACGGTTGTCGCCAACACAAGTAAGTTTTCCCGAATAATGTATCCATTGTAAATTAGGTGTATAAAGTGAATCACCTTTATCGCCATGCGCTATTTTATATTGCCAAACCTGTGTACGCATTGGATCTGAAGCACCTTTTTTATCGCTGGGGTAAACAACCATATACAGGTAATCAAAATCGTCGACATTGGGTATTTTTAAAATGTTTACTGATAAAGCACAGTGGCAAATGCTGCTTCCGCCCGGCTTATCCCAACTGTCTTTAAAATATTGCTGCGGCTTCCAATCTTTAGGTAATTCGTAAGAAGCCATTAAATCGGGTTGAGAAATCTTTTCCTGCGCTTGCATAAAGAAACAAGTGCCGATACAAACTAAAACAAGCAGGTGTTTTAACATGATGTAAAATTAATAGAAAAATAGAAGCAAAAACAATGCCTTAAATAAAGTATATTTGGCATCGTGAAAAATTTAGCCGTAACCATCGTACAAAGCCAACTGGCCTGGGAAAACCCGGATGCCAATTTAAAACATTTTGATGGACTTTTAGCAGGGCAAAAAGACAAGGCTAATCTTATAGTACTACCCGAAATGTTTACTACAGGCTTTACCATGAAGCCCGAGAAAAACGCGGAGAAACACCCTGGGAAAGGCTTGCAATGGATGCAACAAAAAGCTGCACAACTTAATTGCTGTATTACCGGAAGTATTTGCGCAGAAGAAAATAATAAATATTACAACCGTTTATATTGGGCAGAACCAAGCGGGAATTACCTATCGTACAATAAGCATCATTTGTTTAGAATGGGAAATGAACAAGAACATTATGAAGCCGGCGATAGAAAAATTATATTGAATGTAAACGGTTGGAAAATTTTACCCTTAGTTTGTTACGATTTGCGTTTTCCAATATGGAGCAGAAATAATTGGCAAAAAGATGGAGAAAATTTAATTGCTGAATACGACGTATTAATTTACGTTGCAAATTGGCCTGAAGCACGCAGTTACGCCTGGAGGCAACTTTTAATTGCGCGTGCTATAGAGAACCAATGTTATGTAGTGGGTGTTAACCGCATTGGTGCCGATGGAACTTTTACTATGCACGCCGGAGATAGCATAATACTAAATCCATTGGGAGAAATACTAAGTAAAACAAAAGAACACCAAGAAAGTGTGGAAACGATTGAACTTGATTATGAATTTTTGCAAGGACTGAGAAAAAAATTTCCGGTGGGTTTAGATTCCGATTCGTTCGAGCTTAAGAATTAAATCTACGGATACGGATTTGTACGGATATACGAATAAGAAAAAACTGAATTATGAAATTACACATTGGAAGTGACCATGCAGGCTTTGATCTGAAAGAAAAATTGAGAGAATATCTCGCAAAAAAAAATTACACAGTAATTGATCATGGATGTTATTCGGAAGAAAGAGCCGACTATCCTGACTACGCACATTTAGTTGCAGAAAGTGTTTTAGCAGATGACAGTTCATTAGGAATTTTAATGTGCGGCAGCGGAAACGGAATAAATATTACAGCAAATAAACATGCGGGTATTCGCGCTGCACTTTGCTGGACGCCGGAAATTGCAACTTTGGCAAAACAACATAACAATGCGAATATTATTACGCTGCCCGCGCGCTTCATCGACTATAAAACGGCTACAGAGTGTGTAGATGCCTTTTTGTCGAGTGTTTTCGAGGGCGGAAGGCATGCAGATAGAGTAAATAAGATAGATATCTGTTAAAAAACATTGAATAACTTAGTCCTAAAGGGGTTTTAATACCGTTATATTCGCTGCATAAAATTTATCTCATGCTTACTATGACATTCGAAAACATATTGACGAATTTAGAAGAAAAGGTTTTAACCATCACTTTAAATCGTCCTGAAAAATTAAACGCACTTAACGCGAAAACTATTGAAGAACTTCACGAAGCATTAATTGAAGCAGAAAACAATAAAGATATACGTGCCGTTATTTTAACCGGTTCGGGAAACAAATCATTTGTGGCGGGAGCTGATATTGCCGAGTTTGCAAATTTTAGTGTGGCACAAGGAAAACAATTATCTGCAACAGGTCATTTTAAAATATTTAATTTTATTGAAAATTATTCTAAACCTGTAATTGCAGCCATAAACGGTTTTGCTTTAGGCGGCGGATTAGAATTAGCTATGTGTTGCCACATACGTGTTGCAAGCGATAATGCAAAAATGGGATTACCCGAAACATCATTAGGTGTTATACCAGGCTATGGCGGAACACAGCGTTTAGCACAATTAGTAGGCAAAGGAAAAGCATTTGAAATGATTGTTACGGCAGATATGCTTAATGCGCAGGATGCTTACAAATGGGGATTGGTAAATTATGTTGTTACGCAAGAAGAACTGCTTACAAAATGCAAAGAGATAGTTTCTAAAATTGCATTACGCTCACCGGTTGCAGTAAAGACTGCTATTAAAGTAATTAACGCGGGTTACAATGCACACGTTAACGGTTTTGATGTTGAGATAGAAGAATTTGGCAAGATGTTTGGGACGCATGATTTTAAAGAAGGTGTAAAAGCATTCTTAGAAAAACGCAAACCAACTTTCAATGGCAATTAAAAATTTTAAACAAGTAGTTAAGCGTTTAAAGCCGATTATATTTTTTGTTATTCTGTATTTTGTATTTCTGATTTTCTTTTCTTGTTCTTATAAAAAAGAAATTCCTCCTCCACCCGATTTGATTGAAGAAAGTAAAATGGCGCTTGTCATTAGTGATATTACCATTACAGAAGCTATACTTACAAACGAACCGCTCGCATCGCTTAACGATACTATAAAAAAATTAAATGTTTTAAAAGAGCATGGTGTTTCTAACGAACAATTTTTATTGAGCATGAAATATTATTCTGAAAACCCTATTAAATTAAAAGACATTTATGCCAAGGTGGGTGAGATACTGAATGCGAAGCAGCCGCAGAGGGATACGGCGCTGAAGAAGTAAGATTTTAACCGACCGAACTGAGTTTTTGTGTTTTAACTGAAAAACATTTTCAAACAAATGTTTACTTCATTTTTGTTTATAGATGATTTACCAAGGTTGATTTCTAATGTCATTTTGTGAAATAGTAAATCAATTAATTCATTCTGCTCATAAATAGTATAAAATTCTATTTCTTTGTTTTGATTTTTAAGGTAATAAATTTTATCCGCTTTGATTATCCCTTTATAAATCTCTTCTGTCGCAATGTTTGATTGAAGTAAACGATGGATGAAATATTTGAATTTATATTCCATATTTTTTTTATCAAATGTCGTATCATTAATTGTGATTGCTTTTTTTGAATTTGAATACTCGGAGAAAGAGGAAATGTTTTTTAGAAAGACATCAAGAACAACATCAGCAAGAAGAATCGGAAAAATAGTATCAACCAGCATTAAATTCAGTTGCTTTACTTTAGAACTAATTTTCTTAAAGAGAAATTGGTATTTGTCGCTAAAATTTGAGAGTTTTTTTATTGAAAACCCATCATTGATGTGGTAAATAAATGTGTACTCTGCAAACACCTTCCCTTTAAGATGAATAAAGTTGTGGAGATTTGATTCGTTTAGAACCGAAGGTATAGTTTGGATGCGCGCATTCATTTTTTGAAAATGTTTTTGTGATGATATTCTAAAAATTCTTTAGAAGGAAGAAATTTGTCAGGTAAGATAATAGATTGGTTTTGGTGTTTCAGAAATAAATCAGCAACAGCTGAATCCTTTTTATACTCAACAAATTGTCGTGAAATCTTTATTTTATAATCGGAGGTAACAGTTATAAAACCTCTGTCAAATGCTTTATCATGAAGTGCGTTCAAACACAAACCATTGTGAGGATTTAATCTGTTTTTCTCATCTTTAGACCAAGGGATTATGTGGCTTGCTACCAAAAAATCAGAAATTGATAATCCGGTAACACAACATTTCAGATTATAAGATGAAAGAATTGTCGAACGAAAAAAACTTTGATTGACTCGTTGCTTTACAATTGCTTCTCTTTCCTTTCCCATAGGAATATCAGCAATATTTATTTCCGCTATTTTCTCAATTGGTTGATTAGTAAATTTTGAAATCAATAACTCGCTTTCATACGCAAGATTATTCCAATCATTGTTAAATTCATTCCAAACTAATTCATCCAATTTGCTTGTATTCCCCAATCCTACAATTCCTCTCTTTTTTAATTCAGGGTCAAAACTTCCAAAATTTCCAATTTTCATTTTTACAGAATTTGGAGTTCTGCCAATAATTTTTGCAATCCGAATTATATCTGGGTGATTAGAACTAACTCTATTGAAAGGAATTTTGCAGTAAAGATTTAATGCAACAATTGTTTGTTCTTTATTCCAATTTTCTCTCGCCATTTTGAAACTTTAAATCAAGAAGAGTTTAATAGTAAAACTAATAAAATTTCCCGAACCACCCACCGTTAAAGTAATTGAGAGCAACCAAATTATTACAGCCGCGAAGGTGGCGCTTTTGAGGTAATAGTGAGGCTAGATATATTTTAGTCCAATATTTTTTTAGATTTAGCTCGCTATTATACCATTTGATTGGATACTAATTTATAATAAGGAATGGTATAATTAAAAATATTTCTCTTTTCGCCATATGCGAAATAAAAAAAAGTCTCCCATATTTCAGAGAAGCTTTTTTATTTAACACAAGCGCCGAAGTTTACTCACAATTTCAATTTCTTTATCAGTTTGCTGCTAATTAATGACTTCATTTGAGTGATTGCAACTTTGTTTAGCTGAACAAGTCTTTCCGGCTGTGATAATCCTTGATGAATAAGAACAGCATTTATGCTTTCTAAATTTGATAATACAACCAATTGCTCTAAGGTTGCGTCATCTCTTACATTGCCTACCGCTTTTGGATTTGCGTCTCTCCATTGTTTTGCTGTTATGCTGAATAAAGCCACATTTAGCAAGTCTGCTTCATTAGCATAAACAAAACTTATTTGCGTTTTGGTAAGTTCACCCGGAATCAGATTTTCTTTAATGGCATCGGTATGAATATGATAATTTATTTTTGCAAGTGTGCGTTGCAAACTCCAGTCTAATTTGAGTCTGTCATTTTCATCTTCTTTGAGTCTTTGAAATTCTCTGATTAGATAAATCTTAAATTCAGCGCTAATCCACATTCCAAATTCAAACGCAATATCCGGATGGGCAAAAGTACCACCATATCTTCCTGTTGTTGCTTTTAAACCTATTGCGTTGGTTTTTTGCTCCCATTCCTTTGCGCTTATTTTATAATTATTCAACCCGGCTTGGCTTTTAATTATGGCGAATTCGCCATAATTAAAATTTGGATTATAAACACTTTCTGCAAAAAAAGCTCCCCATATTTCAGAGAAGCTTTTTCATTCAACACAACCAATTTACTGAAGTAGTAACAGATCCTGAAACAAGTTCAGGATAAACTCAAAAAACTATTCCGCCACAACAGGCTCAGCAGCAGTACTTGTTAAATGTTCTTTTATGCGATATTCAATTTCTGCAGCTAACTCGGGGTTATCCAAAAATATTTGTTTCACACCATCACGGCCTTGTCCTAATTTAGTTTCTTCATAACTAAACCATGAACCGCTCTTTTTAATAATGTTCAACTCAACACCTAAATCAATTATCTCTCCTACTTTGCTTATTCCTTCTCCAAAAATAATATCAAACTCTGCCTGACGGAAAGGAGGCGCAACTTTATTCTTAATTACTTTAACTCGCGCACGGTTACCCATTACACTCTCACCATCTTTTAATTGTCCGATACGACGAATATCTAAACGAATGGAAGCATAAAATTTTAACGCATTACCACCGGTAGTAGTTTCGGGGTTACCAAACATAACACCGATTTTTTCGCGCAACTGGTTAATGAAAATAACACAGCATCCTGTTCTGTTAATGCTGCCGGTAAGTTTACGCAATGCCTGACTCATTAAACGTGCATGTAATCCCATTCTGCTATCGCCCATCTCACCTTCAATTTCTGCTTTGGGTGTAAGTGCCGCTACCGAATCAATTACAATTAAATCAATTGCGCCCGAGCGAATTAAATTATCTGTAATTTCTAATGCCTGCTCGCCGTTATCGGGCTGAGACATTAAAAGACTTGTTGTATCAACTCCTAAACGCTCTGCATAAGAACGATCGAAAGCATGCTCTGCATCAATAAATGCCGCAATACCTCCCGCCTTTTGCACGTTGGCAATAGCATGTATAGCTAATGTTGTTTTACCTGATGATTCAGGGCCGTATATTTCAACAACTCTTCCTTTTGGTAATCCACCAACGCCAAGTGCAATATCTAAGCCAAGTGAACCTGTACTGATAACCTCAATAGGTTCAATTTTGGTATCACCCAGTTTCATGATGGTTCCTTTGCCGTAGGTTTTCTCCAGCTTATCTAAAGTAAGTTGTAATGCCTTTAATTTTTCGCTGCTTACCTTTTGTGTTTGAGCAGCTTCTTCGTTGTTTTTCTTTGCCATGATTGAAAAGTATTTAAATAATTATAAAACAAAAGTACAGCAAAGTTTATTCGGTTTTAAGGGATTGCTAAAATATTTATTAACAATAAAATTATTTTGCTAAAATTATTAGCAAAATGAATTCCGTTGGTTAGGGAGGTCTCTACTATAGACTATTATTTACCCGTTGTCTGTTCGGTGCCAAAAAATAAAAAACCCCGCATTTTTGGTGCGGGGTTTTTAAAAATTACTATTTAATTTAGTGGGGTTTTTCTTCCGGCTGAGTTTCTATTTTATCAGCATCTTCTTCTCCGCTAACTTTAGGATGATATTTTGGTATCTCTGTTTTAGGAGCTTTAGGATCAACATAATCCCAATTAAGGATTTTGAATACTGTACGACGGTTAACAGCATGAAGTGCTTCTTTCTCTTGTTTGGTTTTAACTTTCGCTATTTGAGCGTCAGTAATCTTAAGCTTTAACTCTCCATACCCTTTTGCAATCAAACGTTCTGCCGGAATACCTTTTGCAATTAGGAAGTCAACACAAGATTTAGCACGTCTTTGTGATAAATCAAGGTTACTTGCGTTACTACCACGACTATCCGTATGTGCGCTTAACTCAATAACAATACTTGGGTTATCAGCTAAAGTTTTAAGCAGGAATGATAATGAGTCTTCAGAATTAATTGGTTTACCTGTATCGTTACCTTTGGCAGAACCTGTTTGATCAACTAACAATTCTGCTTTGCCCAAAGCGTATAATACAGCCGGGAAACGGATCTCTGCGGTAACTGGTTTCAATTGGAAATCTTTTTTAAAGTTTGTTGATTCGCTCATACCAACTGAACTGAATTTACCTCTATCATCTGAAGCTAAGAAACCTAACGGTGCAGATGCAGTTCTTAAATCTTTATTGGTTTGAGTATAATCTTCGTAAGAAATCTCCGGTTTAAGCTGGATGTTATAATTACCATCTTTATCAGAAGTTGTTTGAACTAAAGTTCCGTCCGAACCTTTTAAGATAATTGGGCAATTTGGTATGATAGTTTTATCATCCACATTAGTTATCTGACCGCTTACGTTAAATACCAATGGCGGAAGATAAAATGACCAGATATCATCGCTTCCTTTTCCGCCTTCACGGTCGGAAGAAAAATAACCTCTGTCTTTAGTACCATCATAAATGATAGCGAAATCATCATGTGGCGAATTCATTGGGTATTTTAAGTTTTCCGATTCGCCTTTAAAACTTCCGCTCTTATCGGCAGTTATTTTAAAAATATCAAGTCCACCCATTCCTATATGCCCGTCTGAAGAAAAATATAAAGTTTTTCCGTCAGAATGCATATAAGGATACCCTTCGTTATAAGCTGTATTTACAGCGGCGCCAAGGTTGGTTGGCTGACCCCAGTTTTTTGATTTTCTGTCAAATTCGCTTTTCCAGATATCATATTTACCAATTCCACCCGGCATGTTTGAAGAGAAATATAAAGTGTTTCCGTCAGGAGAAATTGATGGGTGACGAAACTGGAAGCTATCAATATCAAAAGGAAGAGTTTCTAAAGCACCCCAGTTTGGACCGGTTTTTTTAGAAACATAAAGTTGGCACTTTAGTTGCTTTTTCTTTTCTTCTCCGCAACGCGTAAAAATCATAAAGTCACCTTTACGACTTACATCAACAGATCCTTCGTTAAAAGGCGAGTTAATTGGTTCAGGAAGAGGGGTAGGTGTAGTCCATTTTCCGTTTTTATCTAATCGTGTTTCGAAAATATCTGAGTGAAGTCCGCCGGTACCAACATCTGTTTTACCACCCATAGCACCATCGCGTGTTGAAGTAAAATAAAGTGAAGTATTCTTTTTATCGGAAAAAGTTGGAGAGAAATCGCTTTCTTTAGAATTGAAAAGGCTCATATTCTCAATATGGTGACGGGTAGGATTATCAACCCATTTTTGCGCTAACTCGCAAGATTTAATTTCATCTTCTGCGCGTTTATCGGAAGGAACTTCTTTTTTATATTTTTCAAATTCAGCAATAGCTTCGTTGTAAAGTTTCTGTTCCTTTTTTATATCGCCAATGTAGTAATACGACATTGGATCGGGATATTTAGCTACAATAGCTTTTGAATAATAGGTAACCGCTTCGTTAAGTTGGTTAATGTGCCTGTAACACTCTGCCGTGCGATACAAAATTTTAGCTTTTTTCTCAGCTTTCTTTTCTCTTGCATAAGCTTTTTTATACCAGTCAATAGCCGCGAAATATTCTCTAATGCTAAAAGATTTTTCTGCCTCTTTATACGGATTCTTTTGTGCGAATCCTTTTGTACAAAAAAGAGCTGCTAAAACTAAAACTAAAGTAATTTTCTTCATCATAAGTTTATGTTAATACAAATCGACTGCTAAAATAGTAAAAATGTTAAAACCTCAAAAAAATAAAAAAATATATTGTAAGATAATCAGCCATGTAAGGCCTAAAACTCAGAATTATTGGTTTTTATTGGCTTAGCTTTTTACTTTTGACCAAAATAAGGTAAAATGAGAGTAAAAACTTTAGGTCAGTTCATTATTGAAAAACAGTCTGATTTTCCTTATGCAAAAGGCGAATTATCGAGGTTATTACGCGATATTGGTATTGCTTCGAAAATTGTTAACCGCGAGGTTAATAAGGCCGGATTAGTAGAGATTTTGGGCGAAACCGGCGAAACTAATGTGCAAGGCGAAAAAGTTAAAAAACTGGATGTATTTGCAAATGAGCAGTTTATAGCCGCTTTAAAGGCCGGTGGTGAGGTTTGCGCCATAGCTTCGGAAGAAAATGAAGAAATTATACCTATCGATTCGGAAGTTTCTAAAAATGCGAAATATGTGGTGGCAATAGATCCTTTAGACGGTTCCTCAAATATTGATGTAAACGTATCTGTTGGGACTATTTTTTCTATTTATCGTCGTCAAACTCTTAGTGGTCCCGGAGCTATAGAAGATTTTATGCAGCGCGGTACCGAGCAGGTAGCTGCCGGTTATGTTATATATGGTTCCTCTTGCATGATGGTTTATACAACCGGAAAGGGTGTTAACGGTTTTACTTTGGATCCAAGCATCGGTGAATTTTGTTTGTCACATCCAACTATGCAAACTCCAAAGAACGGAAGTGTATATTCTGTAAACGAAGGAAACTATCTGCATTTTCCTGACGGAGTAAAAAAATACATCAAATATTGTCAGGAAGAAGACAAAGCTACTAATCGTCCATATTCATCTCGTTATATTGGTAGTGGTGTAGCTGATATTCACAGAAATTTATTAATAGGGGGCATTTATATTTATCCTACAACTACAAAATCACCAAACGGTAAATTACGTTTACTTTATGAATGTAATCCTTTAGCCTATATCATTGAGCAAGCCGGAGGAAAAGCTACGGATGGTAAAGTTCGTATAATGGAAAAAGACATAAAGGAATTGCATCAGCGAACACCTTTGGTTTTAGGCTCATCTGAAATGGTTGAAAAAGCAATGGAATTTATGATGAAGTTTGAGTCGGTAGAAAGTAAATAACCACCCCGTCCACCGAAAAGGCGGACACCCCTCCTTGAAAAAAGGAGGGGAAAATACAAACTACAACATCGCTGCGCGCTTAACTAAATACGTGTGCAATATTTTATCAAAACCCTCTGAAATATCTGCTTCAATAAAATCTACTTTGTATTGTCCGCACTTGGTTTTTAATTGGGTGATGTAAGCGGTTAATTTTTCTAAATAATTTTTCTTTGCTTCTGCAGGATTTAATTTTATTTCTTCTCCGCTCTCCATGTCTATGAAATGATAGGGGCGATTTTCAAAATCAAAATCCATTTCACTTTTTTTATCGTTTACATGAAACAATAATACCTCGTGCTTTTTATGTTTCAAATGTTGTAGTGCCGAAAATAATTTTTCTTCCGATGCTGCATTATCAAACATATCACTAAAAACAATTACCAATGAACGTTTGTGAGTTATCTCAGCAATTTGATCTAACATTGAACCCGCTTGTGTTTCAACTTTATTTTCGGGTTTGTACTGTTTCATTAATTTTTCCAGCTCTTCAAACAACATTTTTTTGTGAATGCCACTTGAACGCGCTTGTGAATGAAAATTTATTTTGTCGGAAAAAACACTTAATCCAACCGCATCTCTTTGACGCAATAATAATTCGCTGAGTGCAGCGGCGCATTTAATAGAAAAATTTATTTTATTGTTTTGCTCAGTAGGGTTTGTTTTATCATCAACCGGATAATACATAGATGAAGAACAATCAATCACCAACTGGCAACGCAAATTAGTTTCTTCTTCGTATCGTTTTATAAAAAGTTTATCGCTGCGTCCGTATAATTTCCAATCGATATGACGCGTGCTTTCTCCTGGATTATAAATGCGATGCTCGGCAAACTCCACCGAAAAACCGTGAAACGGACTTTTATGCAATCCCGTAATAAATCCTTCTACTACTTGTTTGGCAAGCAACTCTAAGGCAGAAAATTTCTGAACATATTTAGGATGGATTATCGGCATTTTCAGTTATTAGTTATCGGTTATTAGTTAATAGTAAAGCACTTCTTCTAACAACTATTAACGGACAACGAATAACTTCTAAAGTTGTGCGTTTAACTTAGCAGCAAGTTGCGCTTTTGGAACCGCGCCTACTTGTTTGTCTACTACTTGTCCGTTTTTAAAGAACAAAATAGTCGGGATGTTACGTATACCAAACTCCATTGAAATACCCGGGTTGTGGTCTACATTTACTTTTCCGATAACTACTTTCCCTTCGTATTCTTTAGAAAGTTCTTCTACGATTGGACCTACCATGCGGCAAGGACCACACCATTCTGCCCAAAAATCTACTAATACGGGTTTGGTTGATTTTTTTACCAATTCTTCAAAGTTTGCGTCGTTAAATTCTATTGCCATGATTTCTTTATTTTAAGTTTTATAAAATTACAATTCTTTTCAATCAATTTTCTAACCATTTTTAATTTTCTGCCACAATGACTTACTTATTAAGTTTGGAATTTTTCTTGCCATATAAGAAGTAAACCACAAAACCTAAAAGCATCCACAAACCTGCTGCTTTTAAAGTAGTTGCATCTAAGGCAACAATCATTCCCGCACAAACCAAAATACCAAGAATAGGAACTAATGGAACTAATGGTGTTTTAAAGGGTCTTGCCAAATTGGGTTCTGCACGTCTCATAATCCAAATTCCGGCGCAAACCACAACAAAAGCAAAGAGAGTTCCGAAAGAAGTTAAATCTCCAGCAATACTTCCCGGAACAAATGCTGCAAACAATCCAACAAAAACAAAAAGTATCATGTTTGATTTGTAAGGAGTTCCGAATTTAGGATGAAGATCAGAAAAAACTTTTGGCAACAGTCCGTCGTTTGCCATTGAGTAAAACACACGCGATTGTCCCATTAACATTACTAATATTACAGAAGAGAAACCTGCCAAAATTGCAACAGTAACTGCAGTTCCTAGCCAAGTATAACCAATCATGTGCGCTTTAATCGCATAAGCAACGGATGCTTCTTTACCTGCATGTTCTAATTCTTCGCGACTAACAAGACCCGTTAAAACGTAAGAAAACAAAACATATAAAATAGTACATACTGCAAGAGAACCTAAAATACCAATCGGCATATCGCGCTTAGGATTTTTTGCTTCCTGCGCAGCAGTAGAAACCGCATCGAAACCAATAAAGGCAAAAAACACAATGGCTGCTCCGCCAAGTACTCCGCCCCAACCATGTTTAAAAACTCCTTCGTGTCCAACAACTCCTTCCGGAATCATATACGGTATATGGTTAGCCGAATTAATAAAGCCCCATCCTAAAGCAATAAATACAAGGACAATTGCCACTTTAATAAATACAATGATAGAATTTACAAAAGCCGATTCTTTAGTTCCTTTTATTAGCAGTAAAGAAAGTGCAAGTAAAATAAATAAAGCCGGAATATTCATTACACCACTTACTCCCGCCGCTGATGTTTCAAATGGAGAATGACACCATTGATAAGGTATTGAGCCTCCAAGTAAATTATTTAAGTATTCGCTCCATGCTATAGATACTGTTGCTGCGCCCAAAGCATATTCCATAATTAAAGCCCAACCAATTACCCAGGCAACAAACTCTCCCATGGTAGTATATGCGTATGTATATGCGCTACCTGCAATTGGTATCATAGCTGCAAATTCTGCGTAACATAAACCTGCAAAAAGACAACCAACGGCAGCAATTATAAAGGAGATTGTTACAGCAGGACCCGCAGCTTCCGCCGAAGCAGCAGCAGTTCTTACAAACAGACCGGCACCTATTATAGCGCCAATTCCTAAAGCAATTAATGAGCCTGCCCCGAGAGTCTTTTTAAGACCTTTTTCATTTGCCGCGGCTAATAATTGTTCTAAAGATTTTTTTCTGAATATCGACATACAATTTAATTTTTTGATAGTCTTCAAATATAGAAAGTTTTTTTACTTAATAGACCAACGATGGCAAAATCCCGTCAAAGACGGGATGTGTGTTAGTAAATTTTAGGGTTTTAATTTAAATAGTTGACTTAGTATTATTTGTTTTGTGTTAGTTATTTTAGTGGAATGGACACGAATTTCACTAATTATTAATTTTAATTCGTGCAATTAGTGTCAAGCAAAATATTTTGATGTACAAAAAAATTACTCCTTCCATAATTGAACAACTAAAAAAAATTGTTGGTGCAGAATTTGTTTTTACCGACGAAGAAAAATTAAAACATTATGGTCATGACGAAACGGAAGATCTTTTATTTATTCCTGAAGTAGTTGTCAAACCACGCACACCACAAGAAATTTCTGAAATATTAAAATTAGCCAATAAAGAATTAGTCACGGTTACACCACGCGCGGCGGGCACAGGTTTAAGCGGAGGCGCATTACCAATTTTTGGCGGAATAATTTTATCGGTAGAACGTTTCAATAAAATTCTTGAAATTGATGAAGCAAATTTACAAGCGACCGTTGAACCCGGAGTTATAAATGAAATTTTTCAGAACGCCGTAATAGAAAAAGGTTTGTTCTATCCACCGGATCCCGCAAGCAAAGGCAGTTGTTTTATGGGAGGAAATATTGCGGAGAACAGCGGCGGACCAAAATGTGTGAAATACGGTGTGACGAAAGATTATATTTTAAATTTGGAAATGGTTTTACCAACCGGAGAAATTATTTTTACCGGAGCGAATACATTGAAAAATTCTACAGGATATAATCTTACACAATTAATGGTTGGTAGCGAGGGAACGCTTGGTATCGTGACAAAAATTATTGTAAAGCTTCTCCCCTATCCGAAACACAATTTATTAATGCTTGTTCCTTTTAGAAATACAGAAGAAGCATGTAAAGCAGTTTCAGAAATTTTCAGAGCAGGATTTACGCCGAGTGCTTTAGAATTTATGGAACGCGATGCTTTAGATTGGGCGAGCAAACACGTTGAAAGTTCAGTTATAAAATTAGAAGACGATATACAAGCGCATTTATTAATTGAAGTTGACGGCAACGATACAGAAGTCTTAATGCGAGATATGGAAGCTATTAGTAATGTTGTTAGCGCTTTTAATATCGGAGAAATTTTATTTGCAGAAAGCGCTGCACAAAAAGCAGAGTTGTGGAAATTACGCCGCAAAATAAATGAAGCCGTTAAAGCAACTGCCATCAGCAAAGAGCAAGATACAGTTGTACAACGCGCTGAACTTCCTGCATTAATAAAAGGAATAAAAGAAATTGGCGCTCGTTACAATTTTAAAAGCGTTTGTTACGGTCACGCCGGAGATGGAAATTTACATACGCGCATTATCAAAGGCGATATGTCCGATGAACTCTGGAACGGAGAACACATTAAAAAAGCCATTACCGAAATTTTTATTCTCTGTAAAAAATTAGGCGGCACCATCAGCGGCGAGCATGGTATTGGGCTTGTACAAAAAGAATATACGCATATTGTCTTCGACCCAAAAACAATTGAGATACAAAAAGGAATTAAAAAATTATTTGACCCTAATTTGATTTTAAACCCGGGGAAGATCTTTGTTTAATACAATAGAACGCAGATAACACAGGTTTGCTTATGATAAACACGGAATAATTATTTAATACATTGTTACCAAATAACCAAAAAAATAAAATCTTATTAAATCATAACTCCCGATAGCTACCGGGACAGCGTCATCTGCGTTTAATTGTATTAAAATGAACTCCATCCTCGATACCAAAATAGAATTTTTAAAAGGCATTGGTCCTCAACGAGGAGATATGCTCAAAAAAGAACTGGGCATTTTTACGTATTATGATTTATTGAATCTCTATCCTTTCAGGTACGTCGACAGAAGTAAGATTTACAAAATAAAAGAAATTACCGAAGATTTGCTTTATGTACAGCTCAAAGGAAAAATAATTAAGACCGAAACCCTCGGGACAAAATTTCAAAAACGATTTGTGGCATGGTTGAAAGATGATACGGGAGTGATTGAATTAGTTTGGTTTCAAGGAGCGAAATGGCTGGAAGGAAAATTTAATGTAAATGTTGACTATATTGTATTAGGAAAGCCCAGCGAATTTAGAGGGAAATTTAATATCACGCATCCTGATGTTGACCTGGCAAATGATGAAAGCATAAAATTAAATTCTGCTTTGCAACCGGTTTATCCAAGCACAGAAAAATTAAAAAGTAAAGGACTCGACACAAAAGGCATTGTAAAGTTGCAGGAAGTTTTAATTCCCCAATTAAAAAATAATCCCGATAGCTATCGGGATATGGAAACGTTACCGGAAAATTTAATCGAGCAATATAAACTCATCAGCAAAGTAGAAGCTTATATACAAATTCACTTTCCGGAAAACGCCGAAAAATTAAAACAAGCCGAGTACAGATTAAAATTTGAAGAGTTTTTTTACTTGCAATTAAAAATATTAAAGAGCAAAGCTTTTCGTAAACACAGTATACAAAGTTTTGTGTTTGAAAAACTCGGACATTACTTCAATACATTTTTCGAAAAGCATTTGCCTTTTGAATTAACGGGCGCACAAAAACGCGTACTTAAAGAAATTCGTGCCGATGTAAGAACAGGAAAACAAATGAATCGTTTGCTGCAAGGAGATGTTGGTAGTGGAAAAACGATTGTGGCATTGATGAGTATGCTAATGGCGTTAGATAATAATTATCAAACTTGCCTAATGGCGCCCACCGAAATTTTAGCGCAACAACATTTTACAACTATTAGTCGCTTAGTTACTCCGTTGGGAATTACTTGCGTTTTACTTACAGGTTCAACAAAAACAAAACAGCGCAGAGAAATTTTACAAAATCTTATCGAAGGAAAAACTCAAATAATAATTGGTACGCACGCTTTATTAGAAGACCCCGTTCAATTTAAAAATTTAGGCTTTGTGGTTATTGATGAACAGCATCGTTTTGGTGTGGCACAACGCGCGCGATTACAAAATAAAAATATAAATCCTCCACACGTTTTAGTGATGAGTGCTACTCCTATTCCGCGCACACTTGCTATGACATTGTATGGAGATTTAGATACTTCCGTCATTGACGAATTACCTCCCGGAAGAAAACCAATTCAAACTAAGCATTACACAGATAGTAAACGTTTGCGCTTATATGGTTTTATGAGAGAACAAATAAAATTAGGTCGACAGGTTTACGTAGTGTATCCTTTAATAGAAGAATCTGAAAAATTAGATTTTAAAAATTTAATGGAAGGTTACGATACCTTATCAGAAGAATTCAAATTACCTGAATACAAAATAAGTGTGGTCTATGGAAAAATGGACACAGCAAAAAAAGATTTCGAGATGCAACGTTTTGTAAAAGGCGAAACACAAATTATGGTTGCAACAACCGTAATAGAAGTTGGGGTAGATGTACCCAATGCAAGTGTAATGGTAATTGAAAGCGCAGAACGTTTTGGTTTATCGCAATTACATCAATTGCGCGGAAGAGTTGGCAGAGGTGCAGAGCAAAGTTATTGTGTATTGATGACCTCTTTCAAACTTGGTGTTGACGGAAAAACAAGAATGGAAACTATGTGCCGCACTAACGATGGTTTCGAAGTTGCTGAGGTAGATTTAAAATTACGTGGCCCCGGAGATATTGAAGGCACACAACAAAGTGGAATTTTAAATTTACGTATTGCAGATTTAGCAAAAGACCAGCAGATTTTACAAATTGCAAGAAACGCAGCAAGCGATATTTTAGACAAAGACCCACAATTACAAAAACAGGAAAATCAGATTTTGAATAAGGAATTGATTTATCAGAATAAGAGTACGGTTAATTGGAGTAAGGTCGCCTAGCCCTAACGAGTTCAGAGGCCAACCTAGATGCTAAACTAGTTCAGCATGACACGTGCTTTTTTGATTGAGAGTGAAATGTTGTATTTGCGTTAGGGATGTGGCGGGCCCGGCTCTTTTGCCAACGAAATTTCTCACAATTACCGAAATGAATTTGCAAAAAGCCGAGCGAAGCGAGCCCAAAGCAGCCCGACCCCGCGTAATTTTTTATTAGAATGAGAAATGATGATGCGGGGAACGCCCTAAAGATTGACATCCATTCGTTTGTAGTAAATTAAAAACATTACTGTAAACCACCCTTCGGCAAGCTCAGGATGACATGTGTTTACTAAAGATTAACATCCATTCTTTTATAATAGATGATGAACATAACGGTGAACCAAATAGAAAATAAAATTCCAAGCACGCTGCTTAAACCAAAAGTATGTGTGAGGACAAAAAATAAAATTTTAGCACAAAAAGAAAGTACGTACAACTCGGTGCCCCATCGTTTCATGTGCCAAACACCAATGAAAGAAATAAATGTAGCAGCAATAATTAATCCGTAAACGGCAGGCATAAATACACCCAGCTTTTTTACAGAAGGAGAAAATACACCCGGAAATGTAAATAACACCCAGGCAAAACCTATCATGCACACAATTGATAATACCGTTGGTCTCTTTGCGTTCTTCATCTCAGCTACGAATTACGAATAGCAACCGTACGAATTGTACGAATAAACAGCCGCTTCTTCTTTTCATTTTCCATTTTCCGAATAACATTTTTCAACTAATCGCTAAACCCTAACCACTAATCCCTTTAATTACTTCGTATAGCCTCAACAGGATCCAATTGTGAGGCTCCGTAAGCCGGCACAAATCCCGAAATAATTCCAATTAAAAAAGAAATCGTTAAACCTAAAACTACGTTAGCCAATGTTAAAGTAATTTCCATTCCAAAAGCATCTCCGGCAAAGAGAGTAATGAGCCAGATAAAAAATAATCCGAGCGCTCCTCCTGTCAACGAAAGAAAAACTGCTTCGCTTAAAAATTGCAACAACACAAAATAATTTTTTGCACCTAAAGATTTTTGTATGCCAATTAAATTTGTTCTCTCTTTTACCGAAACAAACATAATATTTGCAATTCCAAATCCTCCGACAAGAATAGAAAACCCACCAATTATCCAACCCACAGTTCCTATCACATCAAACAAACCATCAAAGCCTTTACTCAAAATACTTGTTTCATTCAACGCAAAATTGTCCTCTATAGCAGGTTGCAAACGGCGTTCACTTCGTAAAATTCCGGTAAGCTCATCTTTTAATTGTTCATTACTTACACCCGGTTTTGCTTTGACTGCTATCGAAGGCTGATTGCTTTCCTGCCTTACATCAATTATATTTCTAATAAAATTCAACGGAATTAAAACCTGATCGTCTTTGCTGTCGCCCAACATACTCTCGCCCTGCTTCTTCACCACACCAATTACCATAAATTTTCTTCCCAGTAATTTTATTTCTTTACCAAGCGGATTTTCTCCGGGAGAAAAAAGTCCGTCACGAATAGTAACTCCGATAACCGCCACATTTTTTCCATTCTCAGATTCCATTTGCGTAAAAAATCTGCCGTTATCAATTTCAAAATTAGATACACGATTATAATCTGCCGAAACACCACACACATGTGCTCTTTCTATGGAGCTTGAAAAACGTTGAATTGTTTTGCGGACATCCACTTCAAACATTGCGGCATCAGCAGTCTTAGATTTTTTTACAATAGCTTCCAAATCGCTCACCTGCGCTGTTGGTCTAAGCATATATTTCCACCAAGGATAATCTCCGCCAAAAGCCCAAGGCCATTTTTGAACCATCACCACATTGTTTCCTAATGATTCTATGCTTCCGCGAATATTTTTTTCAAGACTATCTACAACTGTAAAAACCGTGATGATGGCGAAGATTCCAATTGTAATTCCCAACAGCGACAAAAAAGTGCGCAACTTATTAGCCAGCAAAGAATGCCAGGCAAATAAAATACTTTCTTTAATTAATCGGACGAATAAATGCATCTAATAAAATATAGCGCAAAAGTACATATTAGCAATGGCTATAAAAAACCGCCTACACTCGATTTTGGGGCTTTGGTGTATTTATTATTGGGGCGTTACCCAGAGGCGCACTGATAATTTCCTCTGCTATAATAAATATTACTCGCTCTGGGTCGGGCTGCTTTGGGGTCGCTTCGCTTCGCTTTTTGCATTATCATTTCTATTTCACTTAAACTTTCGGCGGCAAAAGAGCCAAGCCCGTCGCATCCCTAACGCGATACAAACAACACGGTTAATTTTTACCTTTGCAGCGATGACCACCAACCTCAGCGAAATAGCAGATGTATTGCAAATGACCTCTCTAAATTGTTAGATACTTAATTCCCTTTTTAAAATCCAAATTCCTTTAATTATTAAATTTGCACCATGAAAAAAGAAACTGCAATTAAGTTATTTGAAACTAAACAAGTTCGCTCTTTATGGAATGAAAAAGAAGAAAAATGGTATTTTTCTATTGTTGATATTATTGATATACTCACCTCAAGTCCAAATCCAAGGAAATATTGGAGTGTTTTAAAAAACCGCTTGAAACAAGAGGGAAGTCAGTTGACTACAAATTGTAGTCAACTGAAAATGCAGTCTTCCGATGGCAAATATTATCTTACCGATGTAGCTGACACCGAGCAATTACTCCGCTTAATTCAATCCATCCCATCTCCTAAAGCCGAACCCTTCAAGCAATGGTTGGCAAAAGTCGGATATGAACGCATGCAGGAAATAGCTGATCCGGCTCAAGGATTAGATAGGGCAAGAGAGAATTGGCAAAAATTGGGTAGAAGCGAAAAGTGGATACAACAACGAATGACCGGTCAGGAAACCCGAAACAAACTCACCGATTATTGGAAAAACAGTGGGGTAGAAAAAGGAGATGAATTTGCTTTACTCACTAATATTATACATCAAGAGTGGGCCGGACTTTCAGTAAAGAATCATAAAAAGACGAAGGGTTTACAAACACAAAATCTTAGAGACCATATGAGCGAAGCCGAACTAATTTTCACTGCTCTTGCCGAACTTTCTACCCGCCAAATCGCTGAAACAGATGAAGCAAAAGGATTACTGGAAAATAAAGTAGCAAGTAAAAAAGGAGGTACGATAGCCAAAGATGCCCGCATGGCACTTGAAAAAAGAACAGGAAAAAAAGTAGTTACTTCAGAAAATTTTCTACCACCTTCAGTAGAGAAAAAGAAATTAGGTAAAAAATCTAAATGACCACCAACCTCAGCGAAATAGCAGACGTATTACAAATGACTTCCAGATTAATGGAGTTGCACGATGGCAATCAGTTTAAAATAAAAGGACTGGCAGCGGCGGCTTTTAAACTTTCTAAATTACATGTTGCAGAAGAAGATTTTACGGAAGAAAAAATCATGCAACTGGGCGGTGTTGGAAAAAGTGTTGCAAAAACAGTTTTAGAAATTGCACACAAAGGTTCTTCGGCAGAATTGGATGAGCTGATGGAGAAAACTCCGAAAGGTGTGATAGAAATGATGGGCGTAAAAGGGCTCGGTCCAAAAAAAGTAAAACAGCTTTGGCACGAGCTGGAAATTGAAAGCGTGGGAGAACTTTTATACGCCTGCAACGAAAATCGTTTAACAAGTTTAAAAGGCTTTGGCGAAAAAACACAACATGCGGTTATACAAAGCATAGAATTTTTACAGGGCGCTGCAGGGAAAGTCCATTTTGCAACAGTTGAAGAATTAGCAGATAACTTAGTAGAAGATTTAAAAGAACTCCCTTATATATCAAACATAAGTTTAACAGGAGATATTTATCGCAAAGCACAGACGCTGGAAAAAATTGATATTCTTATTTCATCTGATGAACCGGTTGAAAGTGAGTTTCAAAGTCCGATACCGGTAAACCTTATAACCGTTAGCGAAGAGGATTTTTATTATGAGTTAGTAAAAACTTCTTCTACAAAAGAACATTTGGAAAAAATAAACTTCGGAGTACTTTCCCCTCCTTCCTTCAAGGGGGGAACCAAGGGGTGGTCCTCGGAGGAAGAAGTTTATAAGGCATTAAACAAACCTTATTTCATTCCCGAATGGAGAGAAGGTTTGTTTGAAGAAAAGATTTTTGAAAAATATCCTGAAAATCTTATTGAGGAAAGGCACTTAAAAGGAATTCTTCACAACCACAGTACATACAGTGATGGCAAAAATACGCTGGAAGAAATGGCAAGCTACTGCAAGCAATTAGGTTACGAATATTTCGGAATTGCAGATCACTCTAAAAGCGCAACTTACGCCGGCGGATTACAGGAAGATGAAATCATCAAACAACACAAAGAAATTGATGCGCTCAATAAAGAAATGGCACCCTTTAAAATTTTAAAAGGAATAGAGTGCGATATTTTATTTGACGGCTCAATGGATTACAACAATGATATTTTAAAAACATTCGATTACATAGTCGCTTCCATACACCAGCATTTTAAAATGGATGAAGAGAAAGCAACTACTCGTTTAATAAAAGCTATTGAAAATCCTTATACAACAATTCTTGGTCATCCAACCGGTAGATTATTATTGGCTCGTCCGGGTTATCCCATCAACCACAAAAAAATAATTGATGCCTGTGCAGCTAATAATGTTATTATAGAATTAAACGCACATCATTACCGTTTAGATATTGATTGGACATGGATACCTTATTGTATTGAGAAAGGCGTAAAAATTTCTATCAATCCCGATGCGCATGAAAAGCAAGGCTTTCATGAAATGCATTTTGGTACTTGTGTGGCACGCAAAGGTTTGCTCACCAAAGATTTTTGTTTTAATGCAATGAATCTGGAGGAGATGGTTAAATATTTGCAGTCAAAAAATACAATTTAACGCAGATGACACAGATTAATATGATTTACGCTGTCCAAAAAAATAAAAATCATATTTAATCATAAAAATTCGCGTCATCAGTGCTCCATTTTTTGGATCTGTAAGAATAGTAAATTGACAAAAATCATCTTTTAAAACGCTGCATTTTACTGTATATTTGTCCTCGTTAAGTATTATAACTTGCATTTATACTACCCAACATGGCAAAAGAATTAAGAAACCGTTTACACAAAACCGAGCTTAAAAAAAATTTAGCAGAAGAAGCTTTCCCTCGCAAAACATTTTCGTTTTACCGTTACGTAACTATTGAAAACCCCCAGCAACTACGTGATGAATTGTATAAACAGTGGGATGCACTAAAAGCATTTGGTCGCGTTTATTTATCAAACGAAGGAATTAATGCGCAGATGAGTGTGCCTGAACAAAGTTGGGATGAATTTGTAAAACAACTTTACGCTCTCCCCTATTTTACAAATGTGCCTTTTAAGTTTGCAGTAGAAGATGACGGAAAATCATTTTACAAACTCATTATTAAAGTCCGCACAAAAATTGTGGCCGACGGAATTGATGATCCTACTTTCGATCCATCCAACACGGGAAAATATTTAAACGCAAAAGAATTCAATGAATATTTAGAAAAACCCGGAACTATTGTGGTTGACATGCGCAATCATTACGAAAGCGAAGTGGGAAAATTTGAAAATGCTTTTTGTCCGGATGCAGATACCTTTAAAGAAGAATTACCATTGGTAATTGATCATTTAAAAGGACAAGAAGAACAAAATGTATTAATGTACTGCACGGGCGGCATTCGTTGCGAAAAAGCAAGCGCCTATTTTAAACACAAAGGATTTAAAAATGTTTTTCATTTGCATGGCGGCATCATACAATACGCTCACGAAATAAAAGAGCAAGGATTAAAAAGTAAATTCATTGGGAAGAATTTTGTGTTCGACGAGAGAGTTGGTGAACGTATTACAGAAGATGTGATTGCAGAATGTCATCAATGCGACGCAAGTTGCGACCGTCATGTAAATTGCAAAAACGATGATTGTCACTTACTTTTTATACAATGCGAAGAATGCGAAAAGAAAATGAATGGTTGTTGTACTCCGGCCTGTATGGAGATTGTTGCATTACCTATTGAAGAGCAACGCAAACTTCGCAAAGGAAGAATTAAATCAGATAAAGAAACATTGGCTGTTTACAAAAGCAGATTGCGTCCTAACCTGAAGGATATTCTTAAAAAGAAATAGTTTTTTATTTCAAACTTCATTCAGGACTAAAGTCCTTTATAAATATTAGCTTTATAACACAGCCCTTAAGGACTGTGTTAGTAATATGCTCATCCGATTTGGGCTTTAGCCCTGACTATAAAAAAAGGAGATTCGCGCCTTTGCGTCTTTGCGGTTTAATTGTATTTTTACTTAAAATTCTATGGCATTACTAAAGCCCGTAAACGGCATTTCACCAAAATTTGGTAAAAATATTTATCTGGCAGAGAATTGCACAGTTGTAGGCGATGTAATAATGGGTGATGATTGCAGCGTATGGTTCAACGTAGTTGTGCGAGGCGACGTTAACTCTATTCGTATTGGTAACAAAGTAAATATTCAGGATGGCGCTGTAATACATTGCACTTACCAAAAAACAAAAACAACTATTGGTAATAATGTTTCTATCGGTCATAACGCAATTGTACACGGATGTACTATACATGATAATGTTTTAGTTGGTATGGGTGCTATTGTTATGGATAATTGTGTGATAGAAAGCAATTGTATTATTGCCGCCGGCGCTGTGCTAACAGAAAACACACACGTCCCATCCGGCACAATATACGCCGGCGTGCCTGCTAAAAAAGTAAAGGACATTGACCAAAAGCTGTTAGAAGGTGAAGTGCATCGTATTGCCAATAACTATTTGATGTATTCAGGTTGGTTTAAGTAATTCACAAAAAGTTTTAAGTTTGCTTAATATTTCCGAAATTCGGCACTTCTTAACAGAAATTTAAAGTCAATCCGGTCTGCATTACCTATTTCAATGAAAAAAGAATATCTCTTCATTTTTTTCTTCTTCCTTTCTACTTATTGTTTTTTACAAAATAATACCGATTTGCAATTAATCAGCTCATGCGATTTCAAAATAAAAGAATTTGAAACCACCCGAAAAATTTCTTATGTATTTGCCGAGAAAAATGTTTTTGTAAAATACAATCCGGTTAGCTTGTTATTTGGAGGTTCGCTATATTTTTACCAAAGAGTAATTTCTCCGCAAATACAATCAGGTTGTGCGTTTGATGTTAGTTGTTCTAATTTTTCGAGGCAATCCATAAAACAATATGGCATATTAAAAGGTGTTGCTTTATCGGCCGATAGGTTAACACGATGTACCCGTATAGCCGCCGTTGATTTTCATCCGGTTATGATAAATGAAGAGGGGAAGTGCATTGATCATCCTGAATTTTATAAATTACGAAAGTGAAAAATATTTTAGGTATAATTCTTATTCTATTTTCATTACCAGTTACGTCGCAAACTAATTTTAATGATGAGTTAAATTTTTTATTCCATTTATCGGAAAACAAATTAATTGATGACGCTGTATTTTATGGAAACAAATTACTGAAAAGCGAAAAATATAATGAGTCGCAAAAAGATACAATTAATTATTTTTTGGGGAAAATGTTACTCTCCAGTACTGCCGATTCTTTGGCGCCCACTTACTTACGTGAAATTTCAATTAATTCGGGTTTCTATTATTTTGGGCGGTTTAACGAGTTAGATCAATTATTAAAACGAAAAAAATCAACTGAAGCTTTCGCGAAAACAGCCTTACTAGATTCCAGTACGTCTGAAGTTATTAATCAACTTATTAATTTTGAAAAAGCAGGTTTATATTTATATAATAACCAACAAAAGAAATTTGATTCATTAGCCGCACTTTTTAAATCAACAGAAGTAGATTTAAAAGCCGAGCAGTTAAATATGATAAACTATGGCGTTATTAATCGTAATCTTAAACGCAAATCTCCCTTTGTAGCCGGCATGCTTTCTGCTGTAGTACCGGGTTTAGGCAAAGTATATGCAGGTAATAACGGACAAGCCATAACCAGTTTTTTAAGTGTGGTATTAATCGGCGGTATAGCTGCTGAGAATTACATAAAACAAGGAATTACTCATCCTCAAACTATTATTTTTGGTGTGTTAACCGGAGTTTTTTATGTAGCAAATATTTGGGGAAGTGCTCTTAGTGTACAAATAATCAGAAACGAAAAAGATCTTGAAAACAAAAATAACATATTGGTGTCTTTGCGCATGCCTTTGCGTAAATTTTTTAAGTAAGGCGTCTGTAGGTATTGAATTAGCAGATAGTTTATTTGCTAAAAAACAATACCAAGATGCTTCTCTTGAATATGAAAAAACAATATTCACTTGTGGTAACGACACCGCGAAAAATTTTTACATTTTTAAAAAATCAATTTGTCAGAAATTATCCAGAAGTTTTAATGCAGAAATTAAAACATTATTGAGAGTAAACCTTTCAATCTGTTCTGATTCTTTGGCCTGTGTTGTGTATTATGAAAGTGCTTTGGCTAACTATGTCCTTGCAAATTTTAAAAAATCGAACGAACTTTTAGAAAGAGCACATAGTTTACCTATTAACACAACCGAATATAATTCCTGCCTTTTACTTCATGGATTTGTATTAAATGAGTTAAACGATTATTCTATGGCTAAAACCAAGTTTACAGAGTACTTTAAAAACGCTACACTTATTAAATCTGAAAAGGCGTTGTTTTTAATAGATTCTATCTACGCCGACAAAAATATTCCAAAATTAAAATCGCTTAAGAAAGCAAGAAGAATGTCTTTGATTTTACCGGGCTCGGGTTTATTTTACGCCGGAAAACCGGGAAAAGCAATTACCAATATTACGCTGTTATTATCAGCCGCTGCTTACACAACTTACAATGTTTTCATTACAAATTATTATACAGCTATTAGCAGCGGATTTTATTTTATGCGTTATTTTTATACCGGAGGGGTTAATCAGCTTAATGATGAAATTCCTAAGTATAATTACAAAAAAACGCGTAAATTTAATGACGCAGTAAAACACAAACTAATTAGCAATATGCTTTTATGATTAAGAAACTAGTTCTTATAACCTGTTTGCTTTTTAACATCAGTAAAGCGCAGGAAGAAAAAAAACCGCTTAACACATTATTGGGCCACACCGCTGCAATTAACAGCGTAGATGTATCTGTTAACGGAAAATATTTAATCTCCGGTTCAAAAGATGAAACCGTACGAGTATGGGATTTGGATAATAATACCTTACTTAAAACAATAAACGGATTACCTTCTTCAGCCAAACGTGTAAAATTTAGTCCTGCTTGCGATAAATTTCTGGTAGGTTTTTATGAAGATTTTTATGAGTTTGGTTTCCCTTCTTGTAAAACCAAAAAAAAGAAAAAAAAATCACAAGAAGGGTTTGTTGAAACGGTTTGCTACTCTAACGATGGCGAATTTATTTTGACATCAGGTTGGCGCGATAAAACATTAAACGTCTGGAAATATAAAAGTTTAAAAAACCAGGTTGCATTTGAAGAAACCGAATGGATAGATAATGCTTGCTTTAATAAAACCGGGCAAATTGTTTTATCGGGTGGGCATGATAATAAAGTAAAACTATGGGATGTATCAACGGGTAAGATGATAAAATCTTTTGCCGGGCATGATGATTGGATTTATATGGTTAGATTTTCATTAGATGAAAAACATATTTATTCTGCCGGTCTTGATAAAACAATTAAAATTTGGGAAATAGAATCGGGAAAGAATATTGCAACACTTAAAGGTCATTTAGATGGGGTTGTTTCATTTGATGTTTCGCCTGATGGCAATTATTTAGTTTCTACAGGTATGGATAAACAAATTATTTTATGGCATTTAGGTGACAATAAAATAATTGAGAAATTCTTGGCTCACACCGATCCAATTTTTACAATAAAATTCTCTCCTGATGGTAAAAAGATATATTCTGCAGGAAAAGATGGTTCTATAAAAATTTGGGAGGTTAATTATAAATAATTAAAATTGATTTAATATCGGAACTATTTCAAAAAAAATTAAATAAAAAAACCCCGAGATTTTCATCCGGGGGTTTTTATTTTTTTAAAAACTAAAAATTAGTTAGAAGCTTTTAGTTTAGATGTTTTGATAGGAGTTCCTTCAACAATCCATCCTTGACGGAAATACTCATTACGAGCATAAACCACACCGTCAATAAGTGCATCATATCCTGGACCTGCATTCTCAATAGCTTTGTCAACAGCACCTTTTAACGCTGGCTGTGTACACATTTTCATTTCTTTACCTTTAGAACGAGGACCTTTTGCATCATCCGGTAAACGTAACGTTACGTTTTTTGAACTGATTACTGTAAAGTCGATTAAACGAGTGCTACAGCTAGTCATAAAAAACGCTATAGCTAAAGAAGCTAAGATTGTAATTTTTTTCATAGTGTTAATTTTTGGTTTTAGTTAAGCAAAGGTATTAATTATAATTAAAAATGCAAATTTGAAGGTATTTTTTTAAAAACAGAGAATTACCAAGATAACATATTTGTAATAACTATTAAAACGGCACCTAAAATTAATAAAAGAAGACCAAATCCAAGAAATAGAGGATTACCCCCCGATAATATTCCTAAATATAAAAGCACCACTCCTATAGCCAAGCATGAGCTTCCAAGAGAATATAACATTGCTGCCAAAATAGTAGCAAAAGCATAAGCGCTTTTCTTATACTTTTTACTTATAGCAAGACTCTCATTATTTGCATGGTTAACATTACTTTCTACCCTATTCAAAACCTGCGCTTTCTTGTCCAAAAAGGTTTTTTTGGTCTCGCGAAAAGTATTTTTTGTGCTTATTGGAAGGTTTTTATCAGAAAGAAGGAGTTCTTTTTTAACAGAATTATCTACAATTAGTTGAATATTAGGTTTTTGTGGCCTTGTAATTAAGTCAAGTTCTGTGTGTGCTATTTTATTTTTTCTGAGTTGACTGTTTTTGTTTGAACCAGTTTTTTCAAAATAAATCCCGGGATTATATCTTTTGTTATGAATTGAAAAACCTCCGTTAGTCTTACAAGAAGTAAGAAGAATAACGACAATTACATATGAAATAAATTGTTTCGTGGTTTTAATATTATAAGAATTTGGGCAGCCTACATTTAAATTGGTTATTTAAATACATACTTTTTTGCACAGCCAGTAAACATGATTTTCTGGCTATCTTGAAAAATCCATGTTTTTGCGCCTTCTTTCGTAATTTTTATCATACCCTTGATAAATCTGTCGTTTCCCTCGGCGCCCTTTTGATATGTTATTCTGATAGGAATACCTATTTCACCGGTATATGGGTCTTTATAACAAGCATCATAATAAACCGAAGTGTTGGCATTATCATATCTCCCCGCGCATTCACGAAGCAAAGATTCTCCAACCTGTTTTGCCAAAGAATTTGCATAGTTTACAAATTCTTCGGAATTCCTATCCCATTTTTCTCCTCCGCCACTACCTGAAGAGCTACCCTTTTCTTCTTTTTTTACTGACGAATAATCTTCGGTCTTACCATCCGAATATTTTATCAAATCAATTTCTGATTTTTTAATTTCTTTTGTTAAATCATCGCCCTCTATAGCTTTGTAAAATACCTTTTCATCCAAAATATCGGTTATTTTACATTTAATAATTTCGCCATCTTTTCTGTAAATTTTATCCTGCGAAAACCCGTAAAGGGCAAGTGTGATAAAAACTAAGGTTACTACTATTTTTTTTGTTTTCATGTTTACGAAGTTAAAGTAAATATTTATTTTACACAATTAGTATTATAATTTACGTTGTTTCTCACAGATTAATCGTTTCCGGCATTTTCAAAAACCCATACCTTACTCCCATCCGGCTTAACCTTAATCGTTCCTTTTATAAAACCATTATTCAGGGCATTGTATTTTTCATACTTAATTATAATTGGGATATTTATTTCTCCTGTCATCATATCCTTATACACAGAATCAAAATAAACTGCTACTGACGAATTTTCAACTCTCCCGGCCATTTTAAGAAGAATAGATTGACTCATTTGTCGAGCCAAGCTGTTTGCATAATTAACAAACTCATCCGAATTCCTGTCAAATTTTTTCTCCGGTTTAGTTTCTTCTTTAATCCTTTTTGTTGTGTCGGCCACAGAATAATCTACTACTTTACCGCCGTCATACTTGATAATATCAATTTCTGATTTTTTAATTTCTTTTGTAACTCCATTTCCATCAGCACCTTTATAAAATACCTTTTCGTCCACAACATCCGTTATTTTGCACTCAATAATTCCGCCTTCTTTTTTATAAATTTTATCTTGGGCAAAGGATAGCGAAACTTTCATTACAAAAGCAATTGCAAAAATTATTTTTCCGATATTTAACATAATCAATTCTATGTAAATTTATTAATTTATACCTAAAATCCCTAATAAATTATTTAGAAAAGAAAAAGCGCAAACTAATTGCAATAGCCTAAGAGAGTAAAGTAATATGAGCACGCTCCACCCGAAATATCTTACTGGTAGTTTTCTGCGAAGAGAATAATTGCTGCATACGCTCTGTATTAGTATCAGTTATAAAAACTTGTCCAAAATCATTGGAAGAAACCAATTGCACTAATTTTTCGAAACGTTTATTATCTAATTTATCATAAATATCATCCAACAAAAGCAAAGGCTTTAAACCCGTTTTATTTTTTATGTATTCGTACTGTGCTAATTTAAGCGCCAGCAAATAAGTTTTCTGTTGACCCTGCGAAGCATACTTCTTCACTTCGTTTTCTCCCAGTAAAAAATTTAAATCATCTCTATGTATGCCCACAGAAGTATGTTCTAAAGCGCAATCTTTATTTACAGCAAGTTTCAATGCGGTTTTGTAATCATTACCCTGTAAGGTAGAAACATATTCCAAACTAACCAGTTCGGCGTTTTCAGAAAGCAATTGATAAAATTTTTCAAATACCGGAATAAAATCTTTCAAAAAATTGATACGTGCCTCATGAATATAAACTCCTTGTTCTATTAATTGTTCATCCATTATTTCCAGCAAAGTGCTGTCAAAAGAACGCGTAACAGCAAATTGTTTCAGCAAAGCATTTCTCTGTAATAAAACGTGATTATATAAAATAAGTTTATCGAGATAAAATTTATCAAACTGCGATATAATGCTATCCACAAAACGTCTGCGCTCAACGCTTCCTCCACTTATTATGCCGGTATCAGCCGGACTAATCATAACCAATGGAAACAACCCGATATGATCGGAAAGTTTTTCGTATTCATTCTTGTTGCGCTTCACAATTTTTTTTTGTCCGCGCTTTACACTCACAAAAATTTCCTCTTCTCTACCCTCCTTTTCAAAAACTCCCTGCACCATAAAAAACGCTTCGTTAAAAGAAACCGACTGGCCATCTATCGCATTAAAATAACTCTTGCAAAACGAGAGATAATGAATGGCATCAAGCAAATTTGTTTTGCCCATACCGTTAGGGCCGGTAAAGCAATTTATTTTAGAATGAAAGGCTACGCGTGCCTCTTCGTAGTTTTTAAAGTGTAATAAAGTAATCTCTTTTAAGTGCATTATGAACAAAACCTAAGTTGCCCAAAGGTAACAAGGCTTTTTAATCGGTTAATAAAATTTGTTAAACATACTCTATTGTAGTGTTAATTAAAATATATTTGGTTGACAAAAATTACGCTCTGAAACACCGGTTTTTATATTATATCATTTTACTGCTTTTTGCACTTTCGGCTACTTTTTCGGCACGTGGGCAAAACACGGGCTTTACCAAACAGGAAATAGACCTGATGAAAGCCGATGAATTGTTTGAAATGGCCAATTACATACAGGCTCTGGAAGAATATCTGAAGCTGGAAAAAAAATTTCCGGGAGACCTGCAACTAAAACGACATATCGGAACCTGCTACCTGAATATACACGATGATAAGGGGAAAGCGCTAATCTACTTGCGCGGTATTTTCAATACAGGTAAATACGACGATGAGTTATTATTGGAAATGGGGATGGCATGCCAATATGCCTATTCGTTCGAGAATGCAATTATTGCTTACAATATGTATCGCGAAAAAGCTCCGTCAAAGCTATATCCGCTTATTGACCACTATATTGAAACTTGCGAAAATGGAAAAGCGCTCGTAAAAAAACCCGTACACGTAGTTTTTGAAAATCTGGGTAAAGAGGTAAACACAAAATTTGCCGATTACTACCCTTTTGTTTCCAAAGACGAAGGAGCTTTATATTTTACTTCACGCAGCGATGGATGTTTAGGAAATACACGCACCGCTTTTGGTTATTATTCATCGGATATTTATGTTTCTAAAGTAAAAAATGGGCAATGGGCTAAAGCAAAAAATGTGGGGGCTCCGGTTAATACAGTAGAAGATGAAGAAATTGTGGGTCTTACTCCCGACGGAAAAAACATGATTTTATATGTAGACCGCCACGATTACGCAAGTGATTTAATGCATGCCGAGTTGCAAAAAAATAAAAATTTCGGGAGGCCCGTTGCATTTAATCTCCCGATAAACACAGAGGGTCTTGAACTGGAAGGTTGTTATACTGCTGATGCAAACACTTTGTATTTTGTTTCAGTACGTAAAGGAGGTTTAGGTGAAGCAGATATCTATTCCTCACATAAACTTCCAAATGGAGAATGGGGAGTTCCTCAAAATTTAGGCCCCAATATTAATACGCAGTACAAAGAAGGTTTTCCGGTGATTTCGGAAGACAAACAGCATTTATACTTTGCTTCGCAAGGGCATACCAGTATGGGAGGTTTTGATATTTTTAAATCGAAGTGGGATGTATCAAAACAAGAATGGGGGCCTGCAATAAACATTGGATACCCCGTAAATACATCCGATGATGACATGATGTACTCTTTAGCCGGAAACGGACGAGACGGATACCTCTCTACCTGGCGCAAAGAAGGTTTTGGCGATTTGGATATTTATAAAGTAACTTTTTTAGATATAGAACAACGCTTAAGCGCAATAACCGGCAATGTAAAATCGGGCGACAGTACTAAAACAACTATTGATGCGACAATAAGTATTATCGATATAAAAACTAATAAGGAAGTAGACAGCAAAGATGTAAACAAAAAAACCGGGCGTTATATTTTTATTGTAGAGCCCGGTAAATACCGTGTAGAAATAACAAGTAATGGGCACAAACCATTTAAAGAAGATGTAATCGTTATGGATAAATCTGATTTTACCATTGAACTGGAAAAGAATTTTACTTTAGTGCCCGATAAATAATGATGTTTTAAATTTGTTGTATCTTCATAAAAAATAACCTGCCATGAAATCAAAAACTCACAGCCTGTCCAAAATTAATTTCAGAAAATATCTTACTTTAAAAAATTACTTTATGAGTAAAAAAATGGTATTTACATTCGGTTCTGTTTTATTTGTTTGTGCAGTTCTTTTTATGGCATGTCAAAAAAGTAGCACCACATCTACAGCTGCAAGCACAACCACAGGAGGAACCACGGGAAGTTTAGTAGTTGATGGTACCTCGCATAGTGCCACACCCGGCAGTAATACTAATGGAAATAGCTTTGTTATTATCAGCAACACAAGTGGTTACCCATCTATTAGTTTAACCTTTACAAATACAACTGCTCCCGCGGCAGGTTCTTATACAGCAAGTAATAATTACCCTACTAGTGGAAATTGTGGGGCTGTGCTTACGCCAGCTGTTTCAATAACCTGGACAGTAGTTACCTGCCACATGACGGTTACTTCCGGTTCTTCAAGAAATGTAAGTTTTAGTGGAGCAACATTTACTGATGGAACAAGTACACACACGGTATCGGCAAATCTTCCGTTTTAGTTTTATACAACTAATTTCCGCAACTAAACTAATTGCATTATTTCATTATAATTAATGTCGAGGTGAGATGCATGATAAATACAAATTCCATTCGCAATTAGTAATACCTGAGGTGATTGGTGTAATACTTTGTACGTGGAAGAAATCTCATTTGAAATACCTCTGTGAGCAAGTAAATCCAAATAATACGGTTTAATTTTCCGGCTATCCTCTTCCTTCCAATTTCTTTCAAGTCTGTCTAATGCAGTAGAACTGATTGAGCAACGGGTGCTGTGTTTTAATATCAAAACCTTTTTGTCTTTTGATTCTTCATCAATAGTTTTTAATTGATCTACGCTTTCCAGTTTATTCCAATTCATTATTTTATATTGTAAAGAAAAAGCCCTCTATCTCAACATCATTGCGAACGAAACGCAGTATAGTGAAGCAATCTCTCTATTCTTGAGATTGCTTCGTCGTGCCTCCAAGCAATGACATTTGTTTATTAATGATGATGCCCGTGCGGACCATGAACATGTCCGTGCTCCAATTCCTCAGCTGTTGCATCACGTACTTCAAGTACTGTGCCAACAAAATGTAAATCGTATCCTGCAAGCGGGTGATTAAAATCCATTACAACGTGTTCGGCACCTACCTCAACAACTAATCCGTGCATCTGATGACCTTCGCTATCAAGCATAGGAAGTTCTTCTCCCGGTTTTACGCGCTCGTCGTCAAACTTACCTTCAACGTGAAATGCCTGTTTTGGAATTTCAGCAACATATTCCTGGTTGTGCGTGCCATAAGCTTTATCCGCTTTAATATGAAAATCAAAACTATCTCCGGCTTTTTTACCTTTTAAGTTTTTTTCGAAGTCTTCAATCAAACCACCTACACCGTATAAAAACACAAAAGGTTTTTCGGCAGATGTTTGCTCTATTAATTCTTCGGCACCACCTTCTTCTTTTCCGGTTAGGTGATAATTAACCGATACTACTTTGTTTTCTGCAATACTCATTCTTCATGTTCTTTTTGCCACAGATTTCACAGATATACGCAGATTTTTTTAGCGCAAATTTGTTTTTTGAATATTCTGTAACTGGTTTATATTATGTTTATTTTTTTCTTTATTAATTAATCTGTGAAAATCCGCGCAATCTGCAGCTATATTTCAAATTTAATTCCTTGCGCTAACGGAAGTGATGTTCCGTAATTAATAGTGTTTGTTTGTCGACGCATATAAACTTTCCAAGCATCCGATCCGCTTTCGCGACCACCGCCTGTTTCTTTTTCTCCGCCAAAAGCTCCACCGATTTCTGCACCTGATGTTCCGATGTTTACGTTTGCAATTCCACAATCAGAACCTGCTGCAGATAAAAACTGTTCTGCCTCACGTAAATTTAAAGTCATCATAGCGCTTGATAAACCTTGCGGGACATCATTTTGCATAGCAATGGCTTCTTCGGTTGATTTATATTTCATAACATAAAGCACCGGCGCAAATGTTTCATGTTGCACAATACTGAAACCATTTTCTGCCTCAACGATGCAAGGTTTTACATAGCAATCGCTTTCAAAACCCTTACCTTCCAATACACCACCGGGTACCAATACTTTTCCGCCTTCCGCAATAGCGCGTTCAATGGCAGATAAATAATTTTTAACAGCGCTCTTATCAATCAGCGGACCCACGTGATTATTCTCATCTAAAGGATTTCCAATACGTAATTGTTTATAGGCGTTAATTAATTTTTGTTTTACATCATTATAAATACTTTCGTGAATAATTAAACGGCGTGTAGATGTGCAACGTTGTCCGGCTGTACCTACTGCACCGAAAACAACTCCGGGAATACACATATTTAAATCTGTACTTGCCGTCATGATAATTGCATTATTGCCGCCTAACTCCAATAAAGATTTCCCGAAACGCTCAGCTACTTTTACTCCGATTGCTTTTCCCATTCTTGTAGAACCTGTTGCAGAAACAAGAGGAATACGTTTATCATTGGTTAAATATTCTCCAACCTTAAAATCTCCGTTTACTAAACAAGAAATTCCTTCGGGTAATTTATTTTCTTTGGCAACTTCCGCCCAAATATTTTGACAAGCAATTGAACAAATTGGTGTTTTTTCTGATGGTTTCCAAATACACACATCGCCGCAAATTAATGCAAGCGCCGTATTCCAACTCCAAACAGCAACAGGAAAATTAAATGCCGAAACAATTCCTACAACACCAATTGGATGATATTGTTCGTACATGCGGTGCAAAGGGCGTTCGCTATGCATAGTTAAACCATGTAGCTGACGTGATAATCCAACTGCAAAATCGCAGATATCAATCATCTCTTGTACTTCGCCAAAACCTTCTTGCAAAGATTTACCCATTTCGTACGAAACAAGTTTTCCCAATTCTGTTTTATGTTTGCGAAGTTTATCGCCAAACTGTCTTACAATTTCTCCGCGTTTTGGAGAAGGAATTGTTCGCCAATATAAAAATGCTGCGCCGGCAGTTTTCATCGCTTTATCGTAATCGGCCTGTGTGGCAGTTTTTACTGAAGCAATTAATTTGCCGTCAACCGGACTAAATGATTCAAGTTCTTCTCCCGAACCAAAAAATTCGGTGCCTGTAGAGCAACCTAAATTTGTTGCTTTAATTCCGAGAGCTTGTAATGTTTTAGAAATGTCTATTGTACTCTTGGTGGTAAGTGTTTCCATGGTTTAAATTTGGACGCCAAATATAGGTATTTATCAGTCAAAAACCGAATAAAAATACAGACGGTAATTAAGACAAATCAGGGGTTAAAATCCTCTAAATAAAGAGGCAAGAGTTGAGCAGCAAGAGTCAAGGAAGCGTAATTTCAAACATCAAAAAAATCTTTGCGTCTTTGCGGTAAAAATATTAACCGAAAACAGAAAAACAAATAAAGCTTGCGAGGTAAGCCAAAATACCCATGTAAATAAACTGTATGATGGGCCATTTCCAAGTTAGCGTTTCTCTTTTTACTACTGCCATGGTACTCATGCACTGCATGGCAAAGGCATAAAATAAAAGCAAACTCATGCAAACAGCTGGGCCGTAAACAGGCTTACCGGTTTCAGGATTTTTTTCCATCATCATTTTTTGTCGGATAGATAAGGTATTTTCTTTATCGTTACTTCCATATAAAGTTGCCATGGTGCCAACAAAAACTTCACGTGCGGCAAAAGATGTAATGAGCGAAATTCCAATTTTCCAATCGAAGCCCAAAGGTTTTATTACCGGTTCGATAAATTTACCGAGATGTCCGGCATACGATACTTGTAGTTTTTGTGCATACATGTTCGCTGTAATTTCTTTCTTTAAGCTATCGTTAGTAATTTGCTTTATATTTTCAGAATATTGTTTATCTATCTTCTCAAAACTAGTACCGGGAGCAAACGAAGTTAAAAACCAAAGTATAATAGAAATTATCATGATTATTTTTCCGGCATCAAACAAAAATACTTTTACTTTATTGAGCATGGTTATGCCTACTGTTTTTAATTGAGGCAAACGATACACGGGTAATTCCATCATAAAGAAACTTCGTTCTTTACTTTTCAAAATATATTTTAAAACCGCTGCCACACCAATAGCTGCAATAATTCCCAATAAATAAAGTCCGGTAAGAATTAATCCTTTTAAATTAAAATGCCAAAAACTTGCATCGGCGGGAATCATCATTCCAATAAGTAAAGTATAAACAGGCAGGCGTGCCGAACAACTCATTAAAGGCGTTATGAGAATGGTAATTAATCTTTCTTTGGTGTTTGCAATAGTGCGGGTACCCATTATGGCAGGAACAGCGCATGCCATTCCGCTAATAAGAGGAATAACAGAACGACCGTTTAAACCAACCTTACGCATCAGTTTATCCATGATAAAACTTACACGCGACATGTACCCGCTATCTTCTAAAATTGCAATGAACCCAAACAGTAAAGCAATTTGCGGGATAAATATTACAATGCCGCTTAATCCGGCAAGAATTCCGTTTGTAAGAAGTTGGGTAAAAAAATTATCGGGTAAAAATTCTCTGATTTTTTGTGTGAGGAATGAAAATCCACTTTCAATCCATTGCATGGGAAACTCGGCGAGATAAAAAATACTTTGAAAAATAACAAACAAAATACCAATGAAAATGACAAATCCCCAAACCGGATGCGTAACAATATGATCAAGTTTATCAGTCGTTTTTAAATCTTGTCGTGCCGCGCTGTACTCCACGCAATCGAGAATTATTTTTTTTATTTTCTCAAATCGAAAAAGCATATCACGACTCTCGAAGCCTTCAAAAAATTTATCGTTATATAATTTCAGGCTTTCATCTTTCTGTGTATTATTTTTTTGTTCCAACAGGGAAGCATAAACGCTTGTCTGATTAATGAGACGATGCACACTTTCAATATAATTTTGATTGGCAATTATATTCAAATTAATAATTGGTGTTTGCACTTTCCATTCTTCTGCAAAAACAAAAAGTTTTTTCTTTAACGTATCAATCCTTTCGTTGTTACGAGCGTTGCAGGAAACAACAGGTACATGTAAAGCATGCGTTAATTTTTCTTCATCAATATGAATTCCGTTTGCATTAGCTGCATCAATCATGTTTAGCACCAACATACAAGGTCTCCCCAAATCAATAAGTTGTGTAGCTAAAAGTAAATGACGTTTTATATTGGAAGCATCGGTAACAATTAAAATAATGTCAGGACAATCAGGATTTTTTTCATCCATTAATACGTCAAACGTAACCTGTTCATCAAGCGATTTGGGGAATAAGCTATATGTGCCGGGCAAATCAACTACCCTGAACCATTGTATATGTTTGTTAGTTGGGTTTTGTGTTTTAAAAATGCCGGTTTTTTTATCTACCGTAACGCCGGGATAATTTCCGGTTTTTTGATTTAAGCCTGTTAACGCATTAAATAAAGTAGATTTTCCGCAATTAGGATTTCCTATTAAAGCAATTTTTATTTGAGCGAAGGAAGAAAATTTTTCTTTCAGCATGAAAAAGTATTTGACACTAATTTCACGAATTATTATTGTTACTCTTTTTTTTAAATATCAGATCAGCCATTGTTTTTAAAATTCGTGTAATTCGTGTCGGGGAAAAAAAAGAAAAGAAATTTTTAATTGATAAGCACAAACTGTGCCTCAGATTTACGAATACTAACTAACATACCGTTTACTTCAAAAGCAAACGGGCAACCAAGAGGGGCTATATGTTGCAAGGTAATTTTTTCGCCCGGTATGCAGCCCATTTCAATCATTTTAAGAGCCAAGGCATTATCTGTAAAACCGTTTATAACAGCGCTTTGTCCGATAGGTAATTGTGCCAATGTTTTTATACGAGTTTTCATTGAAGCGAAGTTACCCCAGATACAGCTTAAACCTTATACCTTGTTTGGGGTATTTGTAGTAAATTTTAAACTCTAAATTTTAAAAACTTATCATAATGGGGCGCGGCTGTATTTGCGTTAGCGATTGCAACGTAAAGCCTCCTTCGACTGGCGCTCAGGACAGGCGAGGAGCTTGAAGTGGAAAGCGCGCCGCCTTTTCGGCGGAACGCCCAAATTTTATTTCTAATAGCGGTATTGATCAGACTTAAACGGACCTTTAACAGGAACCCCGATGTAAGCAGCTTGGTCAGCCGATAATATATCCAGCTCTGCGCTTAATTTAGGTAAGTGCAGTGCAGCAACTAACTCATCTAAATGCTTGGGAAGTGTATATACTTTTTTCTCGTATTTAGCTGTATTCTGCCAAAGTTCAAGTTGTGCAAGTGTTTGGTTTGTGAATGAATTACTCATTACAAACGAAGGGTGCCCTGTAGCACAACCTAAGTTTACCAAACGTCCTTCAGCAAGAACAATGATGTCTTTTTCGCCAATTGTATATTTATCAACTTGTGGCTTGATAACATCTTTTGATTTACCATGATTTTTATTTAACCAGGCCATGTCAATCTCTGTATCAAAGTGGCCAATGTTACAAACGATGGCATTGTGTTTCATAGCCTGAAAATGACGACCAACAACGATATCTTTATTACCTGTTGTAGTAACAATAATATCGGCTTGTTTAACGGCATTATCCATTTTCATAACCTGATATCCATCCATACATGCTTGTAAAGCACAGATTGGATCGATTTCGGTAACTATTACGCGCACACCTTGTGAACTTAATGATTGTGCAGAACCTTTTCCAACATCACCATAACCCGCTACCACAGCTACTTTTCCGGCAAGCATAAGGTCAGTTGCACGACGAATTGCGTCAACTAATGATTCGCGACAACCGTATTTATTATCAAATTTTGATTTAGTAACCGAATCGTTTACGTTAATGGCAGGTAACAATAAAGTACCATTTTTCATACGCTCATACAAGCGATGAACGCCGGTAGTAGTCTCTTCAGAAAGTCCTTTAATTCCGGCAGCTAATTCGGGGTATTTATCAAATACCATGTTGGTTAAGTCTCCACCGTCATCCAATATTAAATTTAAAGGCTTTTTCTCTTCGCCAAACCATAGGGTTTGCTCAATACACCAGTCAAACTCTTCAGCATTCATACCTTTCCAAGCATAAACCGAGATACCTGCAGCAGCAATAGCAGCAGCAGCGTGATCTTGAGTAGAAAATATATTGCAAGAGCTCCAGGTAACTTCGGCACCCAGCTCTACCAATGTTTCAATTAATACCGCTGTTTGTATGGTCATATGCAGGCAACCCGCTATACGTGCGCCTTTTAGAGGTTTTTTAGCTCCATGTTCTTTACGAAGAGCCATTAAACCCGGCATTTCCACTTCGGCTAATTTAATTTCTTTACGACCCCATTCGGCGAGGCTCATGTCTTTTACTTTGTACTTTGTGTAAGTTGCAGTTGCTGTAGGCATTTTTTAATTTTTTAAGTTATTATATTTACGGCGCAAAGATAGTACTTAGCCTATTAAAACACAAATATCGACCTTGTCTTCAAACAACCCTAAAATAGCACATTTCAGCGTAAATGAAACTTTGCAATACGCTCTGTTGGATTTGGAGGAATTTGCCTTGTGCTTTAACTTATCTGATAAAAGAGTTATTGAAAAAATGGCGGCACTTTTTTTGGTAAGAAATGTTTTAAAAGACGAGTTACTTGAGATTTTTTACGAAGCAAGCGGCAAACCTTATTTGAATGCGGGTTCAAAAATCTCTATTTCACATTCTTATAATTGGTTGACGGTATTATTTTCTACAGAGGGCGAAGTTGGAATTGACATAGAAAAAGTACGGGATAAAATTTTAAAGATTAAAGAGAAATTTTTATCAGAAAAAGAATTGCACGAATTAAAAGATGCTTCTCTTGAAGAATATACTTTGTACTGGTGTGCCAAAGAAGCTTTGTATAAAGCAAGTGGCATTAGCGGATTAATTTTTTCGGAACAACTGTTTATTGAACCTTTTTCTTATTCAAAAACCGGAGGAAAAATTAAAGCCATTATAAACCACACTAACTCAGAAAAAAAACATACTTTGCATTACCAAGTTTTAAATGATTACGTTTTAGTTTACACAAATAATATCATTGAGTAAAATTTACGAAAAAATAATTTCTGCATATAAAAAAAAGAAGGCTCAATTAGCTGTGTTGATTGATCCCGATAAATTTAATCCGGAATTAATTATCCTTGCCAACACCTGTAACGTTCATTATTTTTTTGTGGGCGGAAGCCGTCTGAGAAAAAATAATATTGAAACTATACTTACATACATAAGAAAACATTCAAAAATTCCAATCATTATCTTTCCTGGAGATGAGAAACAATTAAGCGCCAAAGCGGATGCCGTTTTATTTTTATCGCTGCTCTCAGGAAGAAATCCCGATTATTTAATTGGCAAGCAGGTTTTGGCTGCTCCAATTATTAAAAAGAAAAAATTAGAATGTATTTCCACCGCCTATATCTTAATTGGCGGAAACAAAAAATCGGCTACGCAACGAGTTACTAAAACAAAACCCTTAAAGGAAAAAAACAGCAGTAAGATTGTAAATACTGCTATAGCCGGAGAATTATTAGGCTTTAAAATCATTTATTTAGAAGCAGGCAGCGGCGCGAAAACAACTATTAACTTGAAAATTATTAAACAGGTAAAAAAGAATATTACTGTGCCATTAGTAGTAGGAGGAGGTATTGATACACCTCAAAAAGCGGCACAAGCCATAAAAAGCGGAGCTGCTATTGTGGTTGTAGGTAATGCCTTAGAAAAAGATATTTATCTGATAAAAAAACTATCTTCGCTATTTAAAGTCTAAATTCAGCCTATGAAAATTGTTGTTATATCACAATCTAAAGTAATTGAAGACGAGCACAAAATTATTCAACAATTATTTGAAGCAGGCTTGGGAACATTGCACGTTCGTAAACCACGATTACGGACAAAACAATTAGTAGAATATCTTGAAAAAATTCCTTCTCAATTTCACAACCGCATTATTATTCATTCGCATCACAACTTAGCTGCTAAATATAATTTGCAAGGAGTTCATTATACACGATTGCATTTAGAATCTAATTTCAAAAACTGGTGGCGCGAAAAAAAATTAGGGTTTATAAAAAGAAAATTAGTGCGAACATCTTCACACAACAAATTAGCCAGCTTATACGACGAAAGTGATATTATTTACGATTACGTTTTCTTATCTCCTATTTTCGATTCTATAACCGGCAAATATCAAAGTGGTTTTTATGAAGACGCCATAAAGGCGGCTGTACAAAAAACCGGATTAAAAATAGTTGCGCGCGGAGGCATTGATATTTCTCGAATAGAAAAAGTAAACGAGTTGGGTTTACACGGACTGGCACTTTACAGCTGCTTATGGAACAGTAAAGATCCGCTTGAAGAATTTCTCAAAATTCTGCGTCGTTGTAATGAACTTGGCATTACCGTTGAATAAAATTTGTAGAAAAGTTTTTAGTATATTTAAATCAAATGCTTTTTAATTCTTTACAGTTTCTCGTTTTTTTTGCATTTGTAATTAGCTTTTATTACGCTTTACCCCATCGCTCCCGTTGGCTTTTACTTCTTTTAGCAAGTTCGTATTTTTACATGGTTTTTGTACCCGTGTATGTTTTAATACTATTTGGTGTAATTCTTATAGACTATCTGGCTGCCTTTTTAATTAACAGAAACAGAGGATTTTTACGAAAATTATTTTTAGGATTGAGTCTAACTGCCAATCTTGGAATCTTGTGTTATTTTAAGTATTACAATTTTTTTCTGGAAAATATTTCTTTGCTCCTTAACACATTTCATGTAACTAATCCGTTGCCATTTATAAATGTTATTCTTCCAATCGGACTTTCCTTTCACACTTTTCAAGCAATGAGTTATACAATAGAAGTTTATCGCGGAAACCAAAAACCCGAAAAACACATTGGAATTTACGCGTTGTACGTTCTGTTTTTTCCTCAATTAGTAGCTGGTCCGATAGAGCGTCCACAAAATTTATTACCCCAACTTAAAAAAGAACAAATTTATTCAAAGTTAAATTTGCGAACCGGCCTGATACTAATGGCTTGGGGATTTTTTAAAAAAGTAGTCATTGCCGATAGGCTTGCAGTAGTTGTTGATCATTGTTACGCAAATGTTTATTCTCATAGCACAAGCGATATGTGGCTGGGAGTGTTTTTCTACAGCATACAAATTTATTGCGATTTTTCGGGGTACTCTGATATTGCCAGAGGGGCCGCAAAAATGATGGGAATTGATTTGATGGAGAATTTTAAAAATCCCTATCTCTCAACTTCGCTAACTGAGTTCTGGAGACGCTGGCATATTTCTTTATCTACCTGGTTTCGCGATTATATTTATATCCCAATGGGAGGAAGCAGGGTTAGTGCAAAGAAAATATGCTTCACTATACTCGTGGTTTTTCTTTTAAGTGGATTATGGCATGGAGCCAAGTACACTTTTCTTGTTTGGGCATTAATTCACGCTATCTTTTTAATTCTCGAGCACTTTTTAAAGGAGAAAAAAGAAACTCCTGCAAACTTCTTTGTAACAAGTATACGTATTTTATACGTTTTTATTATTACAACACTTGCCTGGGTATTTTTCAGGTCACAAAATATAAATGAAGCTTTAGCTGTACTGACCAAACTTTTTTCTGCCAACTCCCCGCATTGGGAACCCATTCCGATGAATTTAAATGAATTGATTTTTTGTTTTGTTCTTATACTAGTACTTTTGAGTTTCGAGAAAATAATTAAAACCTTAAATACCTTACACAGTAAAAAATATTATACCGCGCTGTGGTTTTTAATTATTTCTTGCTATTTATTTGGTATTTTTAATTATAAGCAATTTATTTATTTTCAATTTTAAAATGAAAAAAATAAGATTATATATATTTTCTTTTTTGTTCCTGCTGATTTTTGTACTTAGTCAAAATACATCTTTTATGGAGTGGTGGGCTGATTACAGAGTACAAAAATTACATGCGCCTTATACCCGTGCGCGTTATGGCGATATTTACAGTAGCTGTTTTTTACCCCAGTTTATGGATACTACGCATAAAAAACTAAAAGAATATAAAACCACCAAAACAAATATTGATTTATATATGTTGCACGATAGTTATTTAGCAGGTCAAATAAAAAAAGAAAATTTTATAGGTGTAGATAAATTAATTTTATCTGATTTTAGAGGAGAGGGGGCATGTGCATGCCTCGACCGAAAAAAGAAAAACATATTAATTATAGAATGCTCGGAAAGAACGGCTGATTGGCGCCTAACAGATACAAGCCTGTCTTATCCGAAACTATACGCCAAAAGAACAAAGGCCTTAAAAAATATTCTAGCGCAAAAAAAAGAAAAATCTCTTCTAAAAATTTTCTTCAACCCTTTTATTAATCAAAATCTTGAATTTATTTTATTTGATTACGAATTTTTTAAACTACTAAAAGAAACAAAGGCCAGAACAAATTTTAAAACGTTTGATAAGCTACCGGCAGACATTGCGGTTTCTTCCGATAAAAAGTATCTTCTTTTAAATGAAACTATAGATTTACATCGTTTCGAAAGTTCTTTCAGGTGGCTGTCAAATCGGGACATTGATAATATTGTTTATCTAATAAACCTTACGGAAATACATTACAAAAATCTTGGGTTTGATGAAGTCTATTTCTCAATTATTCCAAATCCCGTTAGCATTATTGATAGCGAACGCTATTTGTACAACTATAAAATTTCAAGAATTAAAAATACTATTTGGTTAAATGCAAAATTTATCGACGTATTTGATGTTTTCAAAAAAAGCAAAAAACGTATTTATAGAAGAGATGATTCTCACTGGAATAACGACGGGCTTCAACTATGGGTTGATCAGGTAAATTCTAAATTATTATCCTATTGAAAGCACGATTTAACATCATCATTATTTCGACTGAACATTTTTTTCAAAATGAAATTTCTCTGCTGTGTAAATTTTTTTTAGTTGAACAAGGATTACTTCACCTTCGAAAACCGCATGCTTCAAAAGAAGAATTAAGGAATTACCTATTGCAAATCCCTAAACAATTTCATAAAAAAATTGTCATTCATTCTCATTTTCAATTAGCAAAAGAATTTCAACTTAAAGGAGTTCATTTTACTGAAAAAATAAGAAAATCAAAAAATATTGCATCTACACTCAAAAGAAAAAAAATAAAAATAATTTCTTCCTCCTTTCATAGCATAAATGAAATAAAACGCAGCCGCAGAGAATATGAGTACGTGTTTTTAAGTCCGATATTTGACAGTCTGAGTAAAAATAATTACAAAAGTGGTTTTACTTTAGATGCGTTAAAGAAATTCCTGAAAACAAATAAAAACAACATCGTTGCCCTTGGTGGAATAAATGATAAGAATATTGAAAAAGTGAAAAAGGTTGGATTTTCAGGAGCAGCAACAATAGGTTATGTATGGGGAAGCAAAACTCCTGTACAGAGTTACAAAAATCTCATCTCAAAAATCAAGTAAGCCGTTTTTTAGATTATACACTTTTATAAATCCTTTTTCTTTAAGAAAATTTACCGCCTTTTTACTTCTGGTTCCACTGGCACAATGCACAATAATTTCTTTATCTGACTTAATTTTATCAATACTGTTAGCAAGCTCCCCTAGGGGAATTAAAATTCCGCCAATATTTTTAATTTGGTATTCAGCTTTTTCTCGTACATCGATTAATTGAAAATCTTCTTTTAATTTAATTTTGTTCTTCAATTCCTCAGCGTTAATTTCATTTACGCTGCCGCAAAATAGTTCATAATCAATTAATTTATCTATTTTTTTATTTTCAGAAGTTACAGTTATATCAAATATATTAAACTGCATTGTTAATGAATCAATTGCCAATAACTTCCCACGTAACACCTCACCAATTCCAATTATAATTTTTATCACTTCATTAGCTTGTATAGTTCCAATAATACCCGGCAATACACCAATTACACCAATCTCAGCACAATTCGGCATTTCTCCTTCTGTAGGAGGTTCGGGATACAAACAACGATAAGTTGGTCCATTTTTATAGTTAAAAACACTAATCTGCCCTTCAAATTTAAAAACAGAACCAAAAACAAAAGGTTTATTCAAAATCACGCACGCATCATTTACCAAATAGCGCGTTGCAAAATTATCAGAGCCCTCTACAACTACATCATAATGGGATATTACTTCCAAGGCATTAGCGGCAGTAAGCAGGTGGCAGTAGGCAGTCAATTTTACAAATGGATTTTGCTTTGCCAATTTTTCCTTCGCAATCTCCGATTTGTATTTTCCAACATCTTCTGTTGAATACAAAATCTGTCGCTGCAAATTACTTTCTTCTACTTTATCAAAATCCACAATACCAATAGTGCCCACACCGGCGGCAGTTAAGTATTGTAAAACCGGGCAACCTAACCCACCTGCACCAATAACTAAAACTTTTGCTTGCTTTAGTTTTTGTTGCCCTTCTAATCCAATCTCGGGGAGAATCAAATGACGAGCATACCTTATTTTTTCGTCTTTTGTCATTTTTCTAAGCCAATTAAAATACTGTCCCAATCTTTCCAAACAACTTCATATCCTCTATCTTTTATTACTTGCGCAATTTCTTTCGGACTACGCTCATCCGAAATTTCAAATTGTTCCAATGATTCAGGTTCTACGGCATATCCACCCGGGTTTGTTTTAGAGCCTGCACTCATACTCGTAATTCCAAGTTTTATAATATGATTTCTGAATTTTTCACTTTCTCGCGTAGAAATAGAAAGTTCAACCTCTTCATTAAAAATTCTGTATGCGCAAATTAGTTGCACTAATTCCTTATCAGTCATAAAAGAAGTAAACGATTTCATTAGAGAATTTTCAGATGTACCTACTTCTATTGGTCGTAAGCGCGGAAAAGAAATTGAATATTTCGTTTGCCAATACGTTTTCTCCAGATAATCTAAATGCACTGCGGTAAAAAAACAATCGGTACGCCAATCTTCCAACCCAATTAAAACGCCTAATCCGATTTTATGAACTTCTGCTTTACCCAGTCTATCCGGAGTTTCTAATCGATAATCAAAATTCGATTTTTTTCCTTTTGGATGATGCGTTTTATATTTTTCTTTATGATACGTTTCCTGATAAACTAAAACTGTGTGTAATCCTTCCTTCTGTAAAATATCATATTCATTTTGGTCAAGCGGCTGTACCTCAATAGAAATATTTGAAAAATACGGACGGATTAAATTAATTGCGTGTTTTAAATAATCCACGCCTACGGTTTGATTTGCTTCGCCTGTAACCAATAATACATGATCGTATCCCATTTGCTTAATGACAGAAACTTCTTTTAAAATTTCTTCATCGCTTAAAGTTTTACGATTTATTTTATTGTCATAACTGAAAGCGCAATAGGTACAAATATTCTGACATTCATTACTTAAATAAAGTGGGACATACATTTGTATAGTCTTTCCAAAACGCTTTTGTGTTAGCGAATGACTTAATTGGGCCATTTGTTCAAGATAGGGCATAGCACCAGGAGAAATCAATGCTTTAAAATCTTCCAAATTTCTTTTTTCTTTTTGTAAAGCCAACACAACATCACTTCCTGTTTTTGAAAGGATACTTTGTTTTATTTCGTCCCAGTTATATGTATCGAATATTTTTTTAAACATTTTTATTCTTCCAAGAATGCTGTCAACGGGCTACTCGCTTCAGCAAAGTTTTTCGGCTTAGCCAACTTTGCTTCATAAGCCATTCTCCCTGCTTCAACTGCTAATTTAAATGCCATTGCCATTAGTACAGGGTTTTCAGAAACAGCTATCGCAGTATTTACTAAAACTGCATCAGCCCCCATCTCCATAGCTTCAGCTGCGTGAGAAGGTGCACCAATTCCCGCGTCAACAATAACCGGTATTTTACTTTGTTCAATTATTATTTCTAAAAAATCGCGCGTACGCAAACCCTTGTTACTACCAATGGCAGAACCAAGCGGCATAACAGCAGCGGTACCAACTTCTTCTAATCGTTTACACAAAACAGGGTCGGCGTGAATATATGGCAAGACAATAAATCCAAGTTTTACTAATTCTTCTGCCGCCTTTAATGTTTCGATCGGGTCAGGCAATAAATATTTGGGGTCAGGATGAATTTCTAATTTCAACCAATTTGTTTCTAAAGCCTCTCTTGCTAATTGCGCAGCAAACACCGCTTCCTTTGCATTACGTATTCCCGATGTATTTGGTAGTAAATTAAATTGAGGATGAAGAAGATGTTTTAAAATATCATCATTTTCATTTCCTAAGTCAACTCGTTTTAAGGCAACTGTTACCAACTCGGAGCCGGATGCCAGTAAAGCCTCTTCCATTAGAGAAGATGAAGAAAATTTTCCCGTTCCGGTAAATAAACGCGAGTTAAATATTTTATCAGCTATTTTTAAATGTTTCATCTTACTATATTTTTAATGTATTTACTTCTAACTGAGATAAAAATTCTTTTATCACTTCTTCTTTTCTTTCCGAATGATTAATATATCCCGCAATCGCAACGCCGTAAACTCCGGTTTCAATAATTTGAGATACGTCACTTGGAATAATTCCACCAATAGCAATAATCGGAATATTAATTTTTTCTGATTTGCATTGTTGCATGATAGCGGCGTATCCTTCCAATCCCAAAACCGGACTCAGCTTTTCTTTTGTAGAAGTAAAACGAAAAGGTCCCACTCCAATATAATCAACTCCGGCAGCTGTGTGCATTTTTATATCCTCAAATGTATTCGCAGTTCCTCCAATAATAAAATGGTTTCCCAAAATTTTTCTTGCTTCTACAATACTCATATCCTGATTCCCCAAATGAACACCGTCCGCATTAATTTCTTTGGCTAAAACAACATTATCATTAATAATAAGTTTTGCATTATACTTTTTACAAACCGCTAAAGTTTCAAGGGCAATTTCTTTCCACTCTTGTTCAGATTTATTTTTTAAACGCAACTGAACCCATTTCACACCACCTCGACAAGCTTCTTCCGCAAATTGCGAATGCGTTTTCCCTTCTATCTCTTGGGTTATATAATGCAATTTAGAAATCATAGTTTGTGGTATCCCAGTAATGTTTTGTTGCTTTGCAAAAATTTCTCGGTGTACTGCTTTGCTTTTAAACAAGCACGGTGCAAATTCTCTCCCTTCGCAAGATTAGCCGTGATGGCAGATGACAACACACAACCCGAACCATGTTTTGGAAATATTCCTTTTACTTTTGGTCTGAACGGAAATTGTTTTCCTTCTTTCAAAAATAAAGTATCATACCCAATTTTATTTTCCGCATGTCCGCCCTTTAAAAACACATTACAAAATTTCGAAAGGTGTTTCGCATTCTCATTAGCATCTTTACTCGATCCTAAAAACAAACCCTCAGGGACATTCGGTGTTATCAGATAAATTTCCTTACCTATTTTCTCCAATAGCGTTTTATTTATTTCCTTATGAAATTCAAACCCGGCACTTGCTTTTAGAATAGGATCCCAAATAAGTTTGCAGTGGGCAGTTTGCAGTTTGCAGTGTTCTATAATTTGAAATAATGTTTCTAAATTCTCAATCAAGCCGATTTTTACATATTCAAATTCGAAACGTTTCTGTAAAATAGATATTTGTTCGATAATTTTTTCCTTAGGTATCCAATCCACACGTGTAAACTCCTTATCGTTCTGAAATGTATTGGCAGAAATAACACCAAGCCCGTTTACTTTATTTGATTCAAATGTTTTTATATCAGCCAAAACTCCTGCGCCGCCGCTCGGGTCAAAACCTGCAATACTCAATACGTATTTTCTACTTGCGCTCATTTATTAAATTGCAAAATTTTAAGTTTATGCATTCTTTGTAATTCTTCATCATTCAATGATTTTAACCAAGACTCTGCTTCATCTATTTTGTTAAAGAGCTTAGTAGGTACAAGAGGCCTGTTCGTTTTTAAATAAAAATTGCCCAACATTTTTTGTGGCAAGGAGTAAAGTACAAAAGAATCTGCTAATGAAAACAAGGTACCTCTTCCTCTCGAAATATATTTCATCACTTCCATATCAATAGTTGAAAATTTACCCGGTATACGAAGCATTTTATGGACAACTCCTTTCGTCATTTTTACTGTAGCGTCTATCAATTCTTCAGTTTCTTTCATGGTATAATTAAGACTATCTCCCTAAAAAAATTGAATAATTCTATCATCACGCAGTTCAATTTTAGTATGCGGCAATTGAAGGGTATCAATTATTTTATATGGAACTACTTCGGTCATTATTCTACAAATAAACTTCGCTTCCCTTTTCTTTAAATTCCTTCGATTTTTCTTCTAATCCTTTTTTCAATGCCGCTTCTTCTTCCATACCAATTTTTTCTGCGTACTCTCTTACATCTTGCGTAATTTTCATTGAGCAGAAATGCGGTCCGCACATAGAACAGAAATGCGCAATCTTAGCTCCATCGGCGGGTAAAGTTTCATCATGAAACTCACGCGCTGTATCCGGATCTAATGATAAATTAAATTGATCTTCCCAACGGAATTCAAAACGCGCCTTGCTTAATGCATTGTCTCTATATTGAGCGCCCGGATGACCTTTAGCTAAATCAGCAGCATGTGCAGCAATTTTGTAAGCGATAACTCCATCTTTAACATCTTTCTTATTCGGTAAACCTAAATGCTCTTTTGGAGTTACATAACATAACATCGCTGTTCCAAACCAACCTATCATTGCTGCACCAATGGCAGAAGTAATATGATCGTAACCCGGTGCAATATCAGTTGTCAATGGACCCAATGTATAGAAAGGTGCTTCGTGACATTCTTTCAATTGCTTATCCATATTTTCTTTGATCATGTGCATAGGCACGTGACCCGGACCTTCAATCATTACTTGCACATCATGTTTCCATGCAATTTTTGTCAGCTCTCCTAAAGTTTCTAATTCTCCGAATTGCGCAGCATCGTTTGCATCTGCAATACAACCCGGACGAAGACCATCTCCCAATGAAAAAGAGACATCATACGCCTTCATAATTTCGCAAATATCTTCGAAGTGTGTGTATAGAAAATTTTCTTTGTGATGTGATAAACACCATTTTGCCATGATGCTTCCGCCGCGCGACACAATTCCGGTTACGCGTTTTGCAGTGAGTGGAATGTAGCGCAATAATACTCCCGCGTGTATAGTAAAATAATCTACTCCTTGCTCTGCTTGCTCTATTAATGTATCTCTGAAAATTTCCCAAGTTAAATCCTCTGCTTTACCGTTTACTTTTTCGAGTGCTTGGTAAATTGGGACAGTGCCAACCGGTACCGGGCAATTACGAATAATCCACTCGCGTGTTTCGTGAATATTTTTTCCGGTAGATAAATCCATTAGAGTATCTCCGCCCCAACGACAGCTCCATACAGCTTTCTCAACTTCTTCTTCAATGCTTGAGCTGACAGCAGAATTACCAATGTTAGTATTAATTTTCACTAAAAAATTCCTACCGATAATCATCGGTTCACTTTCGGGGTGATTGATGTTTGCGGGAATGATTGCACGTCCGGCAGAAATTTCATCGCGGACAAATTCAGATGTAATTAAATTTTTTGGTGTGTTGGCGCCAAAACTATTTCCCTCATGCTGAGTACAAAGATTTGATTGTCTTACTTCATCAATTCTTTGATTTTCTCTAATGGCAATGTATTCCATTTCGGGCGTGATGATTCCTTGTTTTGCATAGTGCAATTGAGAAACATTTTTCCCCACTTTTGCTTTGTATGGTTTTTGAATATGTTCGAAACGTAAAGCATCTAAACTTTTATCGTTCATCCGTTGTTTACCATACTCAGAACCGATTTCTGTTTGTTCAACATCTCCGCGTTGTACTATCCATTCCTGACGAAGACGCGGCAATCCTTTCTTCAAATCAATTTGAATGTTTGGATCTGTATATGGTCCACTTGTATCATAAACGGTAACAAAATCGTTTTTCTCAACTCTGTCTTTGCCATTAAATTTATGGACAGTATCAGATACACTGATTTCACGCATAGCAACTTTTATGTTGTGAATTTTTCCTTTCACATAAATTTTTTTAGAACCTGTTAAGGGTTCTTTACTGATTACTGTTTGGCTTGGTGCCTTATCTTTTGTTTTCATATTCTTCTTTTTATTTTTTGACACTAATTGCACGAATTAATACAAAAATAAATTAGTGGAATTCGTACCCAACTAACCTCCCTGTGTTGCTTTTATTATTGTTATTTTATCATTTTCATTTAAAATTTTATTCTGCCATTCTGTTTTGGGGACGACAGTATTATTTACTGCGACTGCAATTCCCTTTTGGCTTTGGATTCCATTTTGCTCTAAAGCAATGGTTAGACTTGAATCAGCTTCAAGCAAACAGGATTCATTATTGACGAATACAATCGGCATAGCAATTTAATTTTACGATAAACATTTAGGGTAAGAGAAATACTGAAACGTATTTCTTTCACTTTTCCCTTCGCAGGCATTATCCTGTTCAGGTTTTGAGGGTTTTTCTCAGACCGCGTTAGCAGACACCCCTAAAGTTTACTATAACAAATGTAGGAAAAAAATTGAATTTGAAAGAGAAAAATGTTAATACTTAGCCCCACCAATGCTAATGTTTTCAACAGGATGCCAAGTGGTTTTAATCTCTTGTAAGTCAACTATAAAATATGTACCCTGCTTTTATGAAAGCAAAGATTTTCCTATCTTTGTTAAAATTAAAGTCATGTTATTGCAATTAGAAAATACACCAAAAGCAAATATTCAAAAGCTCTTTGTCTTTGCTAAAGAAAACAGTTTGCAATTATCTTTTGTTGATGCCGATAAAACAAAAATTTATTTACCTGGCGCTCCACTAACCACCAAAGAGACAAAAAAGTTGATTGAGAATAGTCGCAAAAGCGGTACTGTTTCTATGGAAAAAGTTCATAAACAAATTCGTAAAAATTTAAATGCGCATTAATTATACCAATGACGCCGCAGACTCCTTAACTGCTTTAATTGGATTTATTGAAGAGCACAATACAAAAGGAGCCGGTTTAAGATAGCTATCTAAATTCGAAATCTATTTACAAAAAACTTTGAAGCTGCATTCGGCAATAAAACTTTGCCATAACATTACCTTCCATAAACTTAAACTGAAGTGCATCTATTATAATGATTGGCTGATAGCTTTTTCAGAAACAGGCAGAAATATTACTATTGAAGCAATACTTCATAAATCAAGGATAAAAGATTAACTAATACTTGGCTCCACCAATACCAATGTTTTCAACAGGGTGCCAAGTTGTTTTAATTTCCTGTAAGTCAGCTATAAAATAAGGGCCTTGTTCCTTATCGCTCATCCAATTTTTGTTCCAGAAGTACGAACGCTTAACATTTAAGGAAGAATTTTCGGCAATTAGTTTTTTCTCATCTTTATTATCTCTGCAATAAACAATTGCATTTACATCCATGTGAGAAGAAAAATGAGAATGAAGTTCGGCGCTTGTCCCTGTTAAAATATTTACAACCCCACCCGGCAAATCGCTCGTTGCAAGAACTTCAGCAAATGTAATGGCACACAAAGGTTTTTTCTCAGAAGCCAAAACGATACAAGTATTTCCTCCGGCAATAAGCGGCATAATAACAGATACTAATCCTATCAAAGAAGTTTTTTCATCTGCCAAAACAGCCACAACACCCATCGGTTCGGGGACAGAAAAATTAAAATGAGAAGAAGCGACCGGATTTACTGCGCTAAAAATTTGTTGATATTTATCGCACCAACCGGCGTAATAAACAACTCGATCAATACTTAATTCAACTTCTTTAGTTGCCTGCGCTTTGTTTGAACCTTGCTGAACAAGTTCATTTACAAATTGCTCTTTTCGTCCTTCCAACATTTCTGCAATGCGGTAGAGAATTTGTCCGCGGTTAAAAGCAGCTCTGCCACTCCAACCTCCAAAAGCGCTGCGTGCAACCACAACAGCGTTTCTATAATCTTTACGTGATGATAAACACATATTAGCAATACTATTTTTATTTTTATCGATTAATGGATAATATCTTCCGCTTTCGGTGCGAGGAAACTGTCCGCCGATATAAATTTTGTAGGTTTTTAAAACTTCGATTCTGCTCATGGTTCAAATAATAGGTGAAGTTACAACTTTTTCCTTTTAACCGGTGTATCCCATATATGTTCTGAAAAATTACAGTTAAAGCCAAATAAAAGGAATACCATGAGGCCGGCATTTAAAATAAGCAAATGAAAATAGGCAGCGGCACGGTACATACTGAAATAAGTAGCGCGCCAATCGGTAGAAAGATATTTGTTTGGAATTAAGAGGCACTCAATCAGCGTAAACAATAAAAGGCAAACAGCAAAGGCTTCGAAATTACGTAATGGAAATCGTTTTATTTTTCTGTTTTTTTCGAGTGTATGCCCCCACGTGTGAATATGATGGTAATTACCGTATAATGTTTGAGCAAAAAGCAAAGCTTCTTCTGTAGAATCATTATCTGAAAAAAATTTCTTTGTGCTTAAAATTTTAAAATGCTTTAGTTCTTTATGATGAATGTTATTCAAATCTTTTATTTTCAAAACAGCTTCATAAGGAATTTCTCCTTCAAAAGCCTGAGAGGGCAAAAAACGTAAACGTAATTTTACAGCTGTTGATTTGATTTGTTGTACAGTAAAAATTTTTTTGGAAGAAACTTCTTCTTCATCTAAAAATTCGAAAGAACTTTTGTAAAACTTCAAATTATCTAAAACATTTTTTTCGGTAAGCCTACTCTGTATTAAAACTTTCTTAGCTTCCAGCAAAAGTTGGTCTTCCTTTGAAATGTTGTTTTTTTCATTGGAAAATTCGTGTTCTATGTTCAATTTTTTTCGCATTATTTTCCGCCTATAGATATTCGTGGTGTATATGCCAGTCCGATTGAAAACGGATGAATGCCCGGTGTTCCTTTACCGTTTTCAAAAAATTCTGAGAGGGAGTAAAAAGCGGTTAGATGCAATTGCTCCCATCCCATTCGGAAGGTAACACCATAGCGCCAGGGGTTAATACCTTTTATGTCAAATATTTTTACATTTTCATCTTTGTCAAATATTTTTCGAAAAGATTGTACCACGTAACCTGCTTTAAACCCTATAGATAATTTAAACTGATACTCGGTGCGCGAACGAAAACGAAATTCAACCGGAATCTCTAAAATTTTTAATCCTATGCGATTAATAGTATAAGGCTCAGTTCGCTTTTCGAGCGAAGTGAAGGAAATATTTTTTGTTGCTGAATCTAAATGATACACCATATTAATATTACCATGTATGTTGTAAGAACTTATGCAGCCACCCCAGGCAAAGCTAAAGTAAGAGGTTTTTATTGGGTGATCGAAAAAAAACATAAAGTTTACGCCACCGCTAAAAAATCTTTCTTGCAACTCAGCAGGCACACCCATCCAACCGGTATGATTAACCTCCAGCACCATACGGTCTTTGGGAGTGGGTTTATATTTATGAATATTAAATTCTGATTGAGCAAGACTGTCTTTTTTAGTCTGCGCTTGCAAACCAAAAAAACAAATTATAAAACTTATTATGCAGACAAACCTCAGCATGACAACTAAAAACTAATTAAGTCAAATATAAAACCTTTGTTTAATAACTGCTCTATACATCTGGGTAAAGCATATATTAAATTTTTACTTGCTTTTTTATTGTCGTGAAAAACAATAACAGAACCGCTCTTTACATTTTTAACAACATTGCGCAGACATTTTTTGGGTGAGGTATTTTTACTGTAATCGTAACTCAACACATCCCACATTATAATTTTAAATTTTTTAGAAATATGTTTTGCCTGCGTTCGGGTTATTCTTCCATAGGGGGGCCTGAATAAAGGTGTTTTATAAATTGCATCAAATTTTTTAATGCTTTTATAATACGTATAGTTAGGTACTTTCCATCCGCTGACATGGTTGAAGGTGTGATTACCGACCTCGTGCTTTTCTAAAATTTTTTCGAATAGTGTTGGATGTTTTATTATATTTTCTCCTACACAAAAAAAAGTGGCAGGCACATTAAATTTTTCTAAGGTTTCTAAAATAAAAGGTAACAACTCCGGCGTAGGGCCATCATCAAACGTTAAATAAATTTTATTCTCCGTATTGGTTAGATTCCAAAAACACTGCGGGTACAAGGCACGCAACGCTTTTGGAGGACTTGGAGGTAACAACATTATTTTTGTACCGGTTGCGGTCTGCCACCAAAGCCCTGCATATCTTCGTCAGTTAGAACGGCAGGTAAACGTTGCTCAAAATCTTTTGCCAAGGCCTGTTCGCCATTTGCACGGGCTACCTGCATAAGACTCATCATTAATTCTTTTGCCCGACGCATTTCTCCTGCGTAAGCTGCTTTATGATGCCCCGGTAATTTGTTATAATATTTTAAATCATCTTCAAATAATTTGAATAATCTTTCAGCAAGAGGCACCGCTTTTTTATTTTCTCCGGCCTGAAAATATCCGATACAAATACTATAAAGAGTTGCATCATACGGAACCGTTGCTTCGGGCATTTCTTCCATTGCTTTATCAAGTATTTTAACAGCCTTATCTTTTTTGCCTTCTTGCACCAACATACTCGCAAGTCCACCCATTTGTATGCGCATGTTAGAAGCAAATCGCAAAGAGTTTTCATCTAAATAAACACCGGGAGTATTCATACCGCCCCACTGAAATCTGGTCATAATGTTTTTATACATTGTTTCGCTGTTGATGCGCGCACCTGATTGCATTTCTTCTTTTGTAGATTTAATTGGAGTTAAACGATAAGCTAACCCCTCTAACTGTAAATAATCTTCTAAGCCAATGTATGCTTCTCTGCCTGTGGTAACTGCAAAATAAATTGGTCTGTCCCATTTAAATCCTGCGAGTAAATCGAGTACCATCATATCATTTTTTACAATGTACTGACGGCGTATTTGCCAATCGACACTTTTTGAAATACGGTTTTCCATCCCTTTAGGAACTGTTCCGTTTTGTACCACTTTAGCAGAATCGACAGGTATGCTGATTTTGTTGGAAGGAAGAATATCTAAAACTTCTCCGCCCATATTGTATTTATTATCGGGGTTATCGCTCGCCACATAATCCATCAATTCTTTAATATTTACGTAGCCAATATCTTTGTCCATAAAATAAATGATGTTGCGTCTTTCTGCGGCATATTTATCGGCGCTCATTGTAAATGGCAGTGGTGCCGATTCGTAAGCAGCGCGGCGACATTGGTCGATATACCAATCGGTTTGAAAGAGACTTAAGTTTACAACGCGTATATCGGTACGAATGCCTTCTACTTCCTGCACATACCAAAGAGGGAATGTATCGTTATCTCCATTGGTAAACAGGATAGCGTTTGGCGCACATGAGTTGAGGTAGTTGATTGCAAAATCTCTTGCCATAGAGCGTTTAGAACGGTTATGATCATCCCAACCTTCGGCGCCCATTAATCCGGGTACAACCAAACTAACAGCTGTTGCTGCAATAGCCGCATTTTTTGCCGTTAATTTTTTTGCAAAATATTCGTATAAAAATAAAACACCTAATCCAATCCAGATAGAGAATGCGTAGAACGAGGCGGCGTATGCATAATCACGTTCACGGGGTTGGTAAGGATATTGGTTGAGATAAATTAAGATTGCGAATCCTGTAAAGAAAAACAAACAGAAAACCACAAAAGCATCTCTCGAGCTTTTCTTGTACTGAAACCACAAACCAAGCAAGCCCAAAATAAAAGGCAGTGCATAAAATTTATTGGTGGCTTTGTTGTCTTTGGTGCTACTTGTAGGATTGTAAACATTAGGCGCATCTAAGCGTGCTTCATCAAATGCTTTTATTCCTGTAACCCAGTTTCCATCTGTAGGATTATTGGTTAAACCTTGTACATCGTTTTGTTTACCGATAAAATTCCAGGCAAAATAACGCCAATACATATAACCAACCTGATAGCGGAAAAAATACGTTAGGTTTTCTCCGAAGGTGGGAACATAAACTGTTTTTGGTTCTCCGCTTTGAGTTGCAATTTGTTTGGGTCTTCCTTTTACATTGCCCCAATATTTATACGGCTCTTCGTGGCCGCCTTGCTGGCTCCACATACGCGGGAAAACAGTACAAAATTCATCTTCGTAAACAGGATTTACATTCTTACGATCATCGATCATTATATATTTTTTCGACTTTTCATCTTTCGCGTAAATGGGTGTTCCGTCTTTAAACTCACTACGTGGTTTGGTGGGAGCGTTATAATATTGTCCGTATGCAATTGGCCAATCGCCATATTGTTCGCGGTTAAGGTAAGACAACATGTTTAGTGCGTTCTCCGGATTATTTTCATCCATTGGAGGATTAGCCTGTGAACGAATTACCAATACAAAAAATGTTGAGTAGCCAATTAAAATCATAGCAAAAGAAAGTGCGATTGTGTTTAATACAGCGTGTTTGTTTTTCAGATAATAAATTCCGTAAACCATTCCGCCTAAAACTAAAAGGCGCATAAACATACTTGCGCCCTGCCCAGAAATAGTGGCGAACAAAGCAAAAGCAATAGCCATGTAAAAAGTTAATTTATAAAAAATTTCTTTTTTGTTCAGCGAATAAGCAATAGCAGAAGTCACAAATCCCATTAGCAAAACAAAATAAACAAGTGTGCCTGTATTAAAAGGCATGCCCATTTTGTTGACGAAAAATAATTCGAAATCAGCGGCAAGTTTTGCAATACCCGGAATGATGCCGGCTTGTATTCCGCCTAAAAGAATTACAGAGATAATACCTGCAATCCAAAAACCTTTCCAAGAGAATTTATAATTTTTGTAATAATAAATAAAACAAATAGAAGGGATAACAAGTAAATTAAGTAAATGGATTCCAATAGACATGCCTGTTAAAAAAGCAATCAGTACTATCCAACGCATAGAGTTAGCTTGTTCTGATTCTTCTTCCCATTTTAAAATGGCCCAGAAAACGGCGGCAGTAAATAAACTACTCATAGCGTAAACCTCGCCTTCAACAGCAGAGAACCAAAACGAATCGGAAAATGTATAAGCAAGTGCACCAATAATACCGCTTCCTAAAATAGCCCAAACTTTTCCGCTATCAGTAGGGTTTTCAGAAGGAGAAACCATTTTTTTTGCGAGACGTGTGATGCTCCAATATAAAAACAAAATAGTAAAGGAACTGCATAAGGCACTCATAACGTTAACCCACATAGCTGCCTTTGAAGGATCGCCGAAAGAGAACATGGTAAAAAAGCGTGCTATCAATAAAAAGAAAGGTGCTCCCGGAGGATGCCCCACTTCTAACTTGTAAGAGGTAGCGATATACTCTCCGCAATCCCAGAAACTGGCCGTGAGTTCTATCGTTGAGCAATAAGTGTAGGTAGCAATGGCGCAAACCAACCAACCTACTATGTTATTTAATTTTTTATAATTAGTCATATTATTTTTTAATGCGTTGCGAATTTAACAAAAAAGAGACAAAATGAACAATTTAACTCAATTGCTCAAACGACAAAAATTAAATAAAATTGCGAGCTGTTATTTAGCGTTTTGAAAGGTGATTTGAGGACAAGTAAACTTTTTATTCTTCATCATCTTTGTGATGAAGGTTTCCGCGAAAAGCCCCTGAGAAAAATAATTCTATTCGGGCTCCTACTGTAGATTGCTTTTGGTTTACATCGCCAAAAAGGGTAAGCCCGATACCATAATCAAATTTTACTTTATAAAATGCCTGAAGGGCAACATACAAGCCGGTTTCTTTAAAGTGTATAATACCAATTGAGCTATCTTTTCCACTCATATCCCTTAATTTTATAGGGTTGTAACCGTCTGTATAAGACAAACCACCATATGCCGCCCAAAAATATTTATAGCTTTCTTTACGATATCCAACACATAGATGGAACTGAATAAGCTGGTTGTTTCCGTATGATTGGCCTTGTAACAGGCCACCTGTCTGAAACCAAATTTTTTGCAAATGAAAATTAAAATCAATGGCCGGAGTAAACAACATATCTTTCCAACCACTATTATAACCTTTACCCGCTCCAATGGTTACATAATTATTATAAATACGATAGCGCTTGCCATCAATTTTTATTTCTTTTTTACGGCTATACTCTTCTTTATAAAGTGCGGTTAATTGGTTTGCAATATGTTGATTTAGAGTCTCTTGTCCGATTAAAGATAAGCTCCGGACAATAAAAAGTATGAAAATGATTTTTTTAAACATTTCGGGCAGCGAATATACGTAAAATAAATACTTTTCATGATCAGCTATATGCGCTCTGAAATTTGGTTTTTTATTCATTAAATTAATTTTTTAGACAAAGAAACCAAATTTAATTAACTGAAATATAGCCATTTGGTAAGTGGTAGGGTTTTTCGCATAAGTGGTAAGGTTACCTTTTCTTTTTTGGGGTATAAATGCTAAACAATCTAAAAACCAAATCATGAAAAAAGTACTTTCAATCATTGCTTTGGCTGCTTTAACAACTTCAATGTTTGTTGCTTGCGGTCCTTCAGAAGAACAAAAAAAGAAAGATGAAGAAGCTGCAAAACGTATTGCTGATTCTTTAGCTACTGCTATCCAAAATTCTATCTCTGCTGCTGTTGATACAGCTGCTAAATCTGCTGACACAACTGCGGTTGCTGCTCCAGTTGAAGAGAAAAAAGAAGAAGGTAAAAAATAACCTGCCTGCCGGAAGGCAAGTTTGTTTATATAGTTAGTTGATGAAAGCCCTTATTCGCCTTGGCCGATAAGGGCTTTTTCTTGTATAATATTTTTTCGACTAACAAATAATTACTATATTTGCTCCCCTTAAAACAAAAAGAGAAAACATGCTAGTAGTACAATTAAAAGAAGGCGATACTTTAGAGAAAGCGCTAAAAAAGTTTAAAAAGAAGTTCGAAAAGACAGGTGTTGTTAAAGAACTGCGTAATCGCGCGAAATTCACCAAAAAATCTATCGTTCGCCGTCAGCAGAAGATTCGCGCCGTTTACGTTCACAAGCTGCAAACCGGACAGTTAGAAGATTAGTCTTCAATTATCCCCGAAAATAAATTTCAAGGGCTTACTGTATTTCAGAAAATATTTTGTATTTTCGATATGCATTAAGCCTTATTTTTTATGGAGGGTTGGCATATAAAGGGTTTTATTGATTACGTCCGATTTGAAAAGAGGTATTCAGAAAATACTTGTGTTTCTTACCAAACCGACCTCCTTGAGTTTACCAAATTTATCTTTATCGATTTCGAAATAAAAACCCCCACCGAAGTAAAATCGCAACAAATACGCACTTGGGTTTTTACATTGAGCAAACAAAAATTAGCCGCCACTTCTATTCACCGAAAAATTTCTTCTGTTAAAAGTTATTATAAATACCTCCTTAAAAACAATATCGTTACTAAGTCACCGTTAATTGGCATTAGCTTACCTAAAAAAGCCAAAATGCTGCCGGTTTTTATTGACGAAAGTAAAATGAAGAGTATGCAGGAAAAGCGCGCTCAAAGAGAAACTTCTTCTTTTTCATCCCTATTAGAAAAACTGGTCATTGAATTGCTTTATCAAACCGGTATGCGCCGCACAGAACTCGTAAATCTTCAGCAAAAAAATATTGACTTGCACATTATGCAAATGAAAGTGTTGGGCAAGCGTAACAAAGAACGCATTATTCCTTTTGGGAACGATTTGAAAAATTTGTTGAATGATTACATCGCACGAAAAACACAAAATAATTTTACATCAGATTTTTTACTTTGTACCGAAAACGGAAAACACATTTACGATAAATGGGTTTACAATTTAGTGCGAAAAGAATTAAACGAAGTTACCACACTCAGCAAAAAAAGTCCGCACGTATTGCGCCATAGTTTTGCCACACACTTATTAAATGATGGGGCAGAAATTAACGCGGTAAAAGAATTATTGGGTCATGCCGGACTCGCAGCAACACAAGTTTACACACATAACACCATTGAGAAATTAAAAAAAACGTATAAGAAATCTCACCCGAGAGCATAAATAATTATAACCTAAAAAAAGGAGGGCACCATGACACCAAAAATCCAATCAGTACATTTTGATGCCGACAAAAAACTAATCGGTTTCATTAACGAAAAAGTAAGTAAACTTAGTCAGTTTCACGACGGCATTATTGGCACTGATGTTATTTTGCGTTTAGATAATGCGAGTACACAAGACAACAAAACCGCCGAGATAAAACTACATTTAAAAGGCAACCAGTTATTTGCCAAAAAACAATGCACTACGTTTGAAGAGGCCGTTGATACAGCCGTTGATGCACTTCGCACTCAAATACAAAAGCGTAAAGATAAAGTAGCGCAGTAAATTTTAAAGTCTGTCGTTGCACGTAAATTTTTCGATTAGAAAAACGAACGTGCAATGGCAGCACCAATTAAAAAATCCCATTTCATTACTGAAATGGGATTTATATTTCTCCGTCTTTACGAGGGAGGTACGACCGAAGCAATCTTCCAATAAAATGAGATTGCTTCACTTCGTTCGCAATGACGAACGCAAATTAATATTACTTCAAATACAACATCTCTCTGTACTTAGGCAACGGCCAGTTTACATCATCCACCAATAATTCTAATTTATCAGAGTGGTCGCGGATAGTTTCAAAAAGTGGTTTTACTTTATCGCAATACGCGTGTGCTTGTTTTTTTGCGCTGTCTAAGTTGTTTGCTTTTTTACGTTCTTCAATCATAGTCTCCACATCATTTTTCATTGATGTAACACGCTCAGATATTTCTTTTATCATATCTAATTGCGAATCAGCAGCCGCTTTAAATTCTGCACCCGAGAAAATATTTTTCATTCCACTAACATTATCTACCAGCGTTTTTTGATATTTAATTGCTGAAGGAATTATTTGATTGGTAATTATATCACCAATGATACGACTCTCAATTTGTATTTTTTTGGTATAAGTTTCCAATGCAATTTCATAACGAGCTTCCTGCTCTCTGTGAGAAAGGATTTTTAAGTCTTCAAATAATTTTAAAGACGTTTTAGAAACATAAGCCTCTAAAGCTTGTGGTGTAGTATTAAAATTATTTAGTCCGCGCCTCTTCGCTTCTTTTTTCCATTCATCGCCATAACCGTTTCCTTCAAAACGAATTGCTTTTGATGCAACGATGTATTTTTTCAATACCTGAAAAATTGCTTCGTCTTTTTCAATTCCTTTTGTCAATAAAGCATCAACATCATTTTTAAATGCTATTAATTGTTCGGCAACAATGGCATTCAAAGTTGTCATCGGTCCACTGCAATTAGCAGAAGAACCTACTGCACGAAACTCAAATTTATTTCCGGTAAAGGCAAATGGCGAAGTTCTGTTTCTATCTGTATTATCTAATAATATATCCGGAATTTTTCCGATACCCATTTTCAAAGCGGTTTTTTGCTCTGGCGTCATTTTCTTTTCGCTCACGCTCGCCTCTAAATCATCTAACACTTTACTTAACTGATCTCCCAAAAATGCACTCATAATTGCAGGCGGTGCTTCGTTAGCACCCAAACGATGATCGTTATTTGCAGAAGCAATAGACGCACGCAACAAATCAGCATGCTCAAATACCGCTTTAATTGTATTGACAAAAAACGTTAAGAATTGTAAATTTGTTTTTGGCGTTTTACCCGGGCTCAATAAATTTTTTCCTGTATCAGTTGCCAAACTCCAGTTATTGTGTTTACCGCTTCCATTAACACCGGCATAAGGTTTTTCATGAAGCAACACACGTAAATTATGTTTCAGTGCAACTTTTTCCATTATGTCCATCAGCAATTGATTATGATCAACCGCTAAATTTACTTCTTCAAAAACAGGAGCACACTCAAATTGTGCAGGCGCTACTTCATTGTGGCGAGTACGAACAGGAATTCCTAAAAGATGACACTCATATTCAAAATCTCTCATATAAGAAGTTGCGCGTTGAGGTATAGAACCCCAGTAGTGGTCTTCTAATTGCTGACCTTTTGCAGGAGACGCGCCTAATAACGTTCTGCCTGTTTGTTGTAAATCGTAACGCACATTAAAGAGTGCAGAGTCAACTAAAAAATATTCTTGTTCCCAACCAAGTGTTGCAATTACTTTGGTTACGTTTTTATCAAAATACTGACATACATCTGTAGCAGCTTTATCTAAGATGTGTGCAGACCTTAAAAGTGGCGTTTTATAATCCAGCGCTTCGCCCGTATAAGAAACAAAAATAGTTGGTATGCATAAAGTTTTATCAAATACAAATGCAGGCGATGTTGGATCCCATGCCGTGTAACCGCGCGCTTCAAAAGTGTTGCGTATTCCTCCGCTGGGGAAACTCGAAGCATCGGGTTCTTGTTGCACTAATTGGTTTCCACTAAAACGTTCAATAGCGCGTCCGTTTTCAGATGGTTCAAAAAAACCATCATGCTTTTCTGCAGTGGTTCCGTTTAGTGGCTGAAACCAGTGCGTGTAATGCGTTGCGCCTTTTGCACTTGCCCATGCTTTCATGGCAGAGGCAACTTGGTCGGCAATTTTTCTATCTATCGATGTTCCTTTTTCTATGGCGTTTTGCACCATTACAAAAGCCTCATCGCTTAAAAATTCTTTCATGGCATCGTAACCAAAAACATTCGATCCATAATATTTAGAAATGGGAGTTCCCGGAGCCACCGGCTCAACAGGCATTCTTTTTAGTACTTCTTGCAGGGCTTGAAAACGGCGGTTGCTCATGTTTTTGTAATTTTTCAGCAAATTTAGTCAAAAAATAGGGGGTCTGTCCAAAAAATATTAACTTTTTTAGGAAACGTGTTGAAAAAATAGGGGTATTATCCTAAAATTTGTCATTTTACTAAATTACCGAACTCGCTATCCGTCTCTCCGGCGAGGAGAGACGTTTACTACGAAGCGAGAATATTTTCGATTAACGAAATGCTGTATTACTTCTCCCCTGCAGGGGAGATGTCGCCCTGTATTTGGCGACAGAGGGGTCGGAGTTCGGATGTTTGGGCGTCCCCCGCAATAACATCGTCTTTCAATTTGTAATTATAAGCGGGGTCGGGCTGCTGTGGGGTCGCTTCGCTCCGCTTTTGCGTTCATGTGTACGACACTTCCATTAAAATATTGTGGCGCAAAGAGCCTAGCCCACCGCATCCCTAACGCAAATACAAAATACCTTAGCGTATTTGCGGTAAAAAAAGTGTTATTTATTCTCAAAAACCATCTGTCCCCCAACATAAGTCTTCAAAACTTTAGTCTTTAAAATCTCATCGGGTTTACATTTCATTAAATCTGTATCCAAAATAATAAAATCTGCAAATTTGCCCGACTCTAAACTTCCTTTTTCTTTTTCTTCAAAGTTTGAATAGGCTGCCCAGATTGTCATTCCTTTAATTGTTTCTTCTCTGCTCAAGGCATTTTCCATTTGAAAACCATTTGCAGGAAAACCTTTGCTGTCTTTACGTACAACGGCCGCATAAAATGTTTTAAAAGGAGAAATATCTTCTACCGGAAAATCTGTGCCGAGAGAAACCATGCCGGCAGCTTTCAATAAATCTTTGTAAGCATACGCGCCTTTAACCCGTTCTTTGCCTAAACGTTCTTCTGCCCAATACATATCACTTGTTGCGTGAGTAGGTTGAACGGAAGGAATGATATTCTTAAACAAATTAAAATCATTTACGTTCACAACTTGCGCATGCTCAATTCTCCAGCGTGAATCTATTTTTTGATTTTGTAAATAAATTTGTGCAATAATTCTGTCGCCCGAATCTCCAATACAATGTGTATTCATCTGAAATCCTTTTTCCGCCATAATTTTTGCGTATTCTTCAAAATGTTTTTTATCACTCAGTAAAAAACCTTTCCAGTTTTTTTTATCTGTATAATCCTGTAACAAACATGCGCCGCGTGAGCCAAGTGCCCCATCAGCATAAAATTTAAAAGAGCGCACATTTAGTTTATCTGTTTTGTACGGACCGGCTTTTAAATAATAATTGTAATTGGTTGCATCATCACTTAACATAGCATAAATTCGCATTTTCAAATCTCCCTTTTTTTGTTGCTCATCAATAATGTCAATGTCATTTTTCATTAATCCTGCATCATCAACAGTTGTTAAGCCGACTGCAAAACAATTTTTCTGCGCAGCTAATAAAGCTTTTTGTATTTGTTCTTTTGATGGCTGTGGAATTACTTTAGAAACTAAATCAACAGCATTGTCAATTAAAATGCCGGTTAGTTTCCCGTTCTTCAAAATAATTTCTCCTCCGCTAATTTTTGTCTTTTCATTTATTCCTGCCAAACGCAAAGCAGTTTCGTTTACCAATGCAGCGTGACCATCAATTCGTTTTAAAAAGATGGGTGTGTTTGGATAAAGCGAATTTAATTTTTCGTTGGTTGGATATTCCTTAACACCCCAATCGTTTTGATCCCAACCTCTGCCAATTATCCAGGCACCTGAGCGTAAACTTTCTTCGGTGGGAGATGGGAGTCTCTGTAGGACTTCCTCAAAAGATTTTGTGCCGACTAAATCTGCGCGCTGTAATCCTAAACCGTAACCTAAAAAATGACAATGCGCATCAATAAATCCGGGGAAAATATTTTTTCCGTCGGCGTCCACCAAAGTGGGGCTGTTATATTTTGTTTTTATTTCTTCATCTGTTCCAATGGCAACAACCTTTCCTTTATTAATTGCCATACTACTGCAAACAGAAAAACTTGAATCGACGGTATAAATAGTTGCGTTATAAATTACCAAATCAACCCACTTTTGTTTATTGCCGCAAGAGAGAAGGGATAAAATTGGAAGGAGAAACAGAAATTTTTTCATACCCGAAATTTGTACTAAAGTAGCAAATATTGTTGCGTGAGGCCGCTCCTACGGAGCTCAGATATTCTTATTCTAAACATATCTATAAATAGTTGACTCCTATGGAGTCGGAATGTAGAATAATACATATAGAATTCATTAGACAATGGGTGTTCAATTTTTCCGGTTCGAAGTCGAAATATATTTGGCCCCATAGGGGTCAACTGTTTATAGAATTAATACAAGGTTTGATTTCCAAGCCCCATAGGGGCGACCTACGAGAAAATTATTTCTTAGCCCGCAATACAATCTGTATAGGCACACCGGTATAATCAAAGTGTTCTCGCATTTTGTTTTCTAAAAAGCGACGATAATTTTCATAAACATATTGAGGCATGTTGCAGAAGAAAATAAACATAGGTATACCTTTCATCTGCGTGGCATATTTAATTTTTACATACTTACCTTTAATAGCAGGAGGGGGATAATTTTCCACCAATGGTAAAATAAAATCATTAAGTGCGCGGGTTGGTATTTTTTGTCTTCTGCGTTCGTAAACAGCAAGAGCTTCTTCAATTGATTTTAAAATACGTTGCTTGGTAACTACCGAAGTAAATAAAATAGGTACATCTCTAAAAGGCGCTAAACGCTCTCTTATTCTGTCTTCGTATTCTTTTGCGGTTTTGGTTTCTTTTTCAAGTAAGTCCCACTTGTTTACTACTATCACAACGCCTTTGTGATTACGAATAGCTAAATCAAAAATAGCTAAGTCTTGTGCTTCCAAACCAAGTGTTGCATCCAGCATCAAAATAATTACATCACAATCCTCGATAGCTTTGATGGAGCGCATTACACTATAAAACTCTAAGTCTTCGTGCACTTTTGCTTTTTTGCGAATTCCCGCAGTATCAACTAACCAAAAATCATGTCCGAATGCTTTGTAACGTGTATTGATTGCATCGCGTGTAGTGCCGGCAATTTCTGTAACTATATTTCTTTCTTCGCCAAGTAATGCATTTGTAAGCGATGATTTACCCACGTTAGGTCTTCCTACAATTGCAATGCGAGGAATGGCAGTTTCTTCAATAATTTCTAAAGGTTCTAAAGCATCAACTACAGCATCTAACAAATCGCCGGTGCCGCCGCCGCTCGCTGCAGATACTGGATAAACATCTCCCAATCCCATGGCGTAAAACTCGGCAGCGTAAGCTATGCGTTCTGAATTATCTGATTTATTTGCAACCAAAAAAACTTTTTTTCCGCTTTTGCGAATAAGTACTGCTACATCTTTATCGAAACGCGTTATGCCTTCGTGTGTATCTACTACAAAAAGCAAAATGCTTGCTTCGTCAATGGCAATTTTTACTTGTTTACTTATTTCTTTTTCAAACGTATCGTCACTCCCCGAAATATATCCGCCGGTGTCAATAATTGTAAACTCGCGTCCGTTCCACTCTACTTTACCGTAGTGCCTGTCGCGGGTAACGCCTGCAGTTGGGTCAACAATAGCCTGCCTCGTTTCTGTTAAACGATTAAATAGGGTTGATTTACCTACGTTGGGGCGACCTATAATTGCAATTACGTTGGACACTTTTGGGAATTAAGAATTATAAATTTTGTGCAAAGATACGTTTTGTTTTTGAAGGACATTATTTATCCTGTCACCGAAACAATCTGGTATGGATATCCGACACCTTCAAGGAGTTCTTCAGCGTCGAGTTTACTACTCTCATCCCCGACTTCATATTCCCATCTAACGCTAAGTTTTTTACCTTGGTTAAAATGATTATTCAACTTTTTACACAAGTTATAGAGGCGCTTAAACGAACTGGTGTTATAATAATAAAGGCGGAAAAGTATATGAAGTGGTTTATCTTCTTTCAGGTAATCTTCAATCCAATGGTTTATGGGTGAAAATGTTGCATCAACATCTTCCGGAATCATCCTGCCTTCCAGTTTTAAAATACACTCTCCCGGTTCAAATATAACCAAAGGGGTTAATTCTGTTTTTGAAAGGTGTATAGGGCTCATACAGCTAAAGTCGTATTTTTTTGAATAACTAAAAAAAAATAATTCTTTTTCTCCGTGAAACTCTGCGCAAAAACTCCGTGGTAAAAAATCCTGAAGCCTCTCTCAAGTAATTAAAATTCGCAATTTTTAGGAGTTCTTGCAAAGGCTATTACATCGCGTATATTACTCATGCCCGTAACAAACAATACTAAACGTTCAAAGCCTAAGCCAAAACCTGCGTGTGGACAAGCACCAAACTTTCTTGTATCTAAATACCAAGACATTTCTTCGGTGGGTATGTGCATGTCTTTCATGCGTTGCAATAATTTATTGTAACGTTCTTCACGTTGAGATCCTCCAATAATTTCTCCGATACCGGGAAACAAAACATCCATGGCGCGCACGGTTTTATCATCGTCATTTTGGCGCATGTAAAATGCTTTTATTTCTTTTGGATAATCGGTAAGTATTACCGGTTTTTTAAAATGTTTTTCTACTAAGTAACGTTCGTGTTCGCTTTGTAAATCAGCGCCCCATTTATCAATGAGGTAAGAAAATTTTTTCTTTTTGTTGTGATTGCTTTCCCGTAAAATGGCAAAAGCTTCAGTATAGGTTACTCTTTCAAAATTATTTTCTACGCAGAATTTTAATTTATCAAGCAACGTCATTTCAGAACGCTCTTGCTGTGGTTTTTGTTTTTCTTCTTCTAAAAGCCGGTCGTTTAAAAATGCAATATCATCGGCACATTTTGTAAGCGCTTCTTTAATTACATACTGAAGCATCTCTTCAGCCAAATCCATATTATCATCCAAATTATTAAAAGCAACTTCGGGTTCTATCATCCAGAACTCTGCTAAATGACGGCCTGTATTTGAATTTTCTGCGCGAAAAGTCGGACCAAAAGTATACACATCGCTCAATGCCATTGCTGCAAGTTCAGCCTCTAATTGTCCGGACACAGTAAGGTTGGTAGTTTTTCCAAAAAAATCTTGCGAAAAATCTATTTCGTTTTTTTCGTTTTTAGGAAGATTACTAAGATCTAGAGTTGTTACACGAAACATTTGCCCGGCACCTTCCGCATCGCTTGCAGTAATAACGGGTGTGTGCAAATACACAAAACCTTTTTCCTGAAAAAATTTATGAATGGCATAAGCCAGCACATTTCTCACTCTGAAAACAGCACTGAATGTGCTTGTGCGAAAACGCAGATGTGCAATTTCGCGTAAAAATTCTAAGCTGTGTTTTTTTGGTTGTAATGGATATTGCTCAGCATCGCTGTCACCTAAAATTTCGAGCGCAGTAACTTTCATCTCATATTTTTGTCCTTTACCTTGAGAAGGAATAACATTTCCAATAGCGCTGATACAAGCTCCGGTAGTAATTCGTTTTAAAATATCTTCTGCAGTATTTGTAAAATCAACAACTAATTGCAAATTATTTATGGTTGAACCATCGTTGAGCGCAATAAACTGGTTGTTGCGAAAGGTGCGTACCCATCCTTTAACACAGGATTGGTAATCGTGTTTATCACTTGAAAGGATATCGTTGATTTTTGTGCGTTTCATATTTTCCAAATAGGGAGAGCAAAATTAATACAATTTCACCGCAAAGACGCTAAGGCGCAAAGATTTTCCCTTAAGTACTAAGCTGTATTTTTCTCCCCCTTGGGGGAGAACACAAGAGGGGGCTTATTTATTTTTCCGAAGCACCGTAATCTTCATGCGTATATCAAAATCGGGGCGATCGTTTTTATCGGTGCCTACATCAGCAATTTTATCTACTACATCCATTCCGGAAATAACCTCTCCGTAAACGGTGTAGTTGTCATCTAAGTGAGGTGTTCCTCCAATGGCTTTGTACACTTTTATTTGTTCGGCAGAAAAAGTATAATGCAGAGTTTTTTCATAAATGGGTTCAATTATTTTGTCGATTGTTTTTTCAATGATAATCAAACTATCATTCATTTTTTCTTTTTTAAACAGTTCGTATTTTTTTGCTAATTCGGTATTTTCGGGCAATTTCATCATGCTGTCTTTTATTGCTGTACGCATTTTTTTATTGATGCGGTATTCGTACAATTTTATGTCTTTATCACTAAGTGCACCGCGACCCTGTGTTATGTAAAACTGGCAACTGGAAGATTTTTTTTCGGGATTTTTATCGTCGGTTTCACGTGCTGCAGCTAACATTCCGCGTTTATGAAAAATATCTTTGTTAAATTCTGCCGGTATCCAATCGGCTCCTTTAATTTCTCCATCGCCCAATAATTGTCCGGGCTTAGCAGTTTTCGAGTCTGGGTCACCCCCTTGAATCATAAAACCCTGTATTACTCTGTGAAAAAGCAAGCTGTCATAAAAGCCGTCTGAAGTCAATTTTAAGAAATTATCGCGGTGCAATGGAGTTTGGTTAAATAAACGGATTTTTATAGAGCCGAATTTGGTATTAATCAGTATTAGTGCGGTTTTGGAGCTATCGGCATAAACAGCAGGAATCTGAGCTTTGAGGTCAAATATCCCCGAAAGGACCAAAAACAGGCAGAAAGAAAGTTTTTTCATTTTTCTTAATTTTTTCATAACTTTGCTTTAAATGCTAAAAGTATGAAAAAGAAGTTTTACACCTTCCTGTTAATTATACCAATTGCAGCGATGCTTTTTCAAATGAACTCATGTAATGGGCCTAAACCATCTAAGTGTATCATTACAGTTATGGACAGTGCCGGAAGGAAACCTTTGGCGGGCGTAAAAGTGCATTTATTTGCCTATACTACTTATAATACTGTCCACACTATTGCAGATTTGAAGGCTGATGGAGTTACTGACGGATCGGGCAAATGCAGTTTTTCTTTTAAAAATCCTTGTGTTATGGATGTTTTGGCAACTGTATCAAATTGCAACGTAAGCGGTCCAAATCACGTGTACTGTAATGCTTCAGGCATTGTTAAATGTGAGGAAGGTAAAACTACTGAAAAGACAATTCACGTAAACAACTAACCAGTAAAAAAGCAACAATATGAAAAAGAAATTTTACGCCTTCCTGTTAATTATACCAATTGCAGCGATGCTTTTTCAAATGAACTCATGTAATGGGCCTAAGCCATCAAAATGTGAGATAACGGTTATGGATAGCGCTTCAAGAAAACCTCTTTCGGGTGTAAAAGTGCATTTATATGCCAATACTACTTATAATGGCGGTAGCACTATTGCAGATTTAAAGGCCGACGGAGTTACTGACGGATCGGGCAAATGCAGTTTTTCTTTTAAAAATCCTTGTGTCATGGATATTTTGGCTACAGTATCAAATTGTACTGTTAGCGGAGCAAATCATGTTTACTGTAATGCCTCCGGTATAGTTAAATGTGAGGAAGGAAAGACCGCACAAAAAACAGTGCATGTAGATCACTAAGCAGGTAAAAATCCCAATTTTTTATTGATTTTAGAAAATAGCAGGAAGCCAAACAAGGCTCCCGTTGAGTTTGCTATAAAATCAAGTACATCGCCACTGCGACTTGAGAAAACATAAAATTGCATCAACTCTAAACTTCCGCCATAGAGTATGCAAAATAAAAGCACAAGTATTCCTACAACTATTTTTTTGTTGAGATAAGATAATGCGCGCATAAATAAAACTTGTTCTACAAAAAACATTCCTGCATGTACAAACTTATCGAAGGATAATAGTTCGAGCCATGAAATTCTTGGAATGATTTTGCCGGGCATACTGCATAACCCAAAAATGATGAGTGTCCAAATTATTAAAGGAAGGAATTTTTTCATTCTGTATTTCTCTCTCCTCTAAGATGAGGGCCTAGGTGAAGTCGGCTATAGCTTTGGGCTAAAGCCCATTTTCGTTTAATTTATTAGCCCCGACCTTAAGGTCGGGGCTACTGTAGTTTATATAACACGGACTTTAGTCCCCTCTGTGTTATTTCGCATTCGCAAACAATTCATTTGCTTTTTCCCAGTTTACTACGTTCCACCAATTAGTAATATAATCGGCACGTTTGGTTTGGTATTTTAAATAATAAGCGTGTTCCCAAACATCAAGTGCAAGAACAGGCGAGCCTTTTACTTCGCTGTTTGACATTAATGTATTATCCTGATTGGGCGTGCTGCAAATTTTCAATTTTCCGTTTTCAGAAACCAACCATGCCCATCCGCTGCCAAAACGTTTTGTGCCGGCATCGGCAAATTGTTTTTTAAATTCTTCCAATGAAGTAAAAGTTGAATTTATGGCGTCTGCAATTTTTCCTGTAGGAAGATTTGGTTTGCTGTCTTTATTTTCTTTCATCAAATTCCAAAACAAAGTGTGGTTGTAATGTCCGCCGGCGTTGTTACGAACTCCTTCTGAAAAAGCATTTATTTCTTTAAAAATATCTTCTAAAGAAGAAACAGCCGGGTGTTTAGTTGTTTCTAATGCTTTGTTTAAATTATTTACATAAGCCTGATGATGTTTGTCATGATGCAGTTCCATGGTTTGTTTATCTATGAAAGGCTCAAGGGCATCGTAAGCATAGGGCAGAGGAGGTAATGTGAAAGGCTCCATCAAAAAATTTTCGCCGCTTAATTTTTCAATGGCATCTAATTTCTCGTTAGAAATTACATTGGCTGCAATTCCGCTAAGCGAAAGTAAAGCCGATTTTTTCAGAAATTTTCTTCTTGAATCCATGTTTAAAATTGTATTAGTATTTGGTTTTTTTCAACTGCCATTCCTTTTTTTACTGAAATTGATTTTACTTTTGCGTCGGCAGGAGATTTTAAAATATTTTCCATTTTCATAGCTTCCAAAACTATTAAAGCATCTCCTTTTTTTACTTCGGCACCTTCTGCCACTAAAATATTTAACACCATGCCGGGCATAGGCGCTTTAATATTTGAAAGCTTATTACCGAGTACCTTGTCAAAACCTAATTGATGTAGCAACTCATCGTATTTATCTTTTACAGAAACACTGTAAGTAGTTTGGTTTATTTTTATTTGAAAAGTTTTTTCGGCAGTATTGTGACTGACTATTTCTGCGTTATACGATTTATTGTCTTTTAAAATATGAAAGGACGTTTTGGTGTTTTCAATCATATCAAAAACAATGGCTGCGCCGTTTAGTTGCCAAACACTTTCTCCTACCTCGTTGGTAGGCGGATTTTTCTCGAAATTAAAATCGTAATTATTGTTTACTTTTATTTTATACATAGATAATTCGTAAAAACTGTATCAAAGGTAAGGTTTTAAAGCAGTTTCAGAAGAAATTTTAGTTGTAAGTTTCCTAGAAATTTAACGTATAAGAAGTGCCGTTTTTGCTTTGCAATTCTACTGTTCCGTTAAGTTGTTCCGTAAGCAGGTAAATTAGTTGCATACCAAGGTGTCCGTCTGTTTTTTCGTCGAAATTTTTTGGTAATCCTTTTCCATCATCTTTAATGCATAATGTGTATTTGTTATTTTTTTCCTGTAAGGCTATATAAATATTTCCTTTATCGGCATCAAAAGCATATTTAAGCGAGTTGCTTATTATTTCATTTAAGATAAGACCAAGGTGAATCATTTTGTCAATTTCAAATCGTGCCTCATCGGATACTTCTAAATGAAAATCAATTTTCATATGGGGTCTTCTGTATGATTGGTAAATACTTTCATACAATGTTTTAATGTAATTTTTTAATTTTATGTTGCTGAGGTCGGCAGTGGCGTAAAGCATTTCATGCACAAGTGCCATTGATTTAATTCGGTTGCGGCTTTCGCGTATAAGGGCTAAAAATTTTTCGTCGTGCGTACTTTCTGTTTGCAGGTTAAGCAGGCTGGAGATTATTTGCAGATTATTTTTTACACGATGATGTATTTCGCGAAGCAGTTGTTCTTTTTCGCGCAAGGAGAGGGTTGAGCTTTTTAATTCTTCGCCTAGCATATTTACGCCGGCCCCTATGGCATCAAATACATCACCTTCGTTACTAATACTAGTTTTTTGAGAAAAATCTAAACGGGCGTAAGACATAATAACTTCCAAGATTTTGTTTCCCCGAAGTTTGTTAGGGTCGTTTTGAATTTCAGTTTCCGATGCCATAAATTATTCTAAATATTGTTTAAGCCATTCAATGGCTTCTTTTTCGTTTGTAAAAAGTTTTGCAGGAATACTTGGTTTGTTAAGTCCCATAAAAAAATTACCAATAATGCGACTTAAAGGAGAATCTATCAGAACTGCGAAGGAAGTTATATTTGTTTCGCGATTTTGAATAGAGAAATGATCTCGTGCTTCTTTGGTAATTGATTTTATATTGCGCGAATCAATTAAAAGCGGATACTTTTTTTCTTTGTAAAATGAATTTACTGCCTTAGAGTTTTCCTGCGCTTCTTTCAATGTTACTTCTGCCAATGGTTTTACTTTGGTACAGGCAATACCGTCATCTCCCATCCAAGTCCAATAGGATAATAAATCTAAAACATGCGGACTTTTGGGAACCTCTACCATAAATTGATTTCATAAATATATTAAAAGAATTAAATAAAGAAAAACTTTATATAATGCGTAAGAATTAAAATCGGTTTAGATGAGCATTTCGATAAGGTACTGTCACTGATTTGCACAAATTGTTTTTGGTAGTCTGTGCTAATCTTTAGCTTTTACTGTAAAAATTTATTTCCTTAAATCCGCGAAATCTGTGGCATGAATGTATTCTTGATTTTTGTCGGAAGTTTATCTCTCACCAAAGTATAAGATTGCTTTACGTAATGTTCCCACTCTTTTTTGTTAAACCTATTTGGGCTTTGAACGAGTATCCACTTGTAACGTGCAACATAAGGCGCAGGAATAATATCTTTTGAAACAGAAAGTTCTTCAAACTCCTCATCGGTAACTTTTAGCGAAACACCAAAAGTCCCTTCAAGCCCCGTAACACAAAACATTTTTTCTCCCACGCAAAAGCATAAATCGTGGCCCCACTTAATATCTTCTGTTACGTGCGGTAATTTTTTGCAGATGGCGCGGAGGAGGGTGATGTTCATAGAAGTAAAGTTAAAAGTTTTTTATAAAGTTGTATTTGCGTTAGGGATTGCAGCGGAAAGCCCACAGCCATTCTAGATTCTTCATTTCATTCGGAATGACAAAAAGGCGAGGACTTGAAGCGGAAAGCCCGGCCCCGCTTTTTTTGCGGGGAACGCGCCCCAAACCTTCTAACATAATGCTGTTAGTTACTTGCAAATCCTCCTAAAAAATACAGCATTTACCTTAGTACTTTAGCAAAGTATGGCATCGAAACCTCTACAGAGTAAATTAAAGACTTCTTCTGTTACAGTTGTAATCAGTTTAGCATTGGTATTATTTCTTTTAGGAATAGTAGGTTGGATTTTTATCAATGCAAAATTACTTGTTAATCATGTAAAAGAAAACGTTGCCGTGCAGGTTTATTTAAAAGAAGATGCTTCTCAACCTGATGCCGATAGATTAAAAAAAATAATTGATGCAGCTGGTTATACCAAATCAGCAGTTTTTAAATCAAAAGAAGAAGCTGCCGAAGAAATGAAAGCCAAAACAGGTGATGATTTTATTACTTTTTTAGGCTTTAATCCCTTGCCCTCTGCTATTAACATCAACTTAAAAGCCGAGTATGCTAACCCCGATAGTATTAGCTGGATTGAAAAAGAAATTACTTCCGATAAAAGTGTGCGCGAAGTGGTATATCAAAAAGTTTTAATTGATAACATCAGCAAGAACACGAAAAAAATAAGCGCCCTCATTTTATTTTTCTCCATTTTATTAATTGTAATTGCAGTTGCCCTCATTAACAATACAATTCGTTTATCTATTTACGCCAAACGATTCTTACTTAAAACTATGTACCTGGTAGGTGCTACCCAATCTTTTATACGCAAACCTTTTATCGTAAAAGGAATTATCAATGGAATTGTAGCAGGGATTATTGCCGATATTTTAATTGTACTTTTTATTGTTCTGGCAAATCGCTACATCCCTGAACTATTAGTAGTACAAAACCCCAATTATCTTTTGGTTTTATTTTTAGCAACCATTCTAACCGGCATTTTTATATCCGGACTAAGCGCCGCCCTATCTGTAAGAAGGTATTTACGACTGAAAGCAGAGGATTTATATTTCTAGCCTCAGATATAACAGATTAACATTATAAATAAATCTCCTAAAATCTGCGCAATCTGTGGCTTTTCTTTTGCTATATTTGCTTAAAATTACAAGATGAGTACTGACAATAAAGGTTTTGGAATTGCCCGCGAAAACTATAAAATACTATTAGCCGGAGTTGCTTTAATTTTTATCGGCTATTTGCTGATGATTGGCGGAGGCAGCGACGACCTCAATAAATTTAATCCTGAAATTTTTAGTTTCAGACGCATTACACTTGCCCCACTTGTTTGTCTATCAGGCTTTGCAGTTATTGTGGTTGCCATCATGCGCAAATCAAAAAAAGTTGAAGAATAATTTATCCGGAAATAATTTTTAGATTTTTGCCGGATGGAATATTCATTATTTAGTTTGCATTTTTTATTCTCTTTGTAATAATGAATATTTCATGTCGTATTTAGCAGCCATTATCCTTGCCATTGTAGAGGGCCTTACTGAATTTTTGCCCGTTTCAAGTACAGGGCACATGATAATTACCTCGGGCATCATGGGCATTACCTCTACTGATTTTGTAAAATTATTTACTGTCTGCATTCAGTTAGGAGCTATTGCTGCGGTTGTTGTAATTTATTTTAAACGCTTTTTTCAATCCGTAAATTTTTACCTGAAATTATTTGTTGCATTTATTCCCGCTGCTATTTTCGGGGTTTTACTTGGAGATTATATTGATGCGCTGCTTGAAAACCCTTTAGGTGTTGGAATAGCCTTATTACTTGGAGGAATTATTTTTCTCTTCATTGATAAATGGTTTACAAAAGAAGAAATAAAATCAACAGACGATGTAAGTTTGTGGCAAGCTTTGAAAATAGGTTTGTTTCAGTGTATCGCGTTGTTTCCCGGCGTGTCGCGAAGTGGTGCAACTATTGTAGGCGGACTATCACAAAAACTTTCTCGTAAAACTGCCGCCGAATTTTCTTTTTTTCTTGCAGTACCAACCATGTGTGCTGCAACCGCAAAAAAATTATACGATTTCTATAAACATAGCGGAATTCCAAATTCAAACGAAATAAAATTGTTAGCCATTGGTAATGCCGTGGCTTTTATTGTTGCCCTACTCGCAATAAAATTTTTCATTGCCTTTTTAACCAAACACGGCTTTAAAATATTTGGTTGGTACCGAATTATAGTCGGCGGAATTATTATTCTCCTTTACATTTTAGGAATAGAGTTAAGCGTGTTGTAATGGATTTTTTAAAACTTGATTACAACCGGTTCATTCCGCATATTCAAAAAATAAACCTTATTGAAGGCGATATTTTTTTAGTGGACAAGCCTTATAGAGTTACTTCCTTTGAAGTGGTAAACAAACTCAAAATTGCCATCCGAAAAACTTTTCCAGAAAAAATAAAAGTAGGACATGCGGGTACATTAGATCCGCTTGCAACCGGACTACTTATCATTTGCACAGGAAAAAAAACAAAAACTATTGAGCAGATACAGGCTTTAGAGAAAGAATATACCGGTACTTTTTTAATAGGCTCCACAACTCCCTGTTTTGATTTAGAACAAGCCATTGATTATACTTATCCAACTGAACACATTACTGAAGAATTAATTCTAGAAACTGCCAATAAGTTTTTAGGGAAACAAATACAAACACCGCCCATTTTTTCAGCAGTGAAAGTAAATGGCAAACGCGCTTATGATTTAGCCAGAAGCGGGGAAGAAGAAATACAAGTGCGCTCGAAAGAAATTGAGATAAAACTTTTTGAAATTACTCGTGTTTCATTGCCGGAAGTTGATTTTAAAGTGGTGAGCAGTAAAGGCACTTATATTCGCTCTTTGGCAAGAGATTTTGGACTTGCACTGAACAGCGGCGCGCATCTTGGTTCTCTTCGAAGAGTGCGCACGGGAGAATTTCATGTGAATGATGCCATTCAGGTTTAACGTTGTATTTGCATTAGCGATTAGCTCATTTTATTTGTTTTTATTGGTTTCGGTGAATGCTGAAAAAGCATTTGCAGTAGAAAGCCCGCAGCCGTATGTAAAGATTCTTCGCTTCGCTCTGAATGACACAAAGGCGAGGACTTGAAACGAAAAGCGCGACCCGAGCCCTGATTACTGAAGTATGAAAACTGACGAACGAGGAAAACGCCCATCCTTCGACAAGCTCAGGATGGCAAGTCTTGCATTATAAGATTGAAATTAAAATTTGTTAATTACGCGGCTGAAAAATAATTAGGCACGCCAATTTTCACTTATAATTGCTTTATACCTTTGCCTTAGTGGCATATCAAAGAGCGTCATACAACCCTTTTAACAACGCAGATAAACTTTGCATTTTTCTGTACATCATTTTGGTGTTAATGGGTTGGGGAAATATTTACGCTGCTGTATACAACGAAGAGCACAAAAATATTTTCGATATGTCGCAGAAATATGGCAAAGAACTTATCTGGATTGGAAGTGCCTCCTTAATTGCTATTCTTATTTTAGTTACCGAGGCAGGATTTTTCACTGTGTTTGCGTATGTATTTTATGGATTTTTTTTATTGCTTTGCTTACTTGTTCCTTTTCTTGGAAAAGAAGTTAAAGGAAGTCGCTCCTGGTTTAGGTTTGGCGATTTTGGTATACAACCCGCGGAGTTTATGAAGTTTGCCACCAATCTTGCGCTCGCAAAATTTTTAAGCAACGTAAATCTGAAAGGAGAAAATAAACACGGGAGTTTTCTAAGTTTTTTAGGGCAATATAAAAATACCATTATTGCTTTGTTGATTATCGGCATTCCTCTTATTATCATAAAAAAAATGCAAGATGAAACCGGACTGGCTATTGTCTTTGCCGCTTTTATATTTACGCTCTATCGCGAGGGCTTATCTGTAAATTTTTTACTGGTGGGTTTAGTAGCCGCTATTTTATTTGTATTGGCACTATTAGTTGACAATACTTATTTATTTATCATCATAATTAGTCTTTGTGCTTTTTCGATTTTATTTATTCGCAGAAATAAAAAAAATATTTTCCTTGTTGCAATAGTTGGTTTAATGGCCTGTTTTATGGTAAAGGGTACATCAACACTCTATGAAAAATTAGAAGCGCACCAGAAAATACGTATTGATGTTTTGTTAGGAAGAGGAAATATTAATTTAAAAAAAGAAGGTTATAATGTTAACCAGGCAAAAATAGCAATTGGCTCGGGTGGCTTTTGGGGCAAAGGATATTTACAAGGCACACAAACCAAGTACGATTTTGTTCCGGAACAGGACACTGATTTTATTTTCTGCACCGTTGGTGAAGAGTGGGGATTTTTTGGAACAACTTTAGTAATTATGTTACAACTAACCCTTATTTTAAAAATAGTCAGCATGGCCGAACGACAGCGCTCTGATTTTAGTCGTATTTACGGCTATGGAGTTGCCTCCGTTTTATTCTTTCACTTAGCCGTAAACATTGGTATGACAATTGGCTTAGCTCCGGTAATAGGTATTCCACTCCCCTTCTTTAGTTACGGCGGTTCATCGCTTTGGTCTTTTACAATCTTACTTTTTATTTTCATAAAGCTAGACTCTAACCGACTTCTTATTTTAAAGTAAATCTCGTTTATGATTTACTAAAGCGAGTTTATTATTATCAGTATTGTGTTCACTATAACAGAGAGAACAAATAAATTAATAACCCACTTTGTCGATGCCTGTCCTATAGAAGCAATATTGCTTGCCATTGTGGTATATATATTTAAACAAAGTTGCCAAATTGGAGCGCCACCTTTCAATACCATCATTGCTGCAATTCCTCCCCAACAGCTACCCACCAAAATAGTAAAGCTGATTAAAAAGAAATAATTATACTTAGCTTCTTCAAGAAACTTTTGATACCACCCGCTTTTTTGAATGGCAATTTGCTTTTCGTAGGTTTTTGTTATTGTTGTCATAATAATTGTTTTATGATTACAAAGTAACACTTGAAGCGAAGAAATATGAATGATTTGCCTCAGTTTTCAAAAATGATTTTAGTCAGTCTCCCGGATTTACCAATGAAAAAGGGTCTAAAACAAGACCCCTTTTGAACAAATTTTTTTTCTTTTTTATATCCATTTAGACAAAAACTTACCAAGTTCCTGCCGTAATTTATTAAAGTTCTTCTCAAATGTATTTACTTCTTCCCTTTCAAACGTGTGATCCTTTACTTTACGGTGGTCTACAGCTACTTCATTTTTATTTATAGTATCAACTAAGCCTTTTTCGTTTTGCTCAACATCATGCTTAATCATATCAATATTATTATTTTGAACGATTAGTTGATTTTGAAAATGCTCAATCTGAGCCAAAACTTCTTTTGCAGAGTTTTTATCTGCTACTTCGGCAATTCTTTTCTGCATAATTGCAATTTCATCCTTATAAAAGAAAAGTTTTTGCATCAACCCTGTATTCTCACTGTGTTGATTGTAAATTGTGTCTGTCGTTTTCATAATTTATTTTTTACAAAGATTAAATATCACAACCCGTCTTTATATGACATGTATCATGTTGAGCTTTGACTTATGTCATTACCTAAAGCCCTTTATTACAGCACTTTTGTAACAAGAATTACTGAAATAGAATTATAAACACAAAATTATGTTAGAATATAAATTACAAATAACCGAAACCCTAATCCGCGTCTTTACCGGCATATTGTTTCTTTTTCAGGGATACGATAAAATATTTAACGTTAAAATAAACGGGGTTATTGCCACCTTTTTAGAAGAGGCCGAACACCATCATATACATAAACCCTGGGTAACTATTGTTGCCTATTACACAAGCGTGGTAGAGTTTTTTGGTGGTATTTTATTAATTGTTGGGCTTTTTACTAATTACAGTTTGATTTTATTGGGCATTGATATGGTTTTAGTAGCCTTTGCCTTTTCGGTTATGAATCCGGTGTGGGATTTACGCCATGTGTTTCCAAGATTAATGTTATTAGTGACCTTATTGTTACTTCCAAATGAATGGAATAAGATAAGTTTAGACTTTCTATTTAAAATAAATTAAAAATGAAAATAATGAAAACAATAATTGCAGGAGTAGATTTTACAAAATCATCTTATAACTCAGCTAAATATGCTGCTATGCTGGCGCAGAAATTAAATTGCAAACTTGTACTCTTTAATATGTACGATGTTCCTTTAATTCACTCAAATAGTGGTTTGTATTTTATGTCTAACGCCCCCATAAGAGCAGAAAGTGAAAATAAAATAGCCGGGTTTTGCAAAAAATTGCAAAAATTATATCCAAAAATTGAGATAGGAACTTTCGTAAGCACGGGGTTTTTTAAACAACAACTTACTTCCTTCATTAAAACTCACCAGGTAAAATTAGTTGTTATGGGTCTTAGTGCAAAAGATCGTTTTTCTAAATTTTTATATGGCAGTCACAGCACAGACATAGCCGGTAAAATAAGTGCTCCGGTAATAATTGTCCCGGATAATTTTAAAGAACATTCTTTACACAAAGTATTATTAGGAATTGATAATAAGGAGAAGTTTCACAAATCGCCTCTCCATTCATTTGAAAATTTTATTAAAGAAACCAAAACAATTGCCATCCTATTGCATATACAAACTGAAGATGAGATTTTTATCGACAAAACGTTAAACACAATTAAACTAAATGGTAAAAATCATAAAATAGAAAGTTATCCCTCTGCAAGCATTGAAAAAGGGATAAGCGCCTTTATCAAAGAAAAAAAAATAGGTTTGATTGCTATAATAAGCAAAAAACATTCTGCCTTCTATAATTTGTTTAACGAATCAAATACAAAAAGAATTGCATTCGCTTCTAAAGTACCCGTAATGGCAATTCACGAATAATTCTTTAAAAAACAAGTTTATGAAAAACATTAAACAATATTACAAAGAGCTCGGTAAAATAGTTTATGCAGTAGCTGCAGTTGACGGAACAATAAACCCCGAAGAAGTAAAAGCGTTGCATGAATTTGTACAAAAAGATTTATCAAACCATGAACTGAATATTGATAGTTCGGGAATGAATGAAGCATTTTACGTTGATTTTGAATTTGAAAATAGTGCCAAAAAAAATATAGATATAAATACAGGTATTAAATCCTATGTAAAATTTATTCATGCCAACTATGAGACGGGCGACGAACTCTTATTACAACGTTCGGTAAAATTACTTGAAACAGTTACCAATGTCTATACCCGACAACAAGAAAAAGAGGTAGTTCTACAGATAAAGGAAGAAATAAATGAAATTTCAAAAAATATTTTAAAAATCAACTAAAGAATAAATTATGATTAACATAGATGCAACAAAAATTTTAATTCCTATAGATTTTTCAAAAACATCAAATCGTGCTGTAAAACACGGTGCTTTTATTGCCAAGTTATGCAAAGGAGAATTAATTTTGTTGCATGTGCAGAAAAAAAGCGAACTGCTAGATATCATTCTTCCCGTATTTAAAATAAAAGACCCTTCTGTTATTACAAATTATTTGCAGGGAAAACTTGATAAGTTAGCTGAAACAGTTAGAAAAGAATGTGGTGTAAAAATTACAACCTTGGTTTCAGTTGGAAACATTACATCCGAAATTGTAAATATTGCTAATGAATTTAATGCAGGTATGATTATTATGGGTACACAAGGAGCCGATTCTGAGAATGATTTGTTTTTAGGAAGCAACTCCTACAGAGTACTTACTAAATCCGATATTCCGGTGATGACCGTTCGCTCTGAGTCGCCGAAATTAGGTTACCAGGATATTTTATTACCCCTTGATTCTTCTGAACATTCGCGTCAAAAAGTAAATGCTGCTGTGCAAATTGCCTGCAAGTTTGCTGCTCGTCTGCATGTGGTTGGCATATTAGGTAAACATGAAAAAGCATACGAATATAAAATGGAAGTGATTTTGGGGCAAGTTGCAAAAATGGCAAAAGAAAAAAAATTAGTTTGCAAAACCGAGATTTCGGTGGCGGAAAACCGCGCTCAGAAAACCTTAGCGTATGCAAAAAAAGTAAACGCAGATTTGATTATCACCATGACTGACCAAAGCGCGGGACCATCAAGAATTATACTTGGAACATACGCTCATCAATTAATAAATAACTCTAAAATACCAGTGTTATCAATTCCTCCTGAAATTCATGGGGAAAACATGGAGCAAGATAGTATTGGAGGTATGTGGTAATTAAATTTCAAAAACTAAATTGTATGAACAACATTAAAATAAACGATAGTAAAAAAATTTCTTCCTTACAGGAAGAATTTCATGAAATGTTTCCTTTTCTAAAACTGGAATTTTTTCACCACAGGCATAACTCCTTTCAAGGCTCTTATAAAAAAGATATTTTGAATCCTGATATGACTTTAAAACAATGTCGAAAAAAAAATACAGACGGTGTCATGCTGCTAAAAGAAAACATGAAAGTAACTGAAATAGAAAATTTATTTCAAGATGTGTTTGGTTTGTCAGTACAGGTATTCAGGAAATCGGGAAGATCTTGGATTGAAACTACAGTTACTGACGACTGGACATTAAAGAGACAAAATGACGAGGGAAAAGAGCTTAGTTTTCTTTCCCGTTAAAAATCATATTAAATACAAATTTAAATTTATTGAGTTCGAAAAAAAATGAATGCGGGGATTTCCATCAAAAAATTTTTCACCGAAGCAGGAGAAATAGCCCGTTTTACTGCGCATTTTTTTCGGGAAGTATTTAAACCCCGTTATGAATTTAAAGAATTTCTCAGACAATGTTATGTCATAGGATACAACTCATTTCCTTTAGTTGCCGTTACGGGTTTTATTATGGGTCTTGTATTAACTATTCAATCACGACCCACCTTAGCAGAATTTGGCGCCGCCTCATGGCTTCCGTCGATGGTATCTGTATCTATCATCAGGGAAATAGGTCCTGTAATAACCGCTTTAATTTGTGCCGGTAAAATTGGTTCAAGTATTGGTGCAGAGTTGGGCTCTATGAAAGTTACTGAGCAAATAGATGCAATGGAAGTTTCAGGCACTAATCCATTTAAATATTTAGTAGTTACACGTATCATGGCAACAACCTTAATGCTTCCAATTCTCGTGGTTATATCAGATGCAATAGGTCTTTATGGTTCTTATCTGGGCGTTAACATAAAAAGTGTTACCAGTATAAGTTTATTTATTAATCAGGTTTTTGAAAAATTAACCTTTGGAGATATTTTTCCTTCCATCATTAAATCTTTCTTTTTTGGATTTGCCATTGCAATTATTGGTTGTTATAAAGGATATAATTCTAAAAAAGGAACCGAAGGTGTTGGAGAGTCTGCTAATTCTGCTGTGGTAGTTGCCTCCTTATTAATTTTTATTCTTGATTTAATTGCGGTTCAAGTAGCCGATTTATTTGGATTAACCTAAATGGAAACCGAAACAGTTATAAAAATAGAACATCTTTTTAAAGCCTTTGGCACTAACAAGGTATTAAAAGATTTTTCTCTTGAAATAAGAAAGGGAGAAAGTCTGGTAGTGCTTGGCAAATCCGGTTCAGGTAAATCAGTTCTTATTAAATGTATAATAGGATTAATGCAACCCGACAAAGGAAGTATTGAAGTTTTTGGAAAAAATATTTCAACCCTCAATCATACTGAGCTGGATGAGATTCGCGTAAAGGTTGGTTTCCTTTTTCAGAGTAATGCGTTGTATGATTCTATGACTGTGCGAGAAAATCTTGAATTTCCCTTGCGACGTCATGGAATTAAACTAGATAAAAAAAATATTAACGAACTGGTAATGGAGGCCCTTGAGAATGTAAGTCTGGCCGAAACAGTTGACATGATGCCTTCTGAACTTTCGGGTGGCATGAGAAAGAGGATAAGTCTTGCCAGAACATTAATTCTTAAACCCGAAATTATTTTATACGATGAACCCACAACAGGATTAGATCCAATTACCGGAAGAGAAATTAACGAATTAATACTTGAGATTCAGAAAAAATATAATACCTCTTCGGTAATTATTTCGCATGACATGAATTGTGTACAAACAGTATCCAACCGCATAGCTATGCTAATCGATGGGCATTGTTATCAAACAGGTACCTATAACGAACTTAAAAATAACGAAGATCCTAAAATCAAACAATTTTTTAAATAACATGAATAAGGAAATATCCAGAAATATCAGACTAGGTTTTTTTGTAGTGGCAGGCTTAATTCTTTTGATAAGTTCGCTTTATATGATTGGAAGCAAACGAAATTTATTTAACTCCACTATTAAAGTAAATGTTACATTCCACAACGTAAACGGTTTAATAGAAGGAAATAATGTGCGTTTTAGCGGCATTGACGTAGGCACTGTTTCTAAAATAGAAATTGCTTCCGATACTATTTTGCATGTTGAATTAGTGATTGATAAAAGCGTAGCAAAATTTATCAGCTCCAATTCTATCGCTTCCATCGGTACTGATGGGTTAATGGGTAATAAACTGGTAAATATCAGTCCGGGTGATGGCACCGGGAAATCGATAGAAGAAGGGGCAATTCTTTCTGCCATAAAACCTATAGATATGGATGAAGCGCTTCGTACACTTAGCAAAACCAATGATAACCTTCAGTTTATCAGCAATGATGTAAAAGTAATTACGCAACGGTTCAGCTCTAAAAATACTTTATGGAGTGTTTTACTTGACAGTAACGTTGCAAAAAATTTAAAACAATCTATTATTAATATAAATACAACAACTAAAAATACTTCCGATTTTGCCCAAAATTTAAATTCTACCATGGTTGACATTAAAAACGGGAAAGGTACTTTAGGCAAACTACTTACAGATACCACGCTTGCCGCCAATATTAATCAATCAGTAACTAATTTTAATCAAAGCAGTAAGAGCGCCGTTATTATTACCAACGATTTAAATACTATTGTGGCAAACGTAAAAAAAGGAGATGGAAGTGTTGGTTCTTTATTAAAAGATACAACTACCTCTCATAATCTTAATAGTGCCATATTATCACTTGATAAAGGTGCTAAAGGGTTTAATGAAAATATGGAAGCCTTAAAACACAATTTTTTCTTTAGAAAGTATTTTAGAAACAAAGAAAAAATTGAAAAGAAAAATAAAACCGTGAAATAAAAAAAACTCCGTTACACAAAAAATTAAACAAAATGAAAACACTTATTATTACTCTTTCTTTTCTGCTTATCAATATTCAAACAAAAGCGCAAGAAGTGCTTACCGGTCCTCATGGAGGCAGAATTAAAATAACACAAGGATACAGAATAGAATCTGTTGGATGCGATAATTATCTTGAAATTTATTTATTTAATGAGGCTTCAGAGCCGATATTTAATAACGGTATTAGTGGTGAAGTAAAATTATTTTATGAAGGCAAAATACTCAGCGCACCGCTTGTAAAATATGGAATTGATGGTTTTACCGGAAAAATTATATCGCCCGATTTTTCGCATTACGAGATTACAATGAATCTCCTCGATAAAATAATTATATCGGCAAGTTTTAATGAGTGTGTTGTACCTAAACAATAAAACTAAATAACTTTTTTATCCTTTACTTTAAAATAAATCAGGCTATTTTAATGAATTTGTTTTCCTCATCCAGCGTATGTTTATCCCCTGCTACTGCTCTTCCTTTCTCAGATTTCTGAAACACTTCTACAGTCAGTCCATAAACATCACTAAAATCCTGTTTTAGATTAGCCACTAGCATGTTTGGTGTAATTGTAATTGTTCCTTTATTATGCTCTGTTCTGCATTCTCCTAATGTTTTGTCGTGTTTAATAAGATGCCACGAGGGTGCAGCGCCTTCTTTACTGGCTTTTACATGAAACTCAATAATAAGGTTTGGGAATAAGCTGTTGAACTCTTCTTGTATCGCAAATATTTTGCGATGGTCGTTGATTGTAATTTTCATATTTCTTTTTTTTGAGATTTAATACAAGACAAAAGTATTCCTAACGCCATAGACAAAACATGACTTTAGTCAAGATAATACATGATTAAAACCTATGACCTTCTTTTTGCAAGTTGATGAAAATCATACGCTTTTCTGACTGTCGTCATAATCTCCAACCCAAACTTAACTGACTTTTGAATAAAATTACAACTATGACACCCATTCAAAATTTACATTATGCCATAGGTGAGTTAGCCTATGCTGTAGCCCATGCTGATGGGAAAGTTCAGCAGGAAGAGCGCGAAAAATTTCATGCAATCGTAGAAGCTGAACTTCGCTGTAAGGATTATGATTTTGATATTTCTGGCATCATTTTCCAGATTATGGATAAAGATAAACAGTCAACAGAAACAGTTTATAACTGGGCACTCAAAAATATCAAAACTAATAGTCACTACTTGAGTCCGGAATTAAAACAAACTTTTATTAAAGTGATGGAAAAAATTGCCAAAGTATATCCTCCGGTAACAGTAAATGAAAAAAATATTCTTGAAAGATTCAAGAAGGATATTGAGTCGATTCACGGAGACCCTGTGTACTATGCTAAATCAATTAAATAAAAAATATGAAAACAATATTAGTTCCAACCGACTTCTCAAAAAACGCCTCTCATGCATTGAATTATGCAATTGAATTGGCTAAACATGAAAATGCTAAACTTATTTTATTGCACGCTTTTCATATCGATTACGCAAACTCGTATGTGCCGGTAAACCTGATTGAAAAAGAAATGCAGGAAGTCGAGCAAAAATCTGACACACAATTAAAATCCTTATATACCAAAGTGGCTCATGCCGGCAACATAAAATGCGAATACATTAGCAGGCAGGATTTAGCGGTTGACGCTATTTTAACCCTCATAAAAGAAAAAAATGTTGACTTAGTTGTAATGGGCACAAAAGGTGCAAGCGGACTTGCAGAGGTAATTTTTGGAAGTAATACAGCCAGGGTGATTGAAAAAGCCGCTTGTCCGGTTATTGCAGTTCCGGAAGAAGCTTCCTTTAAAACAATTAAAAAAATAACATACGCTACCGACTATCACAACAGCGATATTGAGGCAATGGCAAGGGTACTTGATCTTGCCAAACCCTTTAATGCGCAGATAAATGTTTTACATATAACCGATGAAGCTCATCTTACAGATAGCGAAAAACAAAAAATGCAAAAATTTAGAGACGAGCTGCAAAAAAATATAGAATACAATAATTTATCTTTTCAGATATTACACGGAGAGAATATAGAACAAAAACTGGAAGAATATTTGGAAGATGATACTACAGATTTATTAGTTATGTCAACACATCACAGAAATCTTTTTGATAAATTATTCAACACAAGTATTACAAAAAAATTAGCATTTCATACAAAAGTTCCGCTTATGGCATTTCATTACAAAAAGAAAGAGTCCATTACAATTTTCTAAAAATATTTTATGGAAAAACCTTTTAAAATATTACTTGCTACGGATTATTCGGAAACAGTAATGAATGCCGAACGTTATGCCATTCAATTAGCTAAAAAAACCGGCTCTCTTCTTAGATTTCTGCATGTATTTGAAGCTCCGGCTGCCAATCAAACAGGATCATTTGATGCAGAAAAAATTGATTACAACCCCGTACTGCATGAAATGAAAAAATTAAAAGAACACGTTGTAACTATTTTTCACTCTTTAGATATAAAGCAGGAAGAATTAAATTACGAATGTGTAATACGTGAAGGAAGTGCAGGAAAACAAATAAGGGAAGAAGCAAACGAAATATTGCACGATTTTATTATTGTAGGAACGCACGGTGCCGGCGGTATTCGGCAACTTGTATTAGGAAGTCATACTTGGGATATTATAAAAAAAGCAAGTTGTCCGGTTTTAGCAATACCTAAAGAAGCATTGTTTAGGGAAATAAAAAGTATTGTTTTTGCTACTGAATACAGAGAAGGAGAGTTACCTGTGATTAATTTTTTGACTCAGGTTGCCAAACAATTTAATGCCGAATTAACTATACTACACGTAACTTCCAATATAATTTCTGAACAGTTTGAAAAAAAGATTTCCGGAGAATTTATGGCAGCCTTAAAAGATAAAATTGCGTATCCCTATGTAAAAATGCATGTTGTGCATTATACAGACATCCTTTCAGGACTTGCTGATTTTTGCACCCGGGTTAATGCAGACTGGTTAGTTATGTCGCCCGAAAAACCCTTTTTTCTGGAAAAAATATTCGATCCTTCCATTAGCCTTACTAAAAAAATGAATCTTCATACTACCATCCCGTTACTAAGTATTCCGGATTATTATAATCCGGATTATGAATGGTTCTGGAAATTGTTTGCATTAGATTATTCTTTGGACACCGATTTTTAAACCTCATTATGAAAAAAATTTTAGTCCCTACCGATTTTTCAGCGACCGCAAACAATGCCGTTAAATATGCTATTCACTTGGCAAAAAAAACAAATAGTGATATTTTATTTTTTCATTCAGTATACTCTCTTGTCGCCGATGAAAAATTAGCGAACTCTTATGCTAAGGAGTATGCAAAAATTAAACTTAAGGCAGAAAACAAAATCAGGAAAGAAGTAGAAAATATTTACAAAAAACTCCACCTAAAATGCAAGTCTGAGAAAGTAAGTTTTCTCGTAAAATTTGGCGCCTACCCTATTCAGGATATTTTTGATATTGTTTCTGAAAAAAAAATAGATTTTATTATTATCGGAACACATGGCGCCACAGGTCTTAAAAAAGTTTTATTTGGAAGCAACACATCGCAGGTTATTTCAAAAGCTAACGTTCCTGTTTTAGCCATTCCCTTACATCATAGTTTTCATCCGATACAAGAAATTATTTATTCAACCGATTTAGAAAATGTAAAAAATGAATTGAAGAAATTAAAACCCATTAGTAAACAATTAAAAGTTAAAATAACTTCTGTCCATTTTGATTATGGTTGGGCAAAGGACAAGAAAGAAATAAAAAATATAAAAATACTTGAAGGGTCGATGACTAATTTCCACACTCAACAAGTTTCATTGGAAACCCCACTCCTTACGCCCTTGAAAAATTACATGAAAAAAAGAACGTATGCTGTTTTGTGCATGTTTCATGCTTCTAAAAAAGGAATACCCAGATTATTGCTTGGCAGTAATACCGAGAGATTGTCAATGGGATTAAAAATGCCTTTATTATCTATTCAAAAAGATATTTCCAAATTAAAAAATAAGAAATGAAAAAACAATTGCTCAAAATTATTTCTTTGATGTTAATAGCATTTAACGGAATGTCACAAAACCAGAAAAGTGGGGTTTATAAAACTTACGCTGATTATAACAATAATAAACTTACTTACGAAATTGATTGTAAAACAGAAAAACATGTTATTAAATTAAATGAGTTTTTAAATGAATCATGGATAACTGTAAAACATAAAGGAGAAAAGATTAAATTACAAAAAGACAGTATCTACGGAGTACTGATTTGCAATGAGCCCTTAATCCGATTTCAACAGAAAGAACATTTTACGCTTGCAGAAAAAGGAATAGTTTGGATTTTTTATAAAGAAACAAATATGACTGAAGGGAAAGGAACCAATACCGTTCAACTGGAAAAAGAATACTATTTTTCTGTAAAAGGAGATAGTAAGATAATTTCGTTGACAATTTCCAATATTAAATATGCTTTCCCCAACAATCATAAACTGCATGACTTATTAGATGCTGAGATAAAAAGCGAAAAGGACATTAGTGCTTACGATGCTTTTCATAAAATGTTTAAAGTAAATCACATTTTAAGTTCAGCGAATTAAATTGAACCGGCATTCAGAATTAAGCCATTTCCATTCCCCTGTTAGGCTTTTAGTTTTTTGAGTTTCTCGGCATTAATAATGGTTATGTTACTGCCTTTTATTTCAAGCATTTTGTCTTCTTTAAAGTCGCTTAAAGTTCGAATAAGCGATTCGGTTGCTGTGCCAACAATATTTGCCAAATCTTCTCTTGAAATAGAAATACTGAAATTTCCCTCTTTATTATCCTTATAGCGGCTTTGTAACAGCAGTAGGGCTTCTGCTACGCGTTTACGTACAGAACTGTAAGCAAGATTTACCAGTTGCTCTTCCTTCTCAGAAATATTATCCGATAAAATTTTGATGAATTTTTTCATCACATTCATGTTGTTGTAGATAAGTGCAAAAAAATCTTCTTTCGGAACCAAACATATTTCGGCATCTTCTAATACTTCGGCTGTTTCTGAATAAGGTTTGTCTTCCAGCAAAGCCAGGTAACCAAAAAAATCTCCTTCTTTATACAAGCTCGTTATTAATTCTTTTCCATATTCATGTGCTTTAAAAGTCTTTACTTTTCCTTTAGATAAGAAATATAAATAATTAGGGTTGTTTCCTTCATTAAAAATTATTTCTTTTTTCTTAAATACTTTAATGCGTCGCTCGGCCGATAATTTCTTTAACTCATCTATTTCCTTAACCTGATCAAAAAATTTATTTAATCCGTCTACATTTTTAGAGAACTCGGCTTTCAGCATCTCGCTTCTTCTAAGTCTGCTTTCTACAGCGCGCAATAATTCAATATCGTCAAAAGGTTTGGTAATATAATCATCGGCGCCCATTTCCATGCCTTTTCTAAAATCGTTTCTTTCAGTTTTAGCAGTTAAAAATATAAAAGGGATGCTGGCTGTTTCAGCATTTTTATTGAGTAAATGAATTACACCGTAACCATCTAATACCGGCATCATAATATCACAGATAATTAAATCGGGTTTATTTTGTTGCGCTAACTCAACACCATGTTTTCCGTTCTCGGCCTGCAACACATTAAAATTTGCCAGTTCCAGAATTTCGGCGGTGTTTTCGCGTACATCCGCATTATCTTCAATTAAAAGAATTGTTTTCATGTTTTATGAATTTGGTATAGTTACTATAAATGTTGTTCCTACGTTTAATTCGCTTTTGAATTCTATTTTACCTTTTAGTGCTTCCAGATATTTTGCCACAATATTTAAGCCCAAGCCGGTTCCTTGTATATTGGTAGCATTTTTAGCTCTAAAAAATCGTCCGAATAAATTCTCCTGTTCATCTTTTGGTATGCCCATACCTTCGTCAATTACTTTAACTGAAGTTTCTTTTTCAGAAATGCTAGTTTCTACTTGAATTTTTTTATTCTCTTCGGAAAATTTAATGGCATTTGAAATAAGATTCAATAGAATATTACGAAGCATTTGCTTATCGAGCAATACACTGGGATTTCCTTCATGTGTATATTCTATTTTTTGCCCATGTTTTAGCAAAGCATTTATTTCTGTTATTATTTCTTTGGTAAGGGCAGGCAAAGAAAATTCTGTATTATTAGCAAATATTTTTCCTTCTTCCAGACGTTCTGCCGACAAAAAATCATTCAATATAAGCGTCATGTTTGTAACGGAAGATTTAATCCGAGTTACATGTTTTTGTCGTTTTTCATCATCATCCTTAGAAGTATACTTTCCTATTAAAGAGACGGAAGATAATATAGTACTTAAAGGTGTACGAAATTCATGCGATGCCATAGTAACAAAACGCGATTTCATATCATTAAGTTGCTTTTCTTTTTCCAACGCCTGACTCAATTGTTCTTTTGAACTTTCAAGTTCTATCAACGCTTCTTCAAGCACTTTGGTTCTTTCGCCCACTTTCTTTTCAAGTTCTCGGTTTAGTCTGTTAATATTTTCTTCGTGTTGCTTTCGCTCTGTTACATCGATAATAAAAGCAATTACAAAATTTTCTTCGCCTCTTTTGTAATGAGAAAGACTTATCTCTACCGGAAATTCGCTGTTGTCTTTTCTTTTTCCGAACAAAGTCATGTTTTTTCCCATAGAACGGGGATGCGGATTTTTGTTATACCCCTGCCTGTGTTCTACGTGTTTACCGGAAAATCTTTGCGGTATAAGGTCTTCAACTACTTTATCTAAAAGTTCGTCTTTTATATAGCCAAATAATCTTTCGGAACTTGGGTTTGCTTTAATTATCTGACCTTTAGAATTAGCAATAATAATGCCCTCCGTGGCATATTGAAACATAGCATCTAAGCTTTCCATACGGAATTTTTTATCGGAGTCTAATATAGTCAATTGCATGAAATTTATTACAAAGGAGATGAAATTAGACAGACTGGAGTCAATAAAAAATGACTTTAATCATCACCCTCTGCAATATTTTAACTAATGTATAGCCAGTATAGGTTGCTGAGCGTGAAAAGCAAGCTCCTTCGTAACACTTTCTGTAAACAGATTATGAAATATATTGTGTTTTTTAGGATTCAGCATGATTACATCGGTTGGATGGGTTTGAAAATAACTTTCTAAATCCTTTGCAACATTATTTCCCGTAACATAAACAGTTTTGTGTTTTACCGTATCGAGTTTTCTTTCCATAAACACACTTGTTTTTGCTTTATCCTCACTTATTTCTTCTTCAGGTTTTTCAACATTCACAACTTCTAAGTCTGCGTCAAACATTTTACTGAAATACTTAGCTATATACACCAAAACCGTTTCTTCTGTTTTTTCCATGTCGCAGGCAAAGGAGATATGATGAATGCGATGGTATTTAACATTTTCCGGAATAATAAAGGTGGGAATTTCCAGATGCCTTGCAACCTTAACAGCCGAACTACCTATTAAATGCTCTTTTAATTTTCCTGCCTCTCCTACAATTCCCATTACAATTAAATCTGCATTATATTTTTTTGTTGTTGATTGGATAACGTCATAAGGTGTACCCATTTCTACCTCACACTCAATAGTAAGGTGTTCGTTTTTTAAAAGCAACTGTTTTTTTAAGTTTTCTAATTGTTTTACAGCCGTCTCTTGCAAGGCTGTTACTATTTCAACCGAAAACCCGGCCTCGTAATTTACAGGAGGCATAGAATACGCATTTGTTAAAATTAATTTTGCATCGAAAAATTTAGCTAATTCTACAGCATAATCTGTTGCGTTATTTGCCGATGGCGAAAAATCGGTTGGCACTAAAATTGTTTCCATTTTATCTGTTTTTATTATATCAAAAGTACCCAATTGATAAAAACAGGCAGATGATATGCCTTAGCTTAAAAAATGATAATTGTCAGGATTATACTAAATAATGGTGTGTTTCTTATCGGGCAACAAATTCTCTATATTCCATTCTAATTTCTTTACAAAAGTAGATTTACGATAGGCACAATCTTTTATAATACAAACCGGACAAGAAATAGGAAGACAGGGGTCGGCATGAATAAAAAACTCAATTTCCTGCTCCATGTTTTCTTTTACCAGTTTTTCTACTTGTGAAACTTCGTTATGAGAATCTTCAAGGCTATCGTACCAAGGAAGTGTAATATGGCAATCTACGTGAAGATGTGAACCATATTTTAAAACCCGTAGGTTATGCATATCAATCCATTTTGGGCGGCGGTTTTTATTTAATAAATCGATAAGGTGATTTAATTTTCCATAATCAGCTTTATCCAACAAATTTATTATCGATTCGTTAACTAATTTAAATCCTGTATAAGCAATAAAACCACCAAAACCAATGGTAAGCACGTAATCAATCCAATTAATTTTAGTAAAATAAATTAGTACCAAGCCAACAACTAAACCTATGCTTGATAGTGTATCGGAAATTAAATGTTTTCCATCCGCTATCATTAAAGCTGAATTAAATTTTTTTCCATTCCGTATCAAATAAGAACCCAAAAAATAATTTATTAATCCGGTAAAGGCAGAAAAATACGCGCCTACATCAGCATCATGAACTTCATCTTTCCTAAAAAAAGCAACAGCGCCTTTTATTATCATAGCTATACCCGCAAGCGTAATCATTCCCCCTTCAAAGCCTGCCGATAAAAATTCTATTTTACCATGTCCGTATGGGTGATCTTCGTCTTTAGGGCGTAACGCATAATACATACTGTATAGGGCAAAGCTTCCGGCAACAACATTCACTACCGATTCGAGTGCATCGGTAAGTATAGCATTAGAATGAGTTAAAAAGTAAGTGTAAAATTTAATACCTAATAATACAACGCTTGCTGTCAAAACAAGCTGCATGGTTCTGATTTTTATTTGACTTACGCTTGAATTATTTTCCATACTAAAATTACAACGTTGCTAAAAACATAAAACGGAATCAGGTAGCAAAACCGATTTTGTAAATTACATTTTTTGTTTATTCTAATTGGTACACTCCGCTTTTACCGGGAATTTCCACCTGAAGAAAACCTTCCTTTATTAATTTTTCTTTGAAAGAATTCTTCGCATCCTCTTCTCCGTGCACCAAAAAAACTTTTTTTACTTTCTTTTTATCCTGACAAGAAAGAAATTTAATGAGTTCGCTGTAATCGGCATGCGCACTATAGGAAAGGATAGTTTCTATTTCGGTCTTAACTTCAAAAAATTCGCCAAAAATATGTACTGATTTTTTACCTGACATTAATTCACGTCCTAAAGTACGGGGAGAACAATATCCAGCAATAAGCACTGTGTTCTTAGCATCAGAAATACAATTTATTAAATGATGCTTAACGCGACCAGCATCGCACATACCGGAAGCAGAAATAATAATGCAAGGCTCTTTGCTAAAATTAAGCGCTTTTGACTCTTCCGAATCCTCAATGTATTTTAAATTAGGAAAGTCAAAAGGGTTAGAATCTGTTTTAATATATTTTTGCAAATCTTCATTAAAACATTCCGGATGTTTCCTTACTACTTCTGTAGCTTTTGTAGATAGCGGACTATCAACAAACACTTTTATATCAGGTAAGCGCCCTTCGTTTTTAAGTTTGTTTAAAACAAAAACTATTTCCTGTGTACGACCCAAACTAAATGCCGGAATGATGAGTTTACCTTTTTTCTCAACACACGTATGCAATACAATTCTTAAAAATTTCTCTTCTGAATCTTTTCCGTCCTCATGCAACCTGTTTCCATAAGTAGATTCACTAATAATATAATCTGCCTGTTGAAACGGGCTTGGCGCTTTCAATAATAAATCGGCATATCGTCCAACATCGCCTGTAAAAGTAAGTTTGGTGGTCTTTCCGTTTTCATTGGCAGTAATGTTTACTGAGGCACTTCCGATGATATGCCCTACATCGGTAAAATGAAAAGACAATTCATCATTTACATGAAATTCTGCGTCGTAAGGAATAGATTTAAAATGTTTGAGACATAATTCAGCATCACGTGTAGTGTAAAGTGGTTTTAATAACTCCATACCCTTTTTTATTCGACGTTTATTTATAAAATGAATATCACTCTCATGAATATGTGCGCTATCCAACAATAAAATTTCGCAAACATCATAGGTGGCGGGCGTGCAATATATTTTTCCTTTAAAACCCTCTTTCATCAAATAAGGTAAATTACCCGAGTGATCAATATGTGCATGTGATAAAATAACTGCTTCTATATGCTCCGGATTAATGCCAAGATTTCTGTTCAGTTCATCCGTTTCCTTACCCATGCCCTGATACAAGCCACAGTCTAATAAAATTTGTTTTCCCTTTTCAGTTATTATTAAATGCTTACTTCCGGTAACTGTTTCAGTAGCTCCTATAAATTTTATTTTCATTATTCGTCAGGTTTTTACTTCAGTTAAAATTACATCTACGAAAATATCAAATTATGATAAGAATCAACAAAAGAAGTCCGAAAAACTAATTTTTCTCAACACACATTCAATTTAACATATTCTTAAAATTTGTATAACTAAAACAAATCCATTATTTTAGTAAACACATTTAAACTGATAAAAATGTTTAATTCGCAATTTATAGAAGTAGGTATAGGATTAGTCTTTGTTTTTCTGCTGATGAGTATTATGGTTTCGGGGCTTAATGAAATTATTGTTTCTATTTTTAATCACCGTGGAAAACATTTAAAAGATGCCATCACTACGGCATTGCAGGATCCTGCCAATAAGGACTGGACTAATTTAGTTTATGACCATCCCTTGGTTGATACATTAAAAAAAACAGACAAAAAACTCCCTTCTTATATTTCTTCCATTGTATTTGCAAAAAGCCTGATTGATGTAATTGCAAAAGAAAATGAAGGTACTACACAGAATACCATTCTTCAATCAAAAAGTAATCCTATACAAAATTTTACAGATGGGTTAAACACTTTGCAACCGGGTTCGGTTAAAACACTTTTATCCTCCTTTGTTACAGATGCGCAGGGAGATTACGAAAAATTAAAAATAAATGTAGAGAGTTGGTATAACGAGTATATGAACCGGATAAGCGGTTGGTATAAAAGACGTATTCAAAGAACTTTATTCATTATTGGTTTGTTATTTGCTATTTGTATGAATGTAGATACAATACGGATTTCTAAAACACTTTGGGAAAATGCTGTGCTGCGCGAATCGGTTGCAAATGCTGCCGAAGGTTTTGTTTCGGCAAATAAAAATTCCGGGCAAACACAATCTGATACTACTTTTGATTTACAGATTGAAAAAATAAAATCAGGTTATGCCGAATTAGGTATGCTTAATTTACCCATTGGCTGGAATTTATCAATTGTAGAAAAAAAATGGCTTTCAGAAAAATACAGCAAGAAATCTATTCTCCAATATTATATGGTGCAGATTCAACTATTTTTCAGCGGCATTGGCCTTTCAGCTCTTATCGGCTGGATTTTTACGGGTATTGCCATTTCATTTGGCGCACCCATGTGGTTTGATGTTTTGAATAAATTAATCAACCTGCGACATTCTGTAAAAGGGAAGGAAGGAAAAAACTAATCTTTTAACTTATCGTGAAAGGCTTTTTTAAATTTTTCAAGCTTAGGTTTAATCATAAAACTGCAGTAATTCTGCTCTGAGTTTTGATTATAATAATTCTGATGGTAATTTTCTGCTGCATAAAAAACAGTAAATGGTTCAATCGCTGTAATAATGGGTTTTGAAAAAGCTCCCGATAAATCCAGTTCCTTTTTATATTTCTCAGCTAATTTTTTTTGTTCTTCGCTATGATAAAAAACAACCGAGCGATATTGTGTCCCTAAATCATTGCCTTGCCGGTTTATAGTTGTGGGATCATGCGTTTGCCAAAAAGCTTCCAGTAAATCTTTAAAAGAAACTTCTTTAGGGTCATATGTAATCTGGCAAACCTCTACATGGCCGGTTGTACCGCTGCAAACTTCTGTATAAGTTGGATTTTTCACTTCTCCCCCACTATAGCCTGACGTTACTTTTACTACCCCTTTTAATTGCTGAAAAACAGCCTCTACACACCAAAAACATCCCGCACCAAAAGTAGCGGTATCGTAGCCATTTGTATTTTTAATCTCAGTCATGGTGTTTTTTTGTTGTGTTTGTGAACAGGCACTCATAAAAAAGGCAGCCATCAATAAAAGGGCTGCCTTGTGTTTAAAATATCGCATGGTTTCTTATTTATTAAATAGACGTTGAAAAACAAAAAACCTTACAGATTTTTATTCCTTTTTCTCTTTATCCTTATCTTTCTTCTGGTTCTTTACTTTTTCTGTACCTATAGTGGTGAACATTTTTTTGATTACGTCTTTTTTAGTAAGCTTATAAGTACCTTCAATCTCATATCCATTAACAGTAATGTTCATTGTTAGTGTTTCTTTTTTTTCATTGGTCGTGCTAGCCAAAATTTCAAAATAATGTTTTTCTTCTCCTTCCTCAGTATAGGTACTGTCTTTGCTGATTTCATACTTAATATCCACAAATTCCATTTTATCCCAACAAGCTGAACTATATACTTTTCCATTTTTAAATTCAATTTCATCTTCAATAGGTTTACCACTTTTTGGTTTACCATCTTTCATTTCGGTAGCCTGCGCCTTAAATTTTCTTTTGTGTAAAGGGTCCTTGTCGATTTTAAATGATACTAAAGCAAACGCAACAACCAACAAACTAAGGCCTACTATTCTATTCAAGTTCATAATTTTATTTTTTTCAAAAATAATTTATTACGTAATTGCAGCGAAGCATAGTTTTCAACAATTTTACAATATGAACATTCCATTGGCCGAACGCATGAGGCCGCATACATTAGATGATTACAGCGGACAAACGCATCTTGTTGGTTTGGGGAAGCCTTTGCGTAAAGCCATTGAACAAGGCCTGTTGCCGTCTATGATTTTCTGGGGACCGCCCGGAGTTGGCAAAACAACACTGGCTAATATCATTTCTAATGTGTTAAAACGGCCTTTTTATTCGCTGAGTGCAGTTAATTCAGGTGTAAAAGATGTGCGTGAAGTAATTGAAAAAGCCCAGAGTCAGCATTTTTTCGGACAGAATAAACCCGTAATGTTTATTGATGAGATTCATCGTTTCAGTAAATCGCAACAAGATTCTTTGCTTGGAGCAGTTGAAAAAGGAGTTGTTACGCTAATTGGCGCGACTACAGAAAACCCTTCTTTTGAGGTCATTCCTGCATTATTATCGCGGTGTCAGGTTTTTGTGTTAGAACATCTTTCTAAAAATGATTTGGTGAGTTTGTTGGAACATGCCATTACAAAAGATGAGTTCTTAAAGCATAAAAAAATAAAATTACTGGAGACAGATTATTTATTACGCGTTTCGGGTGGCGATGCGCGAAAACTTTTAAATGCATTAGAGATTGTAGTTAATGCAAACGATGCAAATGAAATTATTATCACAGATGAATTATGCAAAGAAAGTTTAAATCAGAATATTGCTTTGTATGATAAAGGCGGAGAAATGCATTATGATATTATTTCTGCTTTTATAAAATCTATTAGAGGCAGCGACCCAAATGCCGCCATATATTGGTTAGCACGAATGATTGAAGGGGGTGAAGACCCTTCCTTTATTGCACGAAGATTACTCATTCTTGCCAGCGAAGATATTGGTAACGCAAATCCAACCGCTTTGGTCATTGCTACTAATTGTTTTCAGGCGGTGAATGTAATCGGCTACCCCGAATCGAGAATTATTTTATCGCAATGCGCAATCTATTTAGCTTGTTCTGCAAAAAGTAATGCAGCTTATGAAGCCATTGGTAAAGCACAGGAAATTGTAAAAGAAAAACCTAATTTGCCTGTACCCTTACATTTACGTAACGCGCCAACTAAGTTGATGAAAGAATTAAATTACGGGAAAGAATATAAAAATGCACACGCCTACGAGCAGAATTTTGCAGAACAGGAATTTTTGCCTGATGAAATTAAAGGTTCTGTTTTATACAATCCCGGTAATAATGCCCGCGAAAATGAGTTGCGGAATTTTCTGAAGAATTTATGGAAGAGTAAGTATGGGTATTGACCAATTCCGTTTCGTGATTGCAAAGAGTGATTTTCCTTAATAATTTTTAATTCTTTCCTCAGCAGCACTAATATGCTTATGCATAGTAGTAAAAAACTTAAACCGCTGTTTTTCGGCCGAGCCACTTATAAGTGCTGATTTTTTCATTAAATTTTTCATCCAATGTTCAATCTCTTCACAAAAACTCTGATTACTGGTGGTAAGCGAATTCATCGTATTAAAAGAAATATACGATAAATTAAAACTATCCGTAGTTACGTGAATGGCATTGGTGCCAATTATCAAATCGCTATTATATAACCAGAAATTTTGCTGCTTACCCGCTTTAGGATTTTTATTTTCTTGTTCTGCCCAATGGTTAAGCATATCAGCCATTTTATGTATGTGATCTAAAATAAGCAATGCATCTTCTTTTTCTTTAAAAGCCCCACTTTCAAAATAAAACTCTATTTGTTTTACTGTGGTGAGTATAGTCTTATCAGTCCAAATTTCAATACTGGGAAGTTGCGCATAGTATTCATATACATCGGCAGCAATGCTCATTATTTTTTTAGGAATAATATCTACCGTAAATTTTTTGCTTTGATATTCCGGTACATTCAGCACTGAACGTTGCCAGTAAAAAAGTTTAAATGCCCGTAATGGCTCCGCACCCAGCGAGTGAAAAATAGGAATCTCTTCTGCCGCATAAATTACCTTCTTATTTTCAAGGCCTGTCAGCATTTTCATTTGCTTGGCAAGATTAGACAGATATTTTTCGAAATTATCCGCCGAATCGGTGAGCTTAATATAGTTGCAGGTAACAAAATCGTCTTTAAAAGAAAAAAGCGAATCAATTGAAATGTTAAAGTGTTTAGAAATTGTATAAATCTCTTTCAGGGTAAATTCTGTTTCGTTTCGAAGGCGGCGGTAAGCGCTGTCATTGCTCACTTTCAACAAATCAGCGAGTTCTTCAACCAATGAAACATTAGGAGAAATACTCTCCTTTAATTTTTTTATAAATACTTCCTGTACCTGCATAAAAATGTTTTATGAAATATGAGAATAAAACTACTTATTATTTGCGAAAAATGCAAATAAGATTCTTTTTCCATGCAAAAATTACTTATTACCAAAACCCTCCTATTTTATTCTTTCAGAATTTGCGCAAACCACAAAAAAACAAAATACGCCTGTGCAAAGCCGTTTCAATTCGCTTTTAAGTTGCCTTAGGTTTGCTGAAGAAATTAATAACAACCTAAAAAAAATAAACATCATGCGTAAACTAATTATCCTTTCGATTGTTCTGCTGACCACCTTATCGGCAACCTTAATCGGCAACTTTTCTGAATCAACAAAAAAACAGGAATTAATACCCCCGAGTATTGATAACACATTTAAGAAAGATATGGAAGTGGCAAAAAAGTTAAAGCTGTTCAATGCAAAAGATTACCTGAGAGATTATGAAAAGAAAAAAAAGGCAAAAGAGATGTTAAATGAATCAATGAAAAAGGATTATTCTTTTTAATCAAATAATATATAACAATAAAAAACAAAACAAATGAAAACAACAAAACGATCAAACAGAACATGGATGCTCGGTATTATATTTATCGGAACATCTCTTTTTTCAACCGCGCAAAATCAATCAAAACCCGTTGCTGCAGTTCTTGGCATTGATAGCAAAGGCGTGATTCAAGATGCAGAATCGGTTGGTTATATGGTGCGATTGGAAATGGAAAAAGTTAATGTCTACAACATGATGGATAAATACGATGTTGCAGATGTAGTTAAAAAAAGTAACATCGATTTAAAAACCTGTTTCGGCAAATCATGTGTAGTGGCTGCAGGAAAAGCGCTGGGCGTTGACAAGATGATTACCGGAAGCATAGAACGCTTTGGAGAAAAAATTATCATTTCTCTGAAAGTAATTGATGTGAAAACAGAAGCGGTAGAAAAACAAGATGCTACCGAGTATCTTAATCTGCAACCCGAATTACAGAAGATGATTGAAATTTCTGTAAAAAAAGTACTAGGGCTTCCACTCGACCAAAATATAGTTAACCTGCTTATTAATTATGATGTGCCTATTGAAAGCCCGAGAACACAAATAAATCTTAACGGACCAAGAATGGGTGGTTCTATGGTCTTTGGTGATGCCGCACAAATTATGGCTGCCAAAGAAGGTAACGGCGGGTTTAATATGTATCCTGCCATGTTTCAATTTGGATGGCAATTAGAAAAACAATATTTAAGTGCAGGGAATTTTCAAGCTCTTGTTGAATGTGTTGGGTTGATTGGTGGACTTGAATCAGGAAGAGTAATTCCTTCCGTTACATTTCTTAATGGTTTTCGTTTTGGAAAAGCCGGGTGGGAATTTGGATTTGGCCCAAGTTTCAGAGTCGTACAAAAAGCAAATGGTTTTTACGGAGATGGAAAAAACAATACAGTTGACGGGCAGTGGTACCTTAACAACGAATGGGGCAAACTAAATACCAACGGAGACCCTAATCCCTACCCTACAACATCAAGATTAGACAGTCGTGGTTTTGGAGCATTATCTGCGAGTTTAATTTTAAGCGCCGGAAGAACTTTTAAATCGGGTTACCTGAATATTCCTGTAAATATTTATGTATCTCCGCGTAAAGAAGGTACGGTTGTAGGTTTCTCTTTTGGGTTTAATATTTCTAAAAAACCAAAAGTGCAATAGTAAAATTATATTCTCCCTCCCTGAAGTAGAACGAAAATGTTCTCTTCAGGGTAGGGTTTTAACTAATAATTAAAATTTAAAGTCATGCGTAAACTAATTATTCTCCCGCTTCTTCTGTTCACTTTGTATGCAACAGGTCAGGTTATAGAACCGGATCTTAGTAAGAAAGAAGATTTAAAAAATTTAGGTATAGGAAGAATTATTGAAAAAGATAATTCCATTCTAAAACACATAACAATACTTGAAGTAAAAGAATACTGGATTGTTTTTGTGAAAAACGAAAGTCTGCATGACATGCCCATGCAATCAATCAGCCGAATTGAGTTTCCGGAAAGTAAATGGGGCAAGTTAATTATAACATTTTCTAACAATAAGCCGGAGATTTCCTGGCCTCAATATTAAACAATATGAAAAATATTTTTTACTCATTATTTTTAATTTTTTTGTGCAGTCATTCAACTTATGCCGACGATACACTAAAAGTAGAAAAACAAAGAATTCTCTCAATAAAAAGCAACATGGCTGTTTTATTGCTGCGCGGATTTAGCCTGCAGGCCGAATATATTGTTAATCATCGCATAGGATGGTGGGCAGAAACTGCATATCATCGCGAGGAGCAATCGATGCTTAACTCTCCTTTAAAAGAAACAAATTTCATTTTGGGAATAAATCGTTACACTCCTTTTAAAAACCCTATCAATATTAAAACACATAACGGAACTTATTTGGGTCCTTATTTAAAATACCGGCAAGGATATTATTGCCTTGATAAAGAAACAGATTATTCGGCCTTATTTATTGGAGTACAAGGAGGCATTCAATCTGTTTCAAAACAAAATATAATTTTTAATATGGGAATGGGTTATGGCGTTGGTTATTTTATTAAAAGAAAAGAATTAATGTACCCTACTTTTTTTGACAGATACCACTTACCACTTTTAGATTTCAGGGCTAACATTTCGTTTGGCTATATGTTTTAACTAATCTGAATGAAAACCAAAATATCGGTTATACATTTATAAAAAATCAGGCGATGAAAAAAGCTATACTTACAATTTTACTTTTAATTGCTTCAAATAGTTTTATGACTTTAGCCTGGTACGGGCACTTGCGGTATAAAGACATTAAATGGTTACAAAATTTTGGTTTGCCCATGACCATTTTATTGAGCTGGGGTATTGCACTATTTGAATATTCGTTAATGGTGCCGGCAAATAAAATTGGCTTTGCCGGTAATGAGGGTCCGTTTTCTTTACTTCAATTAAAGATGATACAAGAAGTAATTTCTATAACCGTGTTCTTAGGATTTACGCTTGTCTTTTTTAAACAAGAAGAAATAAAATGGAATCACTTTGCGGGATTTGGCTGCATTATTTTAGCCGTTTACTTTTTTTATAAAAAGTAATTACCTTCTGTGATGACCACCATAATGACCACCCCAACCACCGTGATAACCACCCCAGCCTCCTCGGTAACCGCCCCAACCACCATAATAAGGTCTGCCCCAACCCATGCCGTAGCCTCCACCCCATCCACCGTAGTAAGGCATTCCAAAGCCACCATATCCACCTCCCATACCTAACACCACATTTACATTAGGTCGTGGATTTGGATTTCCGTAATAATTATTACTAACCTGAGGCGCATTGGAAGCATTAGTACTATTATTAGAATAGGTATTATCTGTTGTTTGGTTTGTGCTTTGAAAAACATCTTTGCTGCCGTTCTTATATTCTATTACAGCAATATCCTCTTTACTTATTGTATATAACGGCCCATCCGGATTAGACGGTTTTTTATACTTTATATCGGTTTGAGTAATTTCATAAACTTTAGCCGGAATTACTTGTCCGTTGCGAGTAAAAAGTGTGTCTTGCGAAAATGCACCGAATGATGTAATCATCAATAGTGCGGTAGTTGATAAAGTTTTCATGGCTTTTTATTTTTGTTATAGTAAAGGTATTGCACTTAGCATGCCAAACCAAGACAAAAAATGTTAAAAACCTATCTCAAGGATATGTAAATGAGACGAAGCCTACTATATATCATTAGACGCGGATACCAATCAGCAGGACATCATCAACCTGTTCAAGTCCGCCTTTCCATTGATCAAACTCTTGTTCGAGTATATGTTTTTGTAAATCAAGGCTCTTGTTATTATTTTTAACAAGCGATTGTTGCATTTGCTGGTACTTGAATTTCTTACCCTTCTCTCCGCCAAACTGATCAGCGTAACCATCACTGAAAATATATAACATATCATCCTTCTCTGTTTTAAAAGAATGATTGGTATATGGTTTAGCGGCCTCTTCTGTTCCGATAGAAATATTATCTGCATTATATTCAATCAGTTTGTTTTGTCTGATTAAATAAAGTGAATTGTAGGCGCCCGAAAATTCCACATTATTATTTTTGCTGTCAATTTTGCAAAGGGCAATATCCATTCCATCACGCAACTCAATATCATCTATTTTAGCGTGAAGTGTCAAAGCAGCCAGTTTTGTAAGTGTATTTAAAATACTTGCCGGCGATTTATTTTCGGCCTTATCAAAAGCATCGTTTAATAAATCATTGGCTATAATACTTAAAAAAGCGCCCGGTACACCATGGCCGGTGCAATCTACTGCTGCAACATAAACAAAATCATTGTGCTTTCTTATCCAGTAAAAATCTCCGCTAACAATATCTTTTGGTTTAAACAAGATAAAATAATTGGAGAGCGATTTTTTAAAATGTTCGTCTCTGGGCAGCATTCCGTCTTGTATGCGTTTGGCATAGCGAATAGAATCGGTAATATCTTTATTTTTCTCCGCCAGTTCAACATTCTTTATTGCTAACTGAACGGTACGTTCTTCCACCTTTGCTTCAAGCTGAGCGTTTTGTAATTTTAAATTACGTGTACGAACCTTATCGAAAGCAAAAATTCCAAAAATAATTAGTAGCGCCATGAAAACATAAAACAAAGCAGTTTGCCAGAAAGGTGGTTTTACTGTAAACTTATAACTTGCTGCTTCGCTGCAAACGCCGTTATTATTATAAGAACGTACTTTAAATATATAATCTCCTGCAGATAAATTGGTATAGGTTGCTTCTTGTACTGCTTTTGCAGGAATCCAACCATGGTCAAATCCTTCCAGACTGTATTCATATTTTATTTTATCTGAATTGGTAAGGCTTACACCTATAAATTTAAACGTTAAATTATTTTCGTTATAACGAAAAACTCCATCAGAAGGAAACAACGTATCTTTTAAATGAATTTTTAATCCGTAAATTTTTGTGAGAGGGGGAAAAGGATTTGGCGTTTCTTCGGCAGGATTGAAACGTACTGCGCCCATAATAGTTCCAAACCAAAGACAACCTTGTTTGTCCATGCAAGCTGCATTAGGATTACACTCAACGCCCAAAAAACCTTGTGCTTTTCCATAGTGATAAAAACGGTTTTGTTTGGTATCAAACTTATCTATGCCGCGATTATCTCCTATCCAAATATTATTATTGTTATCAACTAAAATAGAAAATGGCGATTCTGTTTTTAAACCTTGCTTTGTAGTATAGCTTGTAAAAGTTTTTCCATCATATTTAAATAAGCCTCCGCCATAACAACCAAACCAAATGTTTCCGGTTTTATCTTCGTTAATACACAGGATAAATTTTTGTTTTAATCCATCATTCTCATCAAATTTCTTGAAAGAATTTCCATCGTACATACAAAGATTTCCGCCCAAAGCACCCATCCACAATAAACCTTTACTGTCTTTAAAAATACGGTAGATGTGATTTCCGCCAAGGCCATCATTTTCGGTAAAATTCCTAAACTCTCCCGCAGCCGGTGAAAAACGCGTAGCTCCCGATTTAGTGCCAAACCACATATTGCCATTTTTATCTTCGGCAATTGAGTAAACCATTTCATTTGCCAAACCATCTTTTACACCGTAATTTTTAAAACCAGTTGAACCTTTTGGCAACATGCATACTCCGTTAAAAGCGGTACCAAACCAAAGATTTCCTTTCGAATCTTCAAACGTTGAAAGAATTACATTAGAAGGCAATCCATCTTTGGTTGTATATTTTGTTAATTTATGATTTTCTATTTTGCCTTCTCGCTCATAAGTAAAAGCCAATTTTGCCAAGCCATTATTGGTTCCAAACCACATATTATTTTCTCGATCTGCAAATACGCTCCACACAATGTTATTAGGAAGTTCATCTGCCTCATCAAAAGTTTGCAAGTAATCGCCGCGATATTGATTAAGTCCCAAATCAGTTCCAATCCACAAATTATACTCGCGGTCTTCAAAAATGGCGTTTACATTAAAATAGTTTAATCCTTGTCGGGTACTGTATGATTTAAAAAACCCATTGCGTATAGCTTGCGGCGTTAGTAAATTTTTATCTGTACTAAATTCCGAAACACCTCCGCCAATAGTACCTACCCAAATATTTTTTTTGTGATCTTCATAAATTGTTTTTATAAAATTAGATTTTAAACCGCTTGAAGAACTTATTACAATTTGATTTTTAAAAATATACGAAGCCCAATCGCTTATACCTTGCGCTAAGGGCACAATAGCAATGCCCTCATCGGCAGAGCCAATAACCAAAAGGTTAGATGAAGTATATTTTATTGCTGTAATGTTTTTGCTGAAAAGTCCGTTATGTGTTGATATACGAACGAACGAAGATGTGTTTGCAACAGGTTTATTTAAATTAAAAACAGTAAGCCCGGAGTCGGTTGCCATCCAGACATTTTGTTTATCATCCTGACAAATATCATACACTGTATTGCTTGATAAACCGTCGCGCATGGAGAGAGAATACATTTTTTCTGTTTGCGCATCAAAAATAAAAACGCCGGCACCTTCGGTAGCAATCCAGAATTTTCCGGTAAAATCTTGGGTAATGCCGCGTATGGATTTGAAACGAGTGTATTCCTCTAAGTTTAAATTTTCTTGTTTTTGCGTTGCAACATTAAATCTTGTTACCCCTCCTGCCCAATGACCAAACCAAATATTTCCGTCTTTATCTTTGTAAGAACAAGTTATCCAATCTTCTGCAAGGTTTGAATTTTTTGTATACGCAGTCCAAACTGTTCCGTTGTATTTAGAAAGCCCCGCTATAGTACCCACCCAAAGATTACCATCATTATCTTGTGTAATGCTTTGCACTTGGTTTTGCACCAATCCCTGATCCATACCATAATTAATAAAACTGGTTGTTTGCGCAACCCCTCTTCCGTCTCCCCAAAGGGGAGAAACCAATACAGCAACTACTAAATAAAATATATGTTTTCTCATAACGCTATGTTGTAGGGTGAAATTTCCTGAATGTATTGTTGTTCTGTAATTGTTTTTTCATTTTTGTAATAGTAGGTCACTCCCCATGAAAATTTTTCTTTTCGGTAACTTGTTTTTTTATTTCCGGAAGAAAGATTTATTGTATAGATTGTTTTGAAATTAGTTTGTTCAACATCTGTTGTAATACCAACTAAGCCGGGTGGTTTATAATTTTTTATTTCCGGAAATTTTTTCACTGATTTATAATGATTTTTCATGTCGTTATACGCTGTTTGTTTTATCAACGATACCATTTCCTGATTTCGAACCTGGCTGTTAAACAAAACCTGTTTATTACGCATTTTAGAATCAAATAAAATCTGTTCGCTGGTAGCTTTTGTTTCGGCTTCTTTTTTTAGTGTTTCTATTACCTCGTTGCGTGTGGCATCATTTTTCTTCTTAGCAAATTCTGCCACCTTTGTAGTACGCTCGTTGGTAGCAACAATTTTCAGTAAATCGCTTTCGTAGGTAGCACGAATTGCTTTGTTTTGCTTTTCTTTACTATTGCGTTTTTCTTTATCGAGTGTTAGTTCAACTTCTTTTGACACCATTGACTCTTGCGTTTCGCTCTCTTTTTCTTTATTGACAACCACATTCTTTGCTTCATTTTGTTTTTTGAGGCGATCGGCTTCTTCAAATTGCTTTTTAAGTTTGTCTGCTTCCTCTTGTGATTTTTTTTGTGCTTCAGCTAATTGTTGCTGACGTAATTTTTCTTCTACTTCTAATTTCATTTTGGCTTCCAACTCTTTTTTATGGTGCTCAATTGCAAGTTGTTCATCGCGCCTTTTTATTTCTTCTACATCGATATATAGGTTTTGTAAAAAATCAGCTACATAGGCTTCATCGTCCCGAAAAGATTTTTTTCCATCGAATAAAATTTTAGTGAACGGATTTTTAAAGTTGGCGTAATTGATGGTGGGTTTTCCGAAATCGAAAAAATTTACATCAATATCGTAAATCGGAAAAATCTCTTTATTCTCCGGGCATTTACCTGAATAAATTAATAGATACATATCGGGACAGCCCGGATACGTAAAAACTACTTTGTAATCAACGCCTTTAAAATCGAGGAAAAACTGAAACTTACCGTTTTTAGGTGTACTAAGTTCGGTGACTTTTGTACTGCCTTTATAAATAGAAATAGTGGCGCCTTTTAAAGGTACGTTATCCTTTACGCATCGACCGGCAAATTCCAAATAGCCTTTGTCTTGTGCATAAAAAGCAAAAGGAAGAAGAAAAAAGAAGGCAAGTAAATAGCTTTTTTTCATACTGCAAAACACCCGCCCGTACGATTGCATTTTCGGACGAGGACGAAAATTAGTAATTTAAAATGAGGTGGCAAAGCAGAAAAAGGTTAAAACCTGTGGGGTTTAATTAAGCGTAAACGAACTCTGGCCAATGACAACGCCATCGCAGGTAATTTCTATATTATATTTACCGGGAATGAAGCCTGTATTGCCTTCACAAAGGCTAATAACACCTATTTCTTTATTGGCATAATCAATGGTTGTTTTGCCTGCAAAGTAGCCGAAAGAATCATTGAATTTAAAGCGGTAATTATCGTCGTAACTTTTGGCCAGTTCTTTTCCGTCGGGAGTCATAATACGAACGTAAACGTCTTTAGACCCGCTTTTAGATAGTTTATTTTCGCCAAGCATGTAGCTGACACGAATTAAATCGGCTCGCTTAGCCTTTGTGGTAGGTGATTTTTTTTTGCCTCCGCGTTTAACGTCTATTGCTTGTGCGGTAATGTTATAGCAGGAAAGGACACTTGCCGCATTTATAGTTTTTTGAAGGTCTTGTTTTTCTTTATTTAGCTCGGTAGATTTATTTTTTTCTTCATCCAACTTTTTGATGACTTCCTTTTTTTCTACTATGAGTTTTTGGTTCAATGTATTTAGCGAATCGATGGTATGCACATAGCCCTGCATAATTAAACGAAGTGTTTCTGTTTCTTTTCGGAGTTTGGCAATAACATAAACATTGCCCTTATTTTTTTCGGCTTCTTTTATAAGTTGTTCTATTTGTACTTTCTTTTCGTCAATCTGCGCTTGTAAAGTTTTGTTGTTGGTTCTTAAATTCTCATATTCATTTTTTAGATGAACCAATTCGCTTTTAATATTGTCTTTCTCTACATAAACAGTTTTTATGATTTCTTCTTTTTGAATAATCGTTTGTTTTTCGCCATTGAGCAAATAAACCAAAATACCGTTTCCTACCAACGAAAAGGCTAAAAAAAGCCAGGGCATAATGCCGATTTTCTTTTTATTTTCTTTTTGATGCTGATTTTCTTCCATAACTACTGCAAAAGTATAAACAATTTACATCAACCGTGTCAATCTTTTGCAAGGTATTAACAGAGTAATAAACAATTCTACGGATTACGAATTAACAGCCTACAAATATACGAATAGCTACATCTTCCAATGAATATTTTTCTTTGACAAAACCTGAATCCTGCTACAGATCCGTATATTCGTAAATTATTCGTATTCGTAGTTTACTTCCGTAATTCAAAGTTTTCTCCAAGATAAACGCGTCGCACCTGCTCATCATTGGCTAAATCTTCGGCGCTGCCTTGCTTTATTACACGGCCCTCAAACAGTAAATAGGCGCGGTCGGTTATATTCAGTGTTTCGTGTACGTTATGGTCGGTAATTAAAATACCAATGTTTTTCTCTTTAAGCTTTCGCACCACGTTTTGAATATCTTCTACGGCAATGGGGTCTACACCGGCAAAAGGCTCATCTAACAAAATAAATTTTGGGTTGGTGGCTAAACACCGGGCTATTTCGGTACGACGACGTTCTCCGCCCGATAACTGGTCGCCCAGATTTTTACGTACATGGCCTAAGTTAAACTCTTCTATAAGCAATTCTAACTTTTGCGACTGCTCTTCTTTGCTTAGTTTGGTCATTTCTAAAACCGCCCGCAAATTATCTTCAATACTTAATTTACGAAACACCGATGCCTCTTGCGGTAAATAACCAATGCCCATTTGCGCACGCTTATACATGGGAAGGTTTGTAATTTCTACATTGTCTAAATAAATTTTTCCGCTATTGGGTTTAATCATTCCTACAATCATGTAGAACGAAGTAGTTTTACCGGCACCGTTTGGGCCAAGCAAACCCACTATTTCTCCTTGCTTTACTTCAATACTGACTTCGTTAGCCACCGTGCGGCGACCGTATCGTTTGGTTATTTTTTCTGAGCGTAATATCATGTTAAAAAGATAATTGGAACCCGGCTTTAATGCCAAAAGGTACCCGTATATTTTGTGTGTAAGATAATCTCCAAAATGCGTCTATCCTAAAAAATTTAAAAATGTTTTCAATACCTGCACTTATTTCCTGATACGGGCCATTGCTAAGTGGATGCAATGTTGCAGGAAATAACAACAATTCTTTATTATTATTGTTTACGCTGCCAAATAAAACTTTATAGGTAACCACTTCACGCCACCTGAGTTTTCGGAAAAGCGGAATTTTATTAAACATCAAGCCTTCAAAATGATGAAACAACCATAGTGATGCATATTTATCACTTGCAAACTCAAAATAATTCATCATGTTATATGCCATATAATCGTACACAAAAGTCTGGTTACCGCCATGCAACTCAAGTAAAGGATAGGGTACTTGCCCAAAAATCTGTCCTCCTTCAATAACATAATCCGTATAACCTAAAAGAGAGCCCCAACGAAAACGGTCGCTTATATTCAGTACTACTTTTTGATAATCAAATTGTCCTTCGTAAACATGTTGTAAGGAACGGATGTAGGTAAATTGCAAGACCGGATATTTAGTGCCTAAACTGGTACGAGAAAAATCTCCATCAATAAATTTTTCGCCGTAAGCAAAGCGCGTGGTAAATCGCAATTCGGAAGTACGCAGAAATGGTTTTATGGCCGAATCTCCTCTTGCATCGAGATAATAATATTGAGTGCCGCCCACCGCATTAAATGTGCGGCTGACGAAAGATAGTTTTGTGTTTAATCCTTTCATCCATTCTTTATCATACCAGACCTGAACTTGATCTACGCGAGTAAGACTTCTTGGAGAAACGCGACGTAAGAATGTAGCAAATAAGTTATCATTGGTAAAACCATTCTGGCTTTGTCCTAAAATTTCCATGTCGCTCTTGTAATCCATACCGATTAATTGTCGGTTTGGTTTTTTTGAAAGGAACGCTTTAAAGCCTACGCCGTATTTATATTTTTGATCGAGTGTTCCGTAAGCAACATATCCATTTAGTTCGTGCCAGCGGCTAAACTGACTGCTTGTGCGCGCACCAAATCTGAAACGAGGACCTTCAATAGCGTTGGAACTATAAAATTTATAGAGCGGACCCACATCAAAATTACCGGAAGTATTATAGCCCGAAACAAGTACTGTAAAAATATTTGACCATAATTTATAGAACGGCAAAGTTTGTATGGTATCTATCATGTGATAGATTTTATTTTCGCGGGCGGTAAGTGAATCGTGGCGTGATTCGCTCCAATAAGCTTCACTTTTTTTTGTAGCATCGTCCAACACAACGATATCATCATTTCCTGCAAGAAAAAAAGATTTTTCTTTGGGTTTATTGGTAATGATATTTCGGTAAGACGTTGTTTTGCGTCCGTATAAACCTGTTTGGTATTTTCCTTTTACAAAGCCGGTAAGATTAGGAATAAAATCAATAACGATACGGTCTTTTTTCAGCATCCACACACTATCCTTGTAATCAAATTCCTGAATTACATTGGCGTTATTAATAAAATTAATATTGGCATTGTTAGGTATCCCCATCTCTAAACGTTTTACACCAAAGGTGGTATCGGCAATCCACATATTACCGCTAAAACAAAGTTCTTGTGTGCGACGTGGTTTAAACCGTATGTGATAACACCATTTGTTATCTAGAAACAAACTATCTTCCAAATAAAATTTATAATTAAAGATGGCGTTATCTGCCAATGGTGATTTAAAATCTTTGGCAAAAATAATTAGGTCGTTATCATAAATATTTATGTTTTGATACATATCGCCCATCACCTGCGATACACTTGGATTTTGCACGCCCGAAATTTTGTTTGCCTTAATAATTTCTTTTCGCTCTTTGGGATTATTTTTAAAATAAAAATCAGAAATTGTTTCAATCATAAACAAAGGCAGAGAAGGTTTTTCGGAAGAAGAAACACTATCAATATTATTAAAAATAAATTTTATGGGTTTAAAGGCTCCGTTGTTTTTTAAACGTTTAGGAATATTATTTAAATCAAACTCGAGTTTATTATACGCTTCGTATTGATAGGCCTGTAATCTTTCTTTGTTATTTAATTTTTTATGCGCGATGGCGGCACGAATAATTCGATATGCCGGGTTCTCTCCGGCTTTTACAATAACCTCAGCTAAATCAAGTCCATCTTTAATTAAAAATAAAGGAACGTTAATATTTTGTGATATTCCTTTTTTAATAGGTATTGTGGTGCGTTTATACCCGATGTAAGCAACCATCAAAGAGTCGCTTATTTTATCGGTGGTAATGTTATAATTTCCGTCAAAGTCGGTAGATATGCCAACTGTTGTGCCTTTTAATAACAGGTTTGCAAAAGGAATAGGTTCTTTTGTTTCGGCGTCAAAAACTTTGCCCGTGATGGTGTATTGCGAAAAAATATTTCCGCAAACAAAAACAAAAAAAGTTATTAGCGAAAATCGCTTCATAAGGAGGTGAATGTAAATATTATTTTGATACTATTCATTACCTTACGTTTAATGCTGTTACAAACAAAAACGTATATTTAAACCCGATAGTTTTTTGTAACATGGAGATTAATAAAGAAGAGAAAATACTTATTATTGGAGCGGGCGGACAAATTGGTCTGGAACTTTTAGAAGAACTCAATAAACTGTATGGGCCCTCTAATGTTGTAGCAGCAGATATTAAAGCTTCTGATGCTTTTAGCAACAATCCTTTTGAAGTTTTAGATGTATTAAATAAAGAGGCACTTTTTAATATTGTAAAGAAACACAGTATTAAACAAGTTTATTTACTTGCCGCTCTGCTTTCGGCCACCGCCGAGAAAAATCCACTTTACGCCTGGCAGCTCAATATGCAAGGACTCTTTAATATACTTGATTTAGCTAAAGAAAAACACCTTACAAAAGTATACTGGCCCAGTTCTATTGCTGTATTTGGACCTACTACACCCCGGGTAAACACTCCACAATATACTGTAATGGAACCCACCACCGTTTATGGTATTAGCAAACAAGCGGGAGAGCGCTGGTGCGAATATTACTTTAATAAATATGGGGTAGATGTGCGTAGTCTGCGTTATCCGGGCCTTATTGGATGGAAATCAGCACCGGGTGGTGGCACAACCGATTATGCAGTTCATATTTTTCATGAGGCTTTAGCTAAAGGAACTTATGAATGTTTCCTTTCCGAAACAACAACTCTTCCTATGATGTATATGCCCGATGCTATCAGGGCTACTATTGAAATTATGCATGCTCCGGCAGCTTGTATTAAAATACGCAGCAGTTATAATTTGAGCGGTATTAGCTTCAATCCTAATGAGATAGCCGCAGAAATAAAAAAACACATACCTTCTTTTTCCATAAGTTATAAAACAGATTTCAGACAACAAATAGCCGAAAGCTGGCCACAAAGCATTAATGATGATATAAGCAGGCAACATTGGGGCTGGAAACCGCAATTTGGCTTATCTGAAACGGTAAGCGATATGTTGCTGAATCTGAGGCAGAAAAAAGTGTTTTAGAATGAAACCCAAACAGTTTTAAATCGTATAAAACTGTATAGAAGGTGATTTTATTGTATAAGAAGCAACTTTTTAGGGTTGGTCTATCAAAAAGGAAACTATATCTAAAAGTGTTGGTGAATGAGAAAAATTATTTATATTTTTATAAAAAATTAACAATGCGCCTGAATTTTAAGTTGATATTCTCTCTCTTTGTGTTAAGCTACGGTTATGCGCAGCCACAATCTTTTGAGTTAGATCCATCAAATGGCAAAGACAGCATTAATATTATAGATTTTAAAGGTTTAAAGCAAGGTCGCTGGATTCTTTTTGGTAAAACAAAGCCAAATACCTGCTACCAGCCTACCTCAAAAGTAGAAGAAGGGAAATATACCGATAACCGCAAGAACGGCATTTGGAAAGAATATTTCTGTAACGGAAACACAAAAAATAAAATTACTTTTCAAAGTGGACGACCAGATGGCTACGCTATTATGTATCATGAAAATGGTAAAATAGCCGAAGAAGGGACTTGGAAAATAAATAAGTGGACAGGCAATTACAAACTCTATTACGATAACGGAAATGTGCAACAAGAGTTTACTTTTAACCCAACCGGTAAAAGAGAAGGTCCGCAAAAGTATTACTATGAGGATGGCACAACCCAAATTGAGGGAAGTTGGGCAAATGGCAAAGAAAGCGGTGCCGTTAAAGAATACTGGCCTGACGGAAGCGATAAAAAAGTAGTTAACTACAACAACGGTGAGGCCGATGTACTAACCATAAAAGAGTTTGAACCTAAAAAACCGGCTAAAGAAACCGTCGTAATTGATCCGGGCAAAAAGATTGTTCCCAACAAAGAAGAAACTTTACAAGACCCTAAGCAAAAAGGGCCAACCATACTTAACGGATACTATGTTCTTTATAACAAAAACCGACAAAAAACAAAAGATGGTAACTTTAAAGACAATCGTTTAATGGATGGTAAAAATTATATTTACGATGAAAATGGAATCCTAAAACGCATCGAGGTTTATAGAAATGGCTCTTACGAGGGAGATTCTCAAATAGACGAGTAACCTTTTCTCTCAGGATAACAAAAAATTAAATGCCGCTGAAAACATCAGGGGCATTTTTCATTTAGAGAAATTCTATTTCTTCTTTAGAAAATCCTTAATAGAAATATAAATTCCCACCACAACGCCAAGCAATCCCAATACCAAAGTAAAAATGGGTATCTTTTTAAAACCCAGAAATTCATCTAATTTCATTCCTCCCCAAAAGCCCAATAAAATACAAGCAAGGATTTGGAATGCCATGCCCGAATATTTAAGTGCGCTGTTGCTATTGGTTGGCCGCGGCTTTTTGTCCGGCGGGTTGGGTGTCATGACTTGCCTGAATATTTTTTACAATGCCGCCCATGCTGCATGTGCCCGTAAACTGGGCATCGGGTTCAATAGATATTTTACCGGTAAAAATATCACCGTTTATTTTGGCGCTTGCCCTCAACATCAGTAATTCTGATACATTTATTTTTCCTCTAATTTCTCCCGATACATCGGCATTCTGGCATTCTATCTCCCCTTCAACATGACCACTAGGTCCTACAACCAACTTTCCTTTTACAGAAAGTGTGCCTTTTAATGTGCCATCAATTCTAAAATCGCCATTAGATTTTACATCACCCACAATGGAAGTTCCTGCTGCCAATAGGTTAACTGAAGACCCGTCTGAGCTCATATTTTTGCTATTTTTTGAAAACATATCGGCCATAATTAGACCGCAAGGTAATAAAATTTGTTTTTAGAGCAAAACCCTGTCATTTTTGCCTATTTTTGGACGAATGATTAAGAATGACCTTTTAGTACGCGCAGCTCTCGGAAAAGACGTTGAACGGGTGCCGGTTTGGCTCATGAGGCAGGCTGGCAGAATACTTCCTGAATATCGCGCAGTAAGGGCAAAATCGAAGAATTTTATAGAATTTGTGAAAACACCGGAAATGGCCGCCGAAGTAACCGTACAACCGGTAGATATTTTGGGTGTTGATGCAGCCATTATCTTTTCAGATATTTTAGTAATTCCCGAAGCCATGGGTTTGCCTTACCAAATGATTGAAGCAAAAGGCCCTTGGTTTGAAAAAACAATTTCTACCAAAGAAGATGTAGCTAAACTAAAAATTACAGATGCAGGTAATTTACAATATGTAATTGACGCAATTCGTTTGGCAAAAAAACAATTAGATAATCGTGTTCCGCTTATTGGTTTTTGCGGTGCGCCCTGGACTTTATTAGCTTACATGGTTGAAGGAAGCGGTAGCAAAACATTCAGCAAAGCAAAAAAGTTTTTATACACCGAACCCAAACTTGCGCATCAGGCATTAGAAAAAATTACGCAAAGCAGTATAAATTATTTGTTGGCACAGGTTGAAGCAGGCGCAAACATTATTCAGATTTTCGATTCGTGGGCAGGCGTTTTATCTCCCGAGATGCATTCCGAATTTTCACTAAAATATATGTCGGTCATCAGCGATGTACTGAGTAAAAAAGTGCCCGTAATTATTTTTGCAAAAGATGCGCACTTTGCGTTATCGGAAATTAAAAATACTTCCTGCAATGTTGTTGGATTAGATTGGAGCATGAACCCCGCTGAAGCAAGAAAAATTATCGGCAATCAAAAAACTTTACAAGGCAATGCCGACCCTTGCTTGCTTTACGCTGATTTTGATGTGATAGAAAAACAAACCAAACAAATGCTTGATGCGTTTGGTCCCAATAAATACATTGCAAATCTTGGACACGGACTTTATCCGGATACCGAAAAAGAAAAAGTTAAATATTTTATTGATTGTATAAAACAACATAAATTTAAAACTGAATTGACAGGTAAAATAAATGCGTAACTATTTATTGCATATTCTTTTTTTATTTTTTGTTGTTCGCGTAGGCGCGCAGACCTACGATTTTCGCAATTACAATGTTGATGATGGGTTAGCACAATCGCAAGTGTTTTGCATTTTTCAGGATAGCAAAGGTTATATGTGGTTTGGCACTAACGGTGGTGGCGCATCAAAATTTGACGGAAAAAAATTTCAAAGTTTTACACCGGCAAACGGAGCGCTTAGTAATTATGTATACTCCATAGCCGAAGATAAAAATCAAAACATTTATCTGGCCACTTATGATGGGGTACAGATTACCGGAAAATATAAAGACCTTAGATTAGATTCTTCAAAAGGATTGCCGATTAATCAAACTTATTTTGTGTTTATTGATAAGTCTGAAAAAGCATGGATTGGAACTAAAAAAGGGGTTTGCTATTTAGATGCCAATAAAAAACCGGTAAAATTAACAGGAGATAAAACAATAGAAGAAGCAGCTATATGGACAATTTACCAGGATAGCAGAGGTGATTATTGGTTTGGAACTATGTTACATGGAGCTTGTCGCTATTCGCCTGAAACAAAAAAATTTACCTGGTACACAATGCGGGATGGATTAGGGAGCAGTTATATACGCTCTTTTAACGAAGACAATAAAGGGAATATTTGGCTGGGCACTTTAGCCGGTTTATTTAAATTTAATAATACCAATGGCCGAATTGAAACAATAGATTTACCCGGTGTTCCGTTAACAAATCTTGCAATAACAAATATATGCAAAGACAAAAACCAAACTATGTGGCTTTCCTCTAACGAAGGAGTTATAAAAGTTAACGCCTTGGGCTATGAAGAATTTACAGTGCGAAACGGCTTATGTGGTGATGTAGTTTTATCATCGTTCATTGATACCGAAGGTGATATTTGGTTTGGTTCAGATGGTTCAGGTGTCAGCAAATTATCGTCAGAGGCGCTATCTAATTTAAGTATAAAAAATGGTTTACCAGGCGATTATATAAATTGCATTTACCAAACACGCGATAAAAATTACTGGTTTGGGATACGGGATAATGGTCTGGTTGAAAAAACAGGAAAATCTTATAAAAATTATACCTTAAATTCTAAAGATCCTTCTTCTAAATTAATTGATAACAATGTAAACTGTTTGGCAGAAGATGAGCAGGGCAATTTATGGGCAGGTACGATGGCCGGCCTGAGCATTTTTAATGGTTCTTCCATTAAGAATTATCTGGCTAATGATGAACGTAGAACAATATATTCCATTTATCACGCAACCGATGGCACGCATTATTTAGGCACGCTTAAAGGGCTTTTAATTTTTAAAGACGGAAAGGCAACATCTGTTGAAGCGGTAAATAAATTAGTTACTAAAGGAGATTTTGGCATACTTGGAATTTGCGAAGACGGGAATAAAAATCTTTGGCTTACTACAGCAACAGGAGCCGTAAAATACAACGGTGTTACTGCTGAATTTATTAATTCTAAAAATAATTTTACCGATAAAACAGTTTACAACGTAACAAAAGATAAAAACAACAATCTTTGGTTTGGCAGTGAAGAAGGCGTGTTTTACTACAACCAAAAAGAGTTTACAAAGATCAGCGAAAAAGAAGGTCTCGCTTCCGATCAAGCCTATTTTTTATTATTTGATAATCAAAATCGTTTGTGGATAGGTAGTAACAAAGGCATTGATGCGTTGAACCTGAATGATTTTTTAATTGAGAAAAAAATTAACATCAAGCATTTTGGTAAAGAAGAAGGTATGCAGGGTTTAGAATGTAATTTTAATTCTTCCTTTAAAGACGTAGACGGAAAACTTTTGTTTGGAACCGTAAAAGGAATTACCGTTTACAATCCGCGTTTCGAAAAAATAAATTACCATGAGCCTTCTTTATCTATCACCGACATAAAAATTTCTTTCGAAAAAATTGATTTATCGAAATATTCTAAAAACCTGGATTCTTTATCAGGTTTACCAATAAACCTGGAACTACCCTACGGAAAAAATCACGTAACATTCAACTTCATTGGTATTTCTCAAACTAATCCCGATAAAGTACAATACGAATTTAAGTTAGATGGTGTAGATGCAGATTGGGTACCGCCAACAAATAAAACAGAAGTAACCTATTCTTCTTTACAACCCGGCGATTATACTTTTTCTTTAAAAGCAATGAACAATGATGGTTTTTGGAACAAAGAATCGCTGACTTTTAAATTTACGGTACTTCCACCCTGGTATCGTACCTGGTGGTTTTACACCCTATGCGCCCTTACTGCATTGCTTTCTATTTATGCTTACAACACCTATAAAACAAAAAAATTACGCGGAGATAAAATTAAACTCGAAAAACAAGTAACACTTCGCACACGCGAGTTACGCGAAGAAAAAGAAAAAGTTGAAGTCATAAACAAAGAAGTGCTCGAACAAAAAACAGTTATCGAACACAAAAATTTGGAAATTACGGATAGTATTAAATACGCAAAAAATATACAGGAAGCTTTATTGCCTGCTGTTACAAGTTTGAAAAAAGATTTTCCTGAATCATTTGTATTATACATGCCCAAGGATATTGTAAGCGGAGATTTTTATTGGTTTGCTAAACGCGACGGAAAAAATTATTTTGCCGCCGCCGATTGTACGGGTCACGGCGTACCGGGAGCATTTATGAGTATTATCGGTAACGCATTGATAAATGAGATTATTGCAGAGCAACACATTTACCAACCTGCCGAAATTTTAAACAACCTGCACGTTGGCGTAAAAACTGCTTTGAACCAAAACAAAGGAGAGTTTGAGCGACGTGACGGTATGGATATTGCCCTCTGTGCCATTAACAAAGAAACGTTGGTACTTGAATACGCAGGCGCTAACCGTCCGCTTTGGATTTACCGTAAAACTGCTGCCGACAAAGTTGAAATTATTAAACCGGATAAATTCCCCATTGGAGGATTAGAGTTTGATTTTGAAGAGAAACGGCAATTTCATAACCACAGCATACAATTACAAAAAGGCGATTGCCTGTATATATTCTCAGATGGTTATGCCGACCAGTTTGGCGGACACAAAGGTAAAAAATTTATGGTGGCTAATTTACAACGTGCCTTTGTAGAAATTTCTCAAAAATCAATGGAAGAACAATATGTACACTTACATAAAATTTTTACCGACTGGCGTGGGCATTATGAGCAGGTGGATGATGTGTTGATGATTGGGCTTCGCGTTTAATTTCTCTCCGAAAATAAATACAGGAACGCCGATAACGCTGATTTTTATAATTTTGTTTTTATGGAAGCTTTTGCATTTTCCCCCTTTGAAGGGGGACGTCGGGCGATAGCGGATGGGGGGATGTTTGTATTTGAACAAGGGACAATTTTTCATTGAAAGAAAATGTTGTATTTGCGTTAGCGATTGCAACGGAAAGCCCGGAATGAAGCGCAGCGAAATGAGGACTTGCAGTGGAAAGCGCGGGCCGACGCAGGAGGTAACGCCCAAAACCTACATCTTCTTCTTCACCATTGCAAAGTTGCCTTCAATTTCTATAATCCAATTTTTATCAAAGATACGCGGCAGGAAACGTCGGTATAAATACATACGTGCATTGGTGTTACGGCTTGTTTCTTCGTCTTCACGATCAACCGCATGAAACTCGTAAATCATAATTTTTTGATGCTCCATCATAAACGTGCGTACAATTTCTGCAATGGTATTCATTACACCGTACACTTCGCCGCGGTTGGTGGTAACATATTCTTCACCCTCAAACTCATCGTTAATTACACCAAACACAATGGTAGCATGCAAAATATTATCTTGTCGGCGCCCAAAACGCACTTCGTATCGCAAACCTGAAGGAGTATTAAAATAATATACGCTTGCCGACTTGATAGCCGGTAACTCAACATCGTAATACTTATGTCCGTATTTATCGAGTGGCATAAATCAGGCCTTAAAGTACAAAACATTTTGCTTCATTAAGTAAAAGTATCGTTTAACTTTGCAAAAAAGTTTGATGAGCGACAAATACAACCAGCGTGGTGTTTCTGCCGGAAAAGAAGATGTGCACAAAGCCATTGCGGGGCTTGATAAAGGCTTGTATCCGAAGGCATTTTGCAAAATACTGCCCGACATAGCAGGAAACGATACAAACTACTGTAACATTATGCACGCCGATACAGCGGGCTCTAAACCCAGTTTAGCTTATGTGTATTGGAAAGAAACCGGAGACATGAGCGTTTGGAAAAATATTATACAGGATGCACTTATAATGAATATTGATGATTTAATTTGTGTGGGTGCGGTAGATAATATTGTTGTCTCTTCTACCATTGGCCGAAATAAAAATTTAATTACCGGCGAAGTTATTTCTCATTTGATAAACGGTACTAACGAATATATTGAAGAATTAAATAAATTAGGCGTAGGGCTTACACTGGCCGGAGGAGAAACTGCCGATGTAGGTGATATAGTGCGCACACTTGATGTAGGGTTTACCGCTTTTGTACGAATGAAAAAAACAGATGTAATTGATAATGCCAATATAAAAGCCGGTGATGTGATAGTTGGTTTATCGTCTTTCGGGAAAGCAACTTACGAAAAAGAATATAACGCGGGCATGGGCAGCAACGGATTAACATCGGCAAGGCATGATGTTTTTTCTAAATACATTGCTGAGAAATATCCTGAATCGTACGATACTAATTTGAATAAAGACGTTGTGTATTGCGGCAAATTAAAACCTACCGATAAAATTTCTATTGAGCATACTTGCGCAGACGGCACACATATAAAACAACAAATTGACGCGGCAAAATTAGTGCTCTCTCCTACCCGTACCTATTCGCCTGTGGTAAAAAAAGTTTTACAGTCGTTTAAAAAAGAAATTCATGGTATGGTGCATTGCAGTGGTGGTGCGCAAACTAAGGTGTTGCATTATATTGATAATTTACATGTGATAAAAAATAATTTATTTGATGTGCCACCTTTGTTTCAATTAATACACAAGCAATCTGAAACAAGTTGGCAGGAAATGTATAAGGTGTTTAACATGGGGCATCGTTTAGAGTTTTATGTAAATGAAAAAACTGCTAAAGAAATAATTTCTATCGCACATGGTTTTAATATAGAGGCGCAAATTGTGGGTCACGTTGAAGCGCATAGCGGAAAACAGGTTACGGTAAAAACCGACAAAGGAGAATTTGTTTACCATTAGAAAAATTAACCGCAAAGGCACGAAGATTATTTTTAGTTTGTTTGGCGCTTGATTTTAAAGTAAAAGAAGGCGTAAAGCTTTTTTGTAAAAAATATTTTAAATAAATGAAAATTAAAGTTGGTATTATATATAACAAAACACTTTCTTTTCTTAGCGTCTTTGCGCCTTAGCGGTGAAAAAAATGAATTTTATTTCTTTTACAGAAAACCTTAAAGAAGTTTTGCAGCTTCCTCTCCCCGGAAGAGAAGCGCAAAATAAAATGGCATCGGGATATTATCTCGATAGAAAAATTAATCTTCAGAATTTAAGCGGACAAAAACAAAGTGCTGTATGTTTGTTGTTTTACGAAAAAAATAATACCCCTCATTTTCTTTTAATAAAAAGACCGGATACTCACCGTTATCATGCCGGACAAATTGCTTTACCCGGCGGAAGCTGCGAGCCCGATGAAACCTATGAGCAAACAGCGCTTCGCGAATTAGCCGAAGAAACAGGTATTGAAATAACACCGGCAACTATTTTAGGCAGACTTACACCACTCTACATTCCTGTTAGTAATTTTTATATACAACCCGTTGTGGCTTATACCGCTGCCAATTTCACGTTTATTAAATCGCATGAAACAGAGCAGTGTCTCGAGTATTCACTGAAAGATATTTTAAACGAAAGTATTGTAGGAGAAACCGAAGTGCAGGCATCAAACAATCTGAAATTTAAAACCCTGTACTTTGATGTACAGGGCTTTGTATTGTGGGGCGCTACAGCTATGATATTATCTGAAATGAAAGAATTGTTAAAGCAGAATAAACTTATCTTTTCTTCTCTATTTCAGTAACCGCGTTATCGTAGCACAAATAATATTTTCCTTTTTTAAGCGTGGTAATATCACAGCTTGCGCCAAAACCTTTCTTAACCACGTTACCATAATAATCGTACACTTCATAACTGGTTTCGCTGTTAAAATTTATGTTATTTTTTTCAATCTGGTAAGAAGGTCTTTCCATTAAAGAGTTATAAATAACAGGCTCGGAAAAACGAGGGGCAACAGAAAAACCAACTTGTTTTACTCTGAATTTATTTTCTCCGCTATGCGCTGCTACTTTAAATTCATAAATATGAGGCGAAGGTGTTCCTTCTCCGTTAATTTCTCCGACGAACACCCATTTGTTCCATTTAAATTGCTCAATGATAAAAGGCAGAGAGCCGATTTCATTTTTAGCTGTCCAACTTAAAACCGCATCATTGTTTATAGAAATACTTACAATATCAAAAGTAGGTTTTGGTTTTAATGCTTCGGGATTTAATATTTTAGGGGTACAACCATCTTTATGTTCTATTTCAACAGTAATTTTATCTCCTGCCTTAAATTTGTATGGAGAGAAATCTATTTCAAATGCGCTTGAGTTAACCTCGTCAGTGGTAATTTGTCCGTTTACTTTAACTTGAAAAGCACAAAAACCAACACCGTTACTTGAAAACCCATTTTGAATAAACAGATTTTTTTGCTGATATTTTCCTTCAACAACCAATACGCCCGCATTAGCGCTCATAATAACAGCGCAAAATACAAGTGTAGCGGAAATTAAAATTCTTCTCATTATGATTCTTTTTTGCAAATATACATCAATTTTTACTTCATTATCAAGTGTTTATATTTAACAATAAAATATAGAACACTGATAATCAGCAGTATGCCCAATATGATGCGATAACTTTTTGGGAAGTATCTTCGATTAATCTTCAAATCTTTTCGATAAGCATAAATCATCGCCAAGATGAACGCAATACTAAATATACCTGTAAAAATTAAGCGCCCTGTTGTAAACATATAAATTTTAGCTGAAAGATTAGGCAAAAATATACTTTTGCAGTCACAATTAATGAAACATCTTTTTTTTATTATTTTCCTCTCTTCCTTTTTTATGGAAGCGTACCCTTCGCAAATTGATAAAGGGTACGAGGCTTTGCGTATTTACGACTACTTTAAAGCAAAAGAAATTTTTTACAAACAATTAAAAAAACATCCTACAGAGGCTGCATTCGGGCTTGCAACTATTTTTTACCGCAACGATAATCCCTTTCATCAATTAGACAGCTCGTATAAATACATCAGCATTTGCAAAACACATTGGCAAATTCTTCTTCCTGAAAAAAAATCTGAAATAGAAATTGCTTATCATATTTATGACAGCACGTTAACTTCGCTGCACGATTCTATTTGCAAAAACGCCTATTTTAAATTTATCCTCCATCCAACTATTGAAAGCTCAGAAAAATATTTGTCGGTTTACTACCAATCTGATTACAACAAAAAAGTAATTTGCTTGCGCGACAGTTTTGCTTTTACTCAACTAAAAACAAAACTCTCCTCTGAGGAGTGCAAAAATTACATCAATACCTATCCCCAATCCTGCTACCTCGATGAAGCTCGCAGTCTGTTTGAATTTTCTCTTTACATAGAAACAACAGCTGCCAGAAATGACAAAGGGTATTTAAATTATCTCGAAAAATTTCCGAAAGGAAAATACATTCAGCTTGCCAAAGAAGAATTGCTGAATTATTACGTAAAAAATAAAAACGCGTTGGGTATTTATACTTTTATTAAAAATTTCGGGAAGACTTATCCAACGACCTATGCTTGGAGCATGCTTTTGGGAATTGAAGTGCCCAACTATTCAAAAATAGAACTTGAAACTTTCTTAAATAAGTATCCGGATTATCCTCTTAAAAACGAAATTGAAGAAGAATTCAAATTCTGGCATACTCCGTTTTTCAGCATTAAGAAAAAAGATAAATTCGGTTACTGCGACAGTACCGGAAAAATTATGATAGAACCCGAATTTACAGAAGCAGAAGATTTTAACGAGGGTTATGCGCTGGTGCAAAAAAATGATTTGTACGGTTACATCAACAAAGTCGGAAAAACAAAAATTGATTTTCAATTTACCGAAGCAAGTGTTTTTAATAACCACATTGCTGTGGTACAGAAAAATAAATTGTATTATCTGATTGATTACAGCAACAAAATACTCAGCAGTAAATACGATGAAATCTCTGATTTTACGGAAGGGTTTGCTATTGTAAAAAGAAATAATTTGTACGGTGTACTAAATCAAAACGGAGAAGAAATTGTAAAACCGGTTTTTGAAAACCTGAGTGATTTCTCTGAAGGAATTGCCGCATTTTTTAAAAACGGCAAATACGGTTTTATTGATAAACAAGGCTTCACGGTTATTGCACCTATGTACAATTGGGTTTCCTCATTTAAAAATGGGTTGTGCCGTATTCAATACAATAAGTTTTACGGACTCATTAATAAAAAAGGAGATTTTGTTATTGAACCTTCTTTCGATATGATTGATGAAGCATGCAAAGGAGTTTATGTAGTTGTAAAAAATAATTTTTATGGATTTATTGACAGCACAGGTTGTTTGCTCAGCGAAATAAAATACAATTATAACCCTTCTTTAAAACCCGCTGAACTTGCCAACGGAAAATTTCTGCGACTTATCACCGCAAAAAAACAAGATTTACAATCAATAAACGGAAACAAATATTTTTCTGATCAAAATTTTGAAGAGGTTTTATTACCCGTAAATAATTTAACTGTGGTAAAAGAAAAAAACAAATATAATGTTTATAATTTGAATAAATCTTCTTTCATAAAAAAATCTGTGCCAAGTATTTATACAGACACTAAATACTGGTATTTAGTAACCAAAAAAGGAATCGGCATTTATGATATAAATTTAGCGAAGATCTTATTTACTTTAGAAGCGGATAAAATTACAAGTTTAACATCAACTTATTTTGTTGTAGAAGCTGAAGAGGGAAAAGGATTGGTTGATATAAATGGTAATGAAATTCTTTCGCCGCTTTATGATGAAATTAAAATTACTTCTTTATCCAACCTGCTTTATGTTGAGCGAAATGAAAAAGGCGCTTACTTTAACATAAGCGCCCGTGGTTTCATTTGGAAGGAAGATGGTTTTTAAAGAGCCGACGAAGAATATAAATTCGCACGTTCACGTGGATTCAATGTCATCACCGGAATATTTGAAATGTCAATGATTTTCTGAGTTAAAGTCCCAACAAAACGTTCCTTTACGCTTAAGCCCGGCTTGTTCATAATCATAATTAAATCACTTTCAATTTTATTGGCATACTCAACAACGGTTTCGCCAATATTATCGCTTGGCATAGTTTTATTAGAACAAGTAACACCTTTGCTTTTTATATATTGTTTTACCTGATGTACATAAGCATGCAATTGGTTTTCATATTTCTCGTCTTTCAAAGAAAAAATACCTAGCACACGAATAGCAGCGCCAAAATATTTTGCAAATTCAATAGCCATGTCAACTTTTTCGCGAGATTCTTTTGATAAGTCAATAGGCATTAAAATGTTTTCGCAACCATCACGTTGCTCCCGGCCACGAATAGTGATTACAGGGCAAGGGCAGTTACGCACCATTTGAGAAGCGCTTTCAGTCCAGATATCAGCAGGTTTCATGTGTGATTCAATTCCCACAACAACAATTTTCGCTTTAGCTTCTTCAGCCACACGAACTGTTTCTTTGTAAACACTTCCTTTAATATTCATGAAGTCGCAGGGTACACCCGATTCTTCGGCCGTTCTTTTTGTGAGTTTGGTTATCTCATCAAATTTTTCGTCGCCTTGCTTTTCGTACACATGCAAAAGCAATAAACGAGAGTTAGTATAACGCGCAAGATTATACGATTGTGAAATGGCGTAAATTGATTGTTCTGTAAAATCGAGCGGAATAAGAATAACGTCTTTTTTATCTTTCGAATCCATAAAAAACTTGTTTTTGGTGTTGCGAAGATAATAAAAATAAAAATAATAGAGATAAATGGTTGATTTTTAGAGACGAATTCGGCTTTTTATTCCTATTTACCTCTTAAGATGCTTTTTGCCAAACATAAAAGGTAAAAAGGTTTCTATACCTTGAGCTACATATACTTTACCTCCCGGAGTGCCTAAAATCATGCGTATTTTTTTGCCCGATAGCTGCTCGTATTCAGCTATTACTTGCCGGCAAGCCCCGCAGGGAGTAACAGGTTCACTGGTTTTAGTATCGCAAATAACGGCAATTGCTTTAACGGCAACGTTTGGGTATTGAGCGCCCGCATAAAAAATGGCCACACGTTCTGCACAGAGACCGGATGGGTAAGCAGCGTTTTCCTGATTATTTCCGGTAATTATTTTTCCGTTTTCTAAAAGTATAGCGGCACCCACCTTAAATTCTGAGTATGGAGCATAGGCATTGTGCATAGCCTTTTCTGCTTCTTTCAATAATTTTAAATCTTCGGGCGGGGTTTGTTTTTCATTATCAAAAACATCAACCGAGACAACGTACTGTAATTTGTTAGCGCTCATAGATTATCTTAATTAAGTCATTCATTTTTTATTTCAAAGCATCATTTTTCTTCTTTTTTATTGACGATTTTTATATTTACAATTTTGTCATTTATTTGTTTCAATATTCAAATTGTCAATAATTGTGGAGAAAATTATTTTTTTTCATTCGGTGTAATTGGTTTATCGCTTAAAACTTTTCCTAAACTATCGTACATGCGAGTAAAAATACGCAGACCACTTGTATCATAAAAACTCCACTCGCCTACGGCTTTATCAAGTTTATACGTTCCTTCTTGTTTTACTTTTCCATTTTCCTGATAGGCTTTCGATGGGCCATCCATTTTTCCGTTATTAAATAAGCCTTCACTCCACACAAGACCATTAGGATAATAATAAAACCATTGTCCGTGCCGTTTTCCGAAGCGGAAAAAACCTTTTACTTTCATTAATCCGTTATCGTATTTCAGAAAAAATTCTCCTGTATAATTGCTATCAGGCGGAGCCATTTCATCAACCATTTTATCTATTTCAGACTGCACATGCTTCGCTGCAGAATCAATAGCATCTGTTTTAGTGATGTCTGTTTTTTGATTTGATTGACAACTTGCCATTAATGCGATTGAACTAAATACAATTATTATTTTTCTTTTCATTATCAATTTATTTTTTCCTTTCTACCGTGTAAGTAACCAATTGCGCTAAACTTGTTTTTGCTTCGCTTTGCGGGAAATCTTTCAGCAAATTTAATGCATCATTTTTATATTGCTGCATTATTTTTTCGGCATAGTCAATTCCCTTTTTTGCAACCACAAATTCAATTACCTCGGCTACCTTCTGTGGATTTTCATTGTGATTTTTTATAATATTTATTATTTTTCTTTTTTCGGCCGATGTAGAATTATTCAAAGCATAAATAAGTGGCAGGGTCATCTTTTTTTCTTTGATATCAATGCCGGTTGGTTTGCCAATATCTGCTCCATCGCCAAAATCAAATAAATCGTCTTTTATCTGAAAAGCAATCCCGGTAAGTATACCAAACTGCTTCATAGTTTCTATGGTTTCTTTATTTTCTGTAACCGACGCAGCACCGGTTGCGCAGCAGGCAGCAACTAAACTCGCTGTTTTTTTACGAATGATGTCAAAATAAATTTCTTCTGATATATCCAGTTTTCTTGCTTTTTCTATTTGCAAAAGCTCTCCCTCACTCATTTCTCGCACAGCATTGCTGACTAATTTCAGCATCAAAAAATCGTCGTTATCTAAAGAAAGTAAAAGTCCTTTTGATAAAAGATAATCACCTATTAAAACTGCGATTTTGTTTTTCCAAAGTGCGTTAACAGAAAAAAATCCGCGGCGTTCGTTGCTGTCGTCAACTACATCATCGTGTACAAGCGTTGCTGTATGTAACAATTCTATTAAAGCGGCTGCGCGATACGTACTTTCATTTATCTCCCCGTGTATTTTAGCAGAGAGAAAAACAAACATGGGCCGTATTTGTTTGCCTTTACGTTTTACAATGTAATTAGTGATTTTTTCGAGTAGGGGCACATTACTCTTCATAGACTCTTTGAATTTTACTTCAAACTCATCCATGTACTTACTTATGGGTGCTTTTATTTTATCTACGGTTGACAAAATATTTCATTAATCATTATTGTTTTTATACCCAATTCTCTTTCTTGATGCCTCCGGTGAATGAAGTAATTTTTTTAGTGCTTGAAAAATCAATTGAATTTCATCTTCATGCTTTTTCAAATGTTTATCCTGGTTTAGAATTTTTTTCTCCAGTTTATTTAGCTTTGCTAATACATCACCATGAAGAACTAATGCCTCTCTCATTTTAGTAAAAATGCGGATAATCTGAATGTTTACATCTATGGCGGTTTCGCTATTCAAAACACTGGACAACATAGCTACTCCCTGTTCTGTAAAAGCAAACGGCGGTTTACGAAGTCCCATTTTCTCTTTATTGGATATCACAAATTGTGATTTCCAATTTTCCAGTTCTTTTTCCGTTAAATGAAACATGAAATCGTCAGGAAATCTTTTACCGTTTCTTTTTACAGCTTGGTTTAATATTCTTGTTTCTACACTATACATTTCCGCCAAATCACGGTCAAGCATAACTTTCTTGCCTCTAATCAAATAAATTTTGCTGATTACTTTTTGGTCAGTTATAATAAGTGCTCTTTTCAATTTTTTTTTTGCTAATATACAAATTGGATATCACAAATCGCGACACCCAAATTCATCCACATACTTACCAATGGAGGTTTTTATTTTATTTACCGTTGACAAACGCAATTAATTGTGAGGTAAAAGTGCGAATTAATTGGCGAACTTGCTATTTTGAAGAAACATTTTTTGCAGCCTTATTCTTATTGGCCAATTGTCCACAGGCGGCGTCGATATCTTTACCACGGCTGCGGCGCACGTTTACGATAATTCCTTTTTTTTCTAAATGCGTTTTAAAAGCTTCTAATCGTTCGGGAGTTGTTTGTTTAAATTCTCCGTCGTCAATAGGATTATACTCAATGATATTCACTTTAGCCGGTACCTTTCTGCAAAAATCTGCCAGCTCCTGCGCATCTTTTATAGAATCGTTAAAATCTTTAAACACAATATATTCAAACGTAACTCGTGTGCCTGTCTTCTGATAAAAATAAGTTAAAGCCTCGGCTAAATTCTCCAGTGAGTTGCTTTCATTAATTGGCATGATATGATTTCTCTTCTCATCATTAGCCGCGTGCAAAGAAACCGCGAGATTAAATTTTACATTATCATCGCCCAGTTTTTTAATCATCTTAGCAATACCCGCTGTAGAAACCGTAATGCGTTGCGGACTCATACCCAAACCATCGGGCGAAGTAATTCTTTCAATAGAGCGCATGGTCTGACTATAATTCAGCAAAGGTTCGCCCATGCCCATATAAACAATGTTGTTAAGATGCTGCTTGTATTTTTCTTTAGCCAGATTATTTACCAATACAACCTGATCGTAAATTTCATCGGCATTTAAATTGCGTAAGCGTTCTAATCTTCCTGTCCCGCAAAATTTGCAAGTCAAACTACAACCCACTTGCGTAGAGATACAGGCTGTCATTCTGTTTGGCGTAGGAATTAAAACGCTTTCAACTACGTTGCCATCATGTAATTTCATGGCGCATTTTATAGTGCGATCAGAACTAATTTGTTGTTCATCAATATTGACAGCATTTATCACAAAATTCTCCGAAAGAATAGTACGCAAACCTTTTGAGAGATTGCTCATATCATCGAAACTGCGGGCACTTTTTTGCCAGAGCCACTCCCATACCTGTTTAGAACGAAATGCGGGTTCGCCTTTCTCTTTTAAAATAGCTGCAATTTCTTCTAAGGTTAAGGCGCGTATGTCCTGCTTGGGATTCATTGTGCAAAGATAGTGAGAGATCAGCTTAGTTTGCCACAGATTACGCAGATAACACAGATTTTTTGTTTGAAACAGTAATAAATACAAATTAATTTAGATTTTAATTTATTAAATGAGATCATTAAACGACTCTTATTGAATTTATCAGCGAAATCTGTGCAATCTGTGGCGCTTTTTGTTGCTCTTTTATTACTTTTGACAACATGCGCTTTATTACCGCCGATAAAATATTTACTATAAATTCTTCTCCAAAAGAGAAAACAGTTATTGTTATAGATGAAAACGGAGTCATCGTTGATTTGGTAGATGAAAAAACTATTGACGCTTCTAAAATTGAACGCTTTGAAGGATTTATTTCTCCGGGTTTTGTAAATACGCATTGTCATTTAGAACTTTCTTACCTAAAAAATAAAATTGAAGCCGGACAAGGGTTACACAATTTTATAAAAGAAGTAGAAAATTTAAAGAAACGGGGTGATGAAGAAGTGCTGCAAGCAATAAAAGGGGCGGATGAAGAAATGTTTAAGAACGGGATTGTTGCTGTTGGAGATATTTGTAACACTGCAAATACGTTTGAATACAAAACAAAATCAAAAATTTGTTACCATAATTTTTTAGAAATATATGCTTTTGATGAAACCCGCGCTGATGCAGCTTTTGAGAGAGGATTAAAATTACAAAATGAACTTGCAAATAAAAAGCAATCATCCATCACTCCGCATGCGCCCTACTCTGCTTCGGAAAAATTATTAAAGTTACTATTTGACTATGCAGAAAAAAATAATTCCGTTTTAACGATTCACAATCAAGAAACCGCTGATGAAGATTTGTTTTTTAAAGAAAAAAAAGGAAGTATTTTAGAAAGATTAAAACATTTTAATATTCCGACTGATAATTGGAGCGCAACCGGAAAGTCGAGTTTGCAATCTACTTTACCTCATTTGCCAAAGGAGAATAAATTATTGTTGGTGCACAATACATTTACAAGCGAAGAAGACATTTTGTTTGCCAAGAAGTACAATAAAAATATATTCTGGTGTTTTTGTGTGAATGCAAATCTGTATATAGAAAACAAATTGCCCAATATAAATTTATTTTTGGAAAATAATTGCAGCATCACTTTAGGAACTGATAGTTATGCAAGCAATTGGAGTTTGAGTATTTTGGATGAAATAAAATCCATTCAAAAAAATTTCCCGCAAATTGAATTAGATGAAATTTTAAAATGGTCAACCCTTAACGGCGCTAGATTTTTGGGAATGGAAAATATTTTCGGCAGCATAGAGAAAAACAAAAAACCGGGGTTGAATTTAATTAGTCGGGATTTGAAAAGTGTGAGTAAAATCCTGTAACGTCATTGCGAGCCCGAATATTTTGCGAGGAATCTGCCTGTGCGATTGGAATAAAGATGCTTCGTGAACAACCCGCTTGCGCGACTCTGCATGACACAATCTTTCAAAAAAATTCTCTTTGCGTCTTCGCGCCCCCACCTGTCTTTGCATGGCCTGTGTTTCGGTGGGCAGGTTTGCGGTGAAAAATCATTTGGCTTTTCCCTCAGGAATAAACTTAATAGAAAGTGAATTTACACAATAACGCTGTCCGGTTGAAGTTGGTCCGTCATCAAAAATATGTCCGAGGTGACCACCGCATTTAGCGCATAAAATTTCGGTGCGAATCATACCAAAAGTAACATCTTTCTTTTTTATAATTCTATTGCCAATGCCAACTTCTTTATCAAAGCTTGGCCATCCGCAATGGCTTTCAAATTTCATATCAGAAGTAAACAACTCGTAACCGCAGCCTCCGCAAACATATTTACCTTTAGCTTTTGTATCAGTATATTCTCCGGTATAGGCAGGTTCAGTACCTTTCTCACGCAATACATGATACTGCTCGGGAGTAAGTTCTTTTTTCCATTGTTCTTCGGTTTTAACAACATTATCGTTTTCCATGTTTACGGTTTTTAAATTAGAATTTTGCTGGCAAGAGCCTGTTACAAATAAAACAAGGCATAATTGCAAAGTTAGTAGCGTTTTCATTTTCATTGCTTTTATATATAGACGTTTGCGAAAGCAAAACCTTACAAACAAAGATACCATTTTATAATTTTAATTTTCGGGCCTTACCCGCTCGCAGATTTTTACAAGTATCGAATATCTGTAGGCGGGTCGCGCTTTACGCTGCAAGTCCTCGGCGCCTTCGTTTCACTTCGGCGCCTCCGGGCTTTACGCTTCAATCGCTAAGGCAAATACAAAATTATTTTAAGCAGAAAATAGTTCTAATTTAAATCATGCCGCGTTAGCGATTGTAGCGGAAAGCCCACAGCCGTTTAAGATTTTCTTTTTTTTGGTATGATGCCACGGCGAGGACTTGCAGCGGAAAGCGCGACCCCGCAGATTCTTCGCTTCACTCAGAATGACAAAATAAAGTGCGGGGTAACGCCCAACCCCCCTTGCCCCCTCTGCCTTCGGCATCTCCCCCAAGGGGGAGAGAAATACAACATCTAACTAAAAGCACTAAATCCGGTGATATGTTGTCCGGTAATAAGTAAATGAATATCGTGCGTGCCTTCGTAAGTAATTACGCTTTCTAAATTCATCATGTGGCGCATAATTGGATATTCACCTGTAATACCCATACCACCGTGTATCTGACGTGCTTCGCGTGCAATTTGTAAAGCCATGTTTACATTGTTACGCTTAGCCATAGAGATTTGCTGAGGCGTTGCACGATTTTCATTTTTTAAAACTCCCAGGCGCCAAACCAATAGTTGGGCTTTGGTAATTTCTGTAATCATCTCAGCTAATTTTTTTTGCGTTAACTGAAATGCGCCAATTGGTTTTCCGAATTGTATGCGTTGTTGACTATAACGCAATGCGCTATCGTAACAATCAAGCGCGGCACCGATCGTTCCCCAGGCAATACCGTAACGTGCCGAGTTTAAACAACCCAATGGACCTTTTAATCCTTTTACGTTTGGTAATAAATTTTCTTTAGGCACTTTTACATTATCAAAAACTAATTCTCCGGTGGCACTGGCACGTAAACTCCATTTGCCATGTGTTTCGGGAGTTGTAAAACCTTCCATGCCGCGTTCTAAAATTAATCCTTGTATTTCTCCTTGTTCATTTTTTGCCCATACCACAGCAATATCAGCAAATGGTGAATTTGAAATCCACATTTTTGCGCCGTTAAGCAAGTAATGAGTTCCTTTATCTTTAAAATTAGAGATCATGCCATTGGGGTCAGAACCATGGTCGGGTTCTGTTAAACCGAAACAACCCATTAATTCTCCGCTGGCAAGTTTTGGTAAATATTTACGTTTTTGTGCTTCGCTACCGTAAGCAAAAATAGGATACATAACTAAAGAGCTTTGTACAGATGCTGTAGAACGTAAACCACTATCGCCACGCTCAAGTTCCTGCATAATAATTCCGTAAGAAATCTGGTCTAAACCCGGTCCACCGTATTCGGCGGGGATATAAGGCCCAAAAGCGCCAATTTCAGCTAAACCTTTTATCCATTGTTTAGGGAATTTACATGTTTGACAAGCCTCTTCTACTATTGGAGTTACTTCTTTTTTAACCCAGGCGCGTGCAGTTTCGCGTATAAGTTTATGTTCATCAGTTAATAAATCATCAACTTGATAGTAGTCGTGAAATTGAAAGTTATCTGCTGCCATAATAAAATGTTTAGGCGGCAAAGATACTATTTTAAAACAAAAAAGGGACACCAAAAGATGTCACTTTTACCATAATCCCTCTCCTTTTCAGGAGAGGGATTTAGGGTTAGGTCGTCTACCTATTTACAACAAATTTCTTGGAGAAAGATTTATCTGCGGTTTTAATTTTCACAAAATAAATTGCAACCGGCACTTCTTTTTAAGCCAGGTTAATTACATCGAAAACAACCAGCAGCGCGAAAATAATTCCGGGTAAAAAGAAAAGGCAGTCCAATATTAAATCTATCCAAAAATTCAGGGTGATACCTTTACCGTCGTGCAAATACATAGCAATAAGGTTTATAAAAGGAAATAAGGATAAAATAACCAAGATAACTATGTCTGTATCTCCGCTATTACTTTTTGCTTTCTTCTTTTTTACTTTCTCCGGAAAAAGGGCATGATTTTTTTCTGAACTATTTTTAGCTATAATTATATTTTGATCTACTTCCGGTTTGTGTTTTTTTAGCTGAGACTGGAAACTGTTTTTTTTCTCCGATTTTACATGAGAGTTTGTTTTCGTGCTTGCTAAAAAATCAACATTCCGTCGTTTTTCGTCTGGCAAAAACCCTACAACAACAGGTTGAGTTTTTTTAATTTGTTTATTTTCCTTTTCTGGTTTTGGTAAAGTTGTGTGTTCGGATTTCCTTCCGTTTTGTACATAAAAACCTTTGGTATAGTGTCGTTTTACAATTGATAAACGGTTACCGCAAGCACTCACCAAAATTGCGAGCGCTAAAAAAGAAATTAATTTTTTACTCATTTGATACTTTTTTAAATTAAAGAATTCGTGAAACAAAGTTCGACAATTCAATTGAATCGTTTTATAGGTATTGTCAATCTTCGATTTCATATTTTATCTTTTTACAAAGAAACTTTAAAAATGCAGATAAAAATCACTTGTTAGTAATTTATATTCTTCGGTGTAATCGTGATGAACATCCTTTTCAATACTCATGGTTTGGTCTTGCAAGAGAACCTTATTAAACGAGAACTTCATTATATGTCGTTTTTCGGTATCATTTACCAGTTTGGTTTTTACACGCATACGCTTGACAAGATACAAACCTTTTTTTTCTGCCATGTTTTTAAAATCTCCTGCCTCTTTAGTAGGAAGAATAATATAAAATTTTCCATCGGGATGCAGTAGTTTTTTTACACCTTCTATCAAATCAACAAAAGACAAAGTATCATTATGCCGGGCGTGGCTGCGTTCTTCATCGGGTGCTTTAAATGAATCGACAAAATAAGGCGGGTTGGTAATAATAATATCGAATTTTTTATCGCAATTCTTTACATAATCCTGCAAAGAAATCTGATGTACATTTATTCTCTCTTGCCACGAAGAATGTTTTACATTTTCGCAGGCTTGTTTGTAAGAACTTTGTTCAATATCAATAGCATCAATATGCGCTTGCGATTTTTGTGCCATCATTAGGGCAATGATGCCTGTACCGGTGCCAATATCTAAAATTGATTTTGCTTTTTCAACCTGCGCCCATGCGCCTATCAAAACAGCATCTGTGCCGACTTTATGCGCGCTGTCGTGCTGAAAAATGGTAAACTTTTTAAAAACAAAAGACTGACCAGGCATACATGTACTTAAGCTTATAGCATTAAAGGTAAGAAAAAATAAGTTAGCTTGTATAAATATCTATCAAACCATCGGGAGCCTTATAAAAAACAGTTTTTATCTTATGATCTATCTTTATTATAAAATCTTCGGCAAAAGGCAACAACACTTCCTTTTCGCCCATAGTAATCGAAAACATTTTTTGCCCTGGCATCTCCATAACTTCGTTAATTAACCCTAAATCACCTTTGGCTTTATCATGAAGCGTGTACCCGGTTAAATCTTTAACGGTAGCCTGTTTTTTTATGTTTTTTTCGTCCAACCAGACTTCACAGTTAATTATTTTTTGAGCAGCTTCAATAGTTTTAATCGAATCGAAACTCACAATCAGGTTTTTGCCTGATGCTTTTATTTCAGTAACAAAAAAAGGAGTTGGCGTTTGGTTAATTTCAACAAAAAAGCGCTCTATTTTTTTTACATCGGGTGTATGTGAACCCTGTATATGAAGTATAACCGAACCTTTAATTCCGTGCAACCTTGTTAGTTTACCTATTTTAATTAAGTCATTCACAATAAAAACTGTATTTTTGAACCTCAAAATAAGGGCTTTGCCGGCTAAAGAAAAAATATATTTTGCATCCGACTTCCATTTAGGTGTTCCTGATTACGAAAGTAGTCTGTTGCGCGAAAAAAAAGTAGTGACCTGGCTCGATTCTATTAAGCACGATGCAGCAGAAATTTATTTGGTAGGAGATCTTTTTGATTTTTGGTTTGAATATAAATACACGGTGCCAAAAGGCTTTGTGCGTTTATTGGGAAAGATTGCGGAAATAACAGACGCTGGAACAATCGTTCATGTATTTACAGGTAACCACGATATGTGGATGTTTGATTATCTGCCAAAAGAAATAGGCATACAATTACATAGAGATCCCATTGAAAAAACCTATAACGGAAAAACTTTTTTAATTGGTCACGGCGATGGTTTAGGGCCCGGCGATGGCTGGTATAAAATTTTGAAATGGATTTGTGCCAATAAAATTTGTCAATGGTTATTTGCGCGTATACATCCCAATTTAGCTTTTGGCATTGGGCATTATTGCAGTCGTAAAAGTAGAATTGCAACAGGTACAAGCGATAGTGTTTATTTAGGAGATGATAAAGAGTGGTTGGTTATTTTTTGCAAAGAAAAATTAAAAGAAAAACATTTCGATTATTTTATTTTCGGACACAGACATTTACCGATTGATGTTAAAGTGGGAGAAAAATCTTCTTATATAAATTTAGGCGAGTGGGTTAATTATTATACCTACGCCGAGTTTGACGGCACACAATTACAATTAAAAAAGTTTGAATCATAAAGGGAAACCACAGATTTTACAGATAAAAAATTCGTGATCCCCATAACTATCGGGATGGTGTCAAAAAAACAAAACAATGGATAACAAAAATTATAAATTCGGAACAAAAGCAATACACGCAGGAGCTGAGCCCGACCCAAGTACCGGCGCAATTATGACGCCCATCTATCAAACCTCAACTTATGTGCAGGAATCTCCCGGTAAAAACAAAGGTTACGGTTATGCTCGAGGTAAAAATCCAACACGTGAAGCTTTGCAAAAAAATATTGCTGCACTTGAAAACGGCAAGCATTGTATTTGCTTTAGCAGCGGCATGGGTGCAACTGATGCCATCATAAAACTTTTACGTCCGGGTGATGAAGTAATTACCGGCGATGATTTGTACGGAGGAAGTTACCGCATGTTTACCAAAATTTTTGCCAACTACGGAATTAAATTTCATTTTATTGATTTAACCAAAGCAGAAAATATTTCGAAATACGTAAATAGCAACACCAAATTAATTTGGGTAGAAACACCCACAAATCCTACCATGAAAATCGTGGATATTGCCGCTTGTTCTGCTATTGCAAAAAAGAATGCTATTTTGTTTGTTGTTGATAATACATTTGCCTCTCCGTTTTTACAAAACCCTTTGCAATTGGGTGCAGATGTGGTGATGCATTCTGTAACAAAATATTTGGGCGGGCACAGCGATGTAGTGATGGGTGCGCTTATTATGAATGATGATAAACTGCATGAGCAACTTTATTTTATTTTAAATTCTTGTGGTGCTAATCCGGGACCCATGGATAGTTTTTTAGTTATGCGTGGCATAAAAACACTGCATATACGTATGGAGCGCCATTGTTTTAACGGAAAAAAAATTGCCGAGTATTTAAAAACACATCCTAAAATTGCTAAAGTTTACTGGCCCGGTTTCCCGGATCATCCAAACCATGAAATTGCAAAAAAACAAATGCGTGATTTTGGCGGAATGATTTCTTTTGTACTAAAAAATCCGTCGGTTGAAGAAACTTTTAAAGTTGCTTCTTCTTTTCACGTATTCTCTCTGGCCGAATCATTAGGTGGCGTTGAATCACTGATAAATCATCCCGCAACTATGACACATGCCTCCATACCAAAAGAAGAACGCGAAAAAGCAGGAGTGGTAGATAACCTGCTTCGTTTAAGCGTTGGTATTGAAGATATTGAAGATCTTTTAGCTGATTTAAAACAGGCTTTGTCTTAGATAAATAGCTCGTCTTAATCGTTTATTTGTTAAAAATATCGCTTACAAAAATTTTGTTGGTAAGCCTATTTTTTATATCTTTATTTGTTGTCAAATTAAATAAAAAATGAAATACGCCACGAGGTGTGTTTTATCTTACAAAACTCAAAAACTATAACACATGAATAATAAGTACAAATTTCTAGCAGTTCTTGCACTGGCATCTTCAGCATTAGTTGCCCAAAAAATAATTCCTTGTGCTACCGATGAGGCGATGAAATATTTATTTGAAAAAGATCCGGCTGCCAAGGCGCGTTATGAACTGTCTCAACAAGAACCATTGAGTGCTGAATTGCAACAAAGGCTTTCTGGCAACAACCAAGTTACCACAATCTACTCCATAGACACTATTCCGGTTGTGTTTCACATTTTACACATAAACGGGCCCGAAAATATTGCCGACAACATTGTTCGTCAATGTCTCGCCGAAATTAATTTGGTTCATACCAAAATGATTCCAGATTCTGCACAAATCGATTCGGTTTTTAAAGGAATTTCTGCTGCAAACAATTATATTTTTCAATTAGCAACAAAAGACCCACAAGGTGCTTGCACTAATGGAATTATTCACCATTACGATACTAATACAAATTGGGATCAAAGCAATCCGGTTTATAATTATTCGGGTACAAGTGCCGGACTATGGAACCCTACTAAATATCTTAACATTTACGTGGTAAAACAAATTATTCAACCGGGAGGAAACGGGGGTGGCATAGTTGTTGGATACACCTATGTACCGGGCACTTTGGGTACCGGCAGTCCTTACGATGTGGTTGTTTACAATTGCAATTTTATGACAGGAATTAACGCGCGATCTATGGCTCATGAATTTGGCCACTGGCTCGGACTGAAGCACACCTTTGGAAATACAAACACACCCGGTACATGTTTAGGAGGTGGAGCAAGTGATGATTATCTAGCCAACGGTGCTGCCGGCACGGGTGTAACAGACGATACACCAAAATACGCAGGTGCTTTTAGTACCTGCCCACCATACACTCCTAACTCTTGCGATGTAAGTAATACTGCCAATGTGCAAAATATTATGGATTATTCTTCTTGTCCAAAAAACTTTACAGCAGGCCAGGTTAAAAGAATGCATAACACAATGGCCTTAGCAACTTCCGGAAGAAATAATATATGTACGGCTGCAAATAAAATTTTTACCGGTGTACGCAATCCGCAAATATGTAAACCCAATGTTAATTTTCATGCTACGGTGCTTACTGCTTGTCCGGGTACCATCGTTACATTTAGTGACAGTTCTGAAAATGCGCATGCAACATCTTGGCATTGGAATTTTGCGAGCGGAATTTTACAAGGCGGAACAACCGTTAATGATTCTATGCCTAAAGTAAGTTACGCGGCTGCAGGAACCTACGCAGTTTCTTATACTGCTTCAACTTCTGCAGGAGGCAACTCTATTACAAAATCTTCTTACATTACTATTAACTCAAATGTTGCCTCATACAACACCAACTTTACAGAAGGTTTTGAAACAGTCACCTTACCTGGTGCTGACTGGAGCATTAACAGCCCCGGATTAAATTGGGCAGTTACTTCAACCGCCGGGGCAACGGGTTCTAATTCGGCGATGATTGATAATTTTGCAAACACTGCCGGTAACAATAGTCGTTTAATAAGTACTTCTTTTGATATTTCAGGATTTGCTACACCAAAACTTTCTTTTAAGTTAGCTTATCAGCAACAAGCTTCTAGCAATGTAGACAAACTTCAAGTATTTTCTTCAACTGATTGTGAAAATACATGGCAATCTCGCTGGGCTCGCTCAGGAACCACTTTAGCAAACATCACTCCTCCAAGCGGATTACCTCTTACACCAACGCCATCGCAATTTACTACCTACACTGTAAATATTAACGGAGTTTCGGGAAGCAACAATGTGCGTTTTAAATTTGAGTTTTTTGCTGATCCTGCAGCACCGGGAAATAATCTTTATTTAGATGATATAAATTTGTATGATGCATCAGTGGGTATAAATACATTTGAATCACAAATCGGATTAGATATTTACCCAAATCCTTCTTCCGGAAATGTAACAATTGATTTTACACTTAGCGAAAAGCACAATGTAACTGTTTCAGTTACCGATTTGTTAGGAAGAACCGTTGAATCAATTGCAGCGAAGCAATACGCATCCGGAGAAACAAAACTTAGTATTGCAGGAAAAACTGTTTACGAAGCCGGTGTTTATTTAGTAAACCTGAATATTGATGGCAATATAATTTCTAAGAAGATAATTATAAAATAATACTACCCCTTTCATCCCCTCCTTGAAAAAAGGAGGGGAAAGAAATAAAATCCGTTCTGAAAAGAGCGGGTTTTTTATTTGCATAAGTTCTTATTTCTTCGTTAAATTAGCCTTAAAAGCAAAAAATGAAGAAAATATACGGCTGTATCGTTTTAGTGATGCTGTTTTTGAGCTCGCTGAATGCCCAAATCAATTCTGAAGTACCATCTGTAGGAAAAAACTCATTTCAACCCTATTTTAACAAGGCTTATATAGAAAACCCTTCTATACCCAAGGGGGTTTTAGAGGCGGTGGCTTTTACCCAAAGCAGGTTTAACCACATTGAACCATCTGAGCATGGTAGTTGCATAGGTTTGCCGCAAACTTACGGAGTGATGGGCTTAGTAGCCGACGGTAAAAATTATTTTCGCAGTAACCTGGTTTTAGTTTCTCAGCTTTCGGGGTACTCTATTGAAGATATTATTTCTTCGCCCGAAAAAAATATTCTTGCCTATGCAAAAGCTTATTCCATTCTTTTAAAAGAGGCAAATAAACAAAAAAGCGATAACTCTTTTGCCGCGCATACTTTAGTCTTAACTCAATTAAGCGAATTACCGATAGATGAAAACAAAGCAAACAACTTTGCATTTAATTCACATTTATATTCTGTATTTTCTTTTTTAAACAAAACAGAATATCAGGCCGCCTACAATTTCCCTCAACATAAAATTAATATGGAAGAAATTTTTGGGAGACAAAATCTGGAAGTTCTTTCATCATCAAGAGTAATCATCAACGAAAATGAAATAGAAACCCCACAAGGGATTTTATACCGAAATAATAATCCTAACTCCGTTCAGTCGCCTGATTTTACACCTGCCATTTGGAACGCGGCTGCCTCTTGTAATTATTCTGTAGGACGTTCATCAGCTATTTCTGCAGTAACCATACATGATGTAGAAGGAACTTATGCGGGTTGTATATCGTGGTTTCAAAACTGTGGCGCTTCTGTATCTGCACATTATGTTTGCCGTAGCAGCGACGGGCAACTTACACAAATGGTTTTAGAAGCAAATAAAGCATGGCATGTGGGTAGCGAAAATGGTTACACTATAGGTATTGAACACGAAGGTTACGTTGCACAAACAGGTTGGTACACCACCGCTATGTATACCGGGTCGTCTGCATTGGTGCGCGATATTTGCAGTAGCGGCTATGGTATCAATCCACTACGCACATATAATGGTCCGTCTTGCTCGGGCTCTTGCGTGTTGGGAAGCTGCATAAAAATTAAAGGTCATCAACATTATCCAAATCAAACGCATGATGACCCGGGCCCAAACTGGAATTGGTACACCTATTACACCATGGTAAACAACGCGCCAAGTGTTACAACAATAACTACTGCAAACGGAACATTTTATGATTCGGGCGGACCAAACGGAAATTACCAGAACGACCAACGCACCACAACACTTATTCAGCCGGTAGGCGCAACTAATATAACATTAACGTTTACACGATTCAGTTTAGAAAATTCTCTTGACTATATGTATGTTTATAACGGTGCTACCACATCCTCACCACTCATTGGGCGTTTTACCGGAACATCATTGCCCGGCACAATTTCGGGAGGAAGTGCATTGCTATTAGATTTTAGAAGTGATTGCGCTACTACTGATAGCGGTTGGGCGGTAACTTATACAAGTAATTCTACCGGAGGAGGAGGAGGTGGTGCTGATATTATTTCGCCAACAACACAATCAGCTGTAAGTGGAATATGGCAAACACATAATTTTAATACAACTTTTACTGATGCAGATAATGTTGGAGGAAGCGGACTTGAGAAAAGTTACTATCAGGTAATAGATTATGACGGAACCGAATGGCGCGCAAATAATACACACGGTTTTTTTGCCGATAATTTTGATGTAGCAATTAATCCTGACTGGACAGTAAAAACAGGAACATGGAGCGTTGTAGGGCAGGCACTATACCAAAGCGATAGCATTCCAACTAATACAAATATTTACGCGGCACTCAACCAAAATTTATCGAATAGATATTTATATCATTTTGTTGCAAAAATTGGCAGCGTTGGTACTAATCGCAGAGCAGGATTTCACTTTATGTGCAATAAACCCGATTCAACAAACCGAGGCGATGGTTATTTTGTTTGGTTTAGGGTTGACCAAAGTCAATTACAAATTTATAAAGTAATAAATAATAGTTTCGGTTCTCCGGTTTTTACTTCTACGGTTACGGTAAACTCTAATCAGTATTACGATTACAAAGTAATTTACGATCGTATCAGCGGATTGATGCGTGTTTATCAAAATGATGTTGTAATTGGCAACTGGACAGATCCCAGTCCGTATACCACCGGAAATTATATTTCTTTCAGAAGCGGGAATGCTAATTTTACCGTTGACGAATTGAAAATTTTCCGCTCGCGCGTTGCATCTGTAAACGTGAGTGTGGGTCCTGGAAATGCCAACGATATTCGTTATCAAAACCCAAATCCGTCAACTTACTCCGGTAAAATAAAATCTATTTGCAGTGATAGTGCTTACAATCTTTCTTCTATTGATTTTAATAATATAAATATTGACTGGACAGTTCCCTTCACAATTGATACTGTAAGAGATGGAACCGGATCAGATATAAATATTACCGCATCAAAAACAAGTTTAGCGGCCAACTGGAACAGCTCATCAGACCCCAACTCGGGCATTGCCCAATATTGGTATTGCATTGGCACCACGCCGGGCGATAGTAACACTGTTGCCTGGACAAGCAATATGGTGGCGGATACAGTTACCGCAACAGGTTTAAACTTAACCCAAGGTCAGTTTTATTATTTTACAGTTAGAGCTGTTGATGGAGCGGGGCTTGTAAGTATAAAAACTACATCTAACGGGCAAAAAGTAGATACTTTGTCTGGAACATCGGCTATTGCCTATTTAAATGGCTTGGCAAACGGTATAGGTATGTACCCTAACCCGGCACTAAACAAAGTAAATATTGTTTACGGGTTACAACAGAATTCCTCTGTAAGTATTGAAATTATTGATGTAGCGGGTCATGTTGTACTGAAGGATGCCGACAATAAAGTAGCCGGAAAACACGAGCAAAGTTTTGATATCAGTAGTTTAGCAAAAGGAATCTACTTTGTGCAGATAAACATAAATAACAGCAAAAAGGTTTTAAAATTGATTAAAGATTAAGCTTCTTTCGTCTTCTTTATTTATTCTTTTAGCTAATAATTCTTAACATTTGTGTGTTAAAAATGTTATTTTCTTTTAATCAAAGTTCTTTTGTTTTACCTTAGTTTTGCAGATACAGATGAAGCAAGAAACTAAATTTTTGAAAGATTTTTTTACCAAAAAAACAATTGGCGGTGAAGTAAGCGTGAACGACTTACATGAAAAAGAATTTGCAGGAAACAAATTATCTGCCGAAGAAAAACAAGCTATTAAAAATTATAATAACTACCGTATAAAATTGCTGAATTCTCAGGAAGACGAAGAAGCATTTCATAAAATTTATCGTCAGCTACAGGTTGTTGCCAACTTAGGCGACTGGAAAGAGTTTTTAAAACCCGAGTACGAGAGTTAATTCCAATTAAAATTTCTATAATGTCCGTCATGCTGAACTTGTTTCAGCATTAAATCTAATTCTTATTTTATACCGTCATTGCGAACGAAGTGAAGCAATCTGTCTTTTATTGGTAAGATTGCTTCGACTAAAAAGTCTCGCAATAACGCGTTTAATATTTTGGGGCAGTCATGAGTGTACCTGTCAAAACTGAAAATAAATAAACGGCTGCATATCTGCACGCATAGCCTGGTATAGTAAAAAAACTGTTGCTACTACAACTACACCCATTACAGGTATAGGGCTTGAGCTGAAAACATTTCTGTACCACTCTTTAATGCGCTCCGGTATCCAATGAATTAAATACCCAATAAGCATTACGACGAAAACTATTTTATAGGAAGTGATTACCGCAAAAAATAAATCCAGCCCAAAATGGTTTTGGATACGGTCAAACAAATCGCTTACGGTTTGTAAATCATCGCTGCGAAACCAGATACGCGTAAAACTAATAAACACCAAGGTAATTAACATCAAGAAAAATTTAGTGAAAATATTTGTCGAGTTTTTAAACGGAGAGATTTTTTGCCACAATTTGTGTACTACCAATCCTAAACCATTTAATCCACCCCAAATCATAAACATCCAACTGCTTCCGTGCCACAATCCGCCAAGCAACATAGTGATCATGATATTGATGTTTGTATTTACGGAATTTTTGAACCCCGTAAAGAAATACATCAGCACACCAAACAAAAGAGCAACGCCCGGTAACAAAAAGAACAATCGGAGATTTCCGCTGAGTAAAATAACTACACTGCACAATATAAAAATACAGACATAGGTTCCTACGGTTCCTTTTTTGTTTCCGCCAAGTGGGATATATAAATATTCTTTTAGCCAACTTGAAAGTGAGATATGCCAACGCTGCCAAAACTCGCTGGTACTTTGTGCTTTGTAGGGCGATTTAAAATTTGTTTTTAGTCTAAAACCCAATAACAGCGCTACTCCAATAGCAATATCGGTATAGCCCGAAAAATCGGCATATATTTGAAGTGAGTAACCAAAGATTCCAAAAATAACTTCCACACCGCTGTAGTAATTTGGATTTTCGAAAATGCGATCAACGTAATTCACACCTAAATAATCGGCCATAACTTTTTTAGCAAGTCCGTTTAAAATTAAAAACAAAGCAAAACCAAATTCCTTTTTAAAAAGTTGATAGGGCTGGTGTATCTGATGCAAAAACTCATGCGATTTTACAATAGGACCCGCAACCAAGTGTGGAAAAAAACAGACGAAGAAACCATACTCAAAAATATTGTTGGCGGGTTTTACTTTTTGTCGGTATAAATCTATAATATATGAGAGCGACTGGAAGGTGAAAAAAGAAATACCTACCGGCAGAATTAATTTATCTACGCTAAATCCGGTACTGAAAAAAGAATTACTGAAATGCGAGAAGTGATTAAAAAATTTAATGTTTGTTCCAAATAGTTGATTAGCGCTATCGGTAAAAAAATAGGCGTATTTAAAATAGCCCAACAAACACAAATTAATGCAAACACTGCATGTAACGAATAGTTGCTTGGCCCACTTATTCCTGGCTTTGTAAATTAGTTGTCCCCACGTATAATCGCTGCAAATGGTAAACAAAAGTAAAATGAGAAAGACTCCGCTGGTTTTATAATAAAAAAATAAACTCACCGCCAATAAATAAATAGTACGTGCTTTACTGAACTTGTACAAAAACGAATAGAACACAAGAACCGCACTTAAAAAAAACCAGAAAAATAGTTGCGTAAACAACAAGGGCTTATCCTGCTGATAAGTCAGTATATTTTGAAAAATATTTTGAAAAAATTCGTTCAACCTTTAAGTTTGCTTATACTAAAATAAGCCGCTTAGAAAAGCAAGTTAGCTGAGAGAAAAATAATTTTCAAAGGCTGATTGTTAATGAAGGACTACTTCTTGCCCATTATGGCATCAAACTGGTAGCCAACGCTAAGAATGGCGCCAATAGTGCCGAATGTGTGATTGGCATTGCCGTTTCCTTTATATTGTACAAAACACCAGAGATAATCGGCATAAGCGGCTTTGCCCGTAAGCTCAATACACAAATGTTTAAATAAATTAGCACGTATACCGGTTTCAAAACCACCAATAAATCCTGCCATGTGCCAACGGTTATTAAGGCGATTACTGAAAATAGTTACATCTGTACGCGGTATTACAACTCCAATTCCGGGTTTTATCATCCATCCGATACTGTTATTGCCATTTTTTGATTTAAAAAATTTCCAACGTTTAATGTAATTACCCATCCAAAAATTTGCGCCATCTGTATGTTCAAAATGAAAATAAGGTAAGGCAAGCATCGTATCTTTATTTTGCACCTGCCCTAATATAGTTCCTTGTATATGCACTTTCTGATCATCTACCACATATTTTGCATGATCGTAATTAATTTCGAAGCCTTCATCTCGTTCATTATTAAAATAAATTCCGAGACGAACACTAAACTGAGGAACAGTTATGTTTACAACATCTTTTATCTGATTAAAATCCGGACTATCATGCGCCACAGCATTGTAAATAGTAAAATCGTAGGGACTATGAGCAGGGTCGGTATAATTAGGAGTGCCGGTATTTTTAAAATGAATGGTGCTTTTCGTGTAATCCCAGCGATTGTATCCCCATGTACCATAAAAAGTCCATTTTCTTTTTGCCTTAGCCGTTGAATCTGTTTGTGCAAATGAGTATTGAGTAAATAGTATAGAGAAAAAAGCAAAAAGAAAAATGGACGGTAGATTAATCTTGTTAAAACTACAAGTCATTTTTTTGCCGAGTAAAATACAATTCAATCTGTAAAAAAAATCTGCGAAAATCTGTGTAATCTGTGGCATCAATATTTTTTTTGTGCGACAAATATCTCTATTTTATTTGTTAAAAAGATAAAGCTGACAAAAATCATTTTGTTAATTAATTAGTGTGCGTCTCCAATGTAAAATCCATCCTTATACATTTCAATCTGCATAAGGGCGCCACCGTTTTTATTGTATAAATAATTTTTTCCTTCCATTAGGCGATTGTCTTTAAAGGTGCCGTCTTTGGTTACTTGTCGGTTTTTGTTATACAATACATAATACCCGTTTAACACCATGGGTAATTTTTGATTAGGATCCTGCAATGTTTCATCTTGTGATACGGTAACTACTCTGCTATTATTAAGTGGAGGCACAACAATTGAATTATTAACCTGAGGGGCTGCAACTACAGGTTGAGATTGAACTGCCGCTGTCCCTTGCGGACAATTAGCTAAGCCATTTTTTGCCTGTACGTGATTTGGATTTATCTGTAAACATTTTTCGAAAGCCATTCTTGCTTTGGCATAATCTCCCATAGAAAAAGCCGAACCACCTAAATTGTACCATATCTCGGGGTCTTGCGGAAATATTTTTGATGCTTTCTCAAACCAATAAGCTGCGTAATTTGTTCTCTGTGCTTTGGCATCTGCAAAAGCCTGGTTAACGTACACGTTAGACAATACACGATAATACTGGCCCAAATACGGATTGCTTGGATAGAGCTGATACGCTTTGCCCCAAATTTCTTCGGCCTTATTATAATCGGGCATTTTAAAATAGGCAAGCCCTAAATTCAAATAACCGTTTACATATTTTGGGTGAAGTTCTAAAGCGTGATTTAAATATCCGATAGCTTTATTCAAATACTCTTTTTCGTGTGCTTTGTTTTCGGGGCGTTCCGATAAATCTATCCAACGGGCGCCGGCATTACCCAAACATAAAACAGAGTTTGGCATTACATCTACATCGTGCGTAAAAAGTGTGATATCGTTTTTCCATACTCTGTTACGTGTAATAGTTCTCCATCCGCATAAAAAAGTAAGAATTAATAAACCACCGAAGAAAATTGTTTTATAAACTTTTATAGATATAATATATTTTCTTCCTTCCTCTGTAACCAACCAGGCAATACAAACTGCCCAGCCTAATGAAGAGTGAAATATCAAACGTTCGCCCATGGTAGCGCCAATGTCGAACAATAAATTAGCAATCATTAAAAAATTAGAGAAGAAAAACAACATTCCCCATGCAGCCGGATGTTTTTTGCGAAACAACTTAACAGTCATTATTGCCAACGCAATATAAATTGCCAGCGATAAAAGGGTATCCCAACTGGTAAGATTACGATATGGAATACTGTTGTACGAATAATCTGAACTTAAAACGACAGGGAAGAAAAGTAAAATTAAATACTTTAACCAAACAAAAATTTTGGTTCCTATAACCTGCGTGTGTTTAGCCAGTAAATAAGGGTTGTTTAATATTTCTGTATCCGGCACCATTTTTTTGGAAGCCACGATAGAGAAACGTATCATCATATAAATAACAAAAGTAGTGCCAATAACCAGCAGCAGTTTGCCATGCTTTTTCATCGAAAAATCTTTGTCAAAAAGATAAATGGTTGCAGGAATTACAAAAATCAACATCAAAGCATATTCTTTTGATAACAGCGCAAGGAAAAAATTAATGGCACTCCACCAGATGTATTTTGTAAGTTTTGTTTCGTTATACCGAAAGACGTTTATAAACGTGAGCATTATAAATATCATGGAGAAAAGCTCATCTCTGCTTTTCATATTGGCAATAACTTCGGTATGTATGGGATGTATGCAAAATAAAAATGCAGCCAGAAAAGCCATGTCGGGAAATTGCGGGAACATGTGATTGCGGAACAACAAATAAATAAGTAAAACCGAAAGAATATAAAACAATACGTTATTAAAATGCCGCAGCATGCAACCTTTAGTCAGACAGTCATTATCATTCCATAAACCATCTTTATTTATGTCTTCGTCAGGATCTCCTTTACCGTTTAAGTTATCATCCCAACAGTTTGAAGGAGGTAGTTTTCCATCGGGATATTTTCCGATAAATTCCTGCTCAATAGCAAAACTTACAATAGAAAGCGGACGGTAACGACCACCTGCTAATTGCGCTTTGGCATTCATTTGCTTATAAAAACTGTGGTAGGCATCGCGTTTCATAATGCTGTCTATGCCACCAACACCTTCCATTACGTACTCGTTTTTATGAATAACGATGCCGTCATCCAATGCAAACTCATTATAAATGGTGTTTATATAAAAGATAAAGCCCACTAAGGCTAAAATAATATACGGAATTTTGGGGTTACTGAACGGAAAAAGCTCAAAAGGCTTTAATACCGGAATGTCAGTTTTCTTTTGATTTTGTTTAGCCATAAAAAATGTAGCACAAATATAGTTTTTTATTGGAGAAAATAATACTATTTATGATTTTGAGAATGCGTTAGGGAGTGTAGCGGAAAGCCCGGAGCCATAGTAAAGATTCCTCGTTCCACTCGGAATGACACAAAGGCGAGGACTTGCAGCGGAAAGCCCGACCCCGCTGAATAATCATAAATAAATACCCAAATTACAAAGCGGGGGAACGCCCAAATCATTCGTATATTCGTATCCTATTCGTATTTCGTAGCTAATGAATCCAAATTTAAATCCCGAAGAAGAAAACTTAACACCCTCCGAAAAAGAGGCAGAAAAGGCTCTGCGTCCCGTTTTGTTTGATGATTTTAGCGGGCAAGAATCTGTAATAGATAACTTAAAAGTATTTGTACAGGCAGCTAAACAGCGGCAAGAAGCCCTTGACCATGTGCTCTTACACGGCCCTCCCGGCTTGGGGAAAACAACTTTGGCACATATTATTTCACACGATTTGGGAGTTAATATTAGAATTACCTCAGGTCCTGTTTTAGATAAACCCGGAGATTTAGCAGGACTACTTACCAATTTAGAACCTTATGATGTTTTATTTATTGATGAGATACATCGTTTAAGTCCGGTGGTAGAAGAGTATTTATACTCTGCTATGGAAGATTATAAAATTGATATTATGTTGGATAGCGGCCCAAGCGCACGCAGTGTACAAATAAAATTAAATCCGTTTACATTGGTGGGTGCTACTACACGCAGTGGTTTGCTCACCTCGCCCCTACGCGCACGTTTTGGAATTAATGCGCGATTAAATTATTACAAATCTGATGTGCTTACAAAAATTGTACACCGCAGCGCATCAATTTTACAAGTAGAAATTGCGCCCGAAGCTGCATTTGAAATTGCACGCCGCAGCAGAGGAACTCCACGTATTGCAAATGCTTTATTAAGAAGGGTTAGAGATTTTGCACAAATAAAAGGCGACGGAAAAATTGATTTAGAAATTGCGCACTACTCTTTGAAAGCATTAAATGTTGATGCAAACGGGTTAGATGAAATGGATCACAGAATACTAACTGCCATTATCGAAAAATTTAAAGGTGGTCCGGTTGGAATTACAACTATAAGCACAGCTGTAGGAGAAGAAGCCGGAACTATTGAAGAAGTGTACGAACCATTTTTAATACAGGAAGGCTATTTGCAACGGACACCGCGCGGACGAGAAGCAACTGAAAAAGCTTATAAGCAACTGGGGAAATCTCCCAATAAAAATAAGGGTAGTTTGTTTGATTGAGACCTCCTCCGTCCGCCGAAAAGGCGGACATCTCCCCCTCAAGGGGAGGATCCAATACAGTATACTGCTAAGCTTGAACAAAATATTAATTTAGAATAATGTTGTATTTCTCCCTCTCCTTTGGAAATGCGAAGCATTCGATGCTACAATTAAAACAAGCACGCAGCATCAAAGGGTTAGAGTGAGGCTTACCTGCTACTCGAATCCCTCTTTATCAACTCGGGTTTTAAACTGATTTGCTCGTGCACATTCTTTTTATCAGAATCTTTTTCGGCAATCAATTTTACCAATTCTTCAAAAGCTTGTTCACCTAATTTTGCAACGGGCTGCATAACGGCAGTGATAGAGGGTTTATAAAGACTAAACAAATCATTATCATCAAACGAAGCAAATAAAATATCTGATTTTATTTTAATGTTTAATTTTTCGAAAGCATGCAAACAGTTTTTGGCAATCTGGTTGTTGAGCACAAACAGCGCATCAATTTCTTTTTTAGCATATAAAAAGTTCACTGCCGCTAAAACATCTGCTTCAATATTTTCGAAAGAAATTTCGCGTATTAATTCAGCGTCTTGTTTTATGCCTGCTTTTTCGAGTGCTTTCTTGTAACCATTTACGCGGTCTTTAATCGGACTGATGTATCCGGGAGAAATAGTAAGTAAGCCAATTTTTTTTGCGCCGTTTTCAATAAGGTGCGTAGTCATTTCATCAGCCCCTTTAAAATTATCCAGGGCAACACAACTTGCAGGCAACCCACTTAATTTTCTGTCAAGCAAAACCAATGGATATTTATCCGGCATGATAGCTTTTAAACTACCGGGAGTTTTTAGGGAGGAAGTTAAAATAACACCATCTACACCTTGACTATGAATAAGCGCGTTTAATAAATCGATTTCTTTTTTAGGGTTTTCGTGTGTGTTGGCAATAATTATACGATAACCTGCTTTATCGGCCAGTTGTTCTATTTGCTGTGCAATTTCCGCAAAAAAGGGGTTGCCGATATCAGCCACAACTAATCCAATTAAGTTCGATTTTTTTAAGCGAAGCATTCTTGCAGAAGAGCTTGGCTGAAAACCCAGTTTTTTTATAGCTGCCGAAACTTTTTTCTGAGTGGCTTTACTTACGCCATATTTATCGGCTTTATTATTCAACACAAAAGAAACCAACGTTTTAGAAACGCCAATTTTTTTGGCCAACTCTTCTATATTATATTTTTTAATGCTCATGCTTAGGGTATGAAAATAGCAAAAATTATTTGAACGCCAAAAATTTGATGTGGTTTTACTCTTTATGAATTTTCATTTTGCCTAAAAAATGTTAATTGTTATGCTTAACATAATTGTTAGTTTACCTTTAACAAAACAACCGTGAAGCTGCTGCCACATATCGCATCGCAACACGATAAAAATAACAACATGAAAACAAAAATCATTTATTTAGGGTGCGTAGCCTTAGTGCTTAGCATCGTTTCTTGCCGCGTAGTAAGGCCCGGCGAAATTGGTATTAAACAAACTTTAGGAAAAATGCACGGAGGTTCTCGTCAACCGGGTTCTGTGGTTTTTAATCCTTTTACAACACGTGTAGTTAAAATAAATACACGCATAGTAGAATCATTTCAAACGCTGCCTTTACCAACTAAAGAAGGTTTAAGTGTAAGTGCAGAAATAAGTTTGCTCTACCATATTAAACCCGAAGAAGCATCTAATGTGTATCAAAAATTTGGTACAAATTACCAAGAGGTAATGGTGCTAAGTAATTTTCGCGCTACTGCCCGCGAAATAAGCGCACGTTTTTATGCGAAAGATTTATACGCTACCGAAAGACAAAAAGTGGAGAAAGCTATTGCCGATGAATTACGATTACATATAGAACAATATGGTTTTATAGTTGATGCGGTTCTTTTAAAAGATATTGTATTGCCTCCGCAAATTATGCAAGCCATAGAAAGTAAAGTGTATGCTGAGCAAGATGCTTTAAAAATGGACTTTGTTATTCAAAAACAAAAAAAAGAAGCAGAGCGCCAACGCATAGAAGCAGAGGGTACTAAAGCTGCGCAGGATATTCTTTCGCAATCATTAAACGAAAAAATATTAGAATATGCCCGCATTAAAATGTACGAGGCCTTAATGAGTTCGGGTAATACTAAAGTAATTATTACAGATGGAAAAACGCCTGTGTTTATGAATAGCAACGATCAGGTGATTAAAAAATAATTATTGAGATTGCTTCGTTACACTGGCTTAGCATAAATTTTTTGGCAACTTCAAAAAAGAAACGTCATTGCGAGCGAAGCGTGGCAATTTCACTCCCATTTGGCAGAACTTGCATGACAGCAGTCAGGTTGCTTCGGCCGTTCCTCCCTCGTAAAGACGGTACTATTTTCCTAAAAGCTGTCTGCCAATAGCCATATCGTTTTTAGCTTCCTCTGTTTTTCCTAAAGCAGTTTCTGAAAGAGAACGATAAAGCCAGTATTCCGGTACCTTAGAATTTAACTCAATCGTTCTCGAAAAATCAGTAATCGCTTCAACATATTTATGCAGCCTGTAATATAACATCCCGCGCCTATAATAAAGATCGGTGTACTCAAAATTTAATTGAATTGCTTTTGTAAAATCAACCATTGCTTTTTCATTCTCATTCATATCAAAATAATAAAGCCCGCGATTATAATAATTAGCCCAATACTGAGAATTAAGTGAAATAGATTTTGTAAAATCCTGCATGGCTTTTTCGTACTCTCTTCTGTTTTTGAAAATAATGGCTCGATTAGCGTATAAAAGATAAGAACCCGGGTCAAGTGCAATAGCTTTATTGTAATCACTAAAAGCAGAATCTTCAAGTCCGCGCTCTCTGTAAATATTTGCACGGTTATTATAGGCAAGTGCATAATAAGGATTCAACTTCAGTGCACTGTTATAATCTTGTAATGCTTTATCATTTTCATTTATTGCGTGGTAATATCTGCCTCTGTTCACATAAGCCTTATCAGCATCAAAATAATTTTCACTTTTATTTATAACATCCGTCCATAAGGTTTCGCTGTTTTTCCAAATTTGTGTGCGTGCATGTGTTTGATAGACAAAAGTTATTGTCATTATAACAACAATAATGAGCGGGAGATATTTTATCGAAACCGATGAGCTGTTTCTTTTCAACCAAACTTTATTGGCATAATGCGCAACAACATAGGCTAACCCAATATAAGAAAGATAGCTGTAACGGTCTGCCATAATAACAGTTCCTACAGCAATAAATTGCAGCACCAACACAACAGATACAAAATAAAAAAGCAACCCAAACACTACTGCCTTTTCTTTTCGCAGAAAAAAATAAACAGATAAAATTATTCCGATAAAAATAAACGGTGCCAGATAAAAGAAAAAAGGAATAGGACCATTTTTGACTAAGGTAGGATATGCGTAATAAGCCGATAAATTCATAGGCACAAAAAACTTAACTACGTACATTATTGCGCCATAGGAAGCAAACGCCACGCGCTGAAAAAGAGTAAAAATCTGCGTATCAGAAATAGCTTCGCCACGCTGGATTTGGAATGCAACAATACCGAATACTAAAGAAAAAAGAAAAAACGGAATTTTTTCTATAAACACTTTTCGTTTCCAATCTACTTCTAACAGATAATCGAGTAACAAGAGTATGACAGGAAATACAACCGCCATTCCCTTTGATAAACACGACAACAAAAAAAGAAGCATCGTAAATAGATACCACTTTGTTTTTTTTGATTCGCGGTATTTTAAATAAGTACAAAGTGCCGAAAGAAAAAAGAATACATACAATACATCTTTCCGTTCGCTAATCCATGCCACAGATTCTACGTGCATTGGATGAATGCCAAAAAACAAAGCAACAATACTTGCCATCAGCAGATTTCGTTTTGTAAGCATGAAAATGAAAAAAAATACCAGACAGGTATTTACTAAATGAAAAAACACGTTTACCGCATGAAAGCCTTTAGGGTCAAGCTTCCCCTTTTGGTAATTCCATGCTAAAGAAAGCATAGTAATTGGATGGTAATTGGCTGCAACAGGTGTTTTAAAAATTTCTTTTACCGGAATTTTATTACTTACAACTAACGGGTTTTCTAAAACATAAATAGTATCGTCCCAATTAGTAAACTTGTTTTGTATAGCAGGAGAAAACGCAAAATAAGTAATAAAAGAAATTACAAGAACACTAATAAGGATAGGAAACAAAGCGCGCTTTTTTTGCGCCGTAAATTTCTTTGTTTGTTGTTGTTTATTTTCTTTGCTTTTTTTATGGGCAGACATAAAGGTTACCGCATCAATAACATCTTGCCGTATCCTTTTTTAAAGTAAGAATCGGCAGAAGTGTTTAGGTGGTCTATTTCATTGCCATTTAAACGGGTTTGCACACGGTATAGGTAAACACCATTGGCAAGTTGATCGCCAAACTGGTCTTTGCCGTCCCATGCATAATCGGTAATGTTAGGGCCAATGTGCAAAAAGCCAAGTTCTTCTCGGGTAATTTCTTTTACTACTCTGCCGGTAATAGTTAGTATTTGTATTTTAAGTGTTTCGGGTACTTCGCTGCCGGTTATTGTAAATACAAATTTGGTTGATGTGCTGAAAGGATTTGGGTAGTTAAGCACTTCGGTAATTGATGGTTTGTTTACCACATCAAACTGTATGCGGTAATCATACTGCCCGCTTACATTACCGCTTCTATCAGTTGAGCGTATATGAAAAGTGTGCAACCCATCTTGTGTAAGTATGGGGTGATAATTTATTTTGCAAGAGTTGTTGGGCAATTGCGCCGGTACAAATTGCAGGGTATTACTAAAATACAAACGTGTTTCTGAAGAAGCCCCGGGTTTTAAAACATACACCATAAAATTGCCGGTATCATTTAGTGCCAAAAATTTATTTTCGTCTTTTAATGAAACATAAATATTTGGTTTAGCCGAAACAATATCTCCGTTTAAAATATGTACCCCATCAAAGGTTACATCAAGCATGGGGTTTATTTTATCTTTATTTACAGTAAAAGCAATTTCGGCAATGTTATTAAAATGAAATTGTTCTGGCTGGTATTTTGGGTGAGCAGGCGGGTTTACATCTATCCACAATACATTTGCACCCGCAAAACCTAATGTATTTATACGAACAGTATCCATAAAAACCGAATCGGGCAGAAAAGGTTTTCTTTTTAATTTGTATGGCAAAATATGGCTCACACGGTTTGCATCTTGTAAATTATAAGTTACAAGTAAACTATCATCAAATTTAAAATCGCTGATGTTTTTTATTGGCACGCGCACTTCAAACGTTTCGCCTTCTGCCAGGTTGTTTTTTAGCAGAGAATATCCTGCCGGCGGATGTATAGCACACTCGGGTGCCTGATCAAATATAACCTGCCAACGCTTTAATTGAGGCGGCGTAGTATTTATTTTATCAGACTCATATGCTATTAACTGAAGGTAAGGAAATCTTTTGCCGTTGGCATAGTGAGAAAGATCAAGTACATCTAAAGAATCTTTTGTAAAATTAGCTACTGGCGTTTTGTGCCCTGCCGAATCAATACCTATTACTTGCACAAGGATGGTATCGCCGGGAATTATATCGCCGGGTGAATTTTTAAAACACCAATGCAAAGATTTCCATGCCGTATCGGAGTATTTACAGGGCCCAATAATTTCTGAAGTAATAAACCCGTTATCAAAATGTGGTTTTATAGAATCGAACAGGGTTATCATTTCTGCATGATTAGAAGAAAGTACTTCATGCGCTTGGCCTGCTGATGACCCCGCTGTTTTCTTTCCAAAAATAATCAGCACGGTGGTATCGGTTAAGTTATCAATTTGACTGGAACCAATACTATGAAAAGCAGTTTTCATTGCAGCGTTAACCGGAAATGACAATACATCAAGCTTAACAGAATATGCCAACACCGGTGTACCTACAGGAATATTATTAATAAAGCTTACAAGATTTGGTCTGTAATCATTCGTAATAACACCGGGCGTATCGCATTTATTATAATTACCGAAATCAAAAACCGAACGCGTTGTATAATCGCAAATACAATCGCCGTTTGTTCCATACCAGGTTGGATTACCCGAATTTAAAGCCGGTGCTCTGTTAAGTGTATCAGATTGTTTTAAATTTCCGGTTATAGAATCGAAAAGAGCAATAGACCATCCATCGGGGGCACAAGACCAAAGTCTTTCTTGATTACCGTTATAAAAAAACTGCACATCGGTAAGGTTAACATAAAGCCCATAACTAACTATGTCATTTACCTTAATTGTTTTTACGGTATTATAAAAATCAAATTCTCTTTTAGCTTTATTATATCTTACGTATTGGTAATTATCATTTTTAAATTGGTTAAAATGCGACTGACCCCAACCATATTTACCTGTAAGCACCTGAAAAGAACTTTCTTTCCAGTTAGGTGCAACAACTGTGTCTTTTGCAACGCGCCAGTAATAAACTATACTATCGCCACCATACAAAGTAACAGGTAAAGAAACCACTCCGCCAGGAGCATTAACCGTGGTATTTACCAACATAGAAAGGAAACTATCGTTTGTATCTACCTGAAAACGGTAGGTTGTCATTGGAGCAAAGGGATCGGCAGTAGATGCTTTAAGAATTACGTTTACAAGGTTTGGCACAATGGCATATTTATAAGGCCACACCGGCTCAATATCTGCACCTCTAATAAATAAACTTACTGACCCAATCGTACTGTTATTATTTTCATCCAGTTCCTTAATAAAATCTCCGTAATCAAGTGTGACAGAAAAATTATTAAGGCCCACAGCGCGATAATAATCAAGCGGAATAAAAAAACTAAGTGTGTCTTTATAAAAAGGCGCATTTACACGTTTATACCATTTAGAAATATCTCCATTCGGAAAATTTCGTTGAATTAAAACACTAAACGAATCTTTTTTGGCTCTTCCCAAATTTGTCATAATAACACTTATGCCAATTGAATCTGTTGGATATTTGGTTGTATTAAAAATTACATCCGGATTTGTGAGTGTATAATCGGGCAAAGAAAAACTGTAAGGTTTTAAAGCAGGGTCGCCATGCAAGGTCATTTCTAAAGAAGTTAAAATTAATATCGTGTCGTTTGCATACAACGGCATATCCTGTATTAATTTTCTGACAGTATTTTTTATACTTGTACCGTACGATTGGCCATAATTTTTATAGCAGAATTGCTTATACATCTCCTGCGAATAGAAGGCTAAATAATTTGCTATACCCTCTGTTACAGTTGCCACATACCCAATGCAACCATGATTGTTAGGCGCTAACGTAAATAATTCGCTGTGCGAAAGCTGGTCTCCGCTATGAATATCACCTGTAAAACAAGAGTTAGCCAAAATAAAAGGAAAACGCGGTGAGTTAGTATAATTTTGCGGGTCATCAATATTTTCATCAAAGCCTGTTTGCGAACCGTGCCCAAAAAAAGTAATTAAAGAAACTCCGCTATTAATAAGTTGTCTTACCGAATCGTTGGTGGTAACAGAAACAGGTGCGCTCGAAATTTTTCTAAACGTAAACACGTTGCCTCCCATTAAGGTATCTTCATAGATAGATTTAAAACCATTCATATAGGATTCGAAAGCATGTTGATCTCCAAATGTGTTTCCTCCCACAAAATGAATAGCCCGTTTTTTCCATAAAGAATCGCCTATTTGTGGCTGGTGTTGTTGTTCGTGCAATTCTGCTTTACTTAAATAAGCCAACACATCTGCATCGCTTTGCGCAGCCAAACGACCTGTTGGTATAGCGGGCTCTAAATTTAAAGAGCCGGGAAGACCTTGCGTTATTAACCCGTCTGAAGCAGGATTGCCCCAAGTTGGTACTAAACATTTATCTGCATAAACAGCCGAAGGCCCAAGGCCGGCTCCCATAAGAACATCTTGCGGATGAATACTTTTTCCCATCAAAAATAAATTGGAGGGCGCTTTTTTTGATGAAGCAAATGCGGTATCAATTAAATACCGACAAAAATTTCTTATGGCTAACGGGTTATTGTCTACTCCGTAACCAAATTGATCGGCTAAATCTTCGGCACTTGCTGCAATGACGTTGAAATTTCCTCCCATAGAGCCGCTTGCTCTCCAGTTTTTGTAATCATTAACACCATGAACACCGGCTGCATACATTAGTTTTGGATGCGAAACAATTACGTAAACCGAATCTTGAACACCAACACCGGAAGGAAAATAATTTACAAAACTGCCGGGTGTGCTGGTTCTGTTTACAGGAATAATTCTGCTGACAGGTATAATATTTGAACTTACATAACAGTATTTACTTCCGCCGCTGTTTGGTACCAAGACCAAAAAGTTGCTGCCCGAAGCAGTTACTGTTAGTAATCGATGGTTCATAACATCAATCATTACAGGAGATGAACCTCTTAAATTTGTAATAACTAATTTAGATTTAGTTTGACCTCCTGTGTTATCATCCGGTAAATAAATTTTTTCTTCGGCAGAGTCAAGCAAATTGAATTGCTTAGGATAAAAAGCGGATATATAATTTAGATTGATAATATTATCGATGTTATCCGGATTTGGATTTGGAAGATTAGTAAGTCTTATAGTTGTTGTGCTTGCACCAAAATTAGAAGGGTTAACCGTATAGGTATATTTACGTGTGGTGTATGCCGGAAATGAATCGATCGCTGTAAGAGGCAACGGGTTACTTAAATTACCAATATAATCTGTTTGAATAATGTGGTCTTGCAAAACGGTTAGTATATTATTTGCACCCGAAACACATATTGTAAAATAGGCAAACGGATAGGGTGATAATGTATATACAGAAGCGGTAGGGATGCTGAAACTGCTTACAACTGTTTGTCCAATATTATAATCATAAACCTGGCCCTCACCTAATTTATAGCGCGGGTCAGATTGATTTAAAGCATTTAATGGCCCGAGGTTATAGTAGTCGGGTTTAAGAATAGTTGTTAACCCGTAGACAGCTTGTGGTGTATAAGCCTCTTTATAATAATAAGGCGCAGGTGTAAATTGAGAATACGTGGTATCTGTATTAAGCGTAAGTCTTTTGTTAGTTGTTGAATTGTTCCAGGTTAAAAAAACAGTTGCACTATCGTTAATTATGCTGTAATAAGGGTTAGTTAAAATGGGCACATTATCGTACAACAAAGAATCGTCTTTGGAAGAATTTTTTTCTGCGTAAAATAAAATATAATCATTAGTATTAAAAATACTATCTGCTTCTCCAAAAATATAAGGATAAATTTCTTTTCCCTTTTGAACTAATTGTATGTTTTGCGGGTTAATGGTAGAAATAGGAATGCCCGCATTGGCAAGTGTGGCAGAATCTAAACGATAAATACCGTCTTTGGGAATTTTTATTTTGTAATATTTCTGGCTAAGATTTATCCACCGGTTATTATACCCCTGCGAAAAAAGATTTATACCTGAAACTAAAAACAGTACTGAAAATAATATATTTTTATACTGCCGCATTAATTACTTTGTTTAGGAAGCATTCCTTTATCAATATTAATTTTAAGAGAAAAAATATTACTGTACAAGCCCAAAGTTACGTTGTTGGTAAGAGCATAATCTAAAGTAAATATTTTGTATTTAATTCCAACGCCAATACAAGGCGCCAGCACCGTTGACGTTTTATTATTAATATCTGTTACCTGTTGTATATTATTAATTCCGCCGCGTAAATAAATCATGCGCAAATAAGCCACTTCAATTCCAACTACCGGATCGGTACTAAATATTCTGCTTTTTATAAGGGTATTACGTTTTCCGTCAAACGTTGTAATTAAATTCAACTCCGGCATGATGGTTATTTTATCTTTCCACACATCAAATTGTTTTGCAACACCAATAATTAAACGTGGCATAGTTACCTCTACCGAGTTAGACGGAATATCATTTCCGGTAGCGGCAAAAGTTTTTTTAACATCATCCGAAAGTGTAAATGTATATGCATTAAAAGTCCCGGTAATATCTCTGCCAACAGCGGCGAAGTTCCACCCTTTGTAAGAATAAGAAGCGCCTACATCAAAACCAAAACCCCAGGAGCCGCCAAATGGCCCGAATTTACGGCGCACAATTTTTCCGGTAGTACCAATAGTTAAACCTTTTATTACTTTTAATTTACGGGCGTAGGAAAGAAGTGCCGCCACATCGCTAACGCTAAAAGCACTAATTTTGCTGTAATCAATAAATCCGTTGGCATCAATCATTTGGGTAGTATTGGGTATATTATCTACACCAAAACGAATAATACTTAAAGAGGCTACACTGTTGCTATCAATACGAGTAGAAATAGCTCCGTAATCGTATTTGGCAATACCGGCAAAATAATCGGCATGCATTAAAGCCACTTGAAATTTAGATTTTATGTTTAATAACCCTGCCGGATTATAATATCCGGAGGTAACATCATTGGCACTTACAATATTGGCATTACCCATTGCTAAAGCGCGTGCACCAACACCTACTGCTAAAAATTCGTTACTGTATTTTGCAACTTGTGCCTGCGCAAAAAAACTGGAGCTAACAACCAGGGCACAAACAATCTTTTTGATACTAATCATCTCTGTAAATTTAATGAAATTTTATCAATAACGAAACATAGCGCTTTTTAGTGCAAAAATTCCAAAAATAATGCCCTTTTTTTACACTCCCGAATGAAAAATAAGAAGCAAATACAAAAAATGATGCTAAATTTGCTTACCTCACTTGAAATTTTGGGGGCTTATTATGTCCAAATTATTCTCTTTTATAAAAAATACCGCCTATTTCTTTACGCACGAAATATGGCATATCCGGGCCAATAAACTTGATAAAAAACAAGGCTTTTTAATCCGTCAGTTGCGCATATTTATTTTAGCCATTAAAGGTTTTAATGAAGATAAATGTACAGTTAAGGCTTCTGCACTTACTTTTTATATTATGTTTGCCCTTGTCCCGGTTTTAGCATTACTGTTTGCTATTGCCCAGGGTTTCGGACTGAAACAAAAATTAGAAAAAGATTTGCTGCACGATTTAAGTCAATACAGCACTATTTTATCGCAAGCTTTTGATTTTGCCGATAAGATGTTACAAACCGCAGGTAGCGGTCTTATAGCCGTTATAGGAGTTGTTTTAATTATTTACACTGTTTTAAAATTACTGAGCAGCATAGAAGATTCGTTTAACGAAATATGGCAAATAAAAAAAGGACGCACACTTATTCGTCGTATTACAGATTATATTGCCATTACACTTTTTGCGCCCCTTTTAATTTTATTATCAAGCAGCGTTACTATTTTTTTAAATAGCGGGGAATCTGCTATTGAGGGTCTGGCGTGGATTCAGAGGCTCGGTTTTGTAATACACTTTATTTTTAAATTAATTTCTTTGCTTTTAATGGGCGGACTTTTTACTTTTTTATACATGGCTTTGCCAAATACCAAAGTAAAATTTAAAGCAGCCTTTTTAGCGGGATTGATTGCTGCAATTGCTTTCGAAATTTTGCAATGGGCTTATATTGGTTTTCAGATTGGCGCGGCACGTTATAGTGCGGTGTACGGCAGTTTTGCTGCTCTCCCCTTATTTTTAGTTTGGATACAATACAGTTGGTTTATTGTTTTGTTTGGCGCCGAGTTGGCTTTTGCTTACCAGAATGTTGACCACTACGAGTTAGAATCTGAAATAAAAAATATCAGTATTCGTTATCGCAGAGTAATTTCACTTTTAATTGCCAATTTGGTGGTGAAAACTTTTACCGAAGGGAAAAAAGCCCTTACCGCCACCGAAATTGCCGATAAATTAGATATGCCCGTACGACTTGTGCGTATGATTACTTTTGATTTTATTGAAACCGGAATTTTTACCGAAGTAAAAACCAAAGAAGAAAAAGAAGTGGCCTACCAGCCGGGCATTTCTGAAAACGAACTTTCTGTAAAATACATTTTAGATAAAATTGATACCAAAGGCGTAAACGAAATGCCAATACACTCTACACACGAATTAAAAGTCATACATAAAGTAATGGATGATTTTGATGAAGTAATAACACAAAACAAAGGAAATGTTTTAGTAAAAGACATTTTATAAAATTCCCCCTTTGAAGGGGGACGCTCAGCGATAGTGAGCGGGGGAATGTAAACGAAAAGACAATAAATATGAAAAATAGAATCTTAGTTATTTGCCTTTTTACTTTCGGAATTTCAAACGCGCAGGTAAAAGATTACATTGGTAAATGGGAACTCTGCAAAATAATAACAGCGCAAGGCGATACACAATTAATTAAAAGCAGTGATGTGCGTTTTATCTCCTATAATTTTGAATACAACAATACCTTTACCTCTTTTGTAAAAGAAAAAAATGATGAAATTACCGGGCGCTTTGGTTTTGAGTTTAAAACAAAAACTATAAAACTTAAAAACCCTATGCAGGCAAAAACCCGAACTGCCATTGGCGATTATAACATTGTAATAAACAGCGTAACGCCAATAAACTTTGTTGAAATAAGAACTGAAACTAAAAAAACTTTTAGTTACCGCATTTATTGCAGGGTGAAATAAATTTTACATAATAACAATATCATGTCTGTATAAAAGTCCGGGAAGATCTTGTGCTAAAAACTTTGCTTTTTTAATATTGTTTAATTCAGGGTCAATTAAAAAGTTTTTTGTCGTAGTAAAATCTACGCCCGATAAATTAGTATTGACAAACAACGCTTCAAACAAATCGCAATTTATAAATACAGATTTTGATAAATCAGCTTGCGTAAAATTAGCACCGTGTATTTTGCAATTTTTAAATGCGCTTTTATTCATTCTCCTTTTATCGAAAGAAGTATAATCAAGATTACAGCTTTCAAAAGAAACACAAAAACCAAAATCTTTTGCCTGAGAAAAATTGGCACCTAATAATTTGCAGTCAACAAATTCTATGTTCTGAAGTTTACAGCTTTTAAAACTACTATTACTGAGGTTGCAGTTTTTAAAAACACAATCTTCAAAATCCAACCCCTTAAGCTCCACAAAAATGCAATTAGAAAATTCGCAATTTTCAAATTCATTTCTATCGGTTTTGTCAATAGAAAAATTGACATTTGTTACAAGCTCTCTATTTTGTTTACCAGTTTTCATTTTACACTAAACCCTCCAACAACGCATCATCCACCAAATTCGGTAATGTGACTTTCAAATTAGGAGTACGTTGCATTTCTCTTTTTATTGCGAACATCGCTTCTTTATTTCTTGCCCAACTTCGGCGAGCTATACCATTGTTCACATCCCAGAATAACATTTGTTTTAATCTTCTGTCGGCATCAGCACTTCCATCTAATACTAAACCAAAACCACCGTTTATTACTTCGCCCCATCCTACTCCGCCGCCATTGTGTAAACTAATCCATGTCGCTCCACGAAATGCATCGCCTACAAAATTTTGTACTGCCATATCTGCTGTGTATTGTGAGCCATCGTAAATATTACTTGTTTCTCTATACGGAGAATCTGTTCCGCTTACATCGTGATGATCTCTACCCAAAACCACAGGTGCAGAAATTTCTCCTGCTAAAATTGCTTTATTAATACTTTCTGCAATGCGCACACGCGCTTCACTATCAGCATATAAAATGCGTGCCTGCGAACCCACGACTAAATTATTTTGCATGGCATTTTTTATCCAAGCAATGTTATCACTTAGTTGTTGCTTAATTTCTTCGGGAGAATTTTTGTACATATCTTCCAATACAGCTAAAGCAAGTTCATCTGTCTTTTTTAGATCATTTGCGTTGGCACTTGTGCAAACCCATCTAAACGGACCGAATCCATAATCAAAACACATTGGACCAAGAATATCCTGTACGTAAGATTTATATTTAAAAGTTCCGTCTGCATTTACAATATCAGCTCCCGCTCTACTCGCTTCTAATAAAAATGCGTTGCCGTAATCAAAAAAATACATTCCATTTCCGGATAAAGTATTTACAGCATTCGCATGGCGCACTAAAGTTTTTTGTACTTCTTTTTTAAATTCAACGGGGGCTTCCGTCATCATTTTGTTTGATTCTTCCAATGAAAAACCAACAGGATAATACCCGCCAGACCAAGGGTTATGCAAAGATGTTTGATCTGTACCAATATCAACTTTTATTTTTTCTTTCACTAAATATTCCCACAAATCAACCACATTGCCCTGATACGCCAATGAAACTGCTTCTTTCGCTGCGACTGCTTTTTTTATTCTTATAACAAGTTCATCTAAATTTTCATGCACTTCATCTACCCATCCTTGTGTATGTCTTGTCTTAATTGCTTTAGGGTTTATTTCCGCGGTCACAGAAACCAATCCTGCAATTTTTGCTGCCTTAGGTTGTGCACCGCTCATTCCACCTAAACCGCAAGTGACAAATAGTTTTCCCTTTCGGTCTTCTTCGTTCTTGGAAATTTTTCTCGCAGCATTCATTACGGTAATAGTTGTGCCATGTACAATTCCTTGCGGACCAATGTACATGAAACTTCCTGCTGTCATTTGTCCGTACTGCGTTACACCTAAGGCATTAAATTTTTCCCAGTCATCGGGCTTGCTGTAATTTGGAATCATCATTCCGTTTGTAATTACAACGCGCGGCGCATCTTTGTGCGAAGGAAATAATCCCATTGGGTGTCCGCTATACAAAACCAACGTTTGCTCATCTGTCATAGCAGATAAATACTGCATGGTTAAAAGGTACTGCGCCCAATTTTGAAACACGGAGCCGTTACCTCCATACGTAATTAATTCGTGCGGATGTTGTGCAACAGCGTAATCTAAATTATTACTGAGCATGTGCATGATGGCTGCGGCCTGAATACTTTGATGAGGATAATCTTTTATTGGCCGCGCGTAAATTTTGTAATCGGGACGAAAACGATGCATGTAAATACGCCCGTAGGTTTTTAATTCTTCTGCAAATTCTTTTACGAGTATGGGGTGATGTTTTTTATCGAAGTATCGAAGAGCGTTACGCAGTGCCAATTTTTTTTCGGCAGGATTTAAAATTTCTTTTCGCTTGGGTGCGTGATTTAATGTTTTATCAAATTCCTTTGCAATCGGCAATTCTGTCGGAATACCTTGCGATACTAATTTTTGAAATTCTTTATTATCCATAATTATCTAAATCAAATTTCTTATACTTTTTTCTCCTTATCGAACAATCCTGTTTTTATATTGTAATTATACGGACAATGTTTGCAACCGCTTTTACAGCAGTAGCCACGTTTTAAGTGATATTTTTCTGTGAACACAATGTATCCTTCTTCGCTCATATAATAATCATCGGGTTCTAAATTTTCTTTCGGCGGAAACATGCATCAAATTTAGTAATATTTGGGCGTTACCCCGCCTCCTTTATCTCACAACTAATGATTAAAATTTTACAGCGGCGGGGTCGCGCTTTTCGCTGCAAGTCCTCGCCGCAATCGCAATTTCGCTTTTTAATTAACATGCAAGCGGCTGTGGGCTTTCCGCTGCAATCGTTAACGCACGACCTCATCCGTCATCCGAAAAGGCTGACACCTTCTCCTGTAGGAGAAGGAAAATACAACATCTTACTTCCACAACAAACCCAATAAAACTTCTTTGCGTCTTCGCGCCTTTGCGGTAAAAATCTATTTCTTTAAATACAAATAGCAGGAAATCGGATAATGATCTGTTAAACTCTCAGGGTAACGTTTGTAATTGTAGCTCTCAAAATCATTGCTGTGCAAAATATAATCTATTCGCAAAAAAGGTAGTGCACCATGATAAGTTTTCCCAATGCCGTTACCCGATTTTTTAAATGCGTCATTTAAATTTTTGCCCAGTGTGTGATATGCAAAAGAAGAAGGCGTATCATTAAAATCGCCGCACAAAATAATTTTATACTTGCAGATTGCCATGTGCGCCGCTACCATTTCTGCTTGCTCGGCGCGTTTAAAAAACCCATCGCGCAAGCGCTTGACAATACTTTTAGATTCTACAAGGTTAGAATCTTTATATTCGTTTTTATTGAGCTGGTCAATAAATTCGTATTCTTTTTTTCCGAAACTGATAGATGCTAAATGCAAATTATAAACGCGCACGGTATCTTTATTTATAAGCACATCGGTATAAATACAAATATTATTTGATTTTGTTTCGAAAACAATTTTTCCTTTTCGCACAATTGGGTATTTAGTTAGAGTAGCAACTCCCCAATGATCGAACTCGCGTAAAGTAGTTGTATATTCTGTATGAATATTTTTTGTTTTTAAAAACGAAACCAATGTATCTGCATTATGAAAATCTTTGGGTTGCTCTGAGGTGTAAAATTCTTGTAAACAAAGTATATCCGGGCTTTCTTCCTGCAACATATTAAAAATAATTTTGCGTGATTGTTTGTTGTGCGACCAATTATATAAATCAAACAACATGCAATTATAATCCATTACCTTGATGTCATTATTATCGGGCGTTTTTTCGGTGAAATGAAATTGCAGATTGCCGAGCAGATTATTTAGAGAAAATAAAACCACTACGCCGGAAACCAAAACCCACCAACGTATTTGCATGCCCCAATAAATTAGGAAAGCAAGATTTAAAATAAATAAGATGGGAAAAGAAATTCCTAAAAAGGCAAAAGGCCAAAAAGTTTTAGGGCTAATATATTTTGACAGCACCGATAAAAAGAGCGCTAAGGCTGCAAAATAATTGAGCCAGAGCATAAAGCGGTTAAAACGGCCGAGGGAGCGCTTATTTTTTTCGGTTGATTTCAAGAGATAAATTACCGCAATATAGATTTATTACTTGTCTGAAAGTAAAAAACCCTCGTAAATTATTCATCTACAAGGGTTTGCTAAGCGGTCCGGACGGGACTCGAACCCGCGACCTCCGCCGTGACAGGGCGGCATTCTAACCAGCTGAACTACCGGACCATACTAAAGCGCGGCAAAAGTACACAATAATTCACATTCTGCAAACATAAAGCTTCGTATTTTTAGCGTTATTTGGCTCTGATTGAGGTAAATAATACAGCGTACTTGAATAAAACAACATGAGCGAACAAATCAATAATCCTTTACACGGCAAAACCCTGCAAATGGTTTTAGAATATTTATTGGCACATTATAGTTGGGAAGAACTGAACCAACGAATTAATATTAATTGCTTTTACGAAAACCCCAGTATAAAATCGAGTTTAACTTTTTTGCGCAAAACACCTTGGGCCAGAAAAAAAGTAGAAGATTTGTATTTGAGTTTGATTGAAAAGTAGATCTTGTATTTATCCCCTCTGGAGGGGGCAGGGGGAGGTTAAATTCTTATTCCAACAATTGTAACATCATCTACCTGCTCTAAATCTCCGCGCCAGTTTTCAAAAGCTTCATCCAGTTTTTGTTTTTGAGCTTCCATTGATTGAGATGCAATAGACATCAATAATTTTTCCAGTTGTTTGTACTTAAACTTTTTGCCTTTAGGACCGCCGAACTGATCGGGAAAACCATCTGTAATAGCATATACCATATCGCCATCTTGTAAACTAACCTCGTGTTGCACAAAGGGGACAGAATCTCTATCATGTTTACCTATAGGCATTCTATCTGCTTTTAAAGCGATGAACTCAGTTCCGCGCACTATCCAAACCGGATTATTAGCTGCGGCGTAAGTCATTTTTTGATTTTTCAGATCAAAACAAATTAAACTTGCATCCATTCCGTCTTTTCCGCCTTCAGCACTGCCGTCATTTAAAAGATGTGAAATAATTTTTTTTCTAGCCGCATTTAAAATATCTGCAGGTTGCAATTGTTTATCGGCAATTACCGCTTCGCTTAAACAGGAAATATTTAAGATACTCATAATGGCACCCGGAACACCATGTCCGGTACTATCTGCTGCCACTATGGCGAAATTACCGTTACTGAGTTTTTCTGCCCAATAAAAATCGCCGCTTACTACATCTTTGGGTTTAAAAAATAAAAAATAATTTTTCAGGTTTTCGTTCAGGAGATCTTCACCGGCCAATAAAGAATATTGTATTCGCTTAGCGTAATTAATACTATCTAAAATTTCTTTTTGTTTTTCCTGCACTAAATCTTTTTGGTGTTCGGCTTCATCTTTTTGAAGCACAACCTCAGCTGTACGTTCTTCTACAGTTTGCTCAAGTTGTTTTTGACGCTCACGTAACGCAGAAGTGCGCCAACGGAAAATTAAAACTAAAAGTCCGATAATTGCAATCGCATAAATTGTATAGGCCCACCAAGTACGATACCAAGGGGGCAGAATAGTAAATGTTAAGGAAACTTCTTTTCCTTCTTGTCCTAAAATATTTCTTGATTTAATAAATATAGTATAAGTGCCTTCATGCAAATTGTTGTACGGTATTTTTTCTGTTTTTGTCCAATCACTATGTGTTTCTTCATATCCTTTTAAGTACCATGAAAATTCTAATTCATTTTTGTCGTAAAAGTCTGATGCCGCAGGGACAATGCTAATTTCATTAGAAGAATAGGGAACATTAATTTCCCTGATTATTGCTCCCGGGGCTATGTTTTCTTCAAGGGTATCTTTACGAAAAGAAATCGTAGAAATAAAAGTAAAGAACTCGTTTTTCTGTGGAACGGCTGTTAAATTGTAACAATATAATCCTCCATTCGTTGAAATATAAACCATGGTTGAATCTGCAAAAATATCTTTCGTGTCAACACCTTTTATCCTGCTAAGCATTTTTTGATCTTCCGTAAAAGATGTTCCATTGAAAACTAATGTACTTATTACATTTTTTTTGATTCTGCCATTTTCCTCTCTATTTCCCTGAAACCAAATATCCTTATGTACTTGTGCGGCGCGTGCAATAACTATATTAACCTCGGCAGTAAACGGATTAAATAATTTTGATTTTTTAGCGGTCAACGGTTGCGTATTTTCAATTTTATAAAAACCTGAATAGGTATCGATGAGCAATTCGTCTTTATAATTAAAAACATTTGTTTCAATCAAGTTAACCAAACCTCTTGTTGTATCAATATGTTGAAAGTTTTCAAATTTATTTGCATTTAAAACATATACGCCATTCGCCGAAGTACCAAAGGCAATGGAGCCATTTTTATTTCCCGCAGCAGACCTTATCTCTCCCCAGTCCTCGTACTTTTTTATTTCATTAAATTTTCCGTTTTCATATTTTCCTATTATTAATCCTAAATCTGTTCCTAAATATAAAATTTTATTGTTTTTTTCATCAAAATAAATACTATAAATGGTACTTTCATAGAGCAATTCAATTTTTGAGTTGCGCATTTTGTATAAACCTAAAGATGTTGTAATAAACAATTCTTTATCGCGTACCAAAAGATCATATACGTCCTCAAGTATTTCTGTTTCGATAAATTTATTTGATTTTTCGTTTAAAACCTGCAATCCCTTTCCGGTTGCTATGTATAATTTGCCCTCAAATTTTATACTCGATTCTACAGCACCCTTTACGCCGTTATTTTTAGTCCAGCGCGTAATAGGTGTATTAAATTCCACCATAGAAACTCCTAAATTCAGAGATAACCACAAATTTCCATTTATGTCATTATAAATATGTTTAACGCTGTTGTCTTGAAGTCCATTTTCAGTATTTATTGTATTCACCGGTTTAAAATTTTTATCTGTAATTAGCAGTCCACCCTTAATACTACCCATGGCATATCCCTTTTCATTTAGTTTTGCCCCACAGTACAATTCATTTTCGGCCATCCACTCATCTGCGGGTGAAGCAATTTTTGAGAAAGTTGATTTTGTCGGGTTTTCCTTATCATACATCAAAAGGTGCATTCCAATATCTCTGCATCCCACCCAATAGATATTGTCTTTAAAAGGCAAAATAAAATCGACACGTTGATTTGCAAAAATTTCTGAGTTGGGAATTTTTTTAAAATCTCCGTCGATAAAAACTTTAAACCCAACCTGTCTCTCTCTTACAAATAAGTTTTCTCCGACTTTAAAAAAAGTATGAAAGCTTTCTAATTCGGGTGAAAAAGATTTTATTTTCCCATTTTTGTAAAGAAATATTTTTTCGTTGGCACAAAAATATACCTCATCGTTTATACATCGTACTATCAAAACATTTTCAAAGTTTAAATCTTTTTCCTTAAGTTCTTCTGATAATGATTTGTATTCTATTTTACCATTTTGCTTAGTAACTAAATAGCCAAACTCTGTTTGCCCGCCAACAAAAATGGTGTCTCCTTTGTTTTTATCTAATGAAAGGCACCTTGATTCATGTCTGAGCTTTATCGGTTTCCAGTTTTTTCCGTCGTTTAATAATACACAAGCGCCATTTGCAACATACATTCTTCCCCATTTATCTTGTAAGCTGCAACCATTTTGATCACTTTCACCATAATCGGCCGGAGAAAAATTTGTGAGGTAGTAATTGCCGTTTTGGCTATACGCGGAACAGAATAGAAAAAAAAATAAAATAGTTGTATTTCTAAATCGCCTCAACTTCATGCATTACAAAAATAAATTAATATTTCATTAAAAATGGTTTTTAATTGTTTTTGTCTCAATAAATAATCTTTTACTCGGTATTTTTTCTATCTTGCTGCTGCAATACGATTTTATGGAGATTAAAGAAGTAGTTTATAAAGGAGCAATTATAAAAGTTAGTACTAAGGGAGGTTTTAAAAAAAATCCCGTTATTTTTCTCCATGGTAATTCTTTAAGCAGCTCTACTTTTAAAAAACAATTTGAGGAGCTAGATTTACCATTAGTTGCTATCGACCTTCCCGGACACGGAAATTCCGAGCCGGCCAAAGATTCTGACGGAAACTATTCTATACAGGGATATGCCCAAGCTGTTGCTTCTGTTATCAGGCAACTAAAAGTAGAGAATTTTATTTTGGCCGGACATTCATTAGGAGGGCACGTTGCAATTAATGTTGCAGCAGAATTAAAAAATACAAGCGGGCTTTTAATTTTCGGAACGCCTCCATTGGATTCGGTAAATTCATTAGGACAAGCATTTTTACCGAACCCTTTGTTTCCGCTACTGTTACAAGGAACTGTTTCAAATGAAGAAGCGATGCAATTAGCAGAAAGCATGTTGTTTCAAAAAGAGCACAAAAACATTTTGAAGAACGATATTCTTGGCACCGATCCTTCAGCACGATCTTGTTTTGGCGCTTTTGTAGCAAAGGGAATTATTGAAGATGAAGTTAAAATAATTAAAAAGCGCAATTATCCTGTTGCGATTTTGCATGGGGAAAATGATTCTTTTGTAAACAGGGAATACATTGAGGGTATTGGCTTTTCAAATCTTTGGAAAAATAAAATTCATCAAATTACCAATAGCGACCATTGTCCGCAACTTGAACAAGCTGCAACTTTTAATGCGTTGCTGAATGATTATTATAACTCTGTATTCCCTTAATTTATTGTATGGCAAAAGAAACCATCAATCAATATCTTCATTCTGTAAGCGATAAACTTTCAAACAGAAAAGTAGTTTCTAAAACTTTTTCCGACATCAGTGACTTTCCGTTACCAAAAGGGAAATGTTTTTACATACTTGATTTCAAAGAGAAAACAGTTCCGTTTCAAAAAGGTATTGCTGAAATGCTGGGATATACTGAGAAAGAATTTACTTTCAATTTATCTGTCAACTTTTTTCATCCTGATGATTACGATATTGTTACACGTTTAATAAAAGCAACCTTAATTTTTGCAACAGAAAATAATGTAACACATGGTGTTGGGTTTTGCCTCACCTATAGAGTAAAACATAAAAACGGAACTTATATAAAGGTTTTACGGCAATCAACCATTTATGAAAATGATGTCAGCGGAAAAATAATCAGCAATCTATCCATGCTTACGGATATTTCTTTTTTAAATACTTCTAATAAAGTAGAATGGAGATTTGATGCCCCCGGCCTTGATCAGAAAAAATTCAGGGAATATGTTACAAGGGAATATGTTGATTTTTTTTCGCAACGGGAGTTGGATATAATTAAACAATTAAAACAAGGTTTAAAAAGTAACGAAATAGCTGCCAACCTTCTTATCAGTAAACATACAGTTGACACCCACAGAAGAAATTTGCTTAATAAATCTAACTGTAAAAACACTATTGAACTTTTAAATTTTTGTACACAGAACGGGCTGTTATAAGCCTCTTTTTCTCCGATTATATACTCACAAATGAGTATTGCCCAAAACGCTCAGAAAGACTATATTCGCCCTTCAATTTATTAACTTGTACAAAATACAGGTATTTTCAAATTATTAAAAATTAAAAACAAACAACAACCACATGCGTAAAACAATTACAAACTACCTAAAAAACAGCCAATTATTTAAAGTGATCATCTTTATTCTGGCTCTACAGTTTTCTGCCAATTTATCTGCCACCAATTATTATTGGGTAGGTGGAACAGGAAATTATAATGATATCGCGCACTGGTCAACTACCAGCGGTGGAGCATCCGGAGGTATAGTACCCGCACTTACAGACAATGTTTTTTTTGATGCGAATTCTTTTACAGCAACCGGGCAAGCAGTTACCGTAAACGTTAATTCTGCTTGCGCTAATATGGATTGGACAGGTGTTACGAATGCACCTAACCTAACCGGATCAAGTCAGCTAAATATTTATGGCTCTCTTACTTTTGCTATAGGAATGACAAATAGTTACACCGGTGTTATTTATTTTAAAGCTACTACAACCGGGCAAACAATTACTTGTGTGGGACAAAATTTTTCCGGCGATATTTATTTCGACGGAGTTGGCGGAGCATGGACATTACAGGATGCTTTTAATTCAACTACGGGAAACATTTTTCTTACT
>OLKW01000183.1_pt1 | contig 176081 bp, 135 predicted proteins | sample 1604351 | NCBI WGS metagenome assembly OLKW01 (sample SAMEA104055714, study PRJEB20765) | soil metagenome | isolation source: soil
AATTGGCTCAACAGAAAAAAGATTTAGATGCTTTATCTGAGCAATTAAAACAACGTGAAGCACGTGTAAATGAGCTGGAAGGAATTTTAAAACAAAAAGATCAGGCAGCAGCCGATTTGAAAAAGAAATTAAGCGACGCACTTGGTGCATTTGAAAACAAAGGATTAACCATCACTCAGAAAAACGGAAAAATTTACGTAAGTCTGGATGAATCGTTACTTTTTGCCAGCGGAAAAACTGCCGTTGAACCAAAAGGTGTTGAAGCACTAAAAGGGTTAGCAAAAGTATTAGATCAAAATCCTGATATAAATATAATGGTAGAAGGGCATACCGATGATGTACCGATGAAAGGCAGCGGAGATATTAAAGATAACTGGGATCTAAGCGTAATGCGCGCAACATCAGTTACAAAAATAATTCTTACAAGCAGTCCGAACATAGACCCAAAACGTATTGCAGCAGCAGGGCGCGGAGAATTTTTTCCTTTAGACCCCGCTAAAACTCCTGAGGCCCGCAAAAAAAATCGTCGTACCGAAATTATTTTAACCCCAAAATTAGACGAGCTCTTAAAAGTACTGGGCAGCAACTAACTAATGTAATTAAAACAAAACCCCTCAAATTCAGAGGGGTTTTTTATTTTTGAATTATGCATACTACAAACATCAAAAAACTACCGCACCGTAAACACTTTCTTAACAAGTTTAGAAAGAACCTCTTAATTGCAATAGCCTTTCTCACCGTTTCGTTATTCATTGGAGTTTGGGGCTATCATTACTTTATGAACTTAGGCTTTGCCGATTCCTTAATAAACGCTTCAATGATTCTTGCAGGGATGGGTCCGGTGGATCACGCCGATACAGACGCCGCTAAAATATTTGCATCCATATATGCCATCTACAGCGGTATAGCTTTTATAAGCAGTATGGCATTTTTATTTTTACCGATTCTTCATCGCTTTTTACATAAATTACATTTAGATATTCAGGAAAAATAAAATTTAACTTGTCTTGCCACAGATTACACAAATTTCACAGATTAATTTTAAACTAAATAATTTTTAATTTGAAGAACGGAAGGATGAAGATTGCAAACAAACAATTAATTCTCTTGCAGTTTCAAAATTGACAGTAGAATTGCTTCTAAATTTCGGAGAAAATTCTGTAACAAATAAAAGAGTAAATTCAACATGATAATTAAATCAGCGAAATCTGTGGCAAAAAATTAAAGAAGTTCATAATGGCAAAAATTTTACTAATTGATGATGAAAAAAGTATTCGGCGCTCGTTACGCGAAATCTTAGAATTTGAAAAATTTACAGTTGATGAAGCAGAAGACGGGCTAAGCGGTTTTACAAAAATTACTACCGAACAATTTGATTTGGTTTTGTGCGATGTAAAAATGCCCAAGCTCGACGGGATTGAATTACTTCAAAAATTACTGGCAGTAGGAAATGAAGTACCGCTTATTATGATGAGCGGACACGGTAATATTGAAACCGCTGTTGAAGCCGTTAAAAAAGGCGCTTACGATTTTCTGACTAAGCCCGTTGATTTAAATCGTTTATTAGTTACACTTCGCAACGCATTAGACAAACAACATTTAGTCTCTGAAACAAAAACCTTAAAGAAAAAAATTGCTAAAGGCGGAGATATCATTGGGGAATCTAAAGCCATTGAGGAGGTAAAAACTTTAATTGAAAAAGTTGCTCCAACCGATGCGCGTGTTTTAATTACCGGCCCTAATGGTTCGGGCAAAGAATTAGTGGCAAGACAACTACACGATAAAAGTAACCGCAGCAAAGCACCATTCATTGAAGTAAACTGCGCCGCAATTCCTTCTGAGTTAATTGAGAGCGAATTATTCGGACACGAGAAAGGTTCATTTACATCGGCGGTTGCAACACGCAAGGGAAAATTTGAGTTAGCCGAAGGCGGAACTTTATTTTTAGATGAAATCGGAGATATGAGCCCCTCTGCACAAGCAAAAGTATTGCGCGCACTTCAGGAAAATAAAATTACAAGAGTTGGCGGAGATAAAGCGATTAGTGTTAATGTGCGTGTGATAGCAGCCACCAATAAAAATTTGCAGATGGAAATTGAAAAAGGAAATTTCAGAGAAGATTTATTTCACCGTTTGAGTGTGATTCCAATTCACGTTCCTTCGCTTGCAGAAAGAAAAGAAGACGTTCCTTTATTAGCCGAACATTTTCTAAATCTTATTTGTACAGAGCAAGGTAACGCTGTAAAAAATATTTCTCCCGAAGGAATTAAATCTTTGCAACAATTACCCTGGAGTGGAAACATACGTGAATTTAGAAACGTAATGGAACGCCTGGTTATTTTATGCGACAAAACCATTACAGATAAAGACGTAAAAAAATATACTTCGTTTGGGAATTAATAACCTTACCCCCAACCCCTCTTCACAGGAGAAGAGAGGAATAAAGAATACAATTCCTCACGTTCAGAAAGTTTGTATAGGGTTCTTACTTCTAATTCTCCTGCTTATTTCCTGCGCCGAAGAAAAAAAAACTTCTACGGAGGAAATAATTAAAAAAGATACCCTACTCTATCTCAACCATGCAGACACTGCACATTATGTAGGTATTAAAACCTGCCGACTTTGCCATCAAGAAATTTACAACACATTTATTGAAACCGGTATGGGCAAATCTTTTGCAGGAGCAACCAAAGAAAAATCTGCCGGAAATTTTACAAAATCACTTATTTACGATGAGTATTCTGATTTTTATTACAAATCCTATTGGGGGAAAAATGATTCGCTTTATTTTTTAGAATTTCGTTTGCAAGGAATAGACACAATTTATAAACGTGTAGAACGCTGCGATTATATAATTGGTTCGGGGCATCACACAAACTCGCACATGCAAAATAGTAACGGGCACTTCAATCAAATACCAATGACGTTTTACACTCAGAAAAAAGAATGGCACTTACCTCCCGGTTTTGAGAATGGGGTGAATACGCGTTTTACACGTAAAATTGGTTTGGAATGTATGACTTGTCATAACTCTTTACCCGATTTTGTTTTGGGCTCAGAAAATAAATATAATCATGTTGACGAAGGAATTAATTGCGAACGTTGTCACGGACCCGGAAGTGTACACGTACAACAACGAAGTACAGGGACTAAAGTTGACACGACAAACTATATTGATTACAGCATTGTAAATCCTTCCAAACTTTCTATCGATTTGCAGTTTGATGTTTGCCAGCGTTGTCACTTACAGGGAAACGCAGTTTTAAAAGAAGGGAAATCATTTTACGATTTTAAACCCGGCATGAAACTAAGTGATTACATCAGTGTATTTTTACCGAAGTACACTAACGCAGATGATGAATTTATTATGGCTTCTCACGCTGATAGATTAAAGATGAGTCAGTGTTTTATTAAATCGTTTATTCCTGCTGAAGTAAAAAATAAACTAAAACCTTATAAAGATGCGCTGACTTGCATAACTTGTCATAATCCACACGTAAGCGTAAAAGTAACTGGCAACGAAGTTTTTAATAACGCTTGTTTAAATTGTCATGGCAAAAAAATAGAAATGAATTGTACGGAGAAGAAAGTTGCCAAAGAGTTGCATAAATCATCACTCATCCCTCTTCCTTCGTCACTCAATTGTGTTAGTTGCCACATGCCTAAATCGGGTGCTATAGATATTCCGCACGTAACAGTACATGATCATTTCATTCGTAAACCAATTACAAAAAATGGAAAAGACCTGTCTGCAGCCGAGGCAGAAAAAATTAAAACATTTTTAGGTTTGTTTGCAATCAACGAAAAAAAACCTGATTCACTAACAAAAGCCAAGGCCTATATTTTTCAGTACGAGAAATTTGAACAAAAAACTTATTATTTAGATTCTGCCCTAAAATACCTTTCCGAAAAAAACAAAAACGATCTTCTGAAATATTTTGATGCGCTGATACAATTGTATTTTTTAAAAAATGATTTCCAAAAAGTAATTTCATTAATAAACCAAATAGGAAAAGATGAACTTATTAAATCAAGATTAAATAAAAAATCGTATGATAATCAACACGCATGGACATGCTACCGGATTGGAGAAAGTTTTAATTACAGCGGTAAAGTAAAAGAAGCTGTTTCATTTTTTGAACAAGCCAACAAACTTGCACCTTTTGTCCCTGACTTCACTGATAAACTTGCCACTGCTTATGCAAGCACAGGAAATAATAAACTGGCGCATCAATATTTTGATGCAACCTTAAAAGAAAATCCAAAATATGTTCCTGCTATTGCCAATCTTGGCTTTTTATATTTAACAGAGGGGAATTCAAATTTAGCTGAACAACTATACACTAAAGCTTTGTTGCTAGACCCTGATAATGAAGATGCATTAATGAACATGGCAGGACTTTATAATTTTAAAGGAAACACAAATGAAGCAATCCGGATTTTGAAACAGTTGATAAAAAAACATGCAAGCAATAAAAAGGCGATTGAGATTCTTAAATCGCTGGAAAAAAATAAATCTTTAGCGCTTAAATAAAATTCTAAACTTTTTAAAAAATGGTAGGTCGAACCAAGCTGAGGTTCTTGTACACGGTTCTCGACTTCGCTCGAACTGACTTGTTTTCAAATTGATCTTAGCGGTTAAACAACATTCTCATCCCCTTTTCTTCTTCATGAAAATGATCGTTATGGTAAACCTTATTTCCATTTACGAAGGTAGCAACGACAGATGATTTAAAAGTATGTCCCTCAAACGGACTCCAGTTACATTTATACAAAAGACTTGCTTTAGTTACTTCTTGAGACTTCTTTAAATCTACCAAAGCAAAATCGGCATAATATCCTTCACGAATATATCCGCGTTTATCAATAGAGAAAATATCTGCAACGTTATGGCTTGTCGTACGTGCAATTTGTTCTAACGTAATTTTCTTATCGTGATAAAAATCTAACAAAGCAATTAAACTATGCTGTACTAACGGTCCACCTGAAGGAGATTTAAGATACGATTGAGATTTCTCTTCTATAGTATGGGGAGCGTGATCGGTTGCGATGACATCTATTCTTCCGTCAAGAACAGCCTCCAGAATTTTATCGCGGTCGTAGGCAGTTTTTACAGCGGGGTTCCATTTTATAAAATTTCCTTTTGTTTTATAATCTTCATCAGAAAACCATAGGTGATGAATACAAGCCTCTGCTGTAATACGTTTTTTCTTTAAGGGAGTTTTATTTTCAAACAAAGCAAGTTCTTTAGCCGAAGAAATATGTAAAATATGCAAGCGGGTATTGTGTTTCTTTGCCAGTTCTACAGCCATAGAAGAAGATGAATAACAAGCTTCCTCATTTCTGATTACAGGATGAAAATACGCAGGAATATCTTCACCATATTCTTCAATTATTCTTTGCTGATTTTTTTTAATCATCACATCATCTTCGCAATGAGTGGCAATAAGTGTTTTAACAGAGGAAAATATTTTTTCGAGTGTTTCCTTTCTATCCACTAGCATATCACCGGTGGAAGAACCCATAAATATTTTGAGCCCACAAACTTTTGTGTAATCAACTTTATTTATTTCATCCATATTATCATTGGTAGTACCCATAAAAAAAGAGTAATTAGCCAATGAAACTTCGGAGGCACGTTTGTATTTTTTTTCCAGCTCGTCAACTGTTACTGCCTGCGGTTGCGTATTAGGCATTTCCATATACGAAGTAACACCACCGGCAACAGCTGCTTTAGCTTCTGTGTATATTTCTGCCTTATGCGTTAAACCCGGTTCGCGAAAATGCACCTGATCATCAATTAAGCCCGGAAATAAATGTAAGCCGCTAGCATCAAAAACTTCTGCGCCCTTCGGGGAATCAATTTCTTTCTCAATTTGTTTTATGAAACCATTCTCAACTAAAATATCTGCAACAAAAATTTCATCTTCGTTTACTATAGTTGCATGTTTTATTAATGTAGTTTTCATTTTACATCCCCCGTCCTGTAGGCATCCCCTTCAAAGGGGGAAATTAGTTGTAACATCCACTCATCTTCAAATTTATTTTGTCCGGTTTTAATCCATTGTTTCTTTAAACCAATTTCAGTAAAACCAAGTTTTTTAAATAAGTACAAACTTTTTTCATTATTAGATGCAATGTTGCAATAAATTTGTTTCACCAATAAAATTTCAAAACAATATTTTATCAATAGGTTTAATGCTTCAGTTGCATAGCCTTTGTTTTCCAAGCTACCGTCAATCATAATGCCAATGCCCGAACGATTATGCTGCGGTTCGAAATCAAAAAGTTCAATAGTGCCGATGGACAGATTATTTTTCAAACAAATCATTAATCGAATTTGTTTTGCCGTAAAAATATCTTCATGAGCATTAACTAAGTATTGCTCTAAAACAAATTTTGAAAACGGCGCAAGGGTATTGCTCACTGTCCAGATAGAAGGGTTATTCTCCCATTTGTAAAGTGTCTCCAGATCGGAAGGCTCAAGTGCCCGCAGAAATATATTTTCTCCCTGTAATTTCAAACTTTTATTTTTTTTAATTCAGTCTCAATTTGCACTTGTAAATCAGCCTCATTGTAAGGTTGAAGATAAAAAATATTTCCTTTGGTTTCACCAAGATTCATTCCGCAGGTTTCACTAATAAATTCATTCTCCTTCAAAGCATCGAGTAAATCAAATACTAAGCTGACTTTCACTTTGTTTATAGCATAAAATTCTTCGAAAAATAATCTGATTGGAGAAAGACAGGTGTTTCCTTCAGAATTAACTCTCTCAAACATTTTTACTTGTTCTATAAAACTTTCATTCAAATGTTGGTTACTGAAAACAGGGTGTTTTTTAATTTTTATAAAAAGCGCAGGAATTTTCCTCAACCCAATATTTTTCAGCACTACATTTCCTGAAATATTTAGTTCTTGTCCCTTTATTGTGAGCGAATGGTACTCATTGTCAATCATTATTCCAATGTGGGGAGGAACACGATTTGCGTGTAGTAAAACCAGATAAATTCCTTTTTTTATTGCATTGGCATAAAAACTCTGACTTATATATATTTCATGCCGGCTCACTTAATTACTTCGTAAATCGGATTACCGATGTTGCCGTTTGTATATGGGATGTTGAGAAGCTGACAAATTGTTGAAGCTATATCCGTAATATAAATCATTCTTAGCGTGCTTCCTGTATTTATTCCGCACCCATAAAACAACAAAGGTACGTGCGTATCGTAACTGAAAGAAGAGCCGTGAGTAGTACCGGTTTTTTCATAATCCACAAAGCCCGGCTTATAAGAAACAAGAACGTCTCCGCTGCGTTTGTTGTGAAAACCTCTTTGCACAAGCGCTTTAAACAAAATATCAGTTTGCGGTTGCACTAGTAACTGTTCTCCGCAAACTACATCACTTACTTCGTTTAGTTCCATAAAAAAATTCATACAGTATTTCTCTACAGAAAATTTATCCAACTTTTTTAATGTAATAATTGAATCATTCAAATAAACCTGTTGATTTATATATTCCATTACCAAAGAATCCCCAAACTCTTTGTGCAACTCGGTTTTAAGTTTTTTCTTAATTGCTCTTCCATCAACATATCCGGCATTAATTTTAAGTGACTGCAAATACGCAGGGACTTCTGATGCTCCATGATCTGCAGTAAGAAACAAAGTATAATTTCCTTTTCCGATTTTAGTATCGAGGTAAGTAAAAAATTCTTCCAGATCTTTATCCAAACGGATGTAAACATCTTCTAACTCTATAGATTTTGGCCCAAATGAATGTCCGACATAATCAGTAGAAGAAAAACTTACGCAGAGCATATCGCAGATATTATCGCTTCCCAAATTTTCTCCTTCTATAGCTGCAATAGCTAAATCCTTTGTGATAGAATTTCCGAAAGGCGTAGCACGAATAATTTCGAAATTACTTTTTTCAAGTTGCACTTTAAAATCATAAGGGAAAATTGGTTTTTCTTTTTTATTGGGTGCTTTTTCATAAGCATTATCATCAGGCAGACTCTCTGTGTATTTATCAAGAGGAAGTAACGTATTCCAACCTAGTGCTAAATATTTTTTTGGAAGTTCTTTTGCATTAAAGTCAATTAACCATTTTGGCAAATCATTTCTGTAAAAAGCAGAGGTAATAAAATTTCCGGTTGAACCGTCAAACCAGTATGCTGCATCAGCTGCATGCCCCGCTGGAAGTATAGAACTTCTGTCTTTCAAAGCCACACCAATTACTTTAGCTTTATTGAGACTTGCAATTTTAATTTCATCGCCTATTGTTGTTGCATCTAAATTAACCGGCGACATTAATCCTGCTTTACTTACTGTCCCTACCGCTTTTGTATTTTTATCGTCTGTACAATAAATATCTTTTCCGGTTTTTTTATCGAACCATTCGTTGCCGGCAATTCCATGAATAGCAGGTGTTGTGCCTGTGTAAATAGATGCGTGACCCGGGCCCGTGTAAGTAGGCACGTAATTATATTGTGCATTTTTACATTGAAAACCTTCATTCATTACTCGTTTAAAACCACCCTTGCTGTATTTTTCAGAAAAACGAAAAAGGTAATCGTAGCGCATTTGATCAATTACGATACCAATGACTAGTTTAGGTGACTGAGCGAAAACAGCCGGAGAAAGAATGAGAAGAAAGTATAAGAGTTTGTTGCGCATTTATTTTATGTTAAGCGTTAAAAGTTTTTGGTTTTCTATAGAGGCTTCAAGTATATCACCAATATTTACCGCACTTACTCCCTCCGGAGTGCCGGTAAAAATTAAATCGCCGGTTTTAAGAGTGATGAATTTTGAGACGTAAGCAATTACTTTTTCATTCGAAAAAATTAAATCTTTTGTATTTCCTTGCTGCCGTAATTTTCCGTTAATATTTAAATTGAAAGAAATATTTGACAGTGAAGCAAATTTCTCTTTAGGGACAAAATGGCTTACAGGCGCAGAATCATCAAATGCTTTGGCTTTTTCCCAGGGCAAGCCCTTTTCTTTGCATTTCATTTGTATATCGCGGGCAGTAAAATCAATTCCGATACCAATTTCATTATAGTATGTATGCGCAAATTCTTCGGCAATATGTTTTCCGTTTTTACAAATCTTTAAAACTATTTCAACTTCGTGGTGTAAGTCTTTGGTAAAATCGGGATAATAAAAATCTTTTGAATTTTTAAGCAGCGCCGTTTCGGGCTTTAAAAAGAAAACAGGCTCAGTAGGAACCTCCGATTTCATTTCTTTGGCATGCTCAGTGTAATTACGACCTATACAGATTATTTTCAATTTTATTTTTTATCTACGTTAGCAATTATTCTTTTACAATAATTTAAAATATGCATTCTGTTATTTATCAATAGTATCATAAAAAATAATGGGATGATCCACACCACTCTTGATTGAAACCTTGGGCAAGGAGCATTTAATCCTGCAGTTAAAAAAGCATTTATTATCACGAAAATAATTATGAGCAGTCCATAAAAATATTCTTTGTTTTTATTTTTTTTGTAAATGAAATAATAGAGCATGCTGCAAATAGATGTAATTAGTAAAAAGGTATTATAATCATTTACCCTATCCAGTTTTCTATCTAAAAACGGAGCGGTGCTTTGCTTTGCCGACAGAAACGCATTTAGTTCATCATGGTAATATTTATTTATTTCAATCCAAGGAGGGGTATCCTTTCCTAAAGGCCCAATGCCATCGCCTACTTTGGTTAAACAAAGTTCGGTCAATCCAAATCTAAATGAGCCATAAATATTTTTAACTGTAAAATTTAAATCGGAGAACATACTTTTCAGAATAAATTTATGTTCTTTTTCTGTTCCTTCCCACCCACCGGTTTTGTATAAAGTGCCGTTCCACCACCAAAGATATTGATCTAAACTATGTTCGAGTGAATCTTTATACAAACAGGTTTTACAATCTTTAAATTCAGGTTTATCGCAATTCTCTTTTAAGAATTCTTCCATGATACCTGTCTCAATAAAATGCGCCATTAAAAAAACATGCGTCCCTCTGCTTAGCTTAAAGCCACCGCCATCTTTATGTGTATAATTAATTGTTAAAACAGTAAACAAAGAAACAATTGCAAGAAGTGAAACAAGTAAAACTCGTTTTAGTGAAAAAAGAAGTGTTATTTTTCTTTTCTTAAAAACAAGCAAGAAAAATAAAAGTGCGCCGGACGCTGTCATAGCCATTAGCAAGTGTGTGAGATGAGTGGCACAACTAAGTATAAAAACAAAAGCCAAAAAAACCAGATTAAGTAGCGTAAGCTTTTCAATTAACAACAAACTTATAAATGAAATAATTAATAGGGGAGCAAATATATCAGCCATGATTTGCCCTGCACACCAACCTGCATTTGTAAAAAAAGTTAAAGCAATTAAAATAACAAGGTAAATAAAATTAAATTTTTCTTTTCTACTAATACTATTCTTTAAAAAAAGATATAATACACCGGAAAGTAAAATACATTGCGTATAAATAGTAAACCATAATGAAAAAGACATGCTTGCGTATTTACTAAACAAACCATAAGCCAATGGCCTATCAATAGGTACTGCTCCGGTAAAACCGCTTCTGATGTAGGTTCCTGAATCGTAAGTAAGAAAAGGATAGCCGTTGTAAAAGACAGGTACGCACAAAATAAATGCGCCCAATAAAATGATACCTGCTTCTTTAAGATAAAATTTCATTTTACAATTTAATTCTAAATTAAAGCAAAAATAGTCATAAGTACTTGAACTATTGGTTTATTTTTCGCAAACCGCTTTCATAAAATCACTCACCAAATAAGCAATGAGCTTGCCGGTTTTATAATCGGCTTTAATGTGAGAGAGAACCGGTGCTCCCTCTGCAATATGCAGGTAGGCTGCATTTAATTCTTTGGCGCAACGATAAACGTATTGTCTTGCTTGCAATGACGACAAGCCCGATGATGTACGCGCACTGCTTGGAACGTTGATAATAGAATCTAAGTCAAGTTCTATCCCGCAATACGTATCATTACAAAAATTAATACAATTAGTTAATGCCTGCGCAAAAGTTTCTTTTTCGCGCACAAAAATATCTTCGTAGGTATTATAAAAAAGAAATTCGGGGTTGTTTTTAAATTTAGTTATAACGCCATCCGTATTATGTTGCTCATGTAATGCAAATACGGCATACTTGTTTAATATTCCTTCTTCAAAAGCATAGCTAAAACCGTTTCCGCTGTGTCGACCTTCAAAGGGTCTGAAATCGGCATGGGCATCGCAATTAATTGCGTTAATACCTTTCCGTTTAATTTTTTGCGTTTTACGCAACGCTTCGTTTACTGCTTTAATAATTGGATACGAGTTGTTGTGCCCGCCGCCAATAATAATTGGAATTTTATTGCTTGCATCCACCATTTCAATCATATCATACACACGCGCATCAACAAATTCAACCAGCTTGCGCAACTTTTCAATATCATGCCCTGATTTGGTTAATCCTTTAGCCTGTTCCATTAAATCAGTCATTTCTACTTCTCCTAAAACAATTAAATTTTCTGATTGAAAAAAAGAATTGTGTTGGAGGTTTAAAATATTTTCGAGCGCAGGTGCCCATGCTGTATGCGTTCCGGAACGGCCATAATTAGCGCGAACACCAATATCTTCGGGAATACCAATTAAAACAAACTTTGCTTTTGATTGAAGAAGAAACTCTTCTACGTTTCCATCTTTGGGAATGCAACAAATTTTATCACCAACCTTACATTCGCCGTGGCGTTTGCGGGTTAGTTTAGCGATATCTTCTTTGGTATAATACTTAAAGTGATGCATGCATGTTTGGCGACCAGCTAGCAGGGTCTTCGCGCCATTTTTTTAGAGATGCAATGTCATCTTCATCAATATATTTGGCTTTAACAGCCTGCTCAATAAGTACATGATAATCGCATAATGTTTCATACGCGCATTTTGCTTTTTTAAAAGCATCAGCCGCTACTTTAAAATCATATGTAAAAACAGAAACTAAGCCTTTAACCTGTGCACCTACTTCGCGCAAGGCATCAACGGCTTTAAGGCTGCTTCCTCCTGTGCTTATTAAATCTTCTATAACAATTACGCTTTGTCCTTTTTCAATTACGCCTTCTATCTGATTGCTTAACCCGTGCTTCTTCGTTTCGCTACGCACGTAAACAAAAGGCAAACCTAACTCCTGTGCTACCAAAGCGCCAAGCGCAATACCGCCTGTTGCAACGCCGGCAATAACATCGGGCTTACCAAATTTTTCGTTAATTACTTCTACAAACTGTTGACGGATATACGTTCTGATTAAAGGATACGATAGCGTTTTACGGTTATCGCAGTAAATTGGGGACTTCCATCCACTGGCCCAAACAAAAGGTTTTGCGGGTTGTAACTTAATGGCTTTGATTTGTAATAAATATTCAGCAATTTTAAAACTTGAATCAGCGTTCTTGGTCATAGCGCGAAATTACGAAGACGTTTTTTTAAATAGAAATAAATTATGAACAACAATAACATAAACGTGTATGTAGGTGATTTTAAAGCTGTTTTTGTTGAAAGAATCCCGATAGCTATGGGGACGCAAAAAAAAACCGACATAGTTCAGTTGGCCAGGGAGATGAAAGGCACATTTGCCAACCAAAAACAAGAATTGATAGTTGAATGCAATAATATTGCCGACGATTTTGCAAAATTTTATAATGAGTTTGTTATTATTGAAGCAGCAGGCGGATTAATTAAAAATAAAGAAGGGCAGTTTTTATTTATTTACCGCCATGATAAATGGGATTTGCCAAAAGGAAAGCTTGACGAAGGAGAAAAACCGGATGCGGCTGCCTTACGCGAATGCCGGGAAGAATGTGGCATACAACAAATTGAATTGAAAGAATTTTTAACACATACTTACCATGTTTATTTCTACAAAAATAATTGGGCACTAAAAAAAACGCATTGGTACCTGATGGAAAGCGAAGAGAAAAATTTAACACCGCAATTAGAAGAAAGCATTACAGAAGTTGTATGGAAAAATCTCAATGAAATTCCCGCCATGCTTTCAAATACTTATTACAATATTATGGATGTGTTGGCAAAAGCCGGACTTATTATTAGATGAGAGCATCGGCTTTTTTTGCCACAGATTTCACTGATTTTCACAGATTTTTATTTTGTGTAATGTATTTATTAAAAAATTAATTTTTTCTGTTCTAAAAAAAATCTGTGGGGAAATCTGTGAAAGTCTGCGAAATCTGCGGCAGCCCATGTGCCAAAGGCACAGCCACACGCTACTCAGATTGAGTAATTAATATTTCAACTTCGCTAATAGCCCGGTTATTCTTTTTATCATCCAACACTAATTTCACTTTTATTTTTCCTTTTGGTGTAGTTTCTCGTAGTTGAAAAAATATCATTCCTGTTTTATGTTCGTACTCTGCTAATTGAAAAACATCATTACCGGTAAGTTTAAATTTTCCGATGCCGCTAAACTCATCACTGACTTTAAAATAAATTACATCTCCGGTTTTATAATCTTTTTTATTTTTTGGTTGAATGAATTTTATTTTCGGAGCGATAGTATCTACTGAAACTTTATAAGTACCGAAATTTTTCACTGTTGTTTTTACATATCCACCCGCTAAATTTCCTCCCGAATAAGATGCTTCCTTGCCTGAAACCTCAGCTATACATAGTTTATCTCCGTATTTTAAAAGATTGTCTGTCGGTTTTATGGAGAGTGTACAACTTTTATGAAACGGAACATCATAATTTTTTGCATAGAGAAATAAGGTGTTATTGCTAAAAGAATCTTTCATAGCGACATCTTTATACAAACTTTTTTCGGGGAGTTCTATGCTATAATCTGTTGTACTATTTTTAAATGACTTCAAACAATTTACAGGAAGCACAATGATTGGTTTCTGTCGGCTTGCGGGTTTACGTTTTACAATTACATTTACCTCAGCACTGTGCATATAAAAATCATACGCTTTTATAGTCAGCTTGTGTGAGATTGTATCAGCTAAATAAACAAATCCTTTTTGGCTCCCCGTGTTGTAGATGGGCAAATCGTTATTCTTACCGATAAAACATTTTTGAATTTTAATTTTATCTTTCTTTTTTACATCGTAATCGCAATAGGTATTTACATAGCGCGCTAAATCAAAAGGGATACTGTCTAAAGTGTGACTATAAAAAAATTTATCGTCTAAAAGTAATTCTACTTTATAAATGTTGTTTTTGTTGCGATGTGCTTGTTCTAAATCAAAGCACGCTACCCCCACTCCAAACTTAGTAGAAACAGAAACGATATCAGTTTTCTTTCCTGTCTTGCTGGCAGGCAGGTTTGTTTTAATTATTCTTGGCACTGTATAATCCTCTTCATATATAGCAACAGAAGTAATTGTTGGCGCCACGGTATCTAAAACAGTAAGAAAACGCAAGGGGTTTAAGGGAACTTCACTTTTTTCTTCTCTTATTTCAAAATGGAGATGTGGGCCTTCGCTATCGCCGGTGTTTCCGCTAAAGCCAATTATATCTCCTTGTTTAACCGGCAACTCATTTGATTTGGGTAATAATTCTATTTCAAAGCATTCTTGTATTTCCTGTGCGGCCTCAATATATTTTCTTATTGCATCATTATAAGCGTACTGATGTCCATACACACTAACCAATCCATTTGCATGTGTAATATAAAGTGCCTTGCCATAACCGTGCGTAGAAATTTTAATGCGCGATACATACCCGTCGGCAACCGCATATATAGGTAAGTTTTTATCCGGATGGGTTTTAAAATCTAATCCGGCATGAAAATGATTGGGCCTTACCTCCCCGTAATTACCGGTTAAAGAAACTTTTCCTTGTAGCGGGAAAACCCAGTCTGACTGGGCTTTTGAGGCAAAAGGCAGTACTAAAAAGGGTAAAATTATTTTATATAAAATCCGCATTACTAACTTTTGCTTGTTAAAAAACAAAAGTACATGCTTGTTCAAAGCCTTTGTCCTTAAATTACTTTTAACACCAACAAAAAATTGTTAATACATGGCATACGCTGAATTAAAAGAAAAACTGGAGAAACTTCTTACAGAAGATCTTTCCAATCGCAGTTCGCTGCAAGATGTGCGTCGTAATCTTTTTTTAAACAGCGAAGGCGCCAAAGTACAACAACAATTAATTGCCGATAAACAAGGCGAAATAACAAGTCTTAACCTATTAGTTGAAAAAAAGAAAACAATTCTTCAGCTAAAAGACGACCAGATTAATACCATACGAGAAAAAACAAAAGAGTTAGAAGAAAAACTTTCTACTGCTGAAACTACCTTTTCTATAGAAAGAGCTATTTTATTAGAAAAAATTACTGCTTTAGAACAACAAATAATTTCAGGCACTACAAGCGAAAGTAAATTAACAGAACTAAGTTTGCAAAATGAAGAATTCTCAGCTAAAATACGTGAACTTATTTATCATATAGATTCTCAGAACGCAGAAGTTGAGAGTTTGAGACAGCAAGTAGCAGACAAAGGCCAATCGGAATCTCAATTACATCTTTTTGAAGAAAAAAATCTGGAGAACGAGCGTTTACAAGAAAAAGCCGATTTATTATTTGAATCTGAACAACAATTAAAAGTTTTAGTTTCTGCACAAAACAACGAAATTGAAACACTTACCAAGCAAACCAACAGTTTTAAAAAACAAATTGAAGATATTGCAATAGGTTGGCAACAACAGCAAGACCAGTTACTGGTTGATAACGCAAATCTTTTGGCTGAAATGGCTTTAGTAAAAGAAGCTTCCATCAATAATACAAGCGAAATTACTTCTGTTACATCAGAAGATCTGACTACTATTAAAGCAGAAAAAGAAACATTAGTAGCAATCAACACAAATCTTTTAGCTGAAATTACTTCTTTAAAAGAAACGGTTGCACAAAATCGCGGTGTAATCGAACCTATTACTGACGAACAAATTGCTGAAATAAAAGCAGAAAAAGAACACCTGGCAACCGAGTTAGCGGCTATCCAACATGAATTTAATATCACAACACAAAACCGCGAAGAAAAAATTATTTCTCTTCAAAACGAAATAGGTACCTTGCAAAACCAATTAGTTTCTTTAAGCAATAGCCTCAATCAGGAAACCGAAGAAAAAAATCTTGTCAGCACACAAGTAGAACAACTTACTAATATTGTTACTGAAAAAGAACAACAACTTAACGGACTATCTAATAACACCGCCGACGAGGAGTTTGTAGATAAATTAATGCAGCAAATTAATTTTCTCAGCGATCAAAAACATAGTTTTGAAACCATGTATCACGACTCTGAAGCTGAATTGAGCCTCACCAAGGCAAACTTGGCGAGTCTTACTCAACTTATTGATGGACAAAAGAATAGCATTTCAGATTTGGAAGAAACCAACAAACATGTTAAATTAGCGCAAACGTTAGTGTTACAGGTAAAAGATAAAACTGTAGCAAAACAGGCTATAAACGAACTGGTACGTGAAATTGACAGGTGCATAGCATTGTTAAGCGAATAAAAAAACATAATATGAACGATACATCGGTAACCATAACCATAGCAGGTTTAAATTATCATCTAAAAATTAAACAGTCTGAACAGGAAACTGTTGAGCAAGCTGTATCGTACATTAATGAACAGGTTTCGAATTTTGAAAAGCAATATCCCGTTAAGGAAAAACGCGACGTGCTCGCAATGGTTAGCTTGCAGCTTACCGCCGAGTTACTCAAAAAACAGCAGCAACAAGCCGCCGAAATTCATCGCTTACAAACTATCTTAGACGAACTTAACTTAATGGTTGAAAGCCATAAACAAAAAGTTCAGAGCTAAGCACCTCTCTTACATTTTACTCCCTCGTTTAGTTTGTAGCCGCAAACTAAAATATAAACCATGGACATAATTATAGCAGTCAGTGCCATAGCAGGAGCCCTCATTTTGGGTTTGATAGTTGGCTTTATACTGGCAAACTCGCGACTTAACAAAGGAGCAGTAAAAGAAAAAGAGAACGCTTTAAAAGAAGCCGAAATAAAAGCAGAAGCCGTTAAGCAGGAAAAAATACACCAGGCAAAAGAAAAGTTTTTGCAACTGCGATCAGAACACGACAGGCATATCTCCGAAAAAAATAATGAGTTGAACAAACGCGAAAATTCGCAACGACAAAAAGAAACCGAGCTTTCTAAAAAAACAGAAGATGCAACACGTGCCAAGCAGGAAGCAGAAAATGTGAAGAACCAAATGCTGAATCAGCAAGAAATTCTAAATAAAAAGCAGGAAGAAGTAAATAAAGGCCATCAGAGACAAGTGCAAATGTTGGAAGTTATCTCAGGCATGAAAGCCGAAGATGCAAAACTGCAATTGGTTGAAAGCGTTAAAGACGAAGCAAAAACTCAAGCCCTTTCCTACATAAAAGATATTATGGATGAGGCTAAGTTGAACGCAAATAAAGAAGCTAAAAAAATTGTTATACAAACGCTGCAACGTGTAGGCGTTGAACAAGCCGTAGAAAACGCGGTAAGTGTTTTCCATATTGAAAGCGATGAAATGAAAGGCCGTATCATTGGGCGTGAAGGAAGAAACATTCGCGCCTTTGAAGCAGCAACCGGAGTAGAAGTTATTGTAGATGATACCCCCGAAGCAATTATATTTTCTTGCTTCGATCCTATTCGCAGAGAGATTGCGCGATTAGCGATGCACCAATTAGTACTTGATGGAAGAATACATCCGGCACGTATTGAAGAAGTTGTTGAAAAAACGAAGAAACAATTAGAAGAGGAAATTTTAGAAACCGGAAAACGTACCTGCATAGATTTAGGCATACACGGATTACACTCTGAATTAATACGCCACGTTGGTAAAATGAAATACCGTTCTTCTTACGGACAAAATTTATTACAACACAGTCGCGAAGTTGCAAACCTTTGTGCTGTGATGGCAGCAGAGATGGGTCTTAACCCAAAAGTTGCAAAACGCGCAGGGCTTTTACACGATATAGGAAAAGTATCTGATGAAGAATTAGAATTGCCGCACGCTATTTACGGAATGAAACTGGCGGAGAAATTTAAAGAAAAACCCGAAGTGTGTAATGCCATTGGTGCTCACCACGACGAGGTTGAAATGACAACTATGTACGCACCCATTGTGCAGATATGCGATGCTATTAGCGGTGCGCGCCCAGGTGCTCGTCGCGAAATTGCAGAGCAGTACATGAAACGTTTAAAAGGTTTAGAAGATGTTGCAAACTCTTACCCCGGTGTAGAAAAAACTTACGCCATACAAGCCGGAAGAGAATTACGTGTATTAGTTACCGCCGAAAAAGTGAGCGACCAACAAGCCGAAAAACTTGCCTTTGAAATCTCTCAGAAAATACAAACCGAAATGACTTACCCCGGTCAGGTTAAAGTAACTGTTATCAGAGAAACGCGAGCTACTGCTTACGCGAAGTAAAGACTATCCTTTGTACTTCCCTCTCCCGCGGGAGAGGGATTAAGGGTGAGGGCAGGAAAGCCACAATCATTTTTATAAACTTAAAAAGCCTTCTTGCAAGAGTGGGCTTTTTTTATGAAGAATTTTTACTATACATTTACTAAACAAATTATTTGTCATGAAAAAACTTTTACTTAGTATTCCGTTACTTGTATTTCCTCTCATTGGAGAAATTGGTTACGCCCAAACAAATATTTTAAGCAGCAACCTAATCGCAGAGCAAGTACTGTTGGGTAATTATAATCCATCGGTTTATTTTGCCATAACTATACTTAACCGCCCTGATACTATTTTCAAAGGCATCAATGCACGTATATCGCCCGATTCGCTGAAAAATAATATTATCAAACTTGCATCTTTTCGTAATCGCAACACGGGTTCTGATACTGTTTCTGCACAAAAAGGTGTAGGTGCCGCAAGAAGATGGATCTATTCAAAATTTCAGCAATATAGCGCAGTCAATCAAAACCGATTGCTTACATCTTATCTGCAATTTAATCTTTCTATCTGTGGCGTGGCTCAACACCGAAATGTTTTTGCCGTTTTACCCGGTATTGATACCAGCAATAAATCTATCATCATAATAGAAGGTCATATGGATAGTCGCTGCGAAGTACTTTGCGATACTTCCTGCATTGCCGAAGGTGTAGAAGATAATGCAAGCGGCTCTGCACTTGTGCTTGAACTTGCAAGAGTAATGAGTAAATACAGTTACAATAACACAATTGTATTTTTGGTAACCATTGGCGAGGAACAAGGTTTATACGGAGCACAAGCTTTTGCTAAATACGTACAGCAAAAAGGTATCCGCATAAAAGGTGTACTGAACAATGATGTTATTGGCGGCATTATTTGCGGACAAACATCGTCTGCACCAAGTTGCCCCGGTTTTAATAATATTGACAGCACGCAAGTACGTTTGTTCTCCGCCGGTGCATTCAACTCGCCGCATAAAGGTTTATCACGTTTTATAAAATTAGAGTATAAAGAAAATTTAATTCCTGTTATAAATCTCCCTATGCTTGTTTCTATTATGAGTGCCGAAGACAGAACCGGGCGCTCAGGCGATCATGTTCCTTTCCGTCAACTTAATTATACTGCCATGCGTTTTACAGCGGCTAATGAACATGGCAATGCAAATGTAACGAGCGGTAGTTATACCGACAGACAACATTCGGTGCGCGATACATTGGGCATTGACAGGAATAGCGACATGATTGTAGATAGTTTCTTTGTAAACTTTCCGTACCTGGCAAGAAACGCTGTTATTAACGGCAATGCAGCAGGCATGATGGGCATTGGTCCATTGCAACCCGATATGCAACTTACGGCAGTTGGGTCTAATGCGATGAAAGTTCAAATTACTCAGCAAACACAATACAAGCAATACCGCATTGGTTTAAGAAGCGCAACAAACGACTGGGATTCTGTTTATACAATAACAGGAACATTAGTAGATACCATTTTTAATTTGTTACCGGGCTCTTATTATGTAAGTGCCCTATCGGTTGATACCAACGGTATAGAAAGTTTACCTTCTACTGAATATGTAATTTCTTTTGTTGACGTTCATGAAATTTCGGATGTGCAAAAAAATATTGAACTGCTTCAAAATAAACCCAACCCTTTTGATGAAACAACATTTATTTCAGTAATGGTTAAAAAAAATATTATTTACCACGATGCACATATATCGATTAAAGACACGAAGGGAACGGAGATAAAAAAAATTCCGATGCAACTAAACGAAGGAATAAACGAGGTGCTTTTTGAGCACGGTTACAACGCCTTAGGAGTTTATATATATACCTTAATAATTGACGGAAGAATAGTGCAAAGCAAAGAAATGATTTTTGCTAATTAATTAAAGACTTACTCACAACCCAACTCGTACAGATTTGCCATCTGTATGCTAACGTATTTGGGAGAATTAATTTTTAAAGAAAAAATAAATGCTACGCAACATCAAATAGATTTAAGAAAACAAACTGCCGGAATTTATATTTTGCAAACACAGGGGCAGCATATTAGGTTGATTAAAGAATAATTTTTTTATTTATTTTTTTAAAAAAGAGGCTCAGAGTTACCAGTCTATAACAGTTTAGTTAATCAACTTATTTTTGAGGATATATCACAACTATATAGAGAGGTTCACTAAAACAAGCATTTTAAAAATCGATGAAAACAAAAATCTGACCTCCAATAATGATTTATTTTAACTATTTGTTCCACTCAAGAATTGGCTTATATTTGATATTACATTTAAAAATGAAAAAATGAAAAAAAACTTACTTCATTCAATAATAACATTTCTTTTAATAGCAATTCTTTTTTCTATTGAAACAAAAGCGCAAAGCACCTACCAACAGGTGTATACTATTTTTCAAGCTAAATGTTCGAGTTGCCATAACACCAGTACATTTTCCGGCAACCTTAATCTTTCTGCAGCTTCACATATTACGTATACAAACCTTGTAAATAAAAACCCTGTTAATCCTGCCGCGCTTACACGCAAAGATAAACGTATTGACCCGGGCTATCCTCATCGTAGCTTTTTGATGAGAAAAATAAACGCCGGTTTAGATGCCGATAATGATATAGTTCAACCCCAAGAAGGTGCTCCTATGCCAAATTCACCAAATCCTCCATTAACAAACTATGAAAAAGAATTAATTCGTCAATGGATTTTGCATGGTGCTCCGGAAACAGGGACAGTTGTAGATACTGCTGTTATTAATACTTATTACACCGTTGGTGGTATTAATATTCCCAATACCCTCGCTCCACCCACTTCAAACGGCTTCCAGATGCATCTCGGGAAAATATTCTTAGCTCCAAACAGTGAAACAGAAATTTTTATAAAGCAAGATCCAAAACTTCCCGATACCACAGAAGTTTACAAAATTGATATTGCACAATCTGCACAATCACATCACTTTGTAATTTATAAATATTATAGCGGACAAGACATAAATTTTCCAAACGGGCTTAGAGATACCAGCATGACATCGCACGGAAGCGCAGATATACTTGCAGCTTTTGCTCCCGCAACTATTTCACATGTACTTCCTCCAACAACCGCATACCAACTTCAAAAAACTGCGGTGTTTGATTTAAATTATCATATTGTAAACCCAAGCCTAACACAAGTACTCGCTGCCGAAGTTTATTTTAATATGTACACACAACCAAAAGGAACGGCACAAAAATTTATGTATTCACGTTTCTTTCCTGATTTAGATATTGTATTACCGCCCGGCGATACAACTATAGTTACTCAAACCGCAACCGATTCTTCCGAATCAAATATGTGGGAAATTTGGATTATGTACACACACACACATAAATACGGACTTGATTACGACGTTTATAAAAGAACTCCTGCGGGAACAATGGGGCAACAAGTATATGAAGGGTTTTATAGTTTTGATTATTCCTTTAATCAAGGGTATTATGGTACAGGAGTAAATGCCGCGGAAGAACATTTTAATACCGGATTTCTTGAAATAAATCCATACGAAGGATTAATTCATCAGGCAAAATGGTATGTTACCGGGCCCGACACAATGTATTTTGGACTGACATCTCAACAGGAAATGATGGTAATGGGCTTTCAATATACATACGGCCCTCCGATACCTGTATCATCCATTCAAAAATTTAATACGGGATCATCTGATGTAAAATTTTATCCTAATCCATTAAGTCAAAACACAACCATTAGCATTGATACAAAAGAAATGGTGGATGTTAAAGAATTAAATTTGCAAATTTATGATATGATAGGTAACTTAGTTTATAGCCAGCAACTAAATTCTAAAAAAGAAAGGTTACATTTAACACTCAATGACGGAATGTATTTTTACAGAGTAAATGATGAAAAAAATACGTTTCTTTCAACCGGAAAAATAATGGTTGCAAAGTAGTCGGTTAATTAATTAGCGAAATGCAATTCTGAAATTAAAATATATAGTTAAACAATAAAATAAAAAACAAACCCAAATAAAACAATTACACTATGAAAAAAATTCTACTACTTTCAGCAACAACAGTATTGTTCTTCAGTCATGTAAATGCACAAAACGCTATTCCTAATCCAGGCTTTGAAAGTTGGACAAGCGCAGGCAGTTACGATGACTGTGCCGGATGGGGAACTATTGACCAACCTGTATCTTCTGCTTGTTTCTGTAAAGGAACCGCTGTAAAAACGGCTGTTGCCGGAGAATTTCACGGAGGTGCATTAGCTATGAAATTAAAAACAATAAGTGTTTTTGGACAAACTGCTCCCGGCATTAGTGCCACAGGTACTATTAATCAAAGTACGCAAGCTATTGATGGTGGAGTTGCTTATAATCTTCGCCCCGATTCTATTGTAGGCTGGTATCGTTATGCTCCTTCAGGAACCGATACCGGTTCTGTAGATATTACTTTAAGTCAATGTAGCAGCGGCACTGCTCGCACCGTAGTTGGTCATGCAAGATTTACAAAATCTACAAGTGTAACTTCTTATGCACGATTTGCGCTTCCAATTACCTATTCTTTGACAACTGCCCCTGATACAATGGTTATTATTTTACTTTCCAGTTCAACTACAGCTGCGCAAGTAAACAGCACTATGTTTGTTGACGACCTTGGTTTAATTTTTAACACTACAGGTATTACCAATAATAAACTTGCAAACTCTTCTGTTTCAGTTTATCCAAATCCGGGTAATGGTAATATGACTATTAAATCTGCAACAGATTTAGGCTTGGTTACTGTTTACAATTCGTTAGGTGAACTAATTTTAAAAGAGAATGTAAACACTACACAGCATCAAATAGATTTAAGCAAGCAAGCTGCCGGAATTTATATTTTGCAAACGCAAGGTAAATATATCAGGTTGATTAAAGAGTAAAATGCCTTAGTGTTTTCGGGAAAGTTAAAATAGATTAAGATGAATAAGGCAAAACCATTACTTTTTTTTATCTTACTTTTCAGTTCACAAGCTTTTACACAGAGTACTTATCATCAAGTTTATACTATTTTAAATACTAAGTGTAGTCCGGCGTGTCATAAACCAAGTATGCCACACGGGCTACTTCTTTTATCGGATAGCCCAAACGTAGTGTATTCGAGTTTAGTTAATCATAATCCTACTAATCCGAATGCTTTGAGTAGAGGAGATAAGCGCATTTATCCGGGCAATCCTCACCGAAGTTTTTTGTTTCATAAAGTTAATAACGGCCTGGATGCTGATTTAACACTTGCTGTTGCGGATGGAGACAGAATGCCTCAGGCTCCTAACGTTCCTCTAAGTAAGTATGAAGTTGAACTTATCCGGCAATGGATACAAATGGGCGCACCTAAAACAGGAATGGTTGTAGATACTGCCCTTATCACAAATTATTATAGTGGCAATGGTATCGATGGAAGTCAAACGCTGCATCCTGTACCAACAGATACAAATGCATTTCAAATACATATAGGAAAAGTATTTCTGCCTCCTTCGAGTGAGATGGAATATTATCTTAAATACAAATTAAATTTGCCGGACACCGTTCAGGTTAATCAAATAGAAACTGTTATACCTGTAGCTTCTCATCATATTAATATTTCTAAATTCGACGCCGGTTTAGATTCTAACTATACCAACGGTCTTCGTGAACTTGATACCATAACGGGTATCGGATACTCTATTAAACACAATAAACTAATTAATGCATGGAAATCTTCCTTCAGCTATCAACTGCCGGCAGGAACGGCTTATTTATGGGAAAAAGGAACTGTTTTAGATATCGCACATCATGTTTTAAATACACATCCCGATTCTATATTGGCATTAGACTCTTACATAAATATATACACTCAACCTAAACAAACTGCCGCCGCTATTATGTACACCAAAGTAATTAAGGATACATCTATTGCTATTCCTAACACAAGTACTGATGTAAGTTTTTCGAGTGCGTATTTTGATACTACTGCCACTAATAGGTGGAATGTTTGGTTCCTTTCTTCACTTACTTACCAATATTGTGTTGATTTTGATATTTACAAACGGAATATGAATGGAAGTTTGGGAACACAAGTGTTTGAAGGGTGGTATAATTCCGATTATGTTTTTAATCAAGGATATTATGATAATGACCATCCGCCTATAGAAAAGTTTACTCCAATGCTTGACATAGACCCAAGATCCGGTTTAATACAAAAAACAATTTATAATAACACCGGGTCATCCCCTGTTACTTTTGGTTATACAAGTTATGATGAAACAATGATGTATTATATTCAATACACGCTTGGTGCGCCTCTTGTAGGAATTACTAATTTAAACTATACAAAAAATAACCTGAATGTGTTTCCTAATCCTGTGAAGGATAAATTAACGATTAAAGATGAAAATGAATTGGGTTTAATTACTGTTTACAATTCGTTAGGTGAACTAATTTTAAAAGAGAATATAAACGCTACACAACATCAAATAGATTTAAGCAAGCAAGCTGCCGGAATTTATATTTTGCAAACGCAAGGTAAATATATCAAATTGATTAAAGAATAATACATAAGTACTATATCGCTAATGTTATTATAAGAAATGACAAGATGAGAATCCCCTGGTTTTTTCGGGGGATTTTTGTTTCTACCCCTCTCCCTTCAAATCCCTTGCTACTTATGCCATCTGATAGAACATCGAATTTATTCTTGTAGTTCTATAAGTAGATTTTTGCACATCATGCGTGAATTAACGTGAATGATGTAACTTATTATAAAAGTTCTGTAAGGTTTGTAGGTCTTTAGTTTCGCTACTTCGCAGTGTAACTATTAATTCACATTTAAAATAAATTAAAATGAAAAAAACAATTACACTTTTAAGCTTTGCAGCTTATTTGAATATCAACGCGCAGGTATGCTTTAGCCCTGTGGCGAGTTTTCTGGCAGGTACTGCACCAACGTCAGTTATCAGCGCAGATTTTAATGGAGATGGAAAAAAAGATTTGGCAGTAGCAAATTATACTTCCGATGATGTATCCATTTTATTAGGTAATGGTGCAGGAAGTTTTAGTCCTGCTGTAAGTTTTGCGGCAAACATTAATCCATGGTCAGTAGTTACTGCGGATTTTAATGGAGATACAAAACTTGATTTAGCAGTAGCTAATTATACCTCGGCAAATGTGTCGATATTACTCGGCAATGGCGATGGTACTTTTGGTGCTGCAACTAATTTTGCGGCAGGTGCGGGTGCACAATCAATAATTACAGCAGATTTTAATGCAGATGGTAAAGTCGATTTGGCAACAGCTAATTATGGCGCAAACAACACATCTGTATTAATAGGCAATGGTAATGGTACCTTTGTTACAGCAGTAAGTTATGCAGTAGGTACTGGTCCTTCGTCAGTTACAGGTGCGGATTTTAATGCAGATGGCAAAGCTGATTTAGCTGTTTCTAATTTTGGCACAGGCAATGTATCGATATTATTAAATTCAGGTACGGGTACTTTTGGTGCCGCTGTAAACTTTGCTGCAGGTACCGGTCCTCAATCAATAATTAACGGAGATTTTAATGGTGATGCGAAAAAAGATTTAATCGTAGCCAACAATACTTCAAACGACGTATCAGTTTTATTAGGTAACGGAGCTGGTAGCTTTGGAGCTGCAACAAACTTTACGGTAGGTGTTGCTCCTTTTTCAGTTATCAGTGCAGATTTTAATGGTGATGGAAAAAAAGATTTGGCTACGGCTAATAATTCTTCGGCAGATGCATCTGTATTATTAGGTAATGGTACCGGAGGCTTTGGAGCCGCTGCAAATTTTGCTGCCGGTACAGGTCCTCATTCAATAATCAGTGCAGATTTTAACGGTGATGCTGCAGCCGATTTAGCGGTTGCTAATTATGGTACATTCGATGTATCAATATTATTAAATACATCAGCTATTGTAAGCGTAAGTGGTCTTAGCAGTATTTGCTCAGGCGTTAATACAACATTAACTGCAAGTGGGGCTACAACATATACTTGGAGTGCAAACGCATCAAGTGCAACCACATCAACTGTTTCTGTTTCTCCGACAATCAATACAACTTATACTGTAACAGGCGCAAGCGGAGCTTGCACGTCTACACAAACGTTTGCAGTAAATGTAACTACGACTCCGACGGTTGCAATTGCCGCATCGAATACAGTTATATGTAGCGGCAGTGCCGTTACTTTTACGGCATCAGGTGCAAGCACTTATACTTGGAGTGCCAATGCAGGCGCTGCAACTTCAGCAACTGTTTCTGTTTCTCCAACAAGCAATGCTACTTATACCGTAACTGGAATGACTGGAGGATGTACCAGTACAGGTACAACAGCTCTAATAGTAAATCCAACGCCAACAGTAACAGCTAATTCTGCTACAATTTGTTCGGGAGTTACTACTACGCTTACTGCTAACGGAGCAAGTACTTATTTATGGAACACGTTTGCATCCACCTCAACTATTAGTGTATCTCCAACTTCTACCACAGTTTATACGGTAACAGGAACAACAGCCGGGTGTAATAACACGGTTACAACAACTGTAACAGTTAATCCGACACCAACCGTAACAGTTAATTCTGCTGCAATTTGTTCGGGAGTTTCTACTATACTTACTGCTAACGGAGCAGGTACTTATTTATGGAACACATTTGCAACTACTTCAACTATTAGTGTATCTCCGGCAACTACTACAGTTTATACTGTAACAGGGACAACAGGGGGATGCACAGTTGTAAATACAGCTACCGTTACAGTTACATCCACCCCAACCGTAACAGTTAACGCTGCTACAATTTGTTCGGGCGCTTCTACTGTACTTACTGCTAGCGGAGCAGGTACTTATTCATGGAGTACATCTGCAACTACTTCAACTATTAGTGTATCTCCTGCTTCGACAACTGTTTATACTGTAACCGGAACAACAAGTGGATGCGCTAATGCTATTACAACAACTGTAACAGTAAATCCAACGCCAACCGTAACGGTTAACGCTGCTACAATTTGTTCGGGTGCTTCTACAGTACTTACTGCTAACGGAGCGAGTACTTATTCATGGAGTACCACTGCAACTACTTCAACCATCAGTGTATCTCCTGCTTCGACAACTGTTTATACTGTAACCGGAACAACAGGAGGATGTGATAATGCAGTTACAACAACTGTAACAGTAAATCAAACACCAACCGTAACGGTTAACGCTGCTGCAATTTGTTCTGGGGCTACTGCTACACTTACTGCTAACGGAGCAGGCACTTATTTATGGAGCACAGCTGCAACTACTTCAACTATTAGTGTGTCTCCTACATCGACTGCAGTTTATACTGTAACCGGTAATAATTCCGGATGCACAAGTACAACTACAACTACAGTAACAGTTAGTCCTAATCCAACCGTAACAGTTAATCCTGCTACCATTTGCGTGGGAGCCGCTGCTACACTTACAGCGAGTGGTGCAAGTACATATATCTGGAGCACATCGGCAACAACTTCTACTATCAGTGTATCTCCTGCTTCTACCACAGTGTACACTGTAACGGGTACTATTGCAAGTTGCAACGATACAAAAACAGTTACAGTAACTGTAATTGCAACGCCAACTATAACTGCAACAGCAACCTCTGCAAATATTTGTGCCGGACAAAGTACAACGCTTATTAGTTCGGGTGCTGCAAATTATACCTGGATGCCGGGTGGAGCAAATTCATCAAATACAAATGTTACTCCGTCAATCGGTACCACGTACACGGTTACAGGTGCTAACGGAGTTTGTACTGCTACACAAACAGTTGCAGTAAATGTAAATGCGTTGCCAACGGTTTCTTATACACAAACTCCTAATGTACTTTGCATTAATAACGCAACTATTACATTAACTCCGGCAACACCAACAGGTGGCACATACAGCGGCACAGGCGTAACGGGGAATACTTTTACCCCGGCCACAGCAGGTACAGGTACGTTTGTTATTACATACTCTTTTACTAATGTAAACAACTGTAGCAATACAGCCACACAAAGTATTGTAGTTAAAAGTTGCGTAGGTATTAATCAGTTATCAGCAAACAATGAGTTGGTAAAAGTTTACCCCAACCCAAGCAACGGTACTTTTGTTGTAGAAACAATTGTAAACCAAAAACAAACTGTACAAATGTTTGATATAAATGGTAAAATGGTTCTTAGCCAAACAATAAACGGCACAACTACCATTGATGCAAGCAATTTACAGGAAGGTATTTACACTATAAGCATCTTCGGTGAAGAGGGTGCAATAAATAAAAGATTAGTCATTATAAAATAGACTTCAAATCACCTATAAAAAGGAAAGCTGCTTAATTGCGGCTTTCTTTTTTTTATGCTAAATATCTACTGGGAAAAGATTTAAAAATATCCTTTATTAAAAACTGCAAACCGGTTTAAGCAACCAAGCTGTCGCGATTTATGTTTTGAAAACGTGAAGTAAATATAATAGGTTGATTAAAGAATAACACCTTAGTACAATAACTCTGCTGATTTAATAAACCACAGATAGTCGAACTATTTTAATAAATCTACTCTTATAATATGGAGAATCTTTAAAATTTGTAATGATAACCCCTACCCTTTTATGTCCGGATGAGCTATGAATAAAATTTAATTCTTTGCCCTTGTTATAAATTATAATACCTACATGTCCGGGCGTACGATTTTTTGTATTGGTACCCGTAAACACAATAATATCTCCTGCCTTACAAGAATCAGGATGAATAACTTTACCTTCTTTTTCATAATCCATTGAGGCGCGGGGCACCTTTATATTAAAATGATCAAACACGTAATAGACAAAACCCGAGCAATCAAAACCTGTTTTGGGATTTGCGTTTGCATAACGGTATTTAATTCCTATTTGTTTTTTGGCAAAGGCAATCAAACTATCTGCACTAATGCCACCTGTAGCGTATATTTTTATTCCCTTTTGTGCATAGCTAAAAAAACCAAATACTAAAAACAAGAATAAAAATTTTATTGTTTTATACATGATGGGTAAAGGTAGAATAAATGGAGCAGCGTGAAAGAGAAAGAAATTTTATAAAAATAATTTTACGCTTTGTTTAAATGTAAAACCTTCTTTATTTTATTGCGCAGGTTGTTGTGGCGGTTCCCGCAGAAGAACTGGAATAAGTAGCGCATTTTTTAATGGCATTTTTTTGTGTGTCAGTAATAATAAAATCAGATGGGGGACCACCTGTAATCGTGCACTCGCAAGTGTATTGTCGTTTATTACAGCCATAAAGAAAAATACAAGCTACTATTATTGCAGTAATTATTATTTTTTTCATGCCTTTGTTTTTACAGTAACAAATTTAATAAAAAATATTTCAGAAAGCTTATTCATTCTAACTTATGTAATGTAAATATATACTAAAATAAGTAATTAAACAAAAAACACATCTCAATTTTATAAAAGGAATACTATTTTGCCATTACCAATAATTTATTTACTTTGTTCCTCTTTATGAATATGTTTTTGTCATTTATTTCTAAATTAAGGGTAAAAAAATCAATCTCCATTTTTTTACTGTTGATGCCCTTTTCAATTATTTCGTTCGCACAAAATCAAACGCAACCTGATTATGCAAACAACCCGATGTACATTGAAACTATGTCGGTAGTTGATAAAGTAACCGCCGCAAATAATTATACCGGAAATCTTAACCCCGACAGCCTTTCTACTCTTCCTTTCGGTATTATAAAGGAAATAGGCACAACGCGTTATATCATAGCTATTGACAGCGCCGTTTTTTTACCGGGCATTGCTCTGTACAATGCGTATATGGCTATCGAGTTTCCTGGAAGTACAGAACGTTTAGCATTTGTCGGGAAAAATATGGCTTTCAATCCTAAAGGTGTAATTCCGGGAAATAACACAAGGCTCATGCTTGCCAGCGATCAGAAAATAAATGTTGGCCCAAAAGTAAAACTGGTATTAAAAGCCGATGGCACAAATTATATTGAATGGGATTGCAACGGTTTTAAAGCAATACGATTAAAAGGAAATTTTGAGTTTGAAAATACAATGCTGGTTCCCGATCCATCATTTACCAATGATTCAACCGTAAAAGCAACTTTCGATATTTACACAAGTGATGTGCATAATTTTATTACTCAAGTAGCCATTACGCCATTTAGTATTAAAGGACTGAAAGACGTTTTTTTTTCTGTTACAGACGCTACAGTTGATATGAGCGAAGTTGCCAATGCTCCCGGCATGATTTTTCCTTCCGGATACCAAACTTCTTCGGTTGGACCCACTATAAATATGTGGACGGGTTTCTACATGAAACAATTTAAAATAAAACTTCCAAAAGAAATTTCTAAAAATAATACAGCTACCGAACTATTCGCGAATAATTTTTTAATTGACAAAAGCGGTGTAACAGGTAATTTTCAAGCCATCAATTTATTCACCACTTCTGAAGGTACAATGAGCGGTTGGGGATTTTCTATTGATCAAATTGGTTTAAATTTTGTTTCCAATAATTTAAACGGCGGAAATCTTGCCGGAAAAATTTTGTTGCCCTTAAATAATCTTACCGGAGTTGCTTATACCGCAAGTATATTTCAGAATCCGCAAACAGAACAGATAGATTTTTCCTTTTCCGTATCGCCTGTAACAAATTATACTGCTTCCGTCCTTTCTGCTACGATGGATATTTATCCTACATCCAAAATTACGGTTCAAAAAATAAACGGAACATTTATACCATCTGTAGATTTAAATGGGAAAATAACTTTTTCACATGCTGATATGAAATCTCCCGTACTGGAAATGCAGCATGTAGTACTTATTACGAATGCTCCGTATTTAAAAAGCGGCATTTTTAGCTTTACCCACGATTCTACTAACACTACGACAGCAACAGGTAATCTTGCCGGATTTACTATTAGTTTTAATTCAATCAGCATTCTTGCAAATTCTGTATCACCCGGCATAGGGTTTAATGCCGGAATAAGTTTTACTGCAAAAAATGATAACGCTTTTGGCGCTGCCGCAACGTTCAATGTTCTTTTTTCCGTTACTAATAATACAATTGCAAATTTTGCACCCAAATTAAAATTTGATAAAGTTACTGTCAATGATATTGCTTTAGATATTCAAACTTCCGCTTTCAAATTCGATGGGCTGATTAAATTTTCCAATAATAGTCCCATTTACGGCAAAGGTTTTTTTGGAAGTTTGAGTCTCTCTATAACAGATGTATTGCCCAATCCTGCTACAGCAAATGTTTGGTTCGGTACAAAAAATAACTTTCAATATTTTTATTTCGACTTAGCTATTCCGGCAACAATCATATTGGTGCCACCGGGTGATTCCCCTGAGGGTATTGCAATTTACAGATTTATGGGCGGATTATATTATCACATGAAACCTGCCTCGCCTAATATGGCCGCCCAGCTTTACACAAGTGCTTTTGGATCTGCTCAAAATTACATACCGGACAGTACTATTTCAATTGGAATTAAAGCCGGAGTAACTTTAGGCACCTATCCCAATGATAATATTTTAAATGGTGATGTAGCGCTTGAAATTAATTTTACTTCCAGTGGCGGTTTAGGCAGTATCAAATTTGTAGGAAATGCATTTATGTTTGTTAAAATTACCGACAGAACCCCGGTACCCAAAACTACAATTCCCGTAAAAGTAAGTTTATCGATACTTTATGATAATCAAAATACTATTTTTCATGCCCTACTTAGCGCAGATGTAAATTTACAAGCCATAAAAGCACACGGTCAGATAGAATTTCACGCTGACCCGAAAATTTGGTATGTAAGTTTTGGAAAACCACAAAACAGAATAAGTGCTGATATAAGCGGCATAGCTACACTAAATGCCTATATTATGTTGGGCAATGAGTTAGAGCCCATTCCCCCTCCTCCAGCCCAAGTTGCAAGTATTTTTGGACATGGATTTGCAGATAAACGTGACAACACAAAATTAAGTAATGGAAAAGGTTTTGTTTTGGGTGCAAATTTCAGCGCAGGATCCGGTGGAAGTTTTGGACTAAGTGACTTTTCTGTTTACTACAATTTAGGATTTATAGTTGGACTTGACGTAATGGCATTTGACTACGGCAGCAAAGCACATTGCAGCGGGTCCTCAAACCCGGCAGGCTTTAACGGTTGGTATGCGCAAGGAGATATTTACGCAGCACTCTGGGGAAATATTGGCGCAAAAGGATCATTTGCCGAAACTGATTTTGATATACAGATTGCTTCCATTTCGGCAGCGGCATTGCTTGGCGGAAAATTTCCAAACCCCAGTCACATTAAAGGAGATGTTGCTGTACACTATGATTTTCTTAAAGTATTTAAGGGAAATTTTAATTTTAGTTTTGAATTGGGCAACGATTGTAACATAACAAATTAATGAAAAATACTACTTTATTTATTGTTCCTTTTTTCTTTTGCTTAGCACAATTTATTCTTTTCGGGCAACAAGTTTCAAAACCCAACCAACTTGAAAAATTACCTGATTTAGCTGTTATTTCTTATGTAAAAAATAACCAAATTCTTTTACGTTGGGCACCCGGCAAACAAGATTTTTGGAAAATGGGAAACGAATACGGCTACAAAGTAGAACGATTTTTATTTGATGATTTTAAAAGTGACTCAGATACATCTACAAATAAAAAAGCTGTTTTAATTAATCAAACTCCACTTAAACCCTGGTCTCAAAACGATGAAAGGTGGGCTTCTTTAATAAGGAAAAATAAAAACGCAGTCCTACTCTACAATTTTTTATACAAATCTTCTCCTAATGCAAGTAGCACAAACAAAGAAATTGTATTTGGATTGGTATTAAAATCCTGCGATTTATATCCCGATATAGGAAAAGCCAATGGTTTGTTTTTAGCAGACAGCCTATTTAATGAAAATGAAATTTATGTTTATCGTATTTCTTTGTGGGAGGCACCAAAAACTTTTAAATACACCCCTGCTCTGCTTACAGTTAATGCTAAAGAAAAAAATAAGTTAGCAAAACTTAAACCCATCAAAATAAAATTTTCTGATAAAAAAGCGCTCGTTACAATAGTAACAGCAAATACGGAAGATGATTTTTCGGGATTTTGGATTGAACGTTCTGCTGATTCACTTAACTATAGTGCCGTAAACAAAGCTCCACTCGTTCATACCACAACAAAGTTTGATGCAGACAAAACCGAAAGTATTTATTCTGACTCCTTACCGCAAAACAACAAAACATTTTACTATAGAGTTCGCGGTATTTCTTATTTCGGAGAATTAAGCGAGCCTTCCAATACAGTTAGCGGAAAAGGCAAAGCAAATTTTGTTGAATACCCTTTACTAGACAGCACAATTATTATCAATAATAAAACAATCTGTTTAAAATTCAGAATGTCCCAAAAATTTGATGTGAATGAATTAAAAGGTTATGCCATATTCAGGTGTGAGAAAAAAGCCGGGAAATACACGAATATTACTTCCACTATTTTACCAAAACAATCTACAGATTTTAGAGACGAGAAACCCCTGCAAACCAATTATTATAAAATTTGTGCAATAAATTTAAACTTAGATTCTACTTTCTCACTTACAAGTTATGCAAAATTAATTGATGATGTGCCACCCGCAATTCCTACAGGCTTGATTGGAAAAATAGACACAAGCGGCGTAGTTACGCTAACATGGAATACCAATAAAGAAACTGATCTTTTAGGATACCGCGTTTTTAGATGCAACAATAAGAATGAACAACCTGTTGAGATTACAAAAAAAATTCTGACGGATGCTAAATTTACAGATAAAATAAGTTTACAAACACTCACCAAAGAAGTATATTATACGCTGCGTACTGTAGATAAAGTTTATAATAATTCAGATTACAGTGTTTTTTGCAAATTAAAAAGGCCAGATAAAATACCACCTGTAAGTGCGCTGTTTAAACAAGTAATTTATACAGATAGTTCAATCCTTATCAAATGGCAATTGAGTACCAGTAATGATGTTGTCATTTACAAATTATTAAAAATAGATCAACACGAAGACGGATGGAAAGTAATAAAGGAATGGAGGGGCAAAGACAGTTTAAAAAATTATACAGATACATCCATTTCTATTGGAAGTAAATATAGATACCGAATAGAAGTTTACGATGATGCGAAGAATTCTTCTTATGTTAATTCTCCATTTGTATTATTTCAACCGGCTTTTGCTTCCAAAATAAAAACACTGCAAGCAACTGTTAATTTAGAAAAAAGAAATATTATTCTTTTCTGGAAAAATGATAACGTAGCTGTTTACACATATACCCTATACAAAGCAAAAGGAGATGAACCATTGAGGGTTTTAAAAACGCTTGATGCAAAAACAACAAATTATACTGATGCCGAATTATACCCTAACAATATATATCATTACACTATAAAAGCAACTTTAAAAACAGGTATAGAAACTAAAATGAGTGCTATTTTGAAAGTTAGTTTTTAACTAATTTTACACTTTACTTTCTTCTAAAAATACCTACCTTTCCCACATCAAATTTTACCCATGAAAAAAATAGTTATTACACTTTTTGTTTGTTTATTTTTTTCAAGCAATGCTTTTTCCCAATTGGGTGATAACAAAAAAACTTTTACCCATGCCGATACTTTACGCGGCAGCTATGGCCCCGGGCGAGATTGGTGGGATGTTTTAAAATACGATATATATACCAGTTTTAATTATAACGATAGCAGCCTAAAAGGTTACAACATTATTACCTATAAGGTTTTAAAAAATCAAACCTTTGTGCAAATTGATTTGCAAAAACCTTTACTGGTTGATAGTGCCGAGTTTATTTCTGCCTCAGGTAAAAAAGAACCCATACACTTAAGTACCGCCACGCGCGATGGCAATGCTTTATTCTTTAACCAACTGCCGCAGCAAGAAATAAATTCAATCAATACTTTTATTATTTATTACCACGGCAAACCCCGCGTTGCAAAACACCCACCTTGGGATGGCGGTTTAATTCTTAAAAAAGACAGTAAAGGAAATCCCTGGATTAGCATTGCTTGTCAGGGTTTAGGTGCCAGTGTTTGGTATCCCTGCAAAGACCACCAAAGCGATGAGCCCGATAGCGCCGCTATGCATATTACTTGTCCGGATACTTTGGTCTGCGTTGGTAACGGTCGCCTACGCGGAAAAATTAATAACAACAATAAAACAGTTACATACAATTGGGCTGTTACCGTGCCTATAAATAATTACTGCATCATTCCTTACATTGGTAAATACGTGCATTTTTCTGAAATATATAAAGGAGAAGAAGGCGATTTGGATATGGATTACTGGGTGCTTGAAGAAAATTTAGAAAAAGCAAAAACACAATTTAAAGATGCTCCTCGCATGATGAAAGCCTTTGAACATTGGTTTGGTCCTTATCCTTTTTATAAAGACGGTTACAAATTAGTTGATGCACCGCATTTAGGAATGGAACACCAAAGCGCAACAGCTTATGGAAATGGATATTTAAATGGCTATTACGGAAGAGATTTATCGGGCACAGGCTGGGGCATGAAATGGGATTTTATTATTGTGCACGAAAGCGGGCATGAGTGGTTTGCCAATAACATCACCACAAAAGATATTGCCGATATGTGGGTGCATGAAGGTTTTACCAATTACTCTGAAACTTTATTTACAGAATATTACTATGGTAAAGATGCCGGAAACGCATATTGCAAGGGTACAAGAAGATTAATTGCGAACGACAAACCTATTATTGGCCCCTATGGCGTAAATGAGGAAGGCAGCAGCGATATGTACTACAAAGGTGGTAATATGATTCATGCTATACGCCAAATAATTAATGATGATGAAAAATTCAGAATGATTTTGCGTGGATTAAATAAAACTTTTTATCATCAAACTGTTACAAGCAAAGAAGTAGAAGATTATATAAGTACAGAGGCAAAAAAAGATTTCTCTAAGGTGTTTGACCAGTACTTGCGAACAACAAAAATACCGGTACTTGAATACAAAATTAAAAAAGGCACGTTAACTTATCATTGGACAAACTGCGTGAATGGTTTTAATATGCCAATAAAAGTTATGCTTGAAAAAGATATTTACACTTTTATTTATCCTACGGAAACACCTCAGAAAATAAAAACGAAAATTAAAAAAGCAGCCGATTTTAAAGTGGATGAGAATTTTTATATCAGGACGGAGAAGATGAAGTAAACGTTTTTTGCTTCACTGCAATTGCAATGACGTAAAGAAAAAACACAGCCAAACCGTCATTGCGATGACGTAATGCCTAAAAAATGCATTGTGTACAATTTCTGCTGAAAGCCAACCTATAGAGTTATGCCCGAAGCAATCTGTCAAAGGATATGAGATTGTCGCACTTCGCTCGCAATGACGTATTGTACGAGGGTTACTGTTTTAAATTAATTACAACGGATACTATCTATTTTACTTTCAGCAAAAACTTTGCTAACCAACTTTTACTTAGTGGAATTTCAAAATTAGCAGCAATTTCGTTTTCACAGGCAACTGCAACATTAAACACAATAGTATTTTCATTTAGTTGTCCGGATACGAGTAACTCAGGTATTTTTGCAGCGTGCACTACTTTAACTTCGTTTCCTTCTTTATAAGCAATAACAAGTCTGTTCAATAAAGAGAGATTATATTTTTTCTCGGCTTCTTTTATAAATTGAAATTGTTTGTCAATACTACAACCACTGGCAGCAAATTTTTCTTCATCAGCTTTGATAACAATAAAATGTTTGTGCAAAATCTCAGCCGAAGCACTTAACGCAGTCCCATGGGCATTCCATCCTTCTAAAAAATGTTGCAAATCAATTTTTAATGAAGCACTGGTGGCATCATCTAAAACCTTATCACTTAAGTAAACCCAAACCCGGTTATTCATAGTACAAATTTACAAAATCTTCTGAACTCTGCTACTTTAGCTTCTTAATTCCCCCATACTACCCATTAACACAGCTCTTTCTGCCGTTGATACATTTTAACAAGGATTTAGCGATTTCTGAAACTACATTGCTTAAAACTTGAGCCTATGAAATCATTAGTTATTGTATTTTCATTTTTTGCCCTATCTATACAAGCCCAACACGCTTGCTCAGTTTCAAAAATTAAAACCAATTCAAAAACAGCTATTGCTTCAGGCAATTTAACTGATTTAGAAAATAAATACGATTTAAAATTCTATCATCTTAATCTTAATTTAGAACGAACAGATAAAAATATTAGCGGTAATGTTCGCTGTTTGGCAACTGTAAAATCAACTTCATTAGATACATTTGGCTTTGAGCTTTATAATACTCATATAATAGATTCTGTAATTATAAACGGAACAAAATTACCTTTTATAAGAAGCGGAGATGAAGCACGCGTACCGCTTTTGTCTTCTTTAACACAAAACGCATTAATTGATGTAACGGTTTACTACAATGGCATTGCTCCAACTATAAATGGCTCAGGTTTTGGCGATGGCTATAACAATGGTACTTCCGGTTCTTGGGGTAATGATGCATCATGGACTTTAAGCGAATCATACGCAGCGTATGAATGGTTTCCCTGTAAGCAGCAATTACAGGATAAAATTGATTCGTCATGGGTATTTATTACAACCGATTCAACAAATAGGGTTGGCTCAAACGGTTTATTAAAAAATGTAGTTGTGGTAGGAAACAAAAAACGTTACGAATGGAAAAGTAAGCACCCGATAGATTATTATTTAATTTCTGTATCCTTAGCACAATATATAGATTATAGTATTTATGCTCACCCGCAAGGTTACTCCGATTCAATTTTAATTCAAAATTACATTTATAACAATCCGGCTACGCTTCCCTATTTTAAAAATATAATTGACTCTACTAAACAATTAGTAGAACTTGAAAGTCGTTTATTTGGTTTATATCCTTTTGCCGACGAGAAATATGGCCATTGTTTGGCTCCAATGGGAGGTGGCATGGAACATCAAACAATGACCACTTTAGGTTTTTTTGATTTTTCAACAGTAGCCCACGAGTTGGGACATCAATGGTTTGGTGATAAAACAACTTGCCGTACCTGGCACGATATTTTTATTAATGAAGGTTTTGCTTCTTACGTAGAATATTTAGCGTTTGAATATTTAGAACCCAATCAAGCTGCTCCGCAAATGTTGCAGGTACACAACAACGTTATGCAGCAACCGGGCGGAAGTATTTACAACCCCGATACAAGCAATATAAACCGAATTTTTGATACACGTTTAAGTTACAATAAAGGCGAAGCAATTTTACATAGCCTGCGTTTTGTAATTAATAACGATAGCGTATTTTTTCCTGCTTTAAGAAATTATTCAAACCAATATAAAAATCTGACTGCCTCTATTGACGATTTTAAAAATTCAATGGCTGCCTTTAGCGGAATTAATTTAAACCAATTCTTTACCCAATGGATTTATGGCGAAGGCTATCCCACTTTTAATGTAAAATGGAATCAATCAGGTACACAACTTATTTTAAAAAGCATACAAACCGTAAGTTCGGCAAGTATTACGCCTCTTTTTATTACACCTATTGAGTATAAAGTGCAGCGCACTATTGGCGATACAGTTATACTTGTAACGCATAGTCTCCCTACTGAACAATACAACATGAATATGCCCGGCACAGTAACCGGTATTATAGTTGATCCAAATAATTGGATTTTAAATAAAGTAATTGGTCCAACGCACGATGGTACTTTAACATATCTTAATTCTTACAGTTCTAATTCATCAATTAGTGTTTATCCTAACCCAACTTTAGATAAGATTTTAGTAAGTGGTTGCAATAATGCAGATTTTGTTTTGTTGGATATTTCAGGGAAAATGATTATTTCTTTCAAAGTTAAAGAGACGGAAAGCATTGATTTATCAGGGCTTGCAAAGGGCATGTATATTTATAGAATCAGTTCAAATAGTCAACAATTAATTAAAACCGGCAAACTGGCCATACAATAATCTGGCAGAATATTTGTATTATTGTTTATCCTAATCATGATGGTAAACAAGAACCTAAATAAACTTTCCTTTATTTTATTATTGCTGTTTTGTTTTTCATTTACGGCAGATGATTCGCTGAAAACGCTTTACACCATCAAATCAAAAGCCGATTTTTTTACGACTGATAATTTTGGGAATACCTACCTGGTTAAAGCCGATGAAATACGTAAATATAATCCTACCGGCGATTTGCTTAAAATTTACAGCAATAAAAATATGGGCAAAATAACATCGGTTGATGCTACAAACTCATTGCGTTTATTGGTTTTTTACAAGGATTTTGCAAGCATTGCTATTCTGGATGATTTATTAAGCCAGAATAGCGACATCATTAATTTAATGGATTTAAGTTTAGAACAATGCGATTTGGTTTGCACTTCTTCCTTTAATAACGGCATGTGGCTTTTTAACCGACAAAATGCAAATTTAATCCGGTTAGACGATAATCTGCAAACAGCTGTAAACACAGGTAATCTTAACCGATTATTGGGTTCTGATTTAAAACCTAATTTTATTTTAGAATTCGATGGTTATGTTTACCTGAACAACCCCACCGAAGGAATTTTAGTTTTCGATATTTACGGCACCTACTCTAAAACTATTCCCATTAAAGGTCTTCAGCATTTTCAGATAAAAGAACAGGGCTTGATTTATTTTGTTGACGGAGTACTTAAATCGTATAATCTTAAACAATTAAACACCGCAGAAATTCCGTTTTCGGGCGTAAATGATACCCGGGTAGAGAAAGAAAACTACTACCTTTTTTACAAAGATTCGCTTCTTGTAAAATCCAATGCAAATTAATTATTAAAGTGTAATTTTACCCCGTGAAATTCTTGGGAAGACTTTTAATGGTTGTTTGGAAGATTTGGTTCTTCCTCACTTTTGCCAGCATTATGCTGATACTATATCCCTTTCTCTTATTCTTCCTTTCTAGTCGCAAACGTTATAAATACGCGTTTACTTGTCAGCTTATCATGGCAAGATGGATTACCTGGCTATCGGGTATCTATCTAAAAAAAGTGTATCATATTAATCGCAATCACCTTCCACAACCTTGCGTTATTGTTGCTAACCATGCCTCTTATCTCGATATAATTTTAAGTTATCTTATTCTAAAAAATTATTTTGTATTTATGGCGAAGTTTGAGCTAAACAAAGCTCCACTTTTTAAAATATTTTTTAAGGATATGCAGGTTTCTGTTAACCGTCAAAACATTAAAGATGCACATCGCGCCTTTGCCCGTGCATCAGAAGAAATTGATGGCGGACACAGCGTGTTTATTTTCCCGGAAGGAACAATAGGAAACGACAACGGAACCTTACTAAGATTTAAAAATGGTGCGTTTAAATTAGCTATAGACAAGCAAGTGCCTATTTTACCTATAACTTTTGTGGGGAATTGGAAATTATTGCAAATAGGAGGTTTCTTTAAAAGTTACGGCAGGCCGGGCTTCTCTAAAGCCATTATTCATACGCCCATTGATACTAAGGGTATGACTTCAGAAAATGTTGTAAATTTGCGGGAAGATGTTTATAAGCTATTTAGCGAAACCCTTGAAAAAGAAAATAAGAAATGAAAGTAGATATTAAAACAGTTGACGAAGTAGCACATTTGGCGCGTTTAGAATTTGAAGTCGGTGCCAAAGAAGAAATTGTGCTTGACATGAATCGTATGCTTGCTTTTGTAGAAAAACTAAACGAACTTGATACCAAAGGTATAGAGCCCTTAATTTATATGACCGACGAAAGTAACGTGCTGCGTGAAGACGAAGTAAAAGAAACAATTACGCAGAAAGAAGCATTGCAAAACGCTCCTAAAAAAGATAGCGATTATTTTAAAGTTGCCAAAGTTATTGACCAAAAATAATTAGGGCATTCTCAAACGTCCTATTACTTTCCCGCTTTTTATATTATACAAAGTATCCCCGATTACTTGCAAACTAAACTTAGCTCTTGTGTTTCCATAAGCCCCGCAATTTTGTTGTATAATTTCAATTTCATTTGTTCCTACAGAAGAAATTATAGCGATGTGACCGTACTTGTTTCCGGGACTCTTATTAAAAATAATTATATCACCTTGCTTCGGTTTTTCTCTGCTTGGGTTTGAAAACTGAATGAGGTTTGTTTTTTTATTTAAACCTCCGTCATTAACAAACGCATCATAAAAATCTACAGCATTACCGTACGAGTTGGGCATTTTATGATGATAATATTTATAATAATACCGATTTACAAACTCAACACACTGGTATTTTAAACCAATATAATAATTGTCATTAGACGTATCTTTCCCTTCTACTTCATCAACTCCACCATTATAATAAACGAGTACTCCGTTTAAACTATCCATCGGCTCACCAATTTTACGTTCAGGGTTTGTATTTATTTTTTTTGTAACAATAAAAAGAAGATAAGCAGAAACAAAAAAGGCTATTAAAAAAACGCTATACTTAAATACATTTCTCACTTTATTTTCCTACTTTAATTTTCTCTCCTAAAAATTTAGGCTGTGTATTGGTATATATATCAATAAAAACTTTTAATCTTGCGAAAAACTCACGCACATTTGTTTTAAAACCTGTATAAGCACTTACATCTTTAGCGTTATATCCATATGCTTCAATAGCAAATTTTCTCGCAATATAAATGGCTCTTTGGTTATGAAATTCCTGAGATACAATAATCAATGAATCCTGTCCAAAAACTTCCTTAGCTCTCACTACCGAATCAAAAGTCCTAAAACCCGCATAATCCAAATAGATAGCCGAATCGGGAACACCGTATTTCATTAAATCTTTTTTCATATCGGCCGGCTCGTTATAAATTTCAGTACTATTATCGCCACTTACAATTATGTATTTTATTTTTTTTGAAATATATAACTCTACTGTAGCCTGAATACGTTTATAATAATAGGCGTTAGGCTGTTTGTATTTGAGCGTTTTACTTGTTCCGAGCAGAAGCGCAGTTTTGAAAGAAGGTAAATCCTTCATATCGCTTTTAATAAAATCTTTTGTCGAATTTTCAATTTTATAATTAGCCCAAACTGTCACTAAAATAAACAAGGTTAAAATGATAAGAAAAGGTTTGTATATTTTTTTAATAATTCTCATTAGTAAGATACTCAACTTTAGGTGGAAAACGTAAAAATTATTCCTTTATTTCATGATGTAAAGCTTTCTCGGCAGTATGTTTAATCATGTCATGCGAGGTGTTTTCGCCCAAATATTTATCAATCAAAAAATGAACCAAATAAATTACCGGAATAACCGCCACGGCAACCATCAGCTTAAAAACATATCCGTAAGAAGCATTCACAGCAAACTCATTCAGCGTCCATTTCCCTAATAGTACAAAAGCAATAAACTGAACAAGGAAAGTATCTACCAATTGACTTACAACTGTTGAGCCTGTAGAGCGAAGCCACACCATTTTCTTTCCGGTTTTTTCACGCAAAAGCCAAAAAATACCGCTATCGACAAATTGAGAAACAATAAAAGCAATTATACTTGCAAAAATAATTTTACGCGATTGGCCAAATACATTATTAAAAGCTTCTCCACTAACCGGCGAGGAAATTACAGCAGGTATTTGCATACAGATGTAAAGAGTTAAAAAAACAAATCCGATTAACGCAACAGTTATAAATGATAATTTCCGTACACCTGATCTGCCGTAGTATTCATTAACCAAATCAGTAACAATAAACACAACCGGCCACATAACAATTCCGATACTTTGAGTGAATGTTCCAAAAAACAGAACCAGTTTACCACCTATTAATTCTGCAACTATAGCATTGGTAATGAAGAATCCTGCAAGGATTAGAAAAACTATATCTTTTTTGTTATTTAAATTCACAGATAAAAATACTATTAATATAACACGAATATACGAATTAAGAAGGTATTTCGTTGGTTAAGAATTCTTCAATAGTAACATAAATATAATTCAAATCATCATTAGAAATACAATAGGGAGGTAAGATATAAAGTAAATTTCCTAATGGGCGTAACAAAATACCTTTTTTAATAAACCAAGCTGCTATTTTTTCTGATAAAGAGTTCATATATCCGCTTTCCTCGGGAGTTTTTATTTCCAGCGCAATGATTGTGCCTATACTTCTCACTTCCAAAATATTTTTATTAGATTTTATTTTTTCCTTAAACTGCCCGTGAAGTTTAGAAATTCGGTTAATATTTTCAAATGTTTCCTTTCTTTCCATTAAATCCATACTCGCTATAGCTGCCACACAGGCTGTTGGATTTGCAGTATAGCTATGTCCGTGAAAAAAAGTTTTGCCTTTATCATCACTTAAATAAGCATCATAAATAAATTGTGCGCATACTGTAACTCCTAAAGGCATTACCCCGCCGGTAATTCCTTTACTCAGACAAATAATATCGGGTTTGTTGTTTAAATAATCAGTCGCGAAAAATTTACCGGTACGTCCGAAGCCGGTCATTACTTCGTCTGCAATACAAATAACATTTTCATTTTTACAAATAGTAATTAGCTCATCTAAATAGTTTGCGTCATACATCAACATTCCACCCGCTCCTAAAACTAACGGTTCAAAAATAAATGCAGCAATATTTTCTGACTTCAGATAGTGGCTTAATTTTTTCTTTACCTCATTTATATTACCGGAATCCGGAATTGGCAAACGCAATACATCAAACAATAAGGGAGAAAAAGCATTGGTAAAAACATTTCTGGCACCAACGCTCATGCTACCAAAAGTATCGCCATGATAGGCATTTTCAAAAGTTATTATTTTTGTTCTTATTTCATTTTTATTGTTCCAGTATTGTAAGGCCATTTTAAGTGCTACTTCAACCGAAGTGGAACCATCGTCGCTAAAAAAAACTTTAGCTAAATTAGACGGAAGATGTTTTAGTAGCCTTTCAGAAAGTTCAATAGCACCTGGGTGAGTAAAACCACTAAAAATACTATGCGCGTTTGTTTTTAATTGCTCAAAAACTTTCTCGGCAATATAGGGGTGTGAGTGCCCGTGTAAATTAACCCACCAAGAAGAGATTGCATCAATGTATTTATTTCCTTGTTCATCGAAGTAATAGCTTCCTTGAGAACGGACAATATTTATAGGTGTTTCCGAGTATTTTAAATGTGTGAAAGGATGCCAAATATTTTTTTCATCCAAAATTTGTTGATTAGATTTTTCAATCATTTTAATTTTTCAGAAAAGATGGCAGCGTACTTTTTAATTATTTCCGGAGTAATTGCAACTTCCCTTCCTATACGAGCCAAAAGTGGGAAACCGCTATTCTTTAGTATTACTTCTTCAGATGTCGGGTTTTCAGTTCCCGTAATTACCATTCCCAGAACTTTTACTCCTCTGTTCCGTAATAGTTCGCAGGAAAGCAAAGTGTGATTGATGCTGCCCAAATAATTCTGAACTACTAGAATTGTTTCAATATCAAACTTTTTTATCAAATCAATCATAAAGTGCTTTTCGGTAAGCGGAACCAGTAAGCCGCCGGCTCCTTCAATAATTAGATGATTATTTGTTTGAGGCATATTTATTGCATTAAAATCAATAGGTTTATTTTCCGCTATAGCGGCGGCATTAGGAGCTAGCGGTGCCTCAAAACGATATGCCTCAAGGTGGCAAACAGAAGTAGTGTTTGATATCAATCTTTTTACTTTTTCTGTATCCGTTCCATAACCCGCTCCCGTTTGAATGGGTTTCCAGTAATCTGCTTGCAAGGCCTCTGCCAACACAGCAGAAGCAACTGTTTTACCAACATCCGTACCTATACCTGTAACAAATATCTTTCTCATAGTCTTTACTATTTTTTAGCAACCAAAATAGAACGCTGATAACGCAGATTGTTATGATTAAATAAGATTTTTTTGTTTAAAATGTTAAGATATTTGATTCCATTTGAAATCAAATAATAATTCAGGTCAATTACAATAAAATATTTATCTGCGTTTATCATATAAATCTGCGTCATCCGCGTTCCATTGTATTATTGAAATAAAAATCTAAGTTAAATACTTTAATGATTGTTGCAAAAAAAATTCTATCCCTTGCTCGGGAGTGGTTGCCAAAAGCACATCATGCATCATTTCATTAGAAGAAGTATGCATACCTACTTTGCATTTAGCTCTCGAAGCAGCCGCTATATATTGCAAAGGTAATTTACCAAAAATATTAGCGTCAATTAAAATATCTTTTTCATCCTCCATGAAAGTTTTTATATACGGACTTTGAGGTTGATATAAATTTTTAAGTTCTTTTTTATTAAACAAATCAATATCAGTTTTTATATAAGAATAATTCGGAGTTATCTTTTCATCAACGTAACCAATTGCATGAATATTTTTTGTGTATTCTTTTACCTGTAGAATAAATTTTTTAATTGCTTCAAAAACCTCTTTATTTGAAGCATCAAACACCAAGCCTATGTTTTTTGCCTCTGGAATTTTAATAAACTGTTTAGCACGCGGCAAAGCAACAATTCTTTTTATTTGATAGGAGGCTATGTATTTTGTAATTATATTCATTTAATCATTTCTAAAAACTCGTCTTCACTTATAACCTTCACCCCTAATTTTTCTGCTTTCTTTAATTTCTCCGGACCCATATTATCGCCTGCCAGTAAATAATTTGTTTTACCCGATATAGAGCCTGTATTTTTTCCTCCGTTTTTCTCAATCAAATCTTTCATTTCATCCCTACTGTGCTTTTGAAATACACCGGAAATAACAAAAGTCTTCTCCCCCAATTTATCGGTGGTACTTTGCAATTGCTCTTCACTTAATTCAAATTGTAAACCGTACTGCTTTAACCGCTTAATTATAGAAATATTTTCTTTGTCGGAAAAAAAATGCACTATGCTTTTAGCAATAACCACGCCTACTTCACCTACTTGCAACAAATCTTCTTCAGTAGACTGCATCAAAGCATCCATACTTTTTATTTTTCGGGCAATTTTTTTTGCAGTAGTTTCTCCAACATGTCTGATGCCAATTCCGTACAAAACTCGTTCAAACGAAATTTTTTTTGAAGCCTCAACACCTTCTATTAAATTGTTAGCCGATTTTTCCGCCATTCTTTCTAATGGAAGTAATTGCTCTTTCTTCAGTTCATATAAATCAGCAATATTTTTTATCAAACCTTCATTGTACAATTGCTCAATAGTTTCTCCACCAAGACTATCAATATCCATTGCTTTGCGACTGACAAAATGTTCAATTTTTCCTTTTATCTGAGGCGGGCAATTATTTTCGTTTATACAAACATGTTTGGCTTCTTCTTCTTCACGCACCAGTTTTGCTCCGCACTCCGGACAATGCGTAATATATTTTACGGAATGAGAATTTTTATTTCGTTTAGATAAATCAACGCCCACAATTTTAGGAATAATTTCTCCGCCTTTCTCTACATAAACATAATCACCGATACGAACATCTAATTTCTCAATGATATCAGCATTATGTAACGAGGCTCGTTTTACAATCGTTCCCGCTAATAACACTGGTTTTAAATTGGCAACGGGAGTTATTGCACCTGTTCTTCCAACCTGGTAAGTAATTTCTTCTAATATAGTAGAGACCTGCTCTGCTTTAAATTTATAAGCAATAGCCCAACGCGGAGATTTTGCTGTAAAGCCCAATTGCTGTTGTTGTTTATACTCATTTACTTTAATTACAATTCCGTCAATATCAAATGGCAGCTTGTGTCTTTCTTTATCCCAGTTTGCAATAAAAGCAAAGACTTCACTAATACTGCTGCATAATTTTGAATAGGGAGAAATTTTAAATCCCCAGGATTTTGCTTTTTCCAAATTTTCATAATGACTTTTTGCGGGGAGATTATCTCCCATCATATAATACACAAAACAATCAAGTTTGCGCTTGGCAACAACCGCAGAATCCTGCATTTTCATTGTACCGGAAGCCGCATTACGCGGATTTGCCAATTGAGCTTCTCCAATTTCTTCACGCTCTTTATTTATTTCATCAAACACTTTTCTCGGAAAATAAATTTCGCCTCGTATTTCAAAAAAATCAATAAAATCACCTTTTAATTTAAGCGGAATAGAACGAATGGTTTTTGCATTAGTCGTTACATCATCACCCTGAACACCATCGCCACGTGTAACTGCTCTCATTAATTTTCCATGTTCGTAGGTTAAGCTGATAGAAAGTCCGTCGAATTTTAATTCACAAACATATTCAACACTGCCTCCAAACAAATCGTTGCCCGTTATTCCCAAACCTTTTCTTACACGTTCATCAAAATCACTCAGTTCATCTTTGCTATAGCTGTTAGAAAGCGAAAGCATAGAGTATTTATGCGGTACTGTTTTAAACTCTTTGGTTATTTGTCCGCCCACTCGTTGTGAAGGAGAATCGGAAGAAAGATATTGAGGAAATTCTTTTTCGAGTTTTATCAACTCTTCCAGCAACATATCAAAATCATAATCGCTGATAACCGGTTTATCGAGTACATAATAATTAAAATTATGTTTCTCAATTTCTTTAGAAAGTTGTTCTATGCGCTGTTTTTCTTTTTCGGTTGACATTGGTCAAATTTCAAAAAATTTCCTTTAAAATACGCCACTCGGCGGGATAATAGTTATTAACGCGGTTAGTAAGATTTTTTAGCCAGCCCAAAGCTTGCTTTTGATAGGTGAGCAAAGTAAAACCCATTGGAGCATCTTGTAACTGAAAAGGCTGTTTTTTTAAATATTTCAGAGCGGTTTCCAAATCAACATCAAGGCGGTTAACACTTTCGTTTAAAAAAATTAAATAAGCTGAATATGGATGCGGAATAAAGTCCTTTCCTTTTAATTGCCCGACGTGCAGCGGCATTTTTTTTATTTTCAATGCCGATAAAAGTATTTTTATTTCTTCCGAAATATTTTTGTGGAAGCCCACTACATCTCCTTCGTGATTAATGAATTCAAAATTTTTTGCATTTATAAATTGTTTAACCGCCTTTTGTTCGTTGGGAGAAATTTTTTCGAAAGATTTTAAAGTTCGCCTAGTCTGTACACGATTCTCGACTTCGCTCGAATTGACAATGTTCTTTCTGAAACAAGCAAGAAAGAAACCTTCTCCTTGTGTTAAGTGCGGGAAAAATCTATAACCAAAAGCTTTATGCTCATCCGACTGTGTTTCTGTAATTCCCCAGTCGGCAGAAATTTTTAATTGAATAGTTTCCAAAGAAAATTCATTGCAGAGATAATCACACATGTTTTCATTTTCTTCTTTTGAATAAGAGCAAGTACTGTAAATTAAAACTCCATCTTGCTTTAGGGCAGGCAATAAATCATGCAAAATTCTTTGCTGACGTAAGCTGCAATGTTTTACGTTTTCTTCACTCCAATGTTCAATAGCATCAGCTTGCTTGCGAAATAAACCTGAGCCACTGCAGGGAGCATCAACAACTATTGCATCAAAAAAATTCGGGACACGCAAAAAATCATGCGGATCATTTTGGGTTACCAGATTATTTGTTGCTCCCCATTTAGCCATGTTATGTACTAAGACAGGGGTGCGTGTGCTGATTACTTCATTGCAGACTAACAAACTTTCTTCATTGATTAAAGAAGACAATAATGTGCTTTTCCCTCCCGGAGCGGCGCAAGCATCTAATACAAAAAGTTGCTTAGATGTATCAACAGTTTGCATTAATGCTTGCTCAACAAACATGGAAGAAGCTTCCTGCACATAATAACAACCGGCATGAAACAAAGGATCATTTGTAAAAATTGGCCTTTCAAATAAATAATGTGCACTGCTTGTCCACGGTATTTGCTCACTAAACTTAAAACTGCACACAGGCTTTAAAAGGTTTAAACGAATAGAAACAGGCACTATTTTTTTATGTGCTTCTTCAAACGAAGAAATATCAATTTTAAAATTTTCTTTTAATTCGTTTATTATTTGTTCCGGAATTTTCACTTACTTTTCCAAATTATATAATTGGCAGGGAAATTAAATTCTTTTATATCTGTGGTTTTTTCAAAAATGGCGTACATAGCGCTGCCGCTTCCGCTCATAGATGCGTAAATTGCACCTGAATCATAAAATTTATTTTTTATTTTTTCAAGAGAAGGGTGTCGAACAAAAATACTTTTTTCGAAATCGTTACTTAAATTGTTCTTCCAGTTTTTAATTTCTGTTGAAATTATTTTTTGAATAGTTAATTTTGGTTTTGAAGGAGTAATTTCCTTGTAGGCTTCTGCTGTGTTGCTATGAATAGCAGGGTAAACTACTACAATACAATAATTACTCAAATCAAGTTGAACAGAAGAAAATACATCTCCCTTTTCACCGGCGAAAACAGGATTATTCTCAATAAAAAAAGCGCAGTCGCTACCCAGTTGTTTTGCAAAACCTATCTGGTCTGAAAAAGATAAATTCAGTTTAAATTTTTCGTTCAATAATTTGATAAAGAAAGTTGCGTCTGAAGAACCACCGCCTAAACCTGCACCCATGGGTATAGCTTTATGCAAATGTGTTTTTACAGGGGGTAATTTAAATTTGTCGTCAAGTAATTTATAGACTTTTGTTACAAGGTTATTTTGCAAATTTGAACCCACATTAATTCCTGAAAGTGATAGTGTTATTTTTTCATCTCCCTTCTTAAAATCACTTTTTTCAATACATTCAAGGGCATCTTGCCATTTTATAGGATAAAATAAAGTCTCAATATTATGAAATCCGTCTGAACGTTTTTCAGTAATATTCAAACCAAGGTTTATCTTTGCATTAGGGAAGCAAATCATAGCTACATTTTACATGTCGAAAATCGGTATAGATATTGAAAAAGCCAAACAAATCTTGCAAGAAGGTGGCTTAGTGGGTATTCCTACCGAAACGGTTTATGGTTTAGCGGCGAATGCTTTGGATAAAGATGCTGTGCTTAAAATTTTTGAAGCAAAAAACCGACCTCATTTCGACCCCCTGATTATTCATACAGATTCAATTGAAAAAATTAAACAATACGTAAGTGATTTCCCCCAATGGGCGAAACAATTAGCAAATGCTTTTTGGCCGGGCCCGCTTACGCTATTACTTCCTAAAAAAAATACTATTCCTGATTTGGTTACTTCAGGCTTGTCTCAAGTTGCTGTTCGCATTCCCAATCATACGCTGACTTTACAACTACTAAAAAGCTTAGATTTCCCTTTAGCTGCACCAAGTGCTAATCCCTTTGGATATATTAGTCCAACTAAAGCAACGCACGTTGCAGCGCAATTGCAAGGCTGTGTGGATTATATATTGGATGGTGGGTCTTGCGAGGTAGGCATTGAATCAACTATTGTTGGATTTGAGGATGAAAAAATTACTATTTACAGAATAGGCGGTTTAGCTTTAGAAGACATTGAAAAGCTTGTAGGAAAAGTGCAGGTAAAAATCAATCAATCATCAAACCCTCTTGCACCCGGAATGCTGAAAAGTCATTATGCACCCAAAAAACCTTTGTTTATTGTTGATGTGGCTGCTTTTTTAAAAGAAAACAATTCTAAAAAATTTGGTGTAATCAGTTTTAGCAAAATTTACAAGGGTGAAAAAATAATTTCAAAAACTTTGTCTCCTTCTTCCAATTTAAAAGAAGCTGCACATAATTTATTTGCTGCTTTACGTGATTTGGATGAAAGCGATGTGGAAGTAATTATTGCTGAGAAATTCCCGGATAGTTTTTTGGGAAGGGCGATTAATGATAGGTTGGAGAGAGCTAGTGTTTCTTTGTAGCCTCATCCGCCCTTCGGGCACCTTCTCCAAAGGAGAAGGAACTAAACTCGAAGTAAATGCAAGAAAAAAGGAAGCTATTAACTTCCTTTAAACTTTTCATTACTAAATTTATTTCTTCTTAATACTCATCTTCATTAAAGAAGAAGTCGTCTTTTGATGGGTAATCCGGCCATATTTCTTCTATGGTTTCGTATGATTCTCCTTCGTCTTCTATTTCTTGCAGGTTTTCTATAACTTCCATAGGTGCACCGGAACGCATAGCAAAATCAATCAACTCATCTTTCGTTGCCGGCCAAGGCGCATCTTCCAACCACGATGCTAATTCAAGTGTCCAATACATAATTTAAATTTTACTGTTACGTCTCAAATTAAGTGGTAAAAAGCGCTAAAACTTGGTACCCCTTAATTTTGCTGCAAAACAATAAAATATATAGTACTTTCAAAAATTATTTTACAAAAATAAATGATTGGTTATCAGTAAGTTAATATAAATGAAGTAAATATGTAACTGATGGGAGCTTACTTTATTGATTCAAACTTGGCTTTAACGCTGTCTACAACCTTTTGCTGTAGTTCGATTTCTTTCTTTTTGGTCTCTATTTCTTTTTTGTTTTTTTCGGTATCATCTTCTGCTTTTTTGATTTTGTCTTTGTAGTTTTTAATATCGCTATCTAAATCCCTGTTATCCTTTTCTAAATCTTTTTGTTTGTCCTGAAATCTAGCTAAAATTTTTGTAGCATCTTTAAGTTGGTCTTCCACATATTCTTTAGCAGTTTTTACAGCAAATTCGTGCATCATTTTTTTCATGAATTCAAATTCACTACTGTGTTTAGAGGAACTTATATAATCTCCACCCATATCATAAGCAACCATTAATTTAACAGCCTTTTCATTTTTAATCTCTTCAAACTTTGCATATACATCCATAGGATTGTTTGAAAGCGCTTTAAATTTTACATTATCAAAAACATATTCCTTGCCTTTATCACTCGCGCTTTGGTAGCCAAAATCTTTCATCTGACTTTTCCATTCTTTCTGCACTTTATTTAAATCATCAACGAAAACAGTAACTGTTAAGGCGTTATGACTGCCGCTTGTAAAACTTTCGCTACCTTCTTTTACTTTTACTTCTTGTGCCGAAGCATAAATAGTTGCAGCCAAAAATGTTGTGGTAATAATTTTTTTAATCATAGTGATAAAATTTAATGGGTAAATATAAAAATAATAAACTAATCGCTCGTCCCCTCTGTCTTCGACATCTGCTCCACAGGGGAGATCTCTTCAAATCTCAATGATATTCTACTGTTTGGCCTCGTCCAATATGGCTTTCAGCTTATTTTTAGTAGCTGTAACTTCGGCTAAACGCTTTACAGAAACATCATCTTTTTTGCTTACCAATTCATCTTCCGAATCCTGGTAACGATTAAACAAATCTTTAAGCACTTTCTGAGCCACAAATTTCACATAAGCATTTCCTTTCCCTTTTTCAGTATAACCCTTAACAACTGTAGCACCTGAAACAATCGTTGCATCATTGCAACGTTTTAAAAACTGTCCGTATAAATTAATAAACCCAAGCGCTTCGAAGCCCCCAAAATTATCTTTCTGACTTAGAAAAAACGCGTTGTTTTTATCATCTCCATAATTAGAATACAGATCCATAATAGTAAAACGAATATTATCGCTGTTTTCTACCTCTAAATCTTTTGCTTTTTGCATAGCTGCTTGCGGGTTTTCTTTTGCCAAAGCATTTAATCCGGCACCCATTACTGCATACGATTTCTCTATCATTGCACTGCTGAAAATTTCTTTTATGTCATCACCCTTGTAGTGTTTCGATAAAAACCCAATAGCATCAGCTCGCACTTTCGTTTTTTCATCCGTTTTAGCGATAGAAACCATAAGCGGTTTTAATTCCGCAAATTGCGTTTCGCTTGCCTCTTCTAACAAGGAAATTGCTTTAGCACGGTGCCCATCCCATTTGTCTTTTAAAGCCAATTTAATACATTCATACACTTTTGCGTCAGCCAAATTTCCTTTAAACGCAATGAGTGCTTCGTGTCTGTCTAAATACTTAGAACCATTTTTGTATTGGTAAATGTATTCATCCATCGATTTATTTTCTGTCTTACGGCATAACAATTGTTTCTCTGCATCAAAGTTTACCAGCATAGGTTTGCTTTCGGCAGCAAAAGTAAATTCTTCGTTTACTTTAGTAATTGTGATAAACTCGCGTTGTTTTTTAATGGAAGGTCCTTCAAAATAATAAATATCTACATACACCGGGATTTTAAAAAGCGGAGTTTCTTCAAAATCCTGTTTCTGTTCGATTTTCATTTTTACCTGCTTTACACTTGCATCGTAAGTATAATTGATACCTAACACAGGGTGACCTGAAGCCATAAACCATTGGTTAAAGAACCAGTTTAAATCCTGCCCGGTTACTTCTTCAAAAGCTAAACGTAAATCGTGAATCTCTCCGTTTTTAAATTTGTTTCTTTCTAAATATAATTTAAGCGATGCAAAAAAAGCATCGTCTCCAACTTGCTTACGCAACATGTGAAGTACTTGTCCACCTTTGTTGTAGCTCACAGCATCAAACATATCTTCACGATTCTCATAATTAAATCGAATAAGTGAAGGATCTTTTTGTCCAGAAGACATGATATAACCTTGTCTGCTGCCATAGCTATGTGCATCAGCCGCATCTGCGCCATGTTTAAATTCCTGCCATAAGTATTCTCCGTAAGTAGCGAATGATTCGTTCAACGGTAAATTGCTCCAACTCTCGGCCGTTACCAAATCACCAAACCATTGGTGAAACAATTCGTGCGAGATAACATCTTCTCCCCTGCTGCCATCTAATAATTCGCGGTCCGTTTGATAAACAAATTCTCCATGTAGTGTAGCCGAGGTGTTTTCCATTGCACCCGAAACGTAATCACGTGCTACAATCTGAGCATATTTTGGCCACGCGTAAGGAACACCTAATCTTTTAGAAAAGAAATCGATCATCTCTCCGGTTTTTCCAAAAATTGATTTAGCATACTGCTCATATTCTTTTTCTACATAATAACTTACTTCTTTTCCATTCCATGGTGTATCGGTTACTTTTTTAAACTCGCCAATAGCCATCATCACTAAGTAAGCCGAATGTGGTAAATCCATTTTCCAATAATCAGTGCGAGTTCCATCTGTGTTTTTCGTTTGTTTTAACAGTAATCCATTAGAAAGGGTTGTGTATTTATCATCAACTGTAATATAAATCTCGTCGGTAAATTTTTCATTCGGACTATCAATTGTAGGAAACCAAACTGAGTTACTTTGTGTTTCACCTTGTGTCCAGATTTGAGGCATTTTATTTTTTTCTTCCCCTTTAGGATTGATAAAATACAAACCTTTATCACTGCTGATTGCATTGCTTCCTCCGGTTTTTACTTCGTTTGGTTTTGCTTTGTAATCAATGAAAACAGTGTATTTATCATTCAAAGTATATTCTTTATCCAAATCAATTTTCAGCGAATCGTTTTCGTAAACATATTTTAAATCGGTATTCCCTTTTGCGCCTACTACCTGAATTTTATTAATATCCATACCTCGTGCGTTGAGATATAATTTTTTCACGGAATAGAAATAGGGTTTTATATCAAGCGTAGCTTTACCATACATCCAGGCATTTTGCCAGTCGAATTTTACTTCGAGTTTGGTGTGCAAAATATCATTACTCTTTGGGTTAGAAGCGCGGTATGTTTTAGGTTCGGGCGGGTCTTTCTTTTTATCAACAAAAACAGTATCGGTTTTTACAATTACTATTTCTTCTTCTTTATCTTTTTTCTTTTTTTTCTGCGCAAATACATTTTGTGATAACAAAAATACTGCAAGAAGGAAAAGGCTTATTTTTTTTAACATATATCAGTTTTTTTATTTACAAATTTGATTTAAATATTTCTTGATTCGTTTGTTTTATGATGAGTGGTGTTGTTTGGGTAATAATGCAATTATTTAAGGATAGAAAACGAGTGTAAAGATATAAACATTTGGTTATCCCCTCCTTTATGAGAAGGATATTTAGCACAGGAATTTAGTGCTTAAAATGCAATTTATTTACTTTTGGTAAATGACTTCAACAACAAGTTAGAGCGTTGTTGAATTTTTTTCTGCATAAACGAAGTCCAACCCAATAAATACCCTTTAAAACCCAATGCTTGTCGACTCCATTTCCAGATATCAAAACAATCAGTATGTTTTATAATTTTCCCGTTTTCAAACTCAAATTGTGCCAACACGTTATTGATTACTTTTCTGCCGGTTTGACTAAAAACATACTCAGCCCTCCAGTTTGCACTCCCTGTTTTTTCGTTTGCTTCAATTGTAGTAAAAGAAATTTTTATTTGCCCCTTGCTTCGGCCAACAAGCATGCGCCACATATTTTTTGCATCTCCGTTTTTTAAAATACCAAAAGCGGGGTCTTGAAATTGAATGTTTTCGTGATAATAATTAACCATGGCTTCTGCATCTGCATTAGCAAAAGCCTGGTAGAAATTTTTTACAATATCAGTATTGCTCATTTACAAAAAGTAGCCCTTTTTATGAATAGAATTTTTTTTCCTCTGTAGCCATGTGCTTCAGCAAAATACTTGGGCGGTAACGGTCATCTCCGTAATCTTCCTGCAATTGTTTTAATTGATTATAGATATTCTTAATCCCTAATTCATCAGCCCACTTTAATAAACCTTTTGGATAATTAACTCCTTTGGTCATAGCTAAATCAATGTCTTCTTTCGAACCGATATTTAAATAAAGTGCATCGGCAGCTTCGTTAATGAGCATTACAATAATTCGGTAAAATATTTTTTTTCCTAAATTCCTCTCATCTTCGCTTGCTGCCACTCTTAATGGTGCCGAAGGGTCTACAACAGAATAATCATAAAAACCTTTTCCACTCTTCTTTCCGTAAAAACCGGCTTCTACTAAACGTTTCTGACAAATATTTGGGCGGTAACGCGCATCAAAATAAAATTGTTTCCAAACGGTTTCAGTAACTGTATAATTTACATCATGCCCAATTAAATCGGTCAACTCAAACGGACCCATTCTAAATCCGCCAATTTCTTTCATGGCAAAATCAATAGTAGCAATGTCTGCAATGCCCTCTTCGTAAATTTTCATGGCTTCACCGTAGAACGGACGAGCAATTCTGTTTACAATAAAACCCGGAGTGTCTTTACACAATACAGTTACTTTCCCCCAACTGTCAATTAATTTTTTGCAAGATTGTGTAATACTACTATCTGTGGCAAGACCCGGAATAATTTCTACCAAAGGCATGATAGGAGCCGGATTAAAAAAATGAATTCCTATAACTTGTTTTGGATTTATGCAAGATGCAGCAATAGAAGTAACAGAAAGCGAAGAAGTGTTAGTTGCCAGAATACATTTTCCGCCGGTTATTTTTTCAATATTTGAGAAAACTTGTTTTTTTACATCTAAATTTTCTACAATAGCTTCAATAATTAAATTGCATTCGTGAAGGTGAATAGTATTTTCGGCAAAAGAAATTTTTGAAACTATTTTATGGGCATCTGCTGCACTTATTTTTTGTTTCTCTACTAATTTCGCGAAACTGAGTGCTAAATTTTGTCGCGCTTTTTCCAACGATTTCACGTTGTTATCATACACAATAACTTTATGTCCGGCAGTGGCAGCTACTTGGGCAATACCGGCACCCATTGCGCCCGAGCCTACTATTCCTATTATAGAATTTTGATTTAGTTCCATCTAAAATTTTAAATTTAAAATTGTCAATTTAAAATCCTTTTTGCGGGGTAATAGCTACACAGTCATAATTTCCTTTTCCTTAGCCTCCAAATGCTTTTCGCATTTACCTACATATTGGTCGGTAAGCAACTGAATTTTTCCTTCTGCATCCTTTTTTTCATCTTCAGGTAAACCTTTTATTTGTTTTACACCTTCCATAGCATCTTTACGTGCTGTACGTATACCCACTTTAGCATCTTCTGCTTCCTGTTTGGCTTTTTTTACCAAATCTTTACGTCGTTCTTCAGTTAATGGCGGTATAGAAATACGAATAAGAATTCCGTCGTTTTGGGGATTTAAACCAAGATTTGCCGCTTGTATAGCCTTCTCAATTGGAGTTAACATGGTTTTTTCCCAAGGTTGAATTACTAATGTACGCGCGTCTTGCGTATTTACATTGGCAACCTGACTAACCGGGACTTTGCTGCCATAATAATCAACCTGCAAACTATCTACCAATGCAGGATTAGCCTTGCCGGCACGTATTTTGGTTAGCTCTTGTTCTAAAAAAGAAATAGCTTTATCCATTAAACTCTTAGCGAGATCGTAAACTTTTTGTACTTCGGGTGTCATAGCTTAAATATTTACACAAAAATAGCATTTTTTAGACAGTTCGTTTATTCAATTATTTGGGCGTGCCCTCGCTATTGTGTTGTGTCATTCTGAGCGAAGCGAAGAATCTAAGCGGGGTCGGGCTTTCCATTGCAAGTCCTCGCTGTTTTGTCATGCCAAGCTTGTCGAAGCAAATGCAAGAGCTGCGGGCTTTTCATTACAATCCCTCACGCAAACATATCGTAAACTTTTATAAATTTGTTTCATATATAACAACATTTATGGCAAAAAAAGATTCACGCGTAGATGCTTACATAGCCAAAGCACAACCCTTCGCACAACCCGTTTTAAAACATTTAAGAAAACTAATTCACGCTACTTGTCCGGATTCAACAGAAACCATTAAATGGAGTTTTGCTTCTTTTGATTATAAAGGTCCCTTCGCTAGCATGGCAGCTTTTAAACAACACTGCGCTTTTGGTTTTTGGAAAGCGGCTTTAATGAAAGATGCAAAAAAACTAAAAGATAATCAAGACTCATCTATGGGACATTTAGGAAAAATTACAAGCTTAAAAGATTTACCTTCTGATAAAATAATTATAGGCTACATAAAAGAGGCCATGAAGCTTAATGAAAGCGGAGCTAAATTACAACCTAGAAAAAAAATTACCGATACAAAACCATTACCAGTTCCACCTTATTTTAAAACTGCTTTAAGTAAAAATAAAAAAGCAAAAGAACAATTTGATAAATTTCCCTCCGGACAAAAAAAAGAATATATCCTTTGGCTCACCGAAGCCAAAACCAAAGAAACGCGCAACAAAAGAATGGAACAAGCTATAGAATGGATTTCTGAAGGGAAAATTCGCAACTGGAAGTACGTTCGTAAATAACTACTGATAACGGATAACAGCCTACGGATATACGGATAATATTGCCACTTATTATAACTTTCAATAAAAGAAAACTTCATCTGTATATCAGTAAAAAATCCGTAATCTGTAGTTACTGTAATCCGTAGTAATTTGTACATTTGCCCTCTCAAACAAAAACTATGTCAAAAGTCCACAATTTCAGCGCAGGTCCCGGTATTTTACCACAAGAAATTTTAAAACAAGCTTCTGAAGCCTGTATTAATTTCGATAATATGAATCTTTCTTTGCTCGAGATTTCGCATCGCAGCAAAAATTACGAGAAAGTAATGGAAGAAGCCCGCGCTATTGTAAAAGAACTTTTTGAAGTAGGTGATGAATACGAAGTGTTATATTTAGGCGGCGGTGCAAGCACACAGTTTGCAATGGTGCCTTATAATTTATTGCGTACGGATGGTAACGCAGCTTACGTAAACACAGGTGTTTGGGCAAATAAAGCTGTAAAAGAAGCAAAGATTATTGGCAATACAAAAGTCATTGCATCATCCGAAGACAAAAAATATACCTACGTTCCAAAAGGCTATGAAATTCCTACCGACGCAGATTATTTGCATATAACATCCAACAATACCATTTACGGAACACAAATGAAATCCTTTCCTAAATCGCCAATTCCATTAGTGTGCGATATGAGCTCAGATATTTTTAGTCGTAAAGTAAACGCAAAAGATTTTGCCTTGATTTATGCCGGCGCACAAAAAAATATGGGCCCCGCCGGCGCAACCATGGTTATGATACGCAAAGATGTATTGGGCAAAACAGGTAGAAAAATGTTAAGCATGCTCGATTATGAGGTGCATATAAAAGGTGGCAGCATGTACAATACGCCTCCGGTATTTCCTATTTATGTTACCTTACTTACTTTACAATGGTTAAAGAAGAACGGAGGCATTAGCTGGATTGAAAAATTAAATCAGCAAAAAGCAGATTTACTTTATAACGAAATTGATCGCAACTCTTTATTTTTTGGTACCGTTGTAAAAGAAGATCGCAGCAATATGAACGTTTGCTTTTTATTTCATAAAACCGAACTTGAACCAGAGTTTGATAAACTTTGGAAAGATGCAGGTATAAGCGGCATTCGCGGACATAGAGATGTTGGTGGTTACCGTGCTTCCCTGTACAATGCCCTTCCAATTGAAAGTGTGCAAGTACTTGTAGATTGCATGAAAGCATTTGAAAAGAAGTTTGCTTAAATTTAGTGATCTACGCGTGAGGGATTATAGCAGAAAGCCCGGAGTGCAGCGAGGACTTGCAGCGGAAAGCCCGACCCGTCGAGGCGGGGCACATCCAACTAAAATTATCCCTACATTTGTTACGTATGACCACAGCTTTAGTCCAAAATAAAATTTCATCAGATGATAAAAAAGCCCTTTGGCTTACGCTGGCTGTCTTTTTATTTTATGTAGCCTATTCATTTTTTTCTAAAGGGTTTTACCAACACGATGAAATTGGCCATTACTTTAATATGCGCGAGTTCTGGAATAACCCAAACGCAATTTTGGGTAACTCAGCTAAAACAGGTTACAAACTTGCTTATGTAATTCCTGCACTATTGGGAAATAAATTTTTAGCTTTCTTTAATGCAAGTATTACAGCTTTTACCTGCTATTTAGTTTACAAAATAGCCCAAAGCATTGGAAGTAAATTTGCCTGGCTCGCATTTTTTATGTTGGCTCTGCAACCCTACTGGATACAACTTTCTTTCCGTAATTACGCCGATACCTTTAGCGGATTTATTTTAGCAACAACTTTATTCTTTCATTACAAGAAAAAATATATTACAGCTTCGCTCCTGCTTTCTTTTGCAGGAATTGTACGGCAAGAATTTTTATTACTCATACCCATTTATGGTGTGTGGCACGCACTAAATAAAAGATGGATTTGTTTTTTCTTACTCGGCATTTTCCCTCTCATTAATAATATTTGGGGGTATATGGCAACCGGAGAGCCCTTGTATTTACTTACCTCAAGTGCCAAAACTGCTGCAAAATATACTGACGAATATCCTCGGCAAGGTTTTGATCATTATTTTAAAATGGGTATTATAATTTGGGGTGCGGCACAATCTTTTTTACTTATACTTTTTCTTTTGCAGTTCATCGCAAAAAAAACAAAAGGGTTTAAGCAAGATGAATTTGCAAAAGATTATCCGAAAAGTGCAGAGACTTCAAATTCAATTTTATTTATTTCTATTCCTTTTATCATCTATTTTTTAATTCATTGCGTATTTAACTGGGAGAGTATGAAACTCGGTGCTGCTACCGGTGGCAACCTTCGTTATATGGCCGCTATTGCTCCTGTTGTTGCATTGCTGGGAGCTTTTGCTCTTGACCAATACAAATACCTCTCAAAAAAAACCATTGTGTGGGTGGGTGCCGCAATTTATTTGTTAATTGTGGCTTTGTTTTTAAGTTACTATCATAACAACGTAGTGCTGCAAACAGAAGCCGACCGACAAACCGGTGAAGCTGCGCCCCATGATTATACACCTTTACTTTTCTCTTTGGCAAGCGTGGTTTGTTTACTGATGATTTCTAAACAGAAAAACCTTACTGTTGCGTTTACTGTTATAGCTTTACTGTTTGTGGTTTTTGCAGTTAGACCTTTTAAACAAACTCCGGAAGATGTTACCATGGAAAAAATAACAAGTTCAATTATTGCAAAAAAATATACCGACCAAAATAGAACCATTTTTGTAAATCATACACTCTTTAAATATTTTTACGAAAAGAAAAAACATACCATTTATAAAAACCAACAATTTATAGACAGTCTTACGCTTGAAAATGTTCCTATTGGTTCTATCATTGTTTGGGAAAGTCATTATTGTTATCGTCCAAAATTAAACAAGAACGCCGTAACTGCTGAATACTTTCAACGCAGACCGGCACAATATTCTTTGCTTCAAAATAATATCTCAAGCGACCAGCGTTTTCAGGTTGTTGTGTTTGAAAAAACAGGCAAGTGATTAGTTCACGCAAAAAATACTTTTTTTACGCGCTTTCATTTACAGAAGGTGGTGCTGTTATGGCCACCGAGTTAATTGGAGCAAAAATTTTAGCTCCTTATTTTGGCACTTCACTTTATGTATGGACTTGCGTAATGGCACTTACACTGGGAGGTTTGGCGGGCGGTTATTTTATTGGAGGAAGATTATCACAAAAAGAAAAGCATGAGAAAATTTTAATAAGTACTGTACTTGCTGCTTCTGTTTATATGTGTTGTTTGCCTTTTTTTTCTTCGTTCTTTTTGTATTTAGCCACTATTACCTCTTTAATCCCAGCGGTATTACTTAGCAGCGCTGTTGTGCTATTGCCCCCTGTGTTTTTAATGGGAATGGTTTCTCCCTTGTTAATTAAATCACTCACCACATCAAAAGAAGAAAGCGGCAAAAAAGCCGGCGAGGTTTATGCAATTTCTACTTTAGGTGGAATTTTATTTTGTTTTCTTACTGGTTTCTACTTAATTCCCAAATGGGGATTAAATTATTCGCTTTTTATTACTTCTGCCCTGCTCGCTTTTTTTCCTTGTCTTTATTTAATAAAAATAAAAAAATTTATTTCGGTTTTAGTTTACGCACTTTGTGCAACTTCTCTTTTATATAGCTCGACAAAAAAAACAAATTCGGTTTATTTATCGGAAGGGCTGCTCGGTAAATTAGAAGTAAGCGATAATTTATATCAGTCTAATTTGAACGAGAAACCCGATTCTTGCCGATTGCTTCTACTAAATAACGTTATACAATCTGCAGTAAGCATAAAAACCGGTGAATCGAGGCTGGAATACACTTCTCTACTAAAAAAGAATTTAGAAATTATTGGTAGTGCTCCAAAAACGGCTTTGATACTGGGGCTTGGAGGAGGTGTACTGGCAAATGAATTATGTAAAGAAAATATTAAAGTAACAGCCGTTGAATTAGACGAACGTATTGCAATGGTCTCAAAAAAATATTTCAACTTAAATACTTCCGTAGAAGTTATACAAGATGATGCACGACATGCTTTGTATACATTAAATAAAAAATTTGATTTAGTTATGCTCGATTTGTTTCATGCTGAGGTTACACCGGCGCATGTATTGAGTTTGGAGAGTTTTGAAAAAATAAAATCTTTATTAAATGAAAATGGTTTAATCATAATTAATACGTATGGTTATCTGGCAGACAAAACCGCTTACGGGAATTTAATTTTATTAAACACCCTACAAAAAGCAGGGCTAACCTATAAAATCTGTTATGTAGGAGATAAGCAAAAAGAAGATTTCAGGAATTTTGAAATTTTTGCTTCTGTAAAACCAATTTCACAAAATTTATTTGCAATCTTAGATGAAAAAGTTCCTGATTTAAGTCTTATTCCAATAAACACCGATCAACGCCCTATACTTGAGTTTTCCAATGCACAGGCAGCAAAAAGATGGCGTTACAGTTATTTGCGTAATTTTATTTCATACCAATAAAAGAATGCTTTTCTCTTCAAAAGAAAAATTTACCAAACTTATAAAACAAACTGCCAAACAGCTTGGTTTTGAGTATTGCGGTATTTCTAAAGCAGAATTTTTAGAAGAAGAAGCTCCCAGACTTGAAACATGGCTTAACAAGAACATGCAGGGCGAGATGAAGTACATGGAAAATTATTTTGACAAACGTCTCGACCCTCGCTTATTGGTTGATGGGGCTAAATCAGTTGTTTCCTTATTGTTGAATTATTTCCCGGAACAAACTCAAACAGGAGCTTCTCCAAAAATTTCTAAATACGCTTATGGAACAGATTATCATTTTGTGATAAAGGATAAATGCAAAACATTTTTAGAAATCTTAAAAAAAGAAATTGGTGATATAAACGGACGTTGCTTTGTTGATTCCGCTCCTGTAATGGATAAAACCTGGGCACAAAAAAGCGGATTGGGTTGGATGGGGAAAAATACCAACATCATAAATAAAGACAGCGGCTCCTTTTATTTTATTGCTGAATTAATTATTGATGTTGAATTAGAATACGATTCTCCCATAAAAGATTATTGCGGTACATGTACAAAATGTATTGATGCTTGTCCAACACAAGCTATTGTTGGTCCTTATATAGTTGACGGAAGTAAATGCATTTCTTATTTAACTATTGAGTTAAAAGAAAATATTCCAACAGATTTTAAAGGCAAAATGGATAACTGGGCTTTTGGTTGCGATGTTTGTCAGGATGTATGCCCCTGGAACCGTTTCAGCAAGCCGCACTCAGAGCCCTTGTTTAGCAATGAACCTAATTTACTTAAGTGGAATGAAAAAGAGTGGCAGGAAATTACAGAAGAAACATTTAACAAAGTTTTTAAAAACAGCGCCGTTAAACGAACAGGATTTAAAAGATTAAAACGTAATTTAGAATTCATCAAAAAAATATAACCGTAAAGAAAACAGCCAAGTAATCGTAAAGGTCGCTAAGATTAATTCTGTTTCTTTGTGCACTTTGCGAAAAAAATTTGCGTAGTTTGCGGTTTCTTCACTACAATGGAAAAAATAAAAATAAAACTAACACAATACAGTAAAGCAGCCGGATGCGGTTGTAAAATTGCACCACAGGTCTTACAGGAAATTTTATCCGGGTTAAGTTCCCTAAAAGATAAAAATTTATTAGTCGGAAACGAAAGCAACGATGATGCAGCAGTTTATGCTATAGGAAATAACCAATGCATTATAAGTACTACCGATTTTTTTATGCCCATTGTCGATGATGCATTTGATTTCGGGCAAATAGCAGCGGCTAATTCTTTAAGCGATGTATACGCCATGGGAGGGAAACCTATAATGGCTGTAGCAATATTAGGATGGCCTGTAGAAAAAATTCCTGCAACAGAAGCGCAACGGGTTCTGCAAGGTGCAATAGAAATTTGCAAAAAAGCAAGTATTCCATTGGCAGGCGGGCATAGCATCGATAGCGCAGAACCTATTTTTGGTTTAGCAGTTACCGGACTTGTACAAAAACAAAACATCAAAAAAAACAATACCTGTAAAGAAGGAGATTTATTGTATTTAACAAAAGCAATTGGCTCCGGCATTTTGGCTACTGCATTAAAGAGAGAAAAATTAAACCTGACTCACTATGCTATTCTGATAAAAAGCATGACAACCCTAAATATTTTTGGTGCTGTTTGCGGAGAGTTTGCTTATGTAAATGCAATGACAGATATAACCGGTTTTGGTTTACTTGGGCATCTTTGTGAAATGCTTGAAAACACAAATCACTCAGCAGAGATAGAAGTAAAAAATATTCCCGTTTTAGAAGGCACAGCAAAATATGCCGCAGAATTTATTTATCCGGATAATACAACACGCAACTATAATTCTATAAAAGAAAAAGTAAGCGGATTAAACGGACTTGAGTTTATTACTTTGTGCGATCCGCAAACTTCGGGCGGGTTACTTATTTCTGTCAGTCAAAATAAAAAAGAAGAATTTGAAAATGTGTTGAAAGAAAACAAACAGGAAGCGTTTTGTATTGGAAGTGTAGGTGGGAAAAAAGAAAAATTAATTTATTTATCTTAAGCAATGTGAGATTGCTTCGCTGCGCTCGCAATGACGTATTCTAGTATGATTTCGGTGATTAAACTCTTATTCCTATAACAAGGATATCATCGGTTTGTTCTAATCCGCCCTTCCATTTTTCAATAAACTCATCGAGATATTTTTCTTGCTCGGCCATAGATAAATTTTGAATGCTAAGAAGAATTTCTTTGAATCTACGCGTCATTAATTTTTTATCATCATTATTAAACTGATCGGCAAAACCATCAGATGCAATATAAACTGTATCGCCTTTCTCCAGTTTAACAATATGATTTTTAAAATCCATTTCTACATTATACCTATCGCCTCCAATAGAAATTTTGGTGGCCTTAATTTCTTCCAATTTACCATCTCTGATAATCCATAAGGGACGATTTGCTCCCGAATATTCCATCTCAGTCTCGCTACTGAACGATAAAAGTGCCACATCCATTCCGTCTTTAGAATCTATATTTTCATCTTTCTTAAGTGCTTTTCTTATTTCTTCGTCAAGTTCAGTCAAAATCTTATCCGGAGTAGTGATAGCTTTCTCGCTGACAATTTTATTCAGCAAATTATTTCCTATCATGCTCATTAGTGCGCCCGGTACCCCGTGACCCGTGCAATCGCAAGCAGCTATAAGTCTTCTACCATCTTTCCCCGCAAACCAATAAAAATCTCCGCTGACAATATCCTTAGGCTTGTACAAAACAAAAGCATTGGGAAATAACTTGTATTTTATTTCCTTTGAGGCAAGGATAGCATTCTGTATTCGCTTCGCATAATTAATACTATCGGTAATATCTTTGTTTTTTTCTTCTATTATTTCTTTTTGCTCAGTTATCTCAGCTGTTCTTTCTTTTACCTGCACTTCCAGCATTTGATTTTGATTTTCGAGTATTTGTTTTTTCTCCTGTTCATCTTTTAATGCCTGAGCCGATAGATCTTCTATTTGAATAATTTGCTCTGTTAAAGTTTTGTTAGCCTTTGCAAAATCAAAAGCTAAATACACGCTCATAGAAATTGGCAAACTAAGTACGCCAAATATGGCAATTAAAATGCTTAAAATTAAACCTGAGTCCTGAAAAACTAGTAGTGAAACAATCGAGAGGATCATAAAAACGGTAACACCCAATACGCCCATTCCAACGATCTTAGCGCCTCTGAAATTTTGCCGGATAGCTTTTATCGAAATTATGGTGCAACCAATAAACATCATGAAGAAAAGGCTGATGTAAAAAAAATTGTAATAATCATTCACTATATATCGCAGTACCAATGAAAGAATAAAAACAAAAAAACTTATGTAATAAAATTTGTTCAATTTTTTTTGAAACAAATTATATAATAAGGTCAGCACAGATATAAAAAATGTGGGGATCAAAGCATCCGAATAATAAGTAAGGCGAAATGAAATAAGCGGTGTTTCAATCAATCTGTGCAAAATAGGCATTAAGAACAGCAACGATAATGCACCAACAAATAAACTATGATATAAATTAAATTTGCGCGATCGTTCAAAGAGAAAGATCATTAAGTGAACAAGCGCCAACGCGAATAAAAAAAGTGATATGCCAATAAAGAAAATCCTTTGATACTCTCCAATTGTTTGCATGCCAAAAAAATCTTCCATTTCGTAAAAACGCAAATGAAACCCTACTTGATTTTCGTCAAAACTTTTCGCGTACCGTAAATATTTTGCATTTGAATACCGCACAGCAAGAACGTGCTCCATTGTATCATTTAGTGTAAGTGGAAAATAAATATTACTAGGGTCCTTACCTATTTCTATTTCCGGATTTTTAGAAACTATTCCTAATGAAATTAAGAACTTATTGTCGTTATATATTTCTGATGCGCCATTTTGGCTCATGCCCATCATAAATGTTTTTCCCAAAAATTCTTTGGAAATTCTGTAATGTAATCTAAACCAACCGATTCCTTTAAAAGTGCTGTCAATCTCATCTAAATCAAAATCAGAATTGATTTTTTTCCACTTACTATCATCATAGTTTTTTAAAGCGTATTTATAGTTATCAGAAAAAGTATGGATCCAAAATTTCTTATTATTGTCTTTGAAAACAAAGTTCAGGTTCATGCCATTTAGAAAAACATTAAGGCCATGATTATCTTTTTTCATTTTATATACCAAACTATCGGGCACAGCAAACATTTCTGTTCCCGCAAATAAAAACATAAGAAAAAATACACCTATATGTTTTTTAAACGAAATCAATCTTTTACTCTATTAAATTTTAATGTTTTCAGCATCCAATCGGGCAATGTTTTACTTGGGTCACGTTGATCTAAATTTAAGTACCAATTAAACCTCTTCAAGATAGGTATTTTGTGTGTCTCCACAAATTCAATTAAAGCGCCATCCGGGTCCTCAATATAAGCAAACTGACCTGCCGCATCTCCCATATCAAAATCAGGATTACTTTCAACCGTAAAAGGATATCCACTCTCTGCACAATGCCTTTTAAGAGTCTGCATATCTTTAATATCGAAACACAAATGTATAAACCCTAAATCTCCCCAATATCGGTTTTCAAATATTTTTTTTGGTATTCTTTCTTTTACTTTTATCAATTCAATTGTGCTGTTGCCTAATAGTTTTGCAAAACTTCCCTGACGAGGTTTACTGTGTTTTAATAATACGCGCTTAATTTTTTGTTCTCCTCCCGGAAGTCCTTTCCAATCATCAAAAACTTTTTCCTCTTCATAAACAACCGTATCATATCCCAGAATATTTCCATAAAATTTTTTCGACTTTTCCATATCACTTACTCCAATAACCATTCCGGATGGGCCGCCCATATTTATGGTTCCTTTACCAAACCAATCATTTGCTTTTACCACCTCAAATAAATTTTCGTTTAAATCCTTCACGTAAAAATGATCATTACCAAGCGGATCTTTAACGATTGGGCTACTAAAAGAAACTCCCTTTTTTGTTAAAAAATCAAAAGAAGCCTGCACATCATCGGTTTTCATTTTAGCAATTGTGAAGCCCAAATCGCCCAACTGAATGTTAAAATCACAAGGCTCGGGTTTACGCGATACATATTGCCAAATTTCAAATCCTCCTCCACCTTTAAGGTTAATAGCCAATATAGCATGGCGCTGGTGCGGCTTTCCGCCTGTATAAGGTAACATTTGATTGGCCTCCGAGTTTTCATCTAAAATGGGTATATCCATACCAAAATTATGGCGATACCACTTAAAAGCCGCGTGCACATCGGGGTTACCTATACCAACTTGTTGTATTCCTGAAATAATAAAAGACATATAGAATTGAAATTTCGGTTTAAATTTACGGAAAATTAGACATGATACACTCTTCTATAAAAAGCATTATCGTAATTATTTTCTTATTGCTTTCCAAATCCTTTCAGGCGCAAAGCGATTCTACAGCTACATTTGAGCAATTGCATTATAAATTACTGGCCGATTATTTACAATTTGTAGATAGTATGGAGAAAAAACCGGTTGTTGAAAGTTATTTTAGAATAAGAACAAGAAAGCACATTTCAATTATTGATTTTAACGATGGGAAACATTTTTATACCATACATAAAAAAATAAAAATTTACCGAAGTGGCATGCGATACGAAAAAATAAAATGGTTTTTAGTAAAAGGAAGTTTTTATCGAAAGTTGTACGTAATTAAGACTTTGGGAATAGATTATCGTTACATCAAACAATACAGTTATAATGAAAAACACCGAAAAACAAAAAAAATCATTTGTGTGGATGACAATTATCTTAAAATATATGTTTATAGACCAAAAGGTATCCGTGGCATAAAAACTTATTTAAAACACGAAAGCAGTTTGCCCGCATCGCATCAGAATTAAGTTATTCCCCAATCAAGAAATAAAATTCTTACGATCATCTTTTAGTAAAATGTGTATTGAAATACTCCGTCTGCATAATTTGAGAAGTTTTATCATACAAAACTGTTTCATCATCTTCAATCATTAATAAACCATTGGTATAAGTCGTTAAAAAATCGATATCATGGGATGAAATTAAAATTATTTTTTGCTGTTCTTCCGCCAGGTTTTTCATTGTCTGAAAAAAATGTTTTTTAGAGGCATAGTCTAAAAAAGCAGTTGGTTCATCAAATAACATAACCGGTGTTTGCTGCGCCAAATTTTTTGCAATGAACGCCTTTTGTCGCTCTCCATCACTTAAACTCGTTACAAAATTATGTTGCAGGCTTTTTATTCCACACAAATCAATAGATTCTGAAATAATTTCTTCATCGGCTTTTGACAAACCAGCCCAGTGATTGTTGTAAGGGTAACGACCCATACTTACCAATTCAAAAACGCTAATAGGAAAAGTAATGTGGTTGGCAGCAAAACCAAGACTCACAATTTTTGAGCGTTCTGCAGCCGAAGTTTCAAAAATATTTTTTTCGTTGAAAAGAATTTGTCCGGATAAAGGTTTTTGCAATCCTGCTGAATTTTTTAGTAAGGTTGTTTTACCTTTTCCGTTATTACCGATAATGCCAACTAAACAGGGAGATTGCAAGCTAATGGACACGTTTTGCAACAAAGGCTTACCATAACCTACACAAAGGTTTTGAAGTTGCAGAATATGGTTTTGAGATTTCAAGATTTTGCTGCCGGAAAATTACTCAGAAATAATAATATTTCATGTGTATTTAATTTGTTTTTTTAAAGCAACATAGAATACGCCCTAGTCCATTTCAGCCGGTATACTTTGATAAAGGGTTATTTCATAAATCTATACATTTTTAAAAATAAAGTCAGATAAACCTGAATTTACCATGTATATAGACTAACTTCAACCTATTAATATAATTAGGATGATTAAGTTAGGATTGTTTATTTTACTTATAATTTGCTTTTCATCAGCAAGCCCCCCTTTTCTTAACGATTCTTCTGATTTATTTTTCAAAACTCCTTCCGACAATTCATTTTCACATTTACTATCAAAATTTCAAAAGTCTGTTTTGCCTTATGAAACAGGAAAAATTAAAGCCATAAGACTTTTGAACGAAGACAGCGCTTTTATTAAAAATGCCGTGCAATCGAAAACTTTAGTAGCTGTTACAGATCCTCATGCAGCTATTTGGGACGATGCCGATGATGAAGGAAAAATACATTTCGATTTTCCGGATATTATTGGCGCAGGAGCTCTCCTAAACATTGGTAATGATATTTTATTACTTGAAATTACAGATATGTACGAATTAAAAGGAGAAAGCGAATCTAACAAACAAGGTATATTCATAAGGACGACATTTCTCTGCACTTTTACCAAGACCGGTAAATTTATTAATGCAGTAGTATCAAATTTTAATTTATCCAATGAACACGGCAGTTTAAACCGGTGGTCATGCGCCGTAAATTCTTCCAGTGAAATTATTATTAAAGAATATGGGGCGAGAATAGAACAAAAAGACACTTACGGTTTTACCACTACTTTAAAAATTATGAGTAATGGAAAAATAATTAAAGTAAAATCTGTGAAAGGATAATTTTTTTCACTTAATCAAAATTATTTTTTTGTTTAAAAATAAGCCATAGGACAAAAGGAGCGCCAAACAACGAAGTAATTACATTTACCGGTAATGTGATTTCAAAAATCGGGAGATTGCCAATTATATCGCAGAACAGCATAAAACAAGCGCCTACTAAAACACTTCCAATCAATTGGTGAAGATGATGCGTGGTTTTAAAAATGATGCGCACTAAATGCGGCATAGCGAGCCCAACAAAGCCAACCGGGCCGCAATAAGCCGTTGTAACACCACTTAAAATTGCAACGATAATTAAAATAAATATTTTTGCACGTTTAGTATTTACACCTACTAATGTTGCCTGCTCATCACCAAGCAACAATACGTTTAAAGGTTTAATTAAAAATAAACATAGCAAGCAGGCAGTAACTACGATACAGAAAAAGACAAGCAAATCATATTCAGTTACGTTGGAAAGGGAGGCCATGTTCCATACTACAAAATTTTTCAGGTCGTTAGGATTTGCTAAATATTCTAAAACAGATTGCAGCGCTCCAACCAAAAACCCAATCATCATACCAACCAATAATAAATGGGTACTGCTTTTTATTTTTCCTGCGAGAATTAATAAAATCAATAATCCCACAAAAGCCCCGAGAGAAGCAGCAAACGGGATACCCAATTTAAAAAACAAGGATGTTGAACTTCCGCCTGCAAGCATAAACAAAGCAACTGAAAGTGAAGCGAGAGAATTTACTCCCAATACATAGGGTCCCGCTAACGGATTGCGAAAAAAAGTTTGCATAAGAAGACCCGCAACTGATAATGCCATACCTGCACTTAATGCTGCAATAGCCTTTGGCAACCTAAAACCCAACACAACAATTGTTTCATTTACGCCCGCACTGCTGCCAAATACACCAAAGACTTTAGAAAATGGAATATATGTTGCGCCTAATGCCAAATCAAGTATAAAAAATACAAAAACCAATACTAACAACAACAAATATTTAGACGCGAATTTCATTTTACTAATTAAGTTTCTTGTAATATTTTAATTGGTGATTTGGCTGCAAATTTGGATGAAAGATTTTAATGAGGTCACGTAAAATTTCATCCGGATTACACAAACCATATTCCCAATAAGCATTACCACCCGTTTTATTTAGCAGAGCATTGTTGTTATATAAATTTTCATTTTTAAACGCATTGAATTCTTCGTAGCGCTTATCCATTTTCAATAAATCGTTGACGGTATTACAAAGATGTAAATTAATCCAGTAATCGGCAGAGAGCGCTTTTTGAATTACCTGTTCCATGTTTAAAACGGTTGCGTCCGTTTTACCCTTGTCTTTCCACAAATAATTTGCGCCTGCATCATTCAGTAATTGCGCCATAGAACTTTTTCCTCCGGCTACAAACCATGCATCATTTGTTTTTACTTCAGTAAAGACAGTGGGTTTATATTTACAAGTGTCAGCACTATTTTTTAAGGAGCAATAGTTTTCCCTCACTAAATTAAAAAGAGAATCAGCTTTATTTTCTTTATTAAAAAATAAGGCTAAAGCTTTAATCCACTCTGCCCTACCCAATGGATGATTCTCGAAATAATCGGCACACACAACCGGAATAATACCAATATCCAAAAGGCGTTTATCAAAATCTTTTTTTGAATTACCGCTTGGATTGGTAAAAATAATATGCACTTCGCTCATTAAAGTTTTTTCCAGATTAAGTTCTCCGCTTTTATTAATCTGTTTTACCTGCTCCCCTTCAATTTGCTGTTGAATGAAGGAGTTAGAAATGAAATCACCGTTGTCAACTGCAACGACTGTGTTTAGTACTTGTAACTTATCTAAAAATCCAATAAATACAGAAGAGAGGCAAGCTACTTTTTGAGTGCGAGTTTGCACATAGTGAACAGGAAAATCCAACTGAGGTTTTTCTTTGTTATATAAAACATAGACCGCAGAATCTGTTTTATCAATATTCAGATAAGTAACTAAAACAGAAAAATTATCCTGTTTATAAATTTTAAAATAAGAAGCGTAAAGGTTTTTCTCGGGCGGATTTAATTGAAAAGCATTCTTGTTTTTTTTCTGTTCTGAACACGAAAAAGAAAAAAGCAAAACAGAAAAAATTAGCGAATGATAAAAAGTCTTTATCATCCTTAATTTTTATTTCTGTAAATTCTTGAAGTAATCAAAAATAAGTCTGATACCTACTCCTGTTCCACCTTTAGTCCGATATGCGTCTTTCGCACTCAAATAAGCAGGTGCTGCAATATCAAAGTGCATGTAAGGATAATCAGTGTATTTCACCAAAAATCTGCCCGCAGTAATTGCTCCTGCGCTTGGACCGCCAATATTTTTTCTATCGGCGATATCAGATTTTAAAAGCTCATCATACTCTTCCCAAAAAGGAAATTCCGCTAACCGTTCGTGTACATTATTTCCACTTTCTTTTAAGGCGTTTTTCATTTTTTCAGGAATTGTTCCCATGCAAACTATTCCTTGTGGACCAATTGCCGCTGCGGCTGCACCGGTTAGTGTAGAGAATTCAAAAGTTGCCAACGGATTGTATTTTTTTGCATAACTCAATGCGTCTGCTAAAATCATTCTGCCCTCTGCATCGCTGTTAAGCATTTCTACTGTAGAACCATCGTGCATGGTAATAATATCTCCGGGTGCAAATGCGTTAAAGCCCGGACGATTATCTGTTGCCGGAACTAATCCAATAACATGTATTGGTAATTTTGTTTTTGAAATTGCATACATCAAACCTCCTACAGCTGCGCCTCCACCCATATCACATTTCATGGTATCCATGCCTGCAGTTGGTTTAATACTCAATCCGCCCGTATCGTACACAACACCCTTACCAACTAAAACATAAGGTTGTTTGTTTATTGGTCGTTTAGGTTTATATTCCATTATAGAAAATGTTGGGGGATCAACGCTTCCCTGATTTACTGAAAGCAATCCACCCATTTTATGTGAAACAATTTTTTCCTTGTTCCAAACATTAACACTAAACCCGGCCTCTTTACCCATTTTCACAAAGGCATTTGCTAAATCGGTAGCGTTTAAATAATTTACGGGTTCGTTGACTAAATCGCGGGCTTTACAAACCGCTGTTGTAACAATACTTAGTTCATCCAAATGCCGTGTTGTAATTTCGGTTGAGTGAACAAACAAAGTTTCTAAAGTGTGTTTTTCTTTCTCTGCCTTTGTTTTGTGTTTTATAAATTGGTAATTGCCCAATATCATTCCCTCTAAAAATGCCAATGTTAATTTTCTATCTACTAGAGAAGAAACAATGACCGAAGTTTTTTTATACTCATTGAGAGCTCCCGTAACAGTACAGGCCAAACGACGCAAAGTTTCCTTTTGATGGCTAACTCCTTTTTTATCATCCGCAATAACTATATATACAAAACGGTTAAACTGATTGATGACAACTAATTTTTTTTCGTTTTTAATGCGTTTTTCTATATAAGCCACCTGATCGGCAGATAAAGCATATTCAGGTTTGTTTTTAAAATTTTTAGCCAGAATAACTAAGTTATCTTGCTTTAATGCCGATGTTTTTGATAGTACTGCCATAATTGTGTAATTTTGAGAAGTTAAATGAACAGAAATTATTTGAAAAATGCAAGTCGATAATCTTTTAACAAAGGCATTAAAGTTGGAATTTTTGAGTATTGAGGAGGGAGTTTTCCTTTTTGAGAACGCCCCGCTTAGCGAACTTACCTTTGTTGCCAATGAAATACGCAAAATAAAAAAAGGAAACAGCAATGTAGTTACATGGATTATTGACCGAAACGCCAATACCACCAATGTTTGTATAGCCAATTGTAAGTTCTGCAATTTTTACCGTATACCCGGGCATGCCGAGAGTTATATTACCAGCATTGAAACATACAAAAAGAAAATTGATGAGACTTTTCGCTATGGCGGAGAACAATTGTTATTGCAAGGTGGTCATCATCCCGATTTAAGCCTGAGTTATTATGTTAATTTATTTAAAGAGCTTAAAAGTCTTTATCCTAATTTAAAACTACATGCTCTTGGTCCGCCAGAAATAGCGCACATAACCAAATTGGAAAAAAGTACACACACTGAAGTCTTAAAAGCATTAATGGCGGCAGGTCTTGATTCATTACCAGGTGCAGGAGCAGAAATTTTAAATGACAGAGTGCGTCGATTAATTTCTAAAGGAAAATGTAACGGACGTGAGTGGTTAGATGTTATGAGAGCAGCGCATCAATTAGGATTGACTTGCTCTGCTACAATGATGTTTGGACATATTGAAACTATTTACGAACGTTTTGAACATTTGGTTTTATTGCGACAAGTACAAAGTGAAAAACCTGCAAACGTAAAAGGATTTTTAGCATTTATTCCTTGGCCTTTTCAGGATGAAGGAACTTTATTGAATCGTTTAAAAAATATTCGCAACGAGGTTACTTCCGAAGAATATATACGTATGCTGGCTCTGAGCAGAATTATGTTGCCGAATATTGAAAACATACAAGCATCGTGGTTAACCGTTGGAAAAGAAACCGCACAATTGTGTTTACATGCCGGTGCCAATGATTTTGGTTCTATCATGATTGAAGAGAATGTAGTTTCTGCCGCCGGTGCTCCACATCGCTTTACTTATAAAACTATTCAAAAAGCTATTGAAGAAGCGGGCTTTACTCCGCAATTACGTACCCAACAATACGAATTCAGAAATTTACCTGAGCATATTGAGGAGCAGGTTATCAACTACTAACCCGGCGTTTGGAAATCCATTTAGAAAAAAGTAGTTTTGGAGCTATGAAAAAAATAAGATCATTCATAATCATATTAATCTGCATCATCTGCGTTCCATTGTATTCACAAGACTGCAATAAAGGTTGCTTGAAAATAACCCAAACAGTTGCCGATGCCAAATTACCTGCCGGGAAAGCAAAATTGGTTATAAAATTTTTTGGGGCCGATGGAAAACCGGTAAAAAGTCACATCAGGTACATTTTAGGTAAAGATACATTAACCGCAAAAGTTGATGCGAAGGGGATTTACAAGATCTATGTGCGTCCCAACACCTACAAATTAAAATTTAAAGTGCCCTTTTGGTATATTGTAAAAAAAGAACAATTTGTTGTGAAAGCCCAAAACACCTACTATCTTTCAGTAAAATTCGAGGCCAAAGAAATTATGGGCCGGAACGAAAAAGACAGTTGGAATTAATTTAATTTAAAACAAAAAGAAATGAAAAGAAACGCAACAGCTGTTTGGCAAGGAACAGGTAAAGAAGGAAAAGGCAATCTTACTACACAAAGCAATGTATTGAGTAACACACAATATTCTTACAAGTCAAGATTTGAAGAGGGTAACGGTACAAACCCGGAGGAATTAGTGGCCGCCGCTCATGCGGGATGCTTTACCATGAAAGTTTCATTTCTTCTTGTTGCTGCAGGTTTTACAGCAGAAAATTTAGAAACCAAATGCGAAATAAATTTAGAAAGTGGTGCAATTATCGGTTCACACCTAATACTTACTGCAAAAATTCCCGGAATTTCTTTAGAGAAGTTTAACGAAGTAGTTGCAGATGCCGAAAAAAATTGTCCGATTTCGAAATTGTTAAACACAAAAATTTCGGTAGACGCGAAGTTGTCATAAGTAGTTAGTGATTAGATCTTCAGTCAACTTATACTTATGCTATCTCCTTATATTAGAAGTTATAATCTTTATAATCTTTGGTAAACTCAACCTCTTCAAACTTTGGGTTTAGTTGTAAGTTGTAATAATCGTATTGTTCAAACAATCCTTTATCATCAAACACGCGTACCCCTATTGGTAAAAAATTTATTTTGTCAATATATAATAATACATTTTTTGCGTAAGCATTTGGCACTTTTATTACTTGTCCTTCTTTTACATCTTTGTAATCATCAACCTTAGGTTTGTTGGCAGCTAAAACCATGTACTCGCTAACATACAATTTGCGACCAATACTCATCAGGTTTTCGCCTTTTTTTACAGTATAATCAACATAACCAAAATCATTGTTATGAATAATAACTTTATAGCAGGCACGATTATTAACTGTTTCTTCTCCATCTAAAATAAAAAAGTGGTCAAACTTATCTCCTACTTTTTTAGCACTTGCTTCTATCACACTCCCAAAATAATCAAAACCAATTTCGTTAATAGTATGGTGTTGGTCTTGTCGCATTAAAGAACCATACGGGTCTAAATACAGGTTAATATAAGGAAAAGCATTGGGGTTAACCAGTGCATCTCCGCTATGTTTGCCATCAATATAAAGTACTTCAATGCCGTTGGCATTTAAATAAAGTTTGCGCGGTATGCGGTTTAGTTTTACTGAAGATCCAAAAAAATTGAATTTCTTTTCGGTACGTTCTATAAGTTTAAGGTTATATTTGAGGGTCTTAACTTCAGATACAGCCGTAATCATTTTATTAATCACATCATGACAGGTTGAGACTGAATTAAATGAATAAAATAAAACCCCTAAGGGAAGGATAAAAAGAAAGTATTTAAATAACTTTTTCAAAAGGAGGGGCAAAGGTAAAATAAAGTTACTACGAATTACAAATAACAGCCCTGCGAATAATATGAATAGCTACATCTTCCATGTTAAAATTATTAACAAATTGAATATTAGTATATTCGTATTTATTCATTCTTAGTTTTGAAGCCTACTTCAACATTGACGTATTCTTACTGTATTCATTCGTAATTCGTAGTTTTAAAAAAAATTGTAAATTCGCTGAAATTGGAAAACTTAGGCAAATATATTAGTGAATTGCTTTGTGAGCATGATTGCGTAATTATTCCCGGTTTTGGCGGATTTGTTGCCAGACCCGTATCGGCACAATTTTCTAAGACAGGCAATATGCTGTTGCCTCCGGGTAAATCGCTGGTTTTTAACAAAAACCTCAGCAACAACGATGGTTTGCTGGCAGGTTATATAATGGAAAAAGAATCACTGCCTTATAAAGATGCCATAAACAAAATAGAACGCCTTATTTCTAACTGTAAAAAAACATTAGAAAATGGCAAACGCTTAGAGCTTGAAAACACCGGACTGCTTTATTACAATTCAGAAAATAATTTGTTGTTTGAACCTTCTTTACACAAAAGCAATGAAATAAATTCATTTGGATTAGTGGCGGTAAGTGCCGTAAAACTTGTAAGAGAAGAAGAAAGCATACATGTTGGGGAGAAAGAAATTGCTTACCGCACGCTTCAGACCAAAGCAAGCGGAAGTAAAACATTAATGCGAATAAGCGTTGCCGTTTCTTCGGTTTTATTATTTTCTTTTTTGCTTTTATTAAGCGCAAAACAATTGCCTATAAGCAATGCGCTGGCATCTTTAAATCCATTTGCTTCAAAAGAAATTTCTTATAAAACACATACTTATAATTTAGGAAAAAATTTAATTTCTGACAATAAAAAAATAACCAAAGAAGTTAAACTCAATTCATCATTTAAGTTATCAGAAAATTCTTCCAAAATTTTTGTTGTTAAATCAGATACAGCCTATTCTGACAAAACGGCTGTTATAAAAGCAACAAATCTCATTGCGGGCAATAATTTATACGGCGGTCCTTTTCAGATTGTGGTGGGATGCTTTGCCATTGAACATAATGCGCACAAACTCATTAAACAATTGCATAACCAAAACATTGAGGCGGGCATAAGCGGACAAAACGCTAAAGGTCTTTACATAGTAAGTGTGGCGGGTTTTACCAGTGAAAACTTGGCACGCACGAAACTAAACCAAGTAAAACAAAACTTCCCCTCGGCCTGGATATTGGTTCGTTAAAAATCAGCTACGCACAAGACATTTTGTTAAACTTCCTTTAATATCTTTTTGTCGAAAAAATTTCGCCCTTACCTTTTATTTTATTAAATTAGTTGGATTATTAAAACTTACCATCATGAAACTTCGGATTTTATTATCTGCTATTGTATTTTTTATCGGCACACTTGCGTCTCTTGCGCAGGATGATGCTTATACGGTCTTGTTAAAACGCACTTCAATAGCTATTCACAAAGCACAAAAAACAATGCTTGCCACTAGCACCCCTGATGTTGGCGGGAAACTGGCAAAAGCTGTTTTGCTGCAAAGTCATGCAATAAAATTACACGAACAAAAAAAACAAAATCGTGCCGCATGCAGTAGCGTACAAGCGAGAGAATTAGCTGCTGCAATTATCAAAGACCTTAGCGGGAAAGCAGATGCTTTTTATTTGGTTTCTGATGAAGAAAAAAAAATGCTTACTGATTGTCCGAACGAAGCAGCACTTTTAAAGGAAAGCGAAATTGCTTTAAAAAATATTTCTGATGCAACCGATAAAGATTATTCAAACCCTAATTCTTTAAATAACACCAACATTGATTTGAAATAAAAAATTTATCTCCCTTTAGTAAATGAAAAACAATATGAGAAAAATAATTTTTGGTGGACTTTTAATTTTCTTAATTAACAGCGTTTTTAGCCAAACCTTAACCAATAGTTTTAAAATCGTAAACAACCAACATCCTGAACAAGAGAGTTTTTATGTTGCTTCTATTGAAAAAGCCAATATGGAAAGTTATCGGCTACAAAACAAAGATGTAACTGTACATTTTGAAAATGGGTTTGATTGTGTTTTTATGTCAGCGAAGACATTATTCCTGAAAGGGAAACAGATAAATCCTATCACCTACCAAGAAATTTTTTTAGAAAACTTTAAAATACCTGTTTTTAATATTATAAGTTCAGGTCGTTTGGTGGCAATTTTTCCTATTAATACTAAAAAATATAAATAGTTTAATATGAAAAAATTAATACTCTATCTATTTTTATTTTTAGCATTTGAAGGGTATGCGCAACCCGCTAATGATGCCTGTTCGGGTGCAATTAGTTTAGGTACTTTGGGCGCACCCGGAGTCTGCGGAGTAGGAACACAAAATGGTACTGTAAAGACGGTTGCAGGAACGCTTACAGGTGCTACACCTGAAAGTCCTTATGTTACAGAAGGACCTTGTTCTTCGGGTACAATGGCATCTCCGGCAAATGATGTCTGGTACACATTTGTGCCGCCTGTAGGGGGTCCACAAGCTTCTATTTCTATAACCGGTGCCGCTTTTACACCTAATATTGCTGTTTGGTCTGGCAGTTGTGCTAACCCGGTAGGCATGGGTTGTACTGTTGGTACTCCCGGTAGTGCAACATTAATAATTACAGGAAATTTAATAGCGGGGCAAACTTATTTTATTCAAATTTCCGGAAACACAGGACAATCAGGAGGATTTACTTTACATGTAAATTCTTTTTTTGTTTGTGGTGATTGTAATACCGGATCTTCTTTTACTGTTACTCCTCTACCAGTTAACGGAATGTATACTCCGGGACAGACTGTGCAATTTTGTTATCATGTTTCAAGTTATGTACAGCTTAATACAAATTGGTTACACGGTGTTCAGTTTACATTTGGCTCCGGATGGAATGCAGCCAGCATAACCACAACTTCTCCGGGATCGTGTGATGGTAGTGGAACTTGGGCATATTATCCCGGAGGAACTACTAGTTCTGCAAGTGGTGTAGCATGGCCTGCCGGTTTTTATTATAATTCTTCCCTTGGAGGCTGTAGTTGCGTTGACGGAAATCCGGGAGATAATTACGGGGATGATTGTAGCGGGAATATTGCAGCGGGCACTTGGATTTTTTGCGTTAGTTTAACCGTTTCAAATGTTTGTAATCCCGGGGCAGATCTTTCTGTGGCGTTTAATACAAGCGGCGATGGCGAATCCGGTATATGGTCTGATAATGGTTGCAATCCTGATCCCCCAACAAATTTTTTAGCCATACAATCATGTTGCCCACCAACTATAAGTGTAACTAATTTATTATGCAACGGAATATCAACAGGCAGTGCTACTACTACAGCTGTTGTGGGCGGTGCCGGAAATCAAAATCCTTATGTATTTAATTGGACCGGAGGCGCTACCGCCACAAATACTGTGGTTGCAGGAACTTCAGACAATTTATCAAATCTGCCAGCGGGTACCTATACTGTTGTTGTTACCGATAAAAACTTATGTGCAGCTTCAACAACTGTAACTATTACACAACCAACTGCTATTTCTGCAACTGTTACCCCTACTGCTGCAACTTGTGCAGGATTGGGAAGTATAGCAACTACTGTAAGCGGAGGAACTTCTCCTTATACCTATGTATGGACAGGACCGGGTGCATACACTTCCACAATAAAAAACCCAACAGCTTTAAATCCGGGAACATACTCTCTTACAATAACAGACAACAATAATTGTACCTATACGATAACTACCTCTGTTACACAAACCGGTACAATTACAGTAACAGCAACAAGCCCTTCAATATGTGCAGGAGATATGGCTACTATAACATCCGGCGGCGCAACTACATACAGTTGGACGGCAGGTGTAGCACCTACAACAGGTAGTGTAGTAACAGTAAGTCCCGGAGCCACGACCTCTTATACTGTAACAGGTACTACCGGTACTTGCACAAATACGGCTGTAGCTACCGTAAATGTAACAGCTATTCCAACTGTAACTGTAAATAATCCTACAATATGTTCAGGAACAACTGCAACTTTAACAGCAAACGGTGCAACTACATATAATTGGACAGCAGGAGTAACACCTACAACAGGCAGCGTGGTAACGGCGAGTCCCGGAAGCACAACTTCATATACTGTAACAGGCACTACAGGTACTTGCACAAATACAGCGGTAGCCACTGTTTCAATAGCGGCCTCACTTTCTATTACAGTTACTAGCGCCACTATATGCTCCGGTACATCAACTCCTTTAACGGCAAACGGGGGAACCACCTATAGCTGGACACCTGCAACAGGCTTAAGCACTACAACGGGAAGTATAGTAACAGCAAATCCTGTAACTACCACTACTTATACAGTAAACGGAAATACGGGAGGTTGTACTGGCACGGCAACTTCTGTTGTTACTGTAAATCCAATGCCAACAGTAACTGTAAACTCTCCTTCTATTTGCATTGGAAACAATACAACACTTACTGCAACAGGTGCAACAACTTTTAGTTGGACACCTGCAACAGGATTAAGTGCAACAAATATTGCCAGTGTTACTGCTAATCCAACAGTAACTACAACTTATACAATTGTTGGAACAAGTGCTACTTGTACTGCATCTGCAACATCAATTCTAACTGTAAATCCGTTACCAACCGTTACTGTTAATTCAGCAACTGTTTGTCCGGGTGCATCAGCAACACTAAATGCAGCCGGTGCTTCAACTTATACATGGAACACAGCGGCTACCGGCGCAAGTATTACAGATAATCCGGCGTCAACAACAAATTATACTGTTACCGGAACAAGTGCCGCAGGTTGTGTAAGTACAGCAACAACTTCCATTACTGTTCTCTCTACTTTAGTTGTTTTCGTTAATAGCGCCACTATTTGCACAGGAAGTTCTACTACGCTTACTACCGGAGGTGCCGCTACTTATTCGTGGACACCTGCAACGGGATTAAGTTCAACAAGTGGCATTAGTGTTATTGCTAATCCTGTTTCAACAACAATATATACTGTTACCGGTTCGGCAGGAACTTGTTCTGCAACAGCAACATCAACTGTAACAGTAAATCCATTACCATTAGTTATAGTTAACTCAGGAACAATTTGTATAGGTCAACAAACAGCAACTTTAACTGCTGCTAATGCATCAACTTATAGTTGGACACCCGCCACAGGTTTAAGTTCTTCTACAGGAACAAGTGTATTGGCTAATCCAACAATAACAACTTCTTATACTGTTACAGGAACAGATGCTAATGGTTGTGTAAATACAGCTACAACTTCTGTTACAGTAAATCCTTTACCAACTATTACAGTTAACTCGGCTACTATCTGTCCAACTTTCTCTGCTACTTTAAATCCAATCGGAGCATCTACCTATACTTGGAACACAGGTGCTAACGGTTCACTTACTGATGCGCCTGCTTCAACAACTTCCTATACGGTTGTCGGAACAGATATTAATGGCTGCCTTTCCGGTAATACAGCAACTATAACTGTCAATGCAACTTTATTAGTTTCGGCAAGTAATAATAGTCCGATTTGCGCCGGAGCAACTATTAATCTTACTGCCAGTACCGGTATTAGCTGGAGTTGGACAGGTCCGGGAGGATATACTTCTGCAGCGCAAAATCCAACTATTATTAATGCAACACCTGCCATGAGCGGAACGTATAGTATTACTGCTACTGATGTAAATGGTTGTCAAGGAAGCGCGGTTACAACTGTAACTGTAAATCCCTTACCCGTTATTGTCATTGGAAGTAATAGTCCGGTTTGTGTAAACCAAACTTTAACACTTACTTCAACAGGCGGATCGGGTTATGCATGGAGCGGCCCAAATAGTTTTTCTTCAACATTACAAAACCCGACTATTGCGGGTGTTACAATGGCAGCAAGCGGAATCTATTCTTTAACCGTTACCGACGTTAACACTTGTGTAAACACCGCTACTGTTACTGTTATAATAAATGCTTTACCGATTGTTACCGCAACAGGAGCTACAGTATGTATTGGCGCTACAATTAATTTAGCCGCTACGGGTGGAGTAACTTATTCCTGGGGAGGACCAAACGTTTATACTTCCAATTTACAAAACCCGAGTATTACAAACGCAGTTCTTAACATGGCAGGCAACTATGTTGTTACAGTTACAGATATTAATGGTTGTGTAAATGCTAACGTTGCGCAGGTAGTAGTTAATCCTTCTTTACTAATAAACGCAACTAACAGCGGTCCTGTTTGTCAGAATTCAACTTTGAATTTATTTGCAAGTTCAGGTATAAGCTGGAATTGGACAGGTCCCGGAGGATTTATTTCTTTCATTCAAAATCCAATTATACCTAATGCCCAATTAACTGTTTCCGGAATTTATACAGTTACAGGAACAGACGCTAACGGTTGTCAGGGCACAAATACAACAACTGTACTAATAAATGTATTGCCAAATGTTACAGCAAGTTCCGGAACAATTTGTGTAACAGAACAAACTGCAACTTTAACTGCCCTGGGTGCAAGCACATATACATGGAATCCTGCTTTTGGATTAAGCAGCAACACAGGAAGTATTGTAACAGCTAACCCAATAGTAACAACCTCTTACACCATTACCGGAACAGATGCAAACGGTTGTGTTAGTACAGGTACTTCTACTGTAACTGTAAATTCATTACCAACAGTAACAGCTACATCAGGCGTTATTTGTTTTGGAAACACAACTACACTTAACGCTAACGGTGCGGCTACATATACCTGGGTACCGGCAATCGGATTAAGTTCTGCTAATGGAACTCCGGTAACTGCAGGTCCGGCCGCTACCACTTCTTATACAATAACCGGAACAGATGTAAACGGATGTTTTAGTTCAGGTACATCAACAGTAACGGTTAACCCATTACCAATTGTAAATGTTACCTCCGGTATTATTTGTATTGGAAATTCAACAACCTTAACTGCTAACGGAGCTACTACATATAGCTGGACTCCACCAACAGGTTTAAGTGCTACAACAGGAGCAAGTGTTATGGCAAATCCAAACGCAACAACTTCTTATTCTGTTATTGGAACTGATTTAAATGGATGTAATGATACAGCCAATACTTTAGTTATAGTAAATCCGCTTCCGGTGTTATCAATAACGCCACCTATTTCTTCTGGTTGCGCACCTGTTTGTGTTAACTTTACTAATACAACAACAGCTACCGGAACATGCAACTGGATTTTTGGTGACGGAACTATTTCTTCCATTTGCGCACCCAATCATTGCTTTACAGGCCAAGGAACTTTTTTCTCTGTTTTTACTTTAACTGATGCAAACGGTTGTAAAAATTCAGATACAGCACAAATTATTGTTTATTCTGTACCTAAAGCAGATTTTAGTTTTGATCCGCAACCTACAACTATTCTCGATCCTGTAATTTATTTTCATAACCAAACTGTTGGTGCATACATAACCAACAATAGTTGGACATTTGGAGACCCTCTTCACAGCACTTCAGCTCTTACAAATCCTTCTCATACTTATCTTAACACGGGCTCATACTCTGTTCAGTTAGTAGTAACTTCAAATTACGGGTGCAAAGACTCTACAACTAAAATTGTAATAATAGGTGAAGATTATTTTATTTATGTACCCAATGCCTTTTCTCCAAACGGTGACGGAATAAATGAAACCTTCTTTGCAAAAGGCGAAGGCATAAAAGATTTTAAGATGTATATTTTCGACCGATGGGGTAATCAGGTTTTTTATTCGGAAGATATATTTATAGGTTGGGATGGGACTTATCAGGCTAAAGGAACAGACGTTGTACAGGAAGATGTATACGTTTGGAAAATTGAACTCAAAAACTTTAAAGGCGAATCAAAAACGCTGAAAGGAATTGTTTCACTACTAAAATAAAATTATAATTCTATTTAGAAAGTTCTGATTTTAAGAAGTCAATTATTTTAACTTCTATTGGGTCAATATTTTTTAAATCGGCAATGTAGCAACTAATCCAGTCTGTAAGATGAATTAAGTATAATGCCTGCACCAATGGCGTACTGCCCTCCCCGTGAATTTCAAATACAGTTGAGGTAAATTTTGAAATAACTGTTTTATTTATTTCCAATCGTCTTAAATTTCTTTCGTAATCAAAATCGGTACGTAAAATACAAACAGCCATGTTTTCATTTTTCTCGGCCCAACCCACCAATTCGTTATGATTCATTTCCGGTATAACATGATGCCAACAAAGCATTTTGCTGTTTTCGTTTATTTGCTGACGGAAACGAATGGCAACCCCTTCTGTATTTCCAAGGCAATAAATAACCGGTATTTTTTTATAAAATTTTTCCGCAAATTGTTGTGCTTGCTTTTTTATTTCAGCTTGTTTACCTGTAATTAAACTAATTGCTTCTTCTATTTGTTTTTTATAATTAAAAGAAAGAATTTGTTTTGCTTCCAAAACATGCAGCAACTGCACCAAAGAATATCCAAGGCAAGAACGCGGAGGGTTTCCTCCCGGAATAACAATTAAATCATATTTATGTTTTTCTGCCAGCTCTTTTACTTTTCCGCCACTTGTAATGCAAACAATTTGCGCTTTTTTTTCAATAGCCAGCTGCATGGCACTAAGCGTTTCTTCTGTATTGCCGGAATAAGAAGAAACAATTACCAATGTATTTTCATTAACAAATGAAGGAATAAAATAATCTTTAGAAACTAAAACCGGAACAGCACTTTGTTTGTTAGCTAACTCAGCTACAATAGTTCCTCCAATACCCGAACCTCCTAAGCCGGTAATTAAAACATTACTTATATTTTTTCCGGCAGAAAGTTTTGATGCCTGTGCAATTTGCAAAGCCTCCGAAAGTTGTTTAGGAAAATTTCCGATTAAAGTTTTCATGTATTATTTTTAAAATTAATTATCTCTCTGGTTTTCGTATTTGCTTGCAGGTCTTGATTGTAAAGGATTTGCGCTACTTTCCTTATACATTTTACGATTACGGTAAATATCTATCGCCATATAAATTGCTTTTCGGAAAGAACTTGGGTCAGCCAGATTTTTTCCTGCTAAATCATAAGCCGTACCATGATCGGGTGAAGTGCGAACAATTGGTAAACCTGTTGTAAAATTAACACCATTATTAAACGAAAGCGTTTTAAACGGAATTAATCCCTGATCGTGGTACATGGCTAAAACTCCATCAAATTTTTTGTACGTCTCTGCTGCAAAGAACCCATCTGCAGAATAAGGACCATACACCAAATTATCATTTTTAAGTTTATCGATTACCGGTTTTATTACCGTAATATCTTCCTGCCCTATTGTACCATTATCGCCTGCGTGAGGATTTAAACCTAAAACTGCAATTTTTGGTTTCCCGATTAAAAAATCAGATTTTAATGTTTTTATAAAATGTGTTATTTTATCGGTAATTCTTTCTTCAGTAATTAAAGAAGAAATATTTTGAACAGGCACATGCCCTGTTACCAATCCTACTTTTAAATTATCAGCGCACATCAGCATCATAGCTCCTTTTTCATGCCCAAAATACGAAGCTAAAAATTCACTGTGTCCCGGGAATTTAAATTGTTCTGATTGAATATTATGTTTGTTAATTGGGGCTGTAACTAAAACATCAATTAAACCTTGTTTCGCAGCTTCGCAGGCTTTTAGCAATGAAATCTGAGCGTATTTTCCACCGGCAGCAGTAGAAGTTCCCATATCAAACTGTACTTCTTCTTCGTAACAAACAAATACGTTTGGTTTTTTGGTGTTGAGTTGTTTTAAATCGCGAACAGCATTAAAATTTAATTCTTCTAACCCCATCACACGGCGGTAATAGCCAACTGTTTTTTGCGAACTAAATAAAACCGGAACACAAATATCAATCAGTTCTGGTTCTAAAAACGTTTTTAAAATTATTTCTAAACCTATCCCGTTTATATCGCCCTGACTAATACCAACTACAATTTTTCCTTCTAACATAATGCAAATATACGAATAGCTAAGCAAGTATGGGTTTCTCCACCCAATCGCCGTTTTCTTTAATTAAATTAATAAGTTCATCTACAGCCTTCTCGGTTGGAACGTTTTTCTTTATCACCTCTTTTCCCTTATATAAAGATATTTTTCCTGGACCTGTACCTACGTACCCATAATCGGCATCAGCCATCTCACCCGGCCCGTTTACAATACATCCCATGATGCCAATTTTAATTCCTTTTAAGTGATCCGTAACAGCACGTATTCTGGCGGTGGTTTCCTGCAAATCAAAAAGTGTTCGTCCGCAAGAAGGACAAGAAATATATTCTGTTTTAGAAATGCGTGTGCGTGCTGCCTGCAAAATTCCGAATGCAGTTGAATTACATAATTGAGGAGAAACACAATTTTGTTGTTTAATCCAAACACCATCGCCAAGACCATCAATTAATAAACCGCCCATATCTGTAGAAGAAAATAATTGAAAATCCTCCTCGGGCAAGTCTTTGAAATTTCTTTTAATGATTACCGGAACCACAACGTTATTTGCAAGTAAATGAATAAACATTTGTCTCAATTCAGACATGGCATTTTCGCTAAATGTATCAAAAACCAAAACAACAGTTTTGTCTGAATTTAAAAGTTTAAAATTTGCTGAGTGAAGTAAAGAAGGTAAATCAAAAGCAACAAAATTTAATTTATCTGATTTTTTATTGGAAGCGAAATATTCATCGGCACAAAAAAGCGGGTAGCATTGTTTTTGTGCTGAGTTTTCTTTCCAGGTTTCAGAATTATAAATTATACCGAGTGTCCCCGGTAATTCGAAATCAATTTTATTATTTCCGGCATACACAAAATCTGCTGCCTGATCTGTTAGATTCCATTTATCTAGTTGAATAGCGTAATTATATCCACAGGCAAAAAAAGTAGCGGGAGTAATTTTTTCTTTGGCACTAAAATCTGAAATTACACGGGGCACATTTTTCCCGCCAATGTTTAGTGCTTCGTTTGTATTCCGGCGTTCGTATTCGTAAGGATTATATGGTAAATCCCATTCTTCACCCTTCGACATGCTCAGGGTGACTTTACGATTAGAATATCTGTCCACCAAAGATTTTGCAACAGGAATTTCAAACTCAGGTTCTTCGGTTAAAGAAACACGAACGGTATCTCCTAAACCATCTTCTAATAAAGTACCAATGCCAACCGCAGATTTAATTCTTCCGTCTTCGCCTTCACCTGCTTCAGTAACACCTAAGTGCAAAGGGTAATTACGATTTGTCTCAATCATTTTCTGTACCAGTAATCGATAAGCTTGCACCATTACCTGCGTGTTGCTGGCCTTCATGCTAATAACAATATCATGGTAATTATTTTCCTCACAAATACGCAAAAATTCAAAAGCGCTTTCTACCATTCCTAATGGTGTATCACCATAATGCGATAAAATTCTGTCGCTTAAAGAACCATGGTTCGTACCAATACGCATGGCTGTACCGTGCTCTTTGCAAATTTTTACCAATGGAGTGAAGCGCTGACGGATACGCTCTAACTCTGCTTCGTAAGCAGAATCTGTATAATCAATTTGTTCAAATTTTTTTTTATCAGCGTAGTTACCCGGATTTACACGAACTTTTTCTACAATGCGCGCAGCTAATTCGGCGGCATTAGGAGTAAAATGTATATCGGCGCAAATAGGAGTATTATATCCCCTTGCTTTTAGTTGTTTTTTTATTTCTTCTAAATTTTTTGCTTCGTTCATACTGGGCGCGGTAATACGTACTAACTCACAACCGGCTTCAATCATACGTATGCTTTGCTCTACTGTGGCAAGGGTATCCATAGTATCGGTTGTAGTCATAGATTGTAAACGAATTGGATTATTTCCGCCAATACCCAAATCGCCCACTTTTACCTCACGGGTTAAAAAACGACTGTACTCTGTGAGACTGTTACAATATGGCTTAACAAGCATGCTGTAAAGTTAGCAAAAGCCCATTAATCAGAAGCATTTTTTACATAGAAGAAAACAATAAATAAGAATTATTCTTACTCCCAAATGGATTGTTTACGTATGCGATAATAAAAGTAAAGATATTAACGCAGTAACGAAAGCTACTTTCAGTAAAACACCTTTTGCTTTTAAGCCCATATTGGCATGGGTATAATCGTCGGGCACCGGCCTGCTTACCACTTGTTGCTGAAGGGCATCGCCAAAAGTTGCAGAATTTATATTGGCATATATGCCATTATTATGCTTACACAAACGTTTAAGTTTGCGGTATTTTATATCGTTAAAAACAAGTGTGGAAAAACCTACCTGTTTGTCTTTGGAATATTTTTCTATTTCATCTTTGCAGTGCGGAGATACTTTAAATCCTGCATCAGTAATTAAAACTACACGATTGTTTCCATTAAAAGCATAGGTGCTGTCAATTATATCATATGCCTTTTTTATGGCTGCGTTTATATTGGTACCTCCACCTGTTTTCAAACTATCAATGAGACTGATGATTAAATGTTTCTCACTTGCTTTTATTCCTTTAGCAAGTACTTTTGGAGAAGCATCGAAAGTAATTACAGAAATAGTTTCGTTAGTATCAAGCGAACTGATGAGCGAATCTACACTGTGTTTTAAGCTTTTGATTTTATCCGCTTTTTGCATGGATTGAGAGACATCCAATACCAAAGCAAGATTATTATAGGTTTGCGCAATTTTAGAAGGAGTACTTAATTTCTTATACTCATCTTTTGTTGTATCACTTACTTCATAAACAGAAACATCGTCTAAGTAATAATAAGCCGAACGTATAAATGCACTTTGTCCATACTCATATTCAACACCAAAATCACTAAGTTTACGCGGTTTATTATGCCCAAAACTACCAATGGTAATATATTGTTCGTTACCTTTAGCGCGGTAATAGCCATGTACCAATGACCATTGTTTGTTATTGGAAATTATATTTGAAGCCGTTGTTACTACTTGTGGTTTTTCTAAAATTGGTGTATAAAAAAAATTATTATTTGAAACAGCATCGGCCGAAAGATAAGCCCCAATAGAAGAAGTGGTATAAGGACAACGCTTGTCTAATACCACAAAAAAATTAACGCTATATAATTTATCTTTTTGCAAAGTAACTTTTAAATGGCACTGTGCATATTCTTTATAATCATTTCCTCCAATTTCATCTACTACCAAACCCAAACGACCCTCACCTGTTCTTGCCTTGCGTACAGAGCATCCGTAAGAGCCTGTTGATTTATCTGAATTATAATAATCTGTTGTGCCACCCGTTGGTTGCCACCAATCCTTTACCAAAAAAGCATCTTTTAAATTATGATTAAATTTTACAGTTGGTTTTCCTAACTTATCTTCTTCAAAGCTTGAATTAGGAACTAAATTAATTTGAGACCTTACACCTACCGAGAAAAACACAGAAGCTGTAAGAAAAAATAAAGAGATGGTAGTTTTTAGTCTCATAGGAGTTATTTATAAAGGTAGGACAATGCTTATACCAAAAATTGTTAAGTAACCTTAAAAAGTAGTTAAAAAACCTAAAATAATTTCTTGTCACTTACATTAATTCATGCAATCTTTGCTCTTATATCAATAAATCTATTTTTTATTTATGAGCAAGAAAATTTTAACCAACGATGGTATTGACGCAACAGGCAAGCAACTATTAGAAAAAGCAGGCTTTACTGTTATTACTGATAAAGTAGCGCAGGAAAATCTTGTAAAAGAATTAAATGATAAAAACTTTACGGCACTTACCGTTCGTAGTGCAACTAAAGTGCGTAAAGATGTTATTGATGCTTGTCCGAATTTAAAAGTCATTGCGCGAGGTGGCGTAGGTATGGATAATATTGATGTAGATTATGCCAAAAGCAAAGGAATTAATGTGATAAATACACCTGCTGCTTCCTCTAACTCAGTTGCAGAATTAGTTTTTGCACATTTATTTAATGCCGTTCGTTTTTTATATGACAGTAACCGACAAATGCCTGTCAACGGTTCAACAAAATTTGACGAGTTAAAAAAACAATATGCCAAAGGAACTGAACTGCGTGGCAAAACCATTGGTATAATTGGATTTGGCAGGATAGGACAATATGTAGGTAAAATTGCTTTGGGTTGCGGTATGAAAGTTTTAGCATTTGACCCTTTTGTGAAAGAAGCAACACTTAATTTAGAAATTCATGGTATGGCAAATTCTGAAGTAACTGTAAAAACAGTCAGCATGGATAATTTGCTTGCTCAAAGTGATTTCATTTCTGTGCACGTACCGGGCGGAAAAGTAATTACCGAAACAGAGATTGCAAAAATGAAAACCGGAGTTGTATTGGTAAACGCTGCGCGCGGTGGCGTAATTGATGAAACTGATTTGATAAACGGTTTAAACTCCGGAAAAATTGCACACGCGGGTTTAGATGTTTTTGAGAATGAACCAAAACCCAACGAAGCCATTTTAAAACATCCTAAAATTTCTTTAACTCCGCATATCGGTGCTGCTACCAATGAGGCACAAGAAAGAATTGGTGTTGAATTAGCTGAAAAGATAATTGCTGCTTTAAGTTAATACAATAGAACGCAGATAAGGCGAATGAATTATGATAAACGCAGTTAATAAATTAGAGTTATTAAAAAACATGAAATCATACTAAATCATAATTCCCGATAGTTATCGGGGTAGCGTTATCAGCGTTCTATTCTTTTAAACCATATTAATGAAAAAGTTTTTTCTTTTTATATCAGCCATCTTAATTTTTTCTTGTGCAGGAAAAAAAGATTTGTATGATGTGGTTAGAAAAATCCCCAAACAAAAATTTACACCTCCCGGAACACTATGGCTGCTCGACAATCTTTTTATTGACGAAACAGAGATAGATAATTTCAGTTGGATGGAATTTTTATATTGGATAAAAAGAAAAGAACCGCAAAAATACAATGCCATGTATCCGGATACAATTTGTTGGGCCAGAGCCGATGTAGGTTCTGCAAGCGAACTGGCAAGTTATTATCTAAGTAATTCGGCGTACGGAAGATATCCGGTTGTAGGAGTTTCCTACACACAAGCAATTGAATATTGCAATTGGCGTACTGATAGAGTAAATGAATACCTGTACATAAAAGAAAATAAATTAAAACAACATCCCGACAGTAATTATGTTTCTCGCGCTCCGAAAAAAGTAAAATACAGATTGCCTACCAAAGCAGAATGGGAATATGCAGCCACTGCAAGCCTTGAATTTTGTCGCTTTCCAATGGGATACGAAAGTTTGATTGATAAATACGGCATTCCGGTAAGCAATACATTTGAATATTATACTTATTTCAAAAAAGATTTTGCCCGCTGTTCTGATACGCTTTATGTTACAGACCCAACTAATTCGGTTTATGCGGGTAAACCCAACAAATACGGCTTGTATAACATGCTCGGAAATGTTTCGGAGCTTATTGCCGATAGTTTATGCAAAGGTCTTAATTTCTCTACTCCAATTTACTCCATTAAACGTGAAGAAAGTGATAACGGCTCTTACACTATAAGCACCGAAACTTACAATTACAAACTCGATACAAAATACAAGAGATCTGAACCTTGGCTTGGTTTTAGATGCATTTGCGAAGTGTTAGTAAAATAGTTATATGGTTTTTTTTGCCGCACCCACTTTGTCAGGACTCACAAAAATATTTATCCAGATTAATCTTCCTGCGCGGTATAACCAAGGCCACAATACAATAGCCAAAGAAATAAACCACCAAAGAAACCCGTTAATTCCCCAATCAAAAATTACGTTGGTAAAAATAAAAACGAGTATGCCTAACAATACATTTAATCCGTAACTGGCATACATAGCTCCATAATAAAAACCCACCTCACGTATAAAACTTTCGTTGCAAACAGGACAACGATCATTTTGTTGCATAAAGTTTGTAAGGTTGTACGCGTTATTTCCCACAAAAAAATTTCCCTCATGGCAACGCGGACATTTATTAAATAAGATACTATAAAGTCGGGTTTTTTTCATTATTAATTACAAATCATTTTATAAAAATATTTTCTGGAAACGTCATTGCGGGCAATAGCGATTTTTGAGATGAATTCTAAGCATTTTGGCAAGTAATTTCATAAGCATTGGCTGGAAGTCCGGTTTTTGCAATTGCACCAAAACCTCCGGCCACATCAATTAAATTTTTGTACCCTTTAGATTTTAAAATTGAAGCGGCAATCATGCTGCGATAACCTCCTGCACAATGTATATAGTAATTTTTATTTTTATCTAAAGTATCCTGCCAATCAGAAATAAAATCTAATGGCTTAGCTTCTACTTTTAAAAGATGTTTAGCTTCATACTCTCCGGGTTTTCTAACATCGAGTGTGGTAATTTCATTTTTTTCGTAAGCAGCAGCAAATTCGTTAGCATTAATAGAAGTAATTGTATCAATGCTTTTTTTCATATTACTCCAAGCTTCAAATCCTCCTTGCAAATAACCTATGCAGTTATCATAGCCTACCCGTGCCAAACGTTTTACCGTTTCTTCTTCTTTACCGTTTGGTGTAACTAAAATAATAGACTGATGTAAATCGGTAATCAAAGCGCCTACCCAAGGAGCAAATTGTCCGTCAATACCAATAAACCAGGCATTGGGTACATGCCCCTTTGCAAACTCATCTGCTTTTCTGACATCTAAAACTAAAGCACCTTGTTTTATTTTTTCTTCAAATTCATTTATCGACAAAGCTTTATTTCCTTTCTGCATTACTTCATCAAAAGCATCATACCCTTTTTTGTTAAGTGCAGCATTTTTAGCAAAATATTGCGGAGGCGGTAAAATACCGGTTGTAAGTTCTTTTATAAATTCTTGTTTAGAAATATCTCTTAATGCATAATTAACTTGTTTTTGATGACCCAGCGTATCATACGTTTCTTTGCTCATATTTTTTCCGCAAGCAGAACCGGCGCCATGTGCAGGATACACAATAATATCATCCGGCAGCGGCATTATTTTTTTACGAAGCGAGTCGTACAACATACCTGCCAAATCTTCCTGCGTTAAGTTTGATTTGATGGCTAAATCAGGGCGACCCACATCGCCAATAAACAAAGTATCTCCTGTAAAAATGCAATATGGTTTTTTAGTTGAATCAAACAATAAATAACTTACAGATTCCGGTGTGTGCCCCGGAGTATGCAATACACGTATAGTTAATTTCCCCACTGTAAATTCTTGCTCGTCTTTTGCGCTAATACTTTTGTAAGAAGTATGGGCGCCCGGACCAAAAACAATTTGTGCTCCCGATTTTTGAGCTAAATCAACATGCCCGGAAACAAAATCGGCATGAAAATGCGTTTCAAAAATGTATTTAATTTTTGCGTTATGCTTTTTAGCCAAATCTAAATAAGGCTGCGTTTCCCGCAGCGGATCAATAAAAGCGGCTTCTCCATCAGACACAATCAAATAAGCTCCCTGAGCAAGACAATTGGTATAAAGTTGTTCGATATACATCCAGACTAAATTTTATACAAATGTAGCACAAATCAGGCAAGCTAAAACTGTCAAAAATCAGTCATTTTTTGGTTTTATGTAGTATCCGTTTAAACTTCTAAATTTGAACTTTATGTAATTAGTTAATCTTAAAACAGTTATTATGAGCAAGTATGTTTTATTATTTATCCTATCAGGATTAATCATGTTTAAAGTAAAATCGCAAACAGCAGCGCATAAAATGCTTTCACTTAAAGAATGTGTGGATTTTGCCATTCAAAACAATGAGAATATAAAAACGGGCAACCTAGAAATTGATTATCAGAAACAGTTTAAAAAAGCAGCTACCGAAATACCAAAAACCAATGTTTTGTTTGCACAGGGGCAATTTAACTCGCTTTATAAATACGATAACAGCGTAACCGTAATGCAGCAAATTCCTTTTCCGGCAGTATTTACCGCACATAATGCGTTGGCTAAATCGTATATTAAAGGGAGCGAATTTAAATTAGCAGCCACTCGCGCCGATTTAATTTTTCAGATAAAAACAACGTACTACTCGTTACAATATTTTTACGCTATTGAACATTTACTTGAAAAGGAAGACAGCATTTACCAAAGTTTTGCCGCCGCAGGGAAAATTAAATACGAAAATGGCGGAGGTAGTTTGCTTGAAAAAACTACCGCTGAAACAAAAGTATTGGAAATAAAAAATCAGTTGTTGGAAAACGAAGAAGACATAAACGCTAATCAAATACAATTACAAACTTTATTAAACAGCGATTTTGAAGTTGATGTGATAAAGGAAGACTTGACACAAAAACCACTCGTTTTAAATCCGGATAGTTCAGGATTAACAACTCATCCCTTCCTCATGTACCTGAATCAGCAGGTAATTGCCGGAAGAAAAAATAAATTACTGGAGCTTTACAGAATTTTTCCTGATTTACAAGTTGGCTATTGGAATTTATCAATTTACGGGCCTGCCGATTTTGGTAATGGCCCCTATGTTCTTAATACAAACAATCGTCTTAGCGGTTTACTGGTGGGTGTAAATGTTCCTTTATGGTTTTATCCGCAGAGTGCAAAAATAAAAGCTGCCGAAATAAAAACGCAAGTTGCAAAATCAGATTATAACTATAACAAAACCCTATTTGAGGGGCAATTTAAACAAGCCAATACTTTGTACTTGAAATACCAAAAAAGTATAATTTATTATAAGAGTACTGCGCTTACAAACTCACAGGTAATTATTACACAAGCCTTAAAATCCTACGAAACAAAAGAAATAAACTATGTTGAGTATTTAACGGTTGTAAGTAACGCGCTTGATATTGAAAGCAATTATTTAAATGTAATTAAACAAAATAACTTAGCTGTTTTAAAACTGGAATATCTTCTATCCAAATAGAACCGCAAAGGCGCAGAGACGCAAAGTTTTTTTAAGATAGGTAATAAAATTAAAAGTAAAATCGTTGATTAATAAAAAATTTTCTTCGCACCTTGACGTCTTTGCGGTGAAAATTAAAAGCGGATACCAATAAGCAGCATATCATCCGTTTGCTCATACTTACCTTGCCATATATCCATCTCTTTATCTAAACGGATTTTTTGGTCTTTCATGGATAGTGATTGAATTTCCACCAGCAAATCCCTGAAGCGCTTTATCATAAATTTTTTTCCGTCTTGTCCACCAAACTGATCCTGCAAACCATCTGTAAAAAGATAAATGGTATCACCTTTATTCATGTTTATTTTCTGCGAAGTAAAAAGCTTATCATAGCTATGGCCAAAACTTCCTATCGGAGATTTATTTCCTTTTACTTCTATCAACTCCCCATTTTTAAAAACATACATAGGTCGTTTTGCTCCGGCAAAAGTTAATTCGCGTTTATTAATTCTGTACCTGCAAACCGCAGCATCCATTCCATCATTGGTAACAACATTACCGTGTTGCTGAAATGTTTCCAATAATTTTCTATCTAAAAGTGTAAGAATTTTTGAAGGATCGGTAGTATCCGACATACTCAAAACCTGATTCAACAAAGAGTTTCCTATAACTGTCATTAAAGCCCCCGGAACACCGTGCCCTGTGCAATCTACGGCAGCAATCAATATTTCATCTCCCTTTTGCGCCAACCAGTAAAAATCTCCACACACAATATCTTTTGGTCTATAAAAAATAAACGATTCGGGAAAAGCAACCGACACCATTTCATCGGCCGGTAAAATAGATTCCTGAATTCTTTTGGAATAATTTATACTATCACGTATTTCTTTGTAAGCCAATTCCAGTTTCAAACCTTTCTCTATTACTTCTTGCGTACGCTCTTTTACCTGGTGTTCCATGTCTTCTGAGTAAGCATGTAAACTATTGCGCATATTGATGAGTGCATTGCCAAGCATATCATTATCACTCAATTTTTCGTATTCAACGGTTAAGTGACCGGCACCGATTTCGTTGGCAAAATTTGATGTTTTGGTAAAACTTTCTGAGAGTGCGTTTACCGAAGTAACCATTTCGGCCACTACATTTTTATCTTTTACTTCAATTTTTTCTTTTGATAATTCGCCTCTTGCCAATTGCTGTATAATACTTTTCATTTTAATTATTGGCTCTCTGATAGACCGCGAAATAAACGAAACTGCAAAAAAGATAAACACAAATAAAAATACAGAGGCACCCATCATAATAGTCATCATGCGTTGCGAAGCCTTTTCAATATCAGCCTTCATGTGCAAAGCTTCTCCCCTGTTTCTATCAATAATTTTATCTAAATCGGTCATGATGGTCTCTGTGCGTGGCAATATTTCGCTTTCAATAATTTCTTCGCACTTAAATTTTTTCTGCGGATTTTCATAATCATCAAAACTCACAAGGGTTTTCATTATATCCTTTTCGACCGCAATTAAATCGTCAAACTTTTTAAAAACATCCTGCAGGCTGTCTCTGTCCGACTGTTTATTTAATTTATCGAAAAAAACATCCAGTTTTTTCTTTAGTTCAGGATGATGAAATTTATGTAAAGAATCGAGACTTTTTTTATCATCAATATTATTTTGCAGATATACCCAATTGGTGGCATACATTTTAGATTCGGTAACAACCAAGTTAAGTTCTTCTAAAGAAGCTATGTACGGATTTATTACTTCCGTCATCTGCTCAATAGTAGCTTTATTTTTTTGGATGATGTAGTAATTGAACACAACATTGATAAGCACAATTAAAATAACCAAAACAAAAGCAAAGGTTACTTTAGGAAAACCAGTATTAAAAAAGCTTATCTTCATAAAAGGCCTGTAAGGAGCGCCGTGACGTACAAATATATCGTTTTTAAGTGGAAACATTATTTTTTGCTTTTTGGGTATTTTTTTCTAATTTTCACCTCTATGTTTAAGCTTTTAAGAGCCTTCGTATTTGGTATTTTGTTCTGTATGTGGAACTTCACTGCCTTTTCTCAGGCTGATTCAACTCGGGTTTCGCCCGATTCCACAAGGGTTTTAGCCGATTCTACCAAAAAAGACAGTCTGAATTATTATGATATGTCGCTTGAACAATTACTCAACCTAAAGGGTCATGACCTCCCTACCGAACTTGAAAAACTTATTAATTCGCTGATTTCTGTGGCTTCTAAAAAGCCATTAAGCGTGCGCGAATCGCCCAGTATAGTATCGTTAATTACTTCAGATGAGATAAAAGCATCAGGTGCACGCGACCTGATAGATGTATTACGTTTAGTGCCCGGGGTTGACTTCGGCATGGATGTAGAAGGCGTTATCGGGCTTGGTATGCGAGGCAATTGGGCGCATGAAGGAAAAGTTTTATTGTTGCTTGACGGGCAGGAAATGAATGAAATACTTTTTGCCTCCACACAATTTGGTAACCACTTTGCTATTGATCAAATTAAAAAAATAGAAATTATTCGAGGTCCGGGTTCTGCTATTTACGGAGGGTATGCGGAATATGGAGTAATAAATATTATTACCAAACAAGGAGGAGATATTAACGGTATTTCTATTTCCGGAATTTACGGCATTACCGAAAAAGATTTTATGCGAAGAAATATTAATGTTTCTGCCGGAAAAAAAATAAAAGATTTTGAATGGAGTCTTTCCGGCATGTACGGACAAGGACAACGAAGCGACAGAGATTATACTGATATTTATGGTAACACCTATAACATGGCAGGCAACGGATCACTTAATCCTGCTTATGCGAATTTAGGAATGTCTTATAAAGGATTAAGTTTTAGAGGCATTGGAGATTTTTATCATACAACTATACGCGATGGCTACGATATGGCAAGCCCTAAACCTATCACTCAGAATTTTACTTCAAGTTATTTTGAGCTGAAATACTTATGGAAAATAAACAATAAACTTACCATAACACCCAAACTCAATTATAAAAATCAATCTCCATGGAATACACCTGTGGGAGATTCAACTAATTCAAAATATTTAAGAACTGCCACCCGCTCTACTGCAAACATTACTGCTTCCTACAATTTTACAAGAAAAATAAATTTTGTATTTGGTGCAGAAACATATCAAGATGTTGCCAAAGATAAAGTTGATTCAAGCACTTTTGCTTATAGTGGAACTAATAAAGTTAGTTTTTATAATTACGCTTTTTTCACTCAGGGTTTAATAAAAACACGTTTGGTAAATATTATTTTGGGAGCACGTTACGACAAACATAATGTTTATGGCGATGCGTTTGTTCCCCGTGTTGGTCTGACAAAAAAATATAATCGTTTTCATTTTAAAGCACTTTACAGTAACTCATTCCGAGCACCTTCTATTCAGAACATTGATGGAAGCATTAAAACAGGTATAACTCCCGAGAAAACACAGGTTACCGAATTAGAATTGGGATACCAGCTTACACATAAATCAATTTTTACAATTAACTTTTTTGACATTACAACTATTCATCCCATTGTATATTACTTAGACACGGCGAACATTAAATATCCCGATGCTTATAAAAACAGTAATCAATCGGGCACACGTGGTATAGAGGCCGAATATAAACTTAAAGAAAAATGGGGCTATATAAGTGTAAACTATTCATTTTACACAGCCCAGGGCAAACAACGAATTGCTGATTATAGTGTAAATAAAGATTCTGCTGCTCTCTTGGGTTTTGCCAACCACAGAATTAATTTAAGCGCTTCGTTTAATTTAAACGAAAATATTTCTATTAATCCAACCGCGTCTTTTTACGGGACACGCTGGGGTTATGCTTCGGTTGATTCTACAGGAACATCGGTATTACAAAAATTTGACCCTATGACTTTAGTAAATATTTTTATACGTTACAAAACACCCGTTAAAGGTTTGGTTTTTGGAATGGGTGTATATAACTTATTAGATCAGAAATTTAATTTTATACAACCTTATAACGGTTACCACGCTCCAATGCCTACGCCATCACGCGAGTTTATTTTCAGAATTAGTTACGACTTACAGTGTAAAGACAAAAAAACAAATTGAAAGTAAAGCGCAACATATTTTTTGTATGCCGAACAACGCTACTGCTGTTGCTTTTTGTACGTTGTTCTGTTTTTACGTGTAAGGCACAGGATGTAGATTACAAAGCCTATACTTTGTTTGTTTACAATTTCATGAAATACGTAGAGTGGCCCGAAGCCCAAAGTAAAGGCGATTTTGTAGTAGGTGTTTTTGGCGACTCGCCCATACAAAAAGAATTACAAACGCTTGCTGCGGGAAAAAAATTAAAAGGCAGAAACATTGTTATAAAAACAATTACTAAACCGGAAGATGCAATGGGTTGTCAGCTACTGTATATAGCCTCATCAAAAAGTACGGTTATTAAACAATTAAAAGAACAAATGAAAGACAAGCCCATTTTACTTGTGGGCGAACGCGAAGGCCTGGCAAAAAAAGGTGCGGGATTAAGTTTTGTAACTTTAGAAGATGACGAGTTGAAATTTGATATCAACAAAAAAGAAATAGAAGTGCACCAATTAAAAATTGCAAGCTCTTTATTGGCGTTAGGGATTGTTGTGAATTGATTAAAAGAGTAGAATCACCCCGTTCTGCGGACACCCCTGCTTGAAAAAAGGAGGGGAAAATACAAACTACTTCTTTCGCAAAATATACTCAACCTTCTCAGGAACACAAGCACTAATTTTTACTTCGGTATTTTTAGAAAAAACTTTTACTTTTAGTTTACCACCGCCTTTTTCGGGAGTATTAAAGTCGACAGCGGCTTTGAGTAAAGAAACATTTAAACTATCATATAAATTGTAAGGTGCATTTACAGTTACTTGCACAAAGGCCGGAAATGTTTTTATGGTCATTCCCGCAGGCGCATTATTTACCTCAACCGGAATTTGAATTTTTTTCTGAACATATTCGTCTAAATTAATTTTTAATAATACTTTGTTTTGCGAAAGCACCACCAAATCATCTAACTCTTCCGGCACTTCAATATTTGCCTGTTGCTCAATATTTTTATTTAAATCGTTAAGCACAATTTTTTCGGTATACAGGGTATCTATTTTTGTCAGCGTAACGCTATCCGAACTAATAACCAAAAACTGAGGTGTAGTTTTTATTTTTCGATAAATCCCTTCATCCGATTCATAGTTGACTTGCACGCGTGGTTTAATAAAAACTTTTTTGCTAAATGTTTTTCCAAAAATAAAATGAATGCTGTCGGGTTTTACTTTTATCAATTCTACATCGGTATTTAATAATTTAGAAAGATTACCGATAGCGCTAAGTGTACTTACAGAAGCGTTATCGGGTCGGTTTTTTAATTGAATAACATCCGAAACATCAACCGTAATTTCGTCAAGCGATTTTTTTAACAAGAGCATCATGAGTTTTGCACCACTTGCTTTTACATCGGCCATTACAAAAGACGGCAAACGATTATTGATGTGTTTGTTTAACGGGTAGTGTGTAAATTTCACCGGAATTGCGAGCGTACGCGTGTAGGTACGGTTAAGCACATTAATGAGCCATAAAAAAGTGGCTATGAGCAAACAAATAAAAAAAGAAAAAAGCCTGCGGCCGGGAAAAATTTTTCGTATGAACGCAGGCTTTTTTTGCAAAGTAATTATGGATTTGTGCCAAGAGATGCCGAGTTATCCATTGATACGGCGCTTTTCAGTATTTTTAATTTAACGCCACCTTCAACTTCAATCATAAAAGTGGTATCATTAATTTCGGCAATTTTTCCGTGAATACCGCCAATGGTAATAATTTTATCGCCTTTTTTAATTTCTTCCATGAATTTTTTGGCAGCCTTTTGTTTTTTCATTTGAGGACGAATCATGAAAAAATAAAATACTCCCACAATTAAAATTAAGGGTAAAAAACTGGTGATAGCTCCTAATCCCCCTGAAGCAGCGGGCGCATCTAAAAGTAAAAACATGTTTTGCATAATTATTATTGGTTTTTTATTTGATTTATTATTTACAACTATCCAGCATCCGCCTTTTCTGCCACAGATTTCGCAGATTCGCACAGATTAGAAAACACAGATTATTATTTAATGTTTGTGTAATTTGTAGCATTAAAATTAATTATTTAAAATTTTATTATGGATCAATATATAATATTTATTTTTCCCAAAATAACACAAATTTAATCTGTGAAAAAAATCCGTGTCAATTTGTGTAATCAGTGGCATTTTTATTTATTTATCTGTTTTGGGTTCGTCTGGTACAATTACATCACCGCCAATCACTAAAATTGTTGTACTGGGTTCGCAATTAGTTATCACACTAATGCTTTTTGTTACGTGGCCTGATTTTCCGTTACTGTCAAACACTACATCTATTTTACCGATAGCCCCAGGAGAAATAGGTTCTTTGGGTGGTTGGGCAACTGTACAACCACAACTCGCTTTAGCCGATGCAACAATAAGATTTGTCTTTCCTTCATTCGTAAAAGTAAATGTATGCGCTACTTTTTCGCCCTGAATAATTTTGCCGAAATCAAAATTCTCTTCGGTAAATTTAATAATGGGCAATTGGCTTTTATCTACCGGACCATTGGCTGTTTCGGAAACGCTTACCAAATCGCTGCTGATTTTACCATCATTTTTATTACCTCCGCATGAAAGGAGTGCTAAAACAAAAACGTAGATTATTATTTTTTTCATTTTCTAAGAGAAAATTTTTGGCAAAGATACAATTTATCTATTGACGATTTAAAGATTGTTAACTATTAACTTCAAACTGCAATTTGCTAAGACTTTTGTAAAGCCCATCTTCAAGATTTATTAATTCGTTATGGGTACCGGTTTCTCTAACCTTGCCTTTTTCTAAAACAATTATTTTATCGGCTTTACGAATGGTGGAAAGTCTGTGCGCAATAACAATACTGGTGCGATTTTCCATTAGTTTATCGAGTGCTTCTTGCACCAAATGCTCCGATTCGCTATCAAGTGAACTGGTGGCCTCATCTAAAATAAGTATAGCCGGATTTTTTAAAACCGCACGGGCAATAGCAATACGTTGTCTTTGTCCGCCCGAAAGTTGCACCCCTCTCTCTCCTACTTTTGTTTCAAATTTTTCGGGGAAACTTTCTATAAACTCCAATGCGTTTGCTTTTTGTGCTGCCTGTCGCACTTCTTCAAAAGAAGCGTTGGGGTTTCCGTACAAAATATTTTCTCTGATAGTGCCTGCAAATAAAATTACATCTTGCGGCACAAGCGCCATTTGGTCGCGCAAAGCTGTAAGCGAATATGTTTTTGAATCTTTTCCGTCAATAAAAATTTGTCCGTTTACGGGATCGTAAAATCTTAAAATCAAAGAGGCCATTGTGGTTTTACCAGATCCACTGGGGCCAACTAAAGCAATGGTTTCTCCTTTGGAGGCTCTAAATGAAACATCTTTTAAAACCGGAAAATCTACACGTGTAGGATAATAAAAATCTACGTTTTTAAATTCAATCTCGCCTTGTTTTGGTCCTTTGGTTTCTTTGCTGAAATCTAAATCAATGCTTTCAATATTTCCGTCAATAAGTTCAAACACCCTATCAGTAGCACCCAGTGCTCTTTGTATAGATGCAATTTGCTCGGGCAATCCACCCAAAGAACCCGCAACAAACAAGGATAGCATCATAAACTTTCCGAATTCTTCTGCTGTAATAGCGCCGCTGTTTTTTAGCATGAGCATTTTCCAGAGAATAAAAAATATAGAGCCAAAAATAAAGGTGATTACGAAAGAGAAAAAAGAACCGCGCATAATACCGTACTTCAATCCAAAATCACGAATGCCTGCGGTGATACGCTCGTAACGTGTTATCTCGTATTTTTCGTTGGTGAAAGTTTTTACATTGGTAATTCCGGTTAAGGCTTCACCCACAATAACGTTTGATTCGGCAATTTTATCCTGAAATGCTTTTGAGAATTTTCTGATTCTTCTCGAAAACAAAATAGCGATAGTAGTAAGTGCCGGAATAATAATGAGAAACCATTGGGCAATATCCCACGAAGTGTAATAAACCAATAATATTAAACCGCCCACACCTACAATAGTTTGACGAATTAATTCTGCAATATTTATCGTAAAAGCATCCGAAATAACGTTAATGTCGGTGGCCATGCGGCTGCTCAATTCAGTTACCTGATTTTTAGAAAAGAATCCCATGGGCATTTGCACCAAGCGCTTAAAAGTATCGTTACGAAGTCCTTTTAAAATATTCTCGGTTACCTGGGCAAACATATATACCCGTCCGAATGAAATAACACCTTGCGCCACCAAAATGAGTAGCAGGATTTTTGCCACGCCCATTAATTCAAGTTCCATTTGGGCCTGCGGCTTACCCGTTTCTCCAAAAAAACTGAACATTTTTCCGGATAGAAGCGGGAAAATGAGGCCGATACCGGCACTGGCTGCCAGAAACAACATTCCGAGTAAAAATTTCCATTTATGCTGACCTAAATAGGTAAAAAGACGGAGCGATTTTTTAAAATTTTCTTTGTTGAATTTTGCTTTAGGAAGCTCATCCTCATCGCCGCCTCCGCGGTTGCGTTTTGCCATAGGGCGAAGTTACTATTAAATTCAGGTACTTTATGAATTGTTGTAGGTAATTTTTAACCGCATAGAAACATAGTTTTATTTGGGGTGAAGGAGGGATAGGAAAATAAATTTTCTCTCGCAGAGAGCTATGTGGGGCTATCTATACTTTAACCAATACAACCCCCTCTGTATCTATGTGGTTAAGAAATCAATTTCTATCAAAAATCATATTGCTGTAATCTCTAAAACAACTATTTTACCTAAAAAAGCGTCTGTAAACAATAAGCTGCTTACTTTTGCGTTCCCTATTGTAAGAAGATGGTTAAAAAATTACTTTTATTTGGTTTGGTTTTTGCATTTTTTTTGGGTTGTACCAAATTAGACCCTAAAATTGCACCCGCCTCGTATCTTGAAATTGATGATTACCGTACAATAACAGACAGTAGTATTTTTGGTCAAGGCACCAGCAACCAAAAATTTACCGATGTACTGATAACATCAAGCACTACCAATTATGGCTACTACCCCATACCGGGCAAAATACCCCTACCGCTAACCGGCAGCACCTATCTAAGCATAAGGCCTGTTATAAAAGTTAATGGAGTTAGCGCACTTAGGTTAGATTATCCTTTAATGAAAGGTTCAGATACCACTATTAGTTTAACTGCAGGGCAGGTAACAAAATTTAAGCCTGTGTTTAAATATTTTAGCACAGTAAAGTTTTCGTTCATTGAAGATTTTGAAGGTGCCGGTAGTGTCATTCATGATTCTAATCCTGCAGATACTTTTTGTGTTACACCGGGTTATACAAACACACCCTGTTTTGGCGGAAAATGTTTATACATGAAACTTGATGCCAACCATACGGTTTGTCAGGCACAATCACTAAATGCTTATCAATTAAAAACCAATGGCACCAATGTATATTTAGAAATAAATTATAAGTGCAATACCGCTTTTGAGGTTGGTATTATAACAACAGACAGCCCCTCAGGGCTCGCTGCCGACCAACGCTCTGCGGGAGGTGCAAACGCATCTGCCACATGGAATAAATTATACATTAATTTAACTGATTTGTTAAGAACCCCGCCTCTCTATACGTTCTTCTATATTTATTTTTATTCAGACTATGACACAAGTAATCCTCTTAACCAAATTTATATAGATAATGTTAAACTTATAAGTCAGAATTGATTTTTAACTAATGCTTGTTGAAGAACACATAGCGGAAAAGAAAAAACAGGATGAGAATACCTCACGACTCGCAGAAAAGCATTATTTGCCGATGAATAAAAAGTTACAGGCCTTTAAGTATTTAGCTTCCGATTTTATGGCTGCTACCCTGGCTTGGGTTTTGTTTTTTACTTACCGAAAATATTTTATTGAACACGACCCCGATTGGGTAAACAATCTTATTTACAATAAAAGATTTTATCTGGGCACCGCCTGCATACCTATATGCTGGTGCATTATTTATTACCTGCAGGGCACTTATGATTTACCCTTTAGGCGTTCGAGGCTGAATGAAATGGCCCAAACTTTTTTAACCACTTTGGGCGGCGTTTTAATTTTATTTTTTGTGTTGTTGTTAGATGATGAGATACAAAGCTATAAAAATTACTACCGCTCTTTTGCCGTATTATTCAGCTTACAATTTGTGTTAACTGCACTGCCGCGTTTGGTTCTTTCAAGTATTACCAATGTACGCATACACCGCAGGCAAATGGGTTTTAATACCTTGCTGATAGGTAGTAACGAAAATGCCTGGAAAACTTATAACGAAATAGAAAGCCATAAAAAAGGAAACGGTAACCTTTTTAGAGGGTTTATACATATTGATGAAAGAAATGGTTTCTCAGAAAAATTACTTGAAAAAGTACCTCATCTGGGCGAATTATCTGATTTGGTAGCGATGATAAAAAAGCACCATGTAGAAGAAATAATCATTGCCCTCGAATCGTCTGAACACAGCGCCATACAACATATTTTAAACGATACGATGGATTTAGAGGTGAAAGTAAAACTCATACCCGACGTATATGATATTTTATCGGGTTCTGTTCGTTTTACCTCGGTTTTACATGCCCCTTTAATTGAAATTAACCGTGAGGTAGTGCCCCGTTGGCAGGTTAACGCAAAACGCATTTTTGATATTTGCTTCTCTATTTTTGTCATTATTGGTTTTAGCTGGTTTTATCTTTTACTTAGCCTGCTGGTTAAACTAACCTCAAAAGGTTCGGTTATTTTTTCGCAAGAAAGGCTTGGTTTACACGGACAGCCCTTTAAAATTTATAAGTTCAGGAGCATGTATGTTGATGCAGAAAAAAATGGCCCTTCTCTCTCCAGCGAAAACGACCCAAGAATTACCCCTTTTGGCTTGTTTTTACGAAAAACCCGTTTAGATGAATTTCCGCAGTTTTTTAATGTGTTTTTTGGCCACATGAGCATAGTTGGCCCAAGGCCCGAAAGACGCTTTTTTGTTGACCAGATTGTACAAAAAGCCCCACATTACAAGCATTTGCACCGGGTTAGGCCGGGTATAACCTCATGGGGGCAGGTAAAATTTGGATATGCCGAGAATGTTGATGAGATGATAGAACGCCTTAAATACGACCTGCTTTACACTGAGAATATGAGCCTGATGGTGGATATAAAGATTATTATTTACACTTTGCTTATTGTGTTTCAAGGAAGAGGTAAATAGATTTTCGTATATTTTTATTATTAGGGCGCCCCCTGCAGGTCGGGCTTTTCGCTGCAAGTCCTCAGCGCCTCCGGTGGCAGTCGCTTCCGGGCTTTCCGCTACAATCCCTGGCGCAAATACAAAACAAACTTTCAAAATAATTTTTTTGACGAATTAGAAAATTAAATCTATATTTGCCCCCTCATTTATTGAAAAAACAGAGCTATGAAAAGGACATTCCAGCCATCGAGAAAGAAAAGAACAAACAAGCATGGCTTTGCAAAGCGCATGAGTACTGCTAACGGCCGCAGAGTATTGGCTGCCCGTCGCAAAAAAGGACGTAAACTTTTAACCGTATCGAGCGAAAAAACGCATAAATAAACCTTATTATTTATAAAAAATTTAAAAGCTACTCAAAGAGGGTAGCTTTTTCTTTTTTACCAAAGGCACCCCTTCGTGGAAAATAATTACATTTGGCAAACAAAAAACGTTTGTGCTAAAACAAATTTACTGCATACTATTTTTATTTATTTGTTCTTGTTCTTTTTCACAAAGTGTAAGTTCAAGTCTTATCAAAGCAAAGAATCACGTTCAGCGTGGCGAGTACTACCTAGCTGCTGATAATTACCTGACTGCATTAAAAGAAGACAGCCTTAATAAAAAAGCCAATTTAGAGTATGGCCTGCTAAATACCCAGTACATTAATAACCCAAGTAAAGCAGGTGTTTATCTTTTACGTGCCGAAAGATTAAGCACAAAAGATACCTTACCCGAACTTTTGTTAGGCCTTGCTCAATACTATCATCACATGGGCGAGTATCAAAAAGCACTTACCTACTACAAACGCATGTTTGCTAAGTTTGAAAAAAGGCCGGAAAGTATTCCTATAGAAAATAGTATAACCCGAAATATGGCCAGTTGCGAGTATGCACTCTCCAACCCCCAACAACCGGTTTACAAAAGAATGAAAACCGTAAACGCCGGCGAAAGTGTAAACACTATGTATCCCGAATATTCTCCTGTACTAAATAAAGAAGAAACAGTTCTCTTGTTTACTACCAGACGAGTAAATAATGTGGGGCATAAAATTGACGACGTTGATGGTAATTATTTTGAGGATATGTACATTGCACGAAAGGATAAAGACAACAATTTTAAAAATGCACATTCTTTTTCTGATGCAGATCCTGAGGTTAACGGCCTTCATAATACAAAAGGGCACGAAGCCGTTGTTTCGTTATCTGCCGACGGCACTAAATTTTTTACCTATCACAATAATAAATTATACCAATCTGATTGGCAAAATAATGCATGGACCGCTCCTAAATTAATGAACACTACCATTAATTCTACAGGAGGGTTTCAAAGTCATTTAAGTTTAAGTGCCGATGGCAAAACAATTTATTTTTCGAGTGAAAGGGCCGGAGGGTTAGGCGGCCTCGATATTTATAAAACAGAGATGCAAGCAAATGGAAGCTGGAGTGCTGCCACTAATTTAGGCCCCACTATTAACACCAAAGATGATGATGACAGTCCGTTTATTAGTTACGAAGGTAAAACGCTTTATTTTGCATCGAAGGGCCACCCGGGTTACGGTGCTTATGATCTTTACAAAAGTGTTTTAACCGGTACAAACTGGGGAAAGCCTGAAAACATGGGTAATTTATTTAACAGCAGTGGTGATGATACGCATCTTGCTTTAAATAAAGCTGAAACAGGTGGCGTTTTTTCTTCTGCGCGCGCAGGTGGTTTTGGCGATATGGATATTTATGAAATAAAGTTTGACGTTCCCCTTGAAAACTTTATTGCCGATCCTTTAGCACGTATCAATATTAATTTGCCGGATACGTTTTACATAAATGAAGTAGCCTCTTTTGGAGTTTATTCGGCTAAATTACCCCCTTCTGCTTTTAAGCGTTACTACTGGCAGGTGGCCGATTCAACTTTAAGTGCAGATGGAGAAACAGTAAATTATACGTTTACTAAACCGGGCAAGTATAAAATAAGAGTTCAGGGTTTAACAACAGATAACGATTTAATTGGCTATGAAAAAAGTGTGGTTATAGCAAACAGAACTACAACTACCCTTGCCACTAATACAACAACTACTACAAGCACTAACAATACAGTTGTTTCTTCGCTTGAACCAATTTATTTTAGATTTAGTAAATATGGCATAACTGCCGAATCTAAAGAGGTTCTTATGCGTACTTTAAAAATTCTTGCAGATAATCCGGAAGTAGTGATTACAATTTCTGCTTATTGCGATGCGCGTGGTTCTTCTGCTTATAATCAAATCTTATCAGAAAAACGCGCAAAGGCTACTGCAAGATTTTTAAAAAACAACGGGCTATCGCAAAACCGTATTAAGAAAATTGCCTGGTTTGGCGAGAAAGATCCTCTGAATAAGTGCATTGATGGCACACCTTGTACCGCCGGAGAATATAAAATTAACCGAAGGGTAGAGTTTAAGGTTGAGGGGCTCAAGAAATAAATTTTTTTATTCCTTTTTATTTCATCAAAATAAAATACCGTAAAGGATAGTTTTTTGTATTTTTATGTTTCAACTAAATTCTAAAAAAAAGAAAATCTAAGCAATTGTTCCAACTGAAACTTAAAAATACCGCAATCTACACTATTCTTGGTTTTTTACCCTTATCGTTCTCGCTCATATTTACTCCAATTTACACACAGTATTTATCAAAAGAGGATTATGGCTTATTAAATTTATTTACTATAATTAGCGGCTTACTTATTCCGTTTTTTGGTTTAGGTATAGATCAGGCTTTCGGGTTTTTGTATTGGGATTACAACAAGGATAAAAAAAAATTTAGCGAACTTGTATCTACTACACTTTCTTTGGTTTTTTTAATTGGGCTAATTTTTACTTGTTTAGGTTTTCTATTTGGACCTTGGCTCATACGTACTTTTGTAAAAAATGGGGCGCATTTTACGGTATGGCCTTTTTTAACGCTTTCTCTTATATACCCTTTCTTTATGATCACTAACCGGGTATTGCTTTATTATTATAGGAACGAAGAAAATATAAAAAAATATGCCTTTTTAAATTTATCTTCTTTACTGCTTATCACAACCGGATCAGTTATTGGTGTTATTGCTTTAAACAAAGGATCTGAAGGGGCGGTTGAAGGAAGAACCATTGGCTTTTGCATAATTATTTTAGCCTTTATTATTTATGAAATAAAAAAAATCGGTATTGTTTTTAATACAAGCATTGCAAAACCTCTTTTAAAATTAGGGGGGCCACTTTTTATTTCTACTCTTGTAGGTTCATTGGCTTATGTGTTCGACAGAATAGTAATTGAACAATTTGGCACATTAGAGATGCTGGGCGTTTATGGCTTTTCGGTAACGATAGCATCTGTGATAGAAATATTATTGGCTGCTTTAAGTAACTCCTTTGTGCCAACTATCTATAAAACTATCTTAGAAGAAGATGAAACACAATACGAGAACACCCATTTCCAACTTTTTATTTTTGTTTACGCCATCATAGCCGTTGTGGTTTTAATAATTGCTGTCATTACTCCTTTTATCACACTTTTCATTTCGACTAACTTTATTGATTCTATTCAATACATTCCTTTATTATGTTTATCATTTATCCCACGTTGTTTCACTCAAATTTTTTCTTTAAAATTTTACAAACGAAAAAAAACCACTTATGTTCTTTTGTTAAATATTACATATTTACTAAGTATTTTAATTTTAGGTATCTTTTTTTATAATTTTCTTGGTATTAAGGGTGTTGCTTTTTCCGTTTTCTTAACAGGCTTAATTAATATGTTTTCGGCATACCAACTTTCAAAGAGAATTGATCCATTCCATTTTAGATTCAAAAAACTATATTTATTTTTTCTCATCATCTCAATTTCAGTTCTTTCATTGTATATCATTCCACAAACAACTCCCTATCTTTCCTTATTTTATTTATTACCCCTTATCGTATTTATAGTGGCGTCCATACTAATTCTTAAAAAAGAATGCTTACAAATAAAGGAATACCTCTGGTTATCACTTGCTAAATTTTCAATAAAAAGAGCTAAATAAATTATTATTTCATTTAAATGCAGAAAATGAAAATACTTATCACAGGGGCAACCGGATTTATCGGACAGCATCTGATTGAGGAGTTGAAAGGAGATGATTTTTTTATTAGAATAATTAAACGAAATAGTTCCAGCGAACTCCGCTCAACAAACACAAATTTCGAAACTTATATTTCAGATATTTCAGATAAATCAGCTTTAGAACAAGCCTTTCAAAATATAGATGTTGTTATTAATCTTGCCGTTGAAAAAAATGATTCCACTACTATCGAATCAACAAATTTAAAGGGAGTTCAAAATATCATCGAACTATCCGAAAAATATAACATTAAAAAAATCATTCACCTTAGCAGTATAAGTATTTTTGGAATGAAATACAGTAGAAAAAAATTCATAGTGGGTGATGATTTTCCCTGCGATCCAAAAACTAAGTACGGAATATCTAAATTAAGATCGGAAATATTACTTAAGGAATTTGCAAACAAAAACACTACGGAAGTAATCATTCTTCGTTCCGGTATTGTTTTTGGCGAATATCAATCCAGTAATTATCTTTTAGATTTTTTGAAAAGAGTAAAGAGCGGGGTTGCCATTCCAAGACTCAAAAACTCCATGGTTAATTATGTTTATGTAAAAGATGTTACGCATGTAATTAGATTTTTTCTTGAGAATACGACTGGCAACAAAGTGATAACTGTAAGCGAATCAATTCCTTTTTCTGAATTTCTTAGTTTAACAGCCAACACACTTAATGTTTCATGTAAAATAAATAATGTTCCATCCTTATTATTTGTTTTTTTAGAAATTTTTAATTATTTTGGGTTGGAAAAATTAAAAGAAAAATTTCATTCCATTTCCAATTGTATTGAATATGATGATGCGTTTATGAAAAATGTTGTTACTTACAAATACGGGATTAGTAGAGGCGTAAAAAAAACGATTGAATATTACAATTTATGATCAGTCGCAATTTTGGTCCTTACGTTATTTTTTCATTATCTGTTAAATAAACTAAATAAAAAACATCACCCGGCTCTAATTAAAAATACCAAAACCACCTAATGTCTAAACCAATACTTTCCCCTCTTTCATTTTCAAGTAATGTAATTGAGATAGGAAAAATAAGTTCCACTGAAATAATTACTATATATTCATCCTATTTCAAGATGAATGTAGAACCCTATTTTAAAAATATACCGGAAATTAGAATTTTAAAATGCCTCGATACCCAATATATGTTTTACTATCCTTTTGAAACAGAAGGTGACGAAAAATATTATGAATCAATGGGTGTGTTTGATTGGTATTACAACCCTTCTAGATGGGAGCACAAAAAAACATTAGAAATAATAAAGGAGAAAGATAATGTTCTTGAAGTTGGAGCCGGGTCAGGTTTCTTTCTAAACGAATTAAAAAAGAAAAATAAAACGATTACCGGTTTAGAATTAAATGGCAAAGCTATTGAGGAAGCCAAGACTCTTGGTATAGACTTAAAAAATGAACTGATTCAAGAACATGCAAAAACAAATGAAAACAAATATGACATTGTTTGTTCCTTTCAGGTTCTGGAACATATTTCTCAACCCTTTGAATTTATTGATGCGCAATTAAAATGCTTAAAATCAAAAGGGAAAATGATAGTGGGTGTTCCGAATAATGATTCGTTCATAAAAGACAATATATTACAAAGTAAAGTATTAAATATGCCTCCGCACCACATGGGTCTTTGGACTTTAGCGTCACTTAAATCATTAGAAAATATTTTCAACATCACGCTGAAAGAAGTTTACTACGAACCTTTGACAGAAAGTAACGTTGACACTTATTTATGGAATAGAATTACTAAGTTTTTCTTTGGCTCTTCTTTTTTTACCAGAGCAATTTGGAAACTTAAACTACATAATGTCTTTCGCCATTTTATTCTTAAAAAAGCTGATAAAATAAGAGGGCATTCGATACTTGTTGTTTTCGAAAAGAATTAATAGCTTATAATTCAAACCATTAGTTTTATATTCTTTTTTAAACTAACTCAAACAGTAACATTTTTTTAACTTTATAAAATGGGACTTGACCGCAATGGAACAAAGCTTTTGTTGTACGCTAAATCACTTGGAGTTGATTTTGGTAAAACAATTATGCTTGGAAGACAGGGTTTGCACATAGATAAAAAAAATCTCCAAAATAATTTATCTCAATTTGGAATTACGAATGTTAATGCTGAAGATATATTAAAAGAAGAGGGAAGATATGCCGAACCGTTTTTAAGAATATTAGGTGCTAAAAAAATTGACTCTATTGACGCATCAGATTATGAATCTGCCAATATTATCCATGATATGAATTTTCCAATAACTGATGAACATAAGGCAACTTATGATGTAGTTATTGACGGAGGTTCGCTTGAACATATTTTTAATTTTCCGGTTGCCATAAAAAATTGCATGGAAATGATAAAACCTGGCGGATATTTTTTAGGTATCACGCCTGCCAATAATTTTTTTGGTCACGGATTTTATCAATTCAGCCCGGATCTATATTTTAAAGTTTTCTCTCCGGAAAATGGATTTAAAATAGAAAAAATAATTTTTTTCACCGACAGAAAAAACCCAAAATGGTACGAAGTGAAAGATCCGGACGAAGTTAGAACAAGAGTAACCATCTGTAATGATCATCCATCCTACTTATTTGTAATTGGAAAAAGAATTTCCAAAATGCCAATTTTTGAAGCTGTTCCCCAACAGGGTTTTTACCAAAACCTTTTATGGAAAGATAAAGACAAAAAAAATGAAGTAAAGCCTGCCCAAGCAAAAATTTCAATAATTACTAAAATTTCAAATTTAATTGCCAACAAACTTGAAGGTTTGATTATCCGATTATCTGTTTCATTTAAAGAAACAGGATACAGTAATAAAAAATTCTTTAAGAGAATAAAAAACAACTAAGAATAAAAAACAACTAAGATATTTACTTTATGAGTTGCAAAATGCATTTTAAAAAGTCAAAAAATATTTATTATGAACGCTTTACTGTTTAGTCCTTCTTATGATCTTGCAGGAGGAGCTGTAATAGCTGCTAACCGGCTTTTTCATGGTTTACAACTACAGGGGGTTAATACTAAGATGTTAGTAGGGCAAAGTTCTTTTGAAAATGAAAACGTAAATGAATTACCGCATAATTTTACGGGAGAAAAAATAGTAAGCCGTCTAACTATGCCTTTGGGATTAAATTACGTTCATTATTACAGTTCCTTTAAAATACCAAAACACAATTTCTTTAAGCAAGCTGATATACTTAATTTTCATTCCCTACATGGCGCCTATTTTAATTACCTGGCGCTTCCAAAATTAACCAAACATAAACCAGCAGTATATACGCTACATGATGTCTGGAGTTTTACCGGTCACTGTGCATTTAATTTTGATTGCGGAAGATGGAAAACCGGTTGTGGAAAATGTCCTTATCCCAATAACTATCCTGCTATTAAGAGAGATAGTACAAGATTAGAATGGAAATTAAAGAAACGAACCTATGAGCGCTCGCAATTAACTATTGTAACGCCCAGCAATTGGCTTTCAGCCCTCGCAAAACAAAGCATGTTAGGGGAATTTAATATTCACACCATTCCTTACGGACTTGATACAAATGTATTTGAGCCACTTGATCCGCATTATTGCAGAAAAATACTTGGTGTACCTGAAGGGAAAAAAGTTCTTCTTTTTGGCGCAATGGGACTTGACGATCATCGTAAAGGCGGTGACCTATTAGTTAAAGCATTGAATAAAATGCCAAAATCTTTGAAAGAATCTCTTGTTCTACTTACACTCGGGCAAGCAGATGAACTTTATAAAAATAGTATCGATATTCAAACCCTAAATTTAGGATATGTAAGTGGCGATCGAATGAAAGCAATAGCATTTTCTGCTGCCGACATTTTTATTTTTCCAACAAGAAATGATAACCTGCCCTGCATTATTCAGGAAAGTCTTGCTTGCGGCACGCCGGTTGTTTCATTTGATATAAACGGAGTTCCGGATCTTGTAAGACCCGGTATTACTGGCTACCTTGCAGAACCCGAAAATGCAGACAGCTTTCTTGAAAAAATAATGCAACTTCTTGAGGAGGATAAGATACGCGAAGAAATGAAAAAGAAATGCAGAGAGGTTGCTGTTAATGAATATCGTTTGGATATACAGGCACAACGTTATAAAGATTTATTTTCAACACTATTAAATTCAAAGTAATCATGTCACAAACTTGTCCCTTTTGCTTTTCAAGAGAATATACGTCCTCTTATCTTCCAAGTACTTTTTTCAACAACAAACGCTTTGATTATATAAAATGTAAAAACTGCAAATTACACTATGTCTCTCCTTTTCCTATTGATGATGATTTTGAAAAATTATACCCTCCAACTTATCAAAGCGGCATAAATAGTTCTATTTGCGAAGATTCTACTAAAAAAATTACCGGAATCCGCTTTTCCTACGGAAAACAATTTGATCTCATTACTAAATATGCCGGTGGAAAAAAGGTTTTGGATTATGGTTGCGGTCATGCAAACTTTCTGCTAAATGCAAGGCATAACGGCATAGAATGCGACGGAGTAGAATATAATCCTGATCATGTTTCAATTTTAAGAAAAGAAATTCCTGATGCTGATTTTTATTTAATAGACGATTTTTTAAAAGATCAAACGATACGTTACGATGTTATTCGTTTAAGTAATGTTCTTGAACATCTTACCAACCCGAGAGAAATAACGGAGAAACTTATTTCTAAATTGAACTCAAATGGTATTTTACTTATTGAAGGGCCAATAGAAACTAATCCAACCTTTGCTTTACGCGTTCGACAACTATATTTTAATATCAGCAAAGCCTTTAGAAAAAACAGAGTGGTAAGCCATCCTCCTACTCATATCTTTTTCGCTAATTCAACCAACCAAAGAAATTTTTTCAAAAATTACTCATTGCAAGAACTTCACTTCGAACTGGCTGAGAGTGAGTGGCCGTTTCCGGAAAAATGGGAAGAGGCAAAAGGAATAGGCGGAGTTTTTAAATTTTTAGTTGCTAAAATTAGTATGGCTTTAAAACCTTTGAGTAAAAATTGGGGGAATACATTTATTTATGTTGGGAGAAAGGCTTAAATGAAAAATATCAAAGTAGCATATATCCATGGCAGGCCAAGCGCTCATCCAATGCACCAAAAATTTGCAGAAAGTGTTGGAGGGATATTTCATCATGTTGATTTTAGAATGAGATGGCAGGACAAAAACAGATCTATTCTTTACCGCATAATAAGTTGGTTTGTTTGTGCATTTAGTTTTCCAAATAAAAAAGATTACAACATTTTTCTCGTTGATAATCTTCATTTCTATCCGGTAATTATGAAAGTTCTTCACTTAATTACTAGGAAACAAAAAATAGTTGCGCACATGGGCAGCCATACATTATATTTCATTTATGCTCATCGCTTTTCAAAATTTACAGAATGGCTACATATACAGGCATTAAAACGCTATGACGCTCTGATTTGTGAAGGGAAAATGGCTGAAGAACTTGTAAAAAAAATTCTCGGTGCTAATACTCCGAAACTTTATACAGTCTTCATGGGCATTCCTGATGAACACTATCCTTTAGAAAAAAGTATTACAACAAATCTTTCCGGAAAAAATATTTTATTTATTGGAAATGGACCTAATAAAAGCCGAATGTGGTATAAAGGTCTTGATTTGATGATTGCTGCATTTCAATCAGCTAAAATTAAAAATACTGAACTTACCTTCACCATTGTAGGTGATTGGGAGGAAGAAGTGAAACAAGAATTATTAAATGGCTGTAATGAAGAAACTAAAAAAGCAATTCATTTTAACGGCTCAACAACTGATTTAGGAAAATTCACAAAGGATGCTTCTCTATATTTGCACTGCGCAAGAGGAGAAGCATTTGGAATTACCATACTTATTGCAATGGCTTCAGGAATCCCTAGCATTGTATCCGAATGGACGGGCGCAAAGGAAGTAATTGAACAAATTGACAAGGATTTAATTGTACCGCTTGATGAAAATTGTATTGCAGAAAAAATACTCTGGTATTTTAATCTTCCCCTTGAAAAGAAAAAACTATTGTCTAACAAGTGTCGCGAAGTAGTTCAAGGATATACTGAAGAAAAGGCTATTTCATTCCATCAAAAGGCATTTACCAAACTTGTAAAAGATTTTAATTTAACAGAATGAATATTTTATTTTATTATCCGGATAAAGAACGTGCGGATGCTTTCACATCCTTAATGTTTGGTTTTCAGAAGCAGGGGCATCATGTTTCTCTTTTAACACATGCTGAAGAAGGATATTTGCACGCTGAAGTAAAAACGGGAGGTGTTAGCATATTTACTCATGTTATTCCCAAAAACAATTCATTTGTATTTTATTTAAAACATATTCTTTTTTTGATTTCATTTACTAAAAAACATAAGATTGATGTTGTGTATTCACATATTCAAGTAGCAAATTTTATCTCTTGTATTGCACAATATTTTACTTCATCCAGATTTATTTTAACCAGACATCATACCGACTGTGCATTTTTAGATTACAATTTCAATGAACGCACAATGGATAGAATTATAAATGTACTGGGAAAAGAATTCATTGCTTCTTCAAAAAAAGTATACGAACAAATGGTTAACGTGGAACACGTCAGGAAAAATAAAGTTCAAACAATATTCTTGGCGTATGATTTTGACCACATTCCCAAGCCGGATAAAAATGCCGTGAGTGCATTGAGAGAAAAATATAAAGCAAGACTTTTATTAGTTCAGGCGTCAAGATTAATACCGGAGAAAAAAAACTTCAATTCAATTGCTGTTATAAAAGATCTGATCGAAAACAACTTTGATATTAAACTACTTGTATTGGGAGAAGGAACTGAAAAATCAAGAATAGAAAAATTCATTACTGATAATCATTTAGAGAATCGTGTTTTTATGGTTGGCTATCGTCAGGATATGGTAAATTATATTGCAGCGGCTGATGTATTGGTTCATATTTCCGTGTCAGAGGCAAGTAACAATACCGTTAAAGAAGCTGCAATTCTTGAAAAACCGGTTATTGTGTGCCGAGATGTTGGTGATTTTGATGAATATATTAAGAACAATGAAAATGGAATTATGTTATCCAAAGAGAATACCGAAAAGGAATTATTTGATATTCTCGCGGAAATTTATTTAGATAAAAAAGACATACAATCATTAGGAAAAAACCTTCACAAAACCGTTTTGAAACAATTTAGCGTTGAAAATATCATATCACAGTATGATCAATTCCATTTAAAAGAAAAAACCAAGTAAATTACTTTTTTTTAACCGTGACTGATTACCATTATTACAGAAAATGAATTAACTTTGGAATTCATCTAAGGGTTAACCCACAATGGAGAAGAGAACTGAAAATGAATACTTAGTTTCTGTTATTATCCCATGTTTTGAAGGCGAAAAGTACATTGCAGATGCAATTGAATCTGTATTGAATCAAACGCACAAAAATTTTGAATTAATTATTATTAATGATGGCTCAACAGACGACTCAAAAGAGATCATCAAAAAATATTGCCTCTTAGATTTGAGAATAAAATATTTTTATCAGGATAATGAGGGCGTTTCTGCAGCCCGTAATAAGGGTATTGAAAAAGCCAAAGGAGAATTTATTGCTTTTCTTGATGCAGATGATGTTTGGGAACCCGAAAATCTCGAGGTTAAGATATATGTACTTAAGGAAGATAAAACCATTGATTGGGTTTTCAGCGATGTTTATCTCGCTGACGAATCTCTTAATAAAATCGAAGTGATTGTGGGCGGAGATGATACTAAAATTTTAAATTCACTTCTTTCACGTAAAGGTGATGTTATTCACGCGCCCAGTAATATTGTTGTCAGAACTAAATGCCTGGGTCCCTCCGCGGTTCTTTTTGACAAACATCTTTCTACTTCTGCCGATTGGGATTTTTGTGTTCAGCTCGCAGCAAAAAAATTTAAAGGGAAACGAATTCCGCTGCCTCTATGGTCTTACCGTGTACTTGAAAATAGCATGAGCCGAAATTTACAAGCACTCGAAATTGATAATCTCTATGTTCACAGAAAAGCAAAAGCGCAGAAACTCTTTAAATCATTTTGGTTTAAACAGCAATGCTTTTCTAACAACTACCTAATACTGGCCGGTAGTTGGTGGGTTAATGGCAACAACAAGGCAAGGGGAACATATTATATTTTTAAATCAATTTTATTTTATCCACCAAATATATTAAAGTTACTCTTTAAACTTCGTTCATTCAATTTATATCAAGCCAAAAGAACTCCCATCCAAACTTCAGATAATTTTATTAAAAGAAATTTATTATTTAAAAATCCAAAAACGTCTTTTAAAAAAAATGTAACAACCTTTCTTTTTCATAGAATCAATACTATCCACGATCCGCTATGGAATCCCATTCACCCCGATCATTTTGAACAAATAATCATTTATTTAAAAAAACATTTTGAGTTTGTAGCTCTGAAAGACTATTTACTTGAAGATTTTATTCCTCAAACAAAAAAACCTCTTTGTGCCATAGGATTTGATGATGGGTATAGAGATTTTTTAGAATTTGCTTTGCCTATATTAGAAAAATATGATTGCCCCAGTTCTATGTATGTTGTAACAGATTGTATAGACAATGACCTTCCACCCTGGACTTATCTTCTCAATCACCATTTTATTAAAACTGAAAAATTATCTATTAATCTTGACACAAAAGATTTTCCGGGACATTTAAAAAATACTATCTGGCGTAACAAAAATGAACGATTGCTTTTCGCAAAGCAATTAAACCCTTTTATGAAATCTCTTACTAACAGTAAAAGGCAAACTATTTATGAACAAATAATCAGAGAACTTGATGATGTTACTCCTCCAAATGGGTTAATGTTAAACTGGAAGGAGATTGGAGAATTAAAGATGCATAAATGCGAAGTGGGGTCTCATACAGTAAGTCATCCTGTCCTTTCCAAAAAATTGACGCCTCAAGAATTAAGAACCGAATTAGAAGAATCTGCATTGACCATAGAAAAACACACAGGTATTTTTCCTACTACAATTTCGTATCCCTTTGGTGCATATAATGAAGATGTAAAAAAAATGGCCGCTGAAGTTGGTTATAAAATTGGGGTCACAGTAAATCCAACTCCATTTAACAGTTCACGCCATGATTTATTTGAAGTACCAAGAATAGAATTATTTGATGAGCCATTTTTAAAAACAAAATTAAGAATAAACGAAATAATTCCAAAAATCAGAGAGATACTCACATTTAGAGGGTAATAATTTTAATGTTAGAATTTACAACACATAAATATTTTTTATTTACACGCAAAGAATTTTGGTTCTATGATGGAGAAAAAATAAAAGAAGGAGCATATAATGTGTTTTCAGTCGCTAAAAAGACTTACGGAGCAAACAATAATTTTTTAGAAAAGTATAAGACATCTATTATTGATTTATCTAAATCGGAAGAAGAATTATTTAATGCCATACACCCCACTTTTCGTTATGACATACGCGCAGCAGAAAAACAAAAAATAGAATATAAAACATTTGTAAATCCAACCAAAAGTGAATGTATAAATTTAGTACATGATTATAACTTATTTGCAAAAAGCAAGCAATTACCATTAATGAACATGAATCGAATTTTAACAATTCAAAAATCGGGTAACATATATATAACCAAAGCCTTGTTACAAGGAAATGAAATCTCCACCCATATCTATATTTTTGATAAAAACGTAATTTCCCTTATGACAAGTTTCCATAATATTAATTTTAGTACTGATAAATTAAGAAGTGAAGCCAATAAATACCTTCATTGGAAAGACATTTTATTGTTTAAAACCAGAAATTTTAAACAGTATGATTTTGGCGGACTGAATCTTGAAAAACTTCCCGGGGTAAGTAAATTTAAAATGAATTTTGGCGGGGAAACAGTTGAGAATATTCGTTTTATAAAAACTTCCTTTTTTATTTATTTTTTAATGACTCTTTACAAAATATTTAGAAAAATTTGATGGAACAATTCCAAAAATTATAGGCTATTTTTAAAAGACCTTATGACAAGATTAAAAGTATTTCAAATAATAAATAGCCCGGATAGAATTTCGAGTGTTGACATCTTTAGAAGTGTTGCTATTATTGCAGTTGTAATATTTCATTTTAACCATCAATTGCCATTTGGATTTTTAGGTGTAGACTTATTTTTTTTAGTATCTGGGCTCCTTGTAGGAGGGATATTGACTAGAGATTTTGAAAATGGGAAAAAAATTAATTTTTTTAAATTTATTTTACAAAGAGGATTTAAAATATGGCCTTCCTATTACATTTTCATTTTAGTAGGTAGTCTTGTCGCCTTATGTTTTTATCATACAACCAATCCTGACCAAATAATTCCTCTTTGGGACTTAAAAAGATATTTATTTTTTTATCAAAATTATACCGGGCTCCCATTTCATTGGAGTTTTGACCATGTATGGTCCTTATGTGTAGAAGAACATTTCTATATATTACTACCGCTACTGTTTTTAATAATTCAAAATTTCATCCAAGAAAGAAATAAAACAAAAGCGCTTTTTATATTCGTTATTTTTATGATAATTGCTGGAATTGTATTTAAATATTTTTCTTACTATTTCACTAACGGTAAAGATACAGACGTTGCAACTCATAATAGAATTGATGCTTTAGCCTGGGGTATTTTATTAAATCTAATCATAACTTATTATGGAGAAAAAATAAAATCAGTAAAATTTATCTTTATAACTTTTTCGTCTGGTCTTATTATTTTTATAACTACTTTATATTTTTCAATTAAGTTCAATAATATATTATTTGAAAAAATATACTTTCATTCTATAATTCCTGTTTCATTTTTTTTAATGTTGTTAGGTTTATATTTTTTAAATTTCTCTAAATTAAAATTCTTGCGATTCATTGCTTATTACAGTTACAATTGGTATTTATGGCATCCTATTTTTGTTATTTATTTCACAAAACATATAGGCAATACCATAATTGGACTTTTAACCTATTTATTAGTTACTTTCTTAATTGCTGTTATTGCTACTGTATTTATTGAAGAAAAATTTTTGAAAAAGAGAAAAGTAGTATTGGACAGAATATTTAAAAGCGAGGGGAAACACGCCAAATAAGTGGGAGATATGATTTGGTGAAAAAAATTTACTTTAAATTAAGTTTGTAATCAGAAGGTAAGTATTTAAAAAAATACATTAGAATAAATAATATTAAAATCTGAATTTCTTTTTGGTTTTTACCTCATATAAATGTCTCAATACAAATAAACTGGATACAAAAAAAGGAATACAGGGTATTTTAAGACGGGAAAGTGCCCCGAAGTTAGGTGTAGAAAGTCCAACCGAAAATGCGAAAAAGAGCGCAAATAAAACTGAAAAAAGTAAAAGCGGGTTTTTCCATATTAGCTCAAAAAACCCCATCACTTTTAGTCGGAACATTAAACCTAAAGTCAGAAAAAAGATATACGTACTTTCTAAAGAAGAAAGGAGCATTAATGGATTACGAACTTCCCATAGGTAAGGTCGGAAAAGTGCAGCATTAATAGCTTGAGGAGATTTAGATAAAACCCCGCTAACACTAGCATCAAAATCACCAATATCAAACGAGTTACCTCCGTAATAATCACTCTTAAGATCTTTTTGCACAACAACTGCACGATCCAAAACATTATTTATTGAGTAATCTCCAAGTACGTCTCCTAATGATGTTAAAGCATAAAACCCTCCCAAAACTCCTCCAAAAATTAAGATTGGTGCTACCAAAAATTTTATAACGCGGTTTGTAATTTTGGCAATTTTATCATAACTCAACCAAATTAAAGAACCGGGAAGTAAAGCCACAAGTATATAGGGTTTGAGCACAATCAATAAATAAGCACTTAGTAATACAGCAATTATATTTTTAATTTTATATTCCTTTTTTACTAAAAGTAGATAAAAATTATAGGAATACCATCCTATGGCAGAAAGTGTAATAGTATCTTTTAAAAGACCGGAGCCCCAAAAAACAACTGAGGGAATAAACAAAATTGAAATAGCTAATTGTTTTTTAATTCCGGGAAACTGTTCGCAAAATAAAAGGTAAAGTTTCCAAATACCTATATAGCACCCCCATGCTAATAAAACAGTGCAGGTAACAAAACTATTAAAGCTAACGAAACAAATTAAAGCACAAATGCGCGAAAAATACATTGAACTATAATCATTTACCCAAGTATTGTAAGCCACATAATCAGTGCTATCGTCAAAATAACTATAATTTTCTGCAGTTGACCCCTTAAATAAAACTTCAAAAAAATAATTTGTATTTTTATAAAACAAATTATGTATGGCTCTGCCCTGTTCATAATAACCAGTAGAATCTCCACTGGGATAATATAAAGTATAGATTAAACAAATAGCAACAGCACCAATAATTTTAACCGCTATTCCCCACCTATAATATTTATAGGCCGATTGCTTTTCTATATTTTTTTTCTCTATATACGAGGAAATAACAAAAATTAAAACAATATAAAACGGCGTTATTAAAAGATCCCAAATAGATAAACAGTTCATTTATTTCATCAAATAAAACAAAGTTACGAAATAAAATAACAATCTTACCTACCGCTGCCCACTTAGAAAATTAAACTTTCCCAGTTATTTTAAGCAATTTATCCTAATTCGGTCTATACAAACCCTCTTTAAATTTTCTTTTCTTACAGCTACTATCATTTCTTATTTATTCTCTCCAGAATAGATTTTACACCCGAATTAAATCGTTTAACCTGCCCCGTTATCCCTTCCGTATTAACATAAATTGTATTATGATTTTCGGCTATTTCATTTAAAGGTCTTGTTTTAGTATAATAATAGGTTGCAATTGATTTTCTATTAATACCCTCCGGAGTTTTTAACGGTTTGGGGTGCCCGTGAAAAGATATTTCATTTGTTTCAAAAATCACACAGCGATTAAAAGTTGGGGCATATTTGCCAATCACTTTCTTTTTCCCTTGTGTTAAGTCCCAAAACTCTACATGTCCACCATATTCATCTTTCCAATCTTTATTCATATAAACTAACACATTTAATCTTCTATGATACTTTGTTTTAGGGTGAATATTATAATCTACATGAACATTTAAAAAAGCGTCGTTAATCGATTGATGAAGTCCTCCTCCAAATAATTCTTCATCGCCAATAATTTTTTCTTCTAATCCTGTCAATTCCTGAAGCCAGTTTGTAAATTCCAAAGAATTAAGTTCTCTAAAAACTCTATCCATAATTGAATCTTTTTCAAATTCTGTCTTCTGAAATTTATTCTTTTGATCAATGTAGGTAGTACCATCCCATTTTCCCTTTTCAATTACCGGGTAATTCAAATAAATTTCTTCCGCCTTATTCATTAAAAAAAAGTTTTCAAACATAACATATCTAAAAGGTACCCCTGATTGATATTCCTTTTTAATGTTAGAAAATCGATCCTTTAACCCACCAAAATCTATGAATTCCATTTGCTTTTAATTTTATTTATCAAAAATAGCGATTTAGCTTCAATGTATTTAAAAAATATCGAGCAAATAATAACCGAAACAATTACTCCTAAATAATATGGATACCTTTCATAAAAAATCAATTTATTAAATATTCTTGAAAAAATAATATAACAAATCATTAATATTGGCAAATGATTCAGATACAACGTAAAACTAATATCAGCGAGTTTTTGAAAGAATCTATTATAGCTTGCACTTGTAACAATTAAATAATCAAAAAGTAACAATACGGTGAATAAAGCAGCAATGTCTGAAAACAGTATCGAGCTTTGTTTTGCTAATAAATTAGTTGCCAAAAAACCAATTACAATTAAAGGGATATAAAAAAATTTGCCTTTCAAAAACAGTTTTCTTTTCTCTTTATAGTAATCAAATAAGAACATACCAGCTAAAAAATATAATTGGTAATAGAAAAAATCAGACCGTGTTAAAATAAACCCTGTAAACATCACAACAAACAAGATTACTCTATTTCGTAGTCCAATGAAAAAATAAATTGGAAACACAATATAAAAAATAGCTTCATGCAGCAAAGACCAATACGCAAAATTAAATCCTGCATACTCTTTTGATTGCATAAAAAACAAAGATTTAAGCACCGAGGCAACACCCAAATCATTGAATGCTGTTATTAACCTCGTATTATACTCCCTGACGCCATCAATTAAAATGTTCGCATTTAATTTTCCTGCTAAAATTAACACAGTAATAGAAAACAACAGCGAAAACAAAAAAGGTATATAAATTCTTATAGCTCTTATAATATAAAAATGCGAAATCTTTTTATCTGATTTATAAAAACTATGGTAAATAACAAACCCGGATAATATAAAAAAAACAAGAACACATTGCTTGCCACATGAGCTTAACATATCAAGGCTAAATAATAAATAATCCCAAATATTCTTAAACCCTACATTAGCTATCCATAGGGTTCCTCCCGACCACAATACAAACTTTGCATGATAAAAAACTACTATAAGCGCGCAAACCCCTCTAATTATATGTAACGATTTGTAATTACTATCCTTATTTATCATTAATCATATAAACTTAAATTACTTGCAAGTCAATCGCCAATTAAAAAATTATCTCCTTGTTTAGGAGCATAAAAATACTAAATTTACATTATAACTCTATGAACAAACACATTATATTTATTTCAATAGACGGTTTGACAGACCCCCTCGGTCAATCTCAAGTATTACCTTATTTAACAGGGCTTTCTAAAAAAGGGTTTGATATTACCATCATCAGTTGTGAGAAAAGAAATAATTTTGAAAAAAATGAAAAAATAATCAAGGAGCTAATTTCTACTAACAAGATAATGTGGAATTACTGTTTCTACCAAACCCAAATTCCCTTTATCTCACAAAGAAATAACCTGTTAAATTTAACCAAAATCACGGAAGAAGTTCTTCGGAAAAAAGGCAAGAATGTTGTTTTACATTGCCGCAATCTTATGATGTCTCTTATAGGATTAAAGCTTAAAAAAAAATACGGCGTTAAATTTATTTTTGATATGCGAGGGTTTTGGGCAGACGAGCGCATTGACGGAAATATCTGGAACCTAAAAAATCCAATACATAACCTGATTTACAAATATTTTAAGCGAAAGGAAAAACAAATGCTTACTGAAGCAGATTATATTGTTACCCTTACTAATGACGCTAAAAAAATTGTAGCCGGATGGATGCCAACTGAAAATAAACCAATACAAGTTATACCTTGCTGCGTTGATACAAATCACTTCACTATTAAAACTAAAGAAAGAAAATTACAAATAAGAAAAGAATTACACCTGCCCGAAAATTCTTTTGTCGTAGGCTATCTTGGCTCTTTAGGCACCTGGTATTTGCTAAACGAAATGCTCGATTTCTTTGTTGAATTAAAAAAGAAAAATACTACTGCAGTTTTATTTTTTGTTACCCCCGACGATGAAATTAAAATCAGAAAAGCGGCTGAAACAAAGAATATACCTGCTTCTGCAATACTTATTAAATCAGCTGACAGAAATCAAGTGCCGGAATATATTTCTGCTTTTAATGCCGGACTGTTCTTCATAAAACCCTCCTTTTCTAAAAGAGGCTCCTCCCCTACTAAACTTGCCGAATTATTAGCCTGCGGAATTCCTATTATCGCTAATGCCGGCGTAGGCGATTGCGATTCTATCATTAACGAAAACAACTGCGGTGTACTAATTAAGAACTTTACTTCGTCTGAGTACGAAAAGGCTATTGATACTTTGGCTGATTACACCAATAAACCTGCCGAATATTATAGAAATGTTTCCCTGACTAATTTTTCTCTGGAAAAAGGTGTTAGTCTCTATGAAGAAATTTATTTATCCCTTTCGGAAGAAGTTAAATAAGGTAAAATAATTTCTTTCCAGATATTGTATGCCTTAGGCGTAAAGTGTATTCCATCCGCTATAAAAAGCGATTCAAAATCCTTTTCTCTTACAAAAGACGAATAAACATCAATATAAGTGCAATTACAATTCTTTGCCAATTGTTGCAGATTCCTATTCTGTTTTCTTATTAAATCATTTACCTCTTTATCTCCGGTCAGTAAACTCGGGCGATTAATTATAGCAGGTAAATTGCTTTGTATATATATTTTTGTAAGTGGGCTTTCTTTTTTTATTGTTTTAATTAACTCCTCATAATTAGCACAAATCTCTTCTAAGGAAATTTGTTCTATTATATCATTTATTCCAATTTCAATAAAAAGTTTTTCGGGTTTTAGTTTTGTAATAGTATTTACCCGTTTAACCAAACCCTCTGTAAAATCACCTACAATGCCACAGTTTAAAATAGTAGTATCTTTAAAATAATACGTTAAATCAAATAACTCAGTTAAACTGTTACCTAAAAAAATAATTTTATAAGAACCGGGTTTTATTTGTTCCAACTCCTTATATCTTTCCTCCCAATGAGCCGAATGCAAGGTTACATAAACAATCCACTTTTTCTTTACTTTTTTACCAAAAACAAAAAATCCCCATAAAAAGAGAATACTGCCGGCAATTAAGGCAAAATATTTAAAGATTCTACTCTTTGACATACTTATACAAACTTACATATAAATTAATAGTATTTTTGGTGTTTAATGCTTAGAATTAGCAACTCCATAAAAAAACTGGCCCAATCTGATTATTTCAGGATTGGCTTATTGTTTGTAATCTGTATTATAGTCGGCATCCAGATTTTTGAATTAGATCAAATAGCCAATTTCATCATTTTCAAAACAGCTTCTCAACGTTTTCTTGCACACGAAAACCTATATGATTACATACAATACAAAATTATTTGGGACAGGTTTTTTTACGCTCCACAATTTTCAATTCTTTTTCTTCCCTTCGCCTTTTTGCCTATCAAAATTTCTATATTTCTTTGGTTATTATTGGGTGCCGGATTGTTTTATATAGCCCTGCAAAAATTACCCTTAACTAACATTCAAAAAACTATACTCTATTTTATTATATTAATTGACCTGATTAATTCTCTCCAAAATCTCCAAACTAATGCCCTTAATACGGCTTTAATGCTTTTTATATTTATATGCCTGCATACCAACAAACCAATATGGGCGGCATTATGTATTGCTATTTGTTTAAGCATTAAAATTTATCCCGCCTCAGCCGGACTCCTCTTTTTATTCTATCCCAACAAAATAAAATTTTTAACATGGTCGCTTTTATTTACAGCTGCATTATTTACGCTGCCGCTTTTAATTATACCTAAAGAATATTATTTGTCTTCATTGGAAAATTGGATTAAAGCAGTTTCCGAGGATGCAAACGATAAATTTATTTATAACTCTCCTTCACTGATTGGCATAAACTATACCTGGTTTTCAAGACCCCTCAATCATTTTTACATTCAACTAACTGGACTTTTACTCGTATTTCTCCCTCTGATAAAGCTTATAAAAAAACAGACTGATACAACTTTTGTACTTCTGTACCTTTCATTTATCATGCTATTTGTGGTTATTTTTAATCATGCAACCGAATCACCTACCTATGTAATAGCAATAACCGGTGCAGCTATATGGTATGTAGTATCGCCAAAAAGTATGACAAACGATATTTTACTGCTGCTATTATTTATTGCCTGCATTTTATTACCCACCGATATTTATCCCCATTGGCTGAGAAAAGAATATTTTATGCCGCTTAAAATAAGAGTTGTACCTTGTTTGCTGATTTGGCTAAAGCTTTTTTACGAATTGCTTAACTATAAAATACAAATCGCAAACGCAAAAGAGTAATATGACAAAACTGCCCTGTATTTGCCTTACATTTGATTTGGAAGAGTTTGACCTGCCTCTTGAATACAAACAAACTATATCTATCGAAAAACAAATGGAAATTACTACATTGGGAGTGAATGTTTTACTTTCTTTGCTTGATAAATACAATATTTCATGTACATTTTTTACCACCGCTAATTACGCCCAGCACAATGCTGATTTAGTAAAAAAAATTTCAGTTAAACACGAGATAGCTTCGCATAGCTTTTTTCATTCTCTTTTTCATGTAAACGATTTAAAAAAATCTAAAAAAACTTTGGAAGAAATTTGTGGGACAGAAGTAGTTGGTTTCAGAATGCCCCGAATGGCTCCGGTTAATTACAATGATTTAAAAGAAGCCGGTTATAAATATGATTCTTCTTTAAACCCAACCTGCATACCCGGACGTTACAACCACTTTTCAAAATCAAAAATTATTTATAAAGAAAATGGTTTAACAATTTTCCCGGCAAGTGTTACTCCTCATGTACGTACTCCTTTATTTTGGCTTACTTTTAAAAATTTTTCTATAAAATGGTATTGTAAACAAGTTCAAAAGTGCTTAACTGCTTATGGTTATGCAAACATATACCTACACCCCTGGGAATTTACAGCTATTTCAGACTTTTCGATACCGGGTTACATTGCTAAAAACCCCAAATTAATGACTGAAAAATTTGAATTTTTATTAGAAGCCTATAAAAATAAAGCTCGTTTTGTAAGCATAAAAAGTTTTCTGCAAGAGAGAAATGAACTATAAGCAAACCCTCGATTATTTGTACAAACAACTGCCCATGTTTCACCGTATTGGTGCAGCCGCTTATAAAGCCAATTTAAATAATACAATTTCTATCTGTAAACTTCTCAATAATCCCGAGAAAAAATTTAAAAGTATACATGTTGCGGGCACCAACGGAAAAGGCTCCAGTTCTCACCTATTGGCAGCCGTTTTTCAGCAGGCAGGTTATAAAACAGGTTTATATACCTCTCCGCACCTAAAAGATTTCCGCGAAAGAATTAAAATAAACGGAAAAGAAATTTCTAAAAAATATATTACAGCATTTGTAAAAAAAAACCAACCCGATTTTGAAGAAATAGAACCTTCTTTTTTTGAATGGACAGTCGGGCTTGCATTTGATTATTTTGCAAAAGAAAAAGTAGATATTGCCATCATAGAAGTAGGCTTGGGCGGCAGACTCGATTCAACAAATGTTATCACTCCTCTTGTCTCTTTAATTACCAATATCAGTTACGATCATACTTCTCTTTTAGGTAATACACTTACCAAAATTGCAACAGAGAAAGCCGGAATTATTAAGTGGCAAGTACCGGTTGTAATTAGTCAGACTCAAAAAGAAGTAAAAAATGTTTTTGAACAGAAAGCTAAAAAAAACAAGAGTAAAATATATTTTTCGGATACCATTTTTATTCCTGAAGAAGAATATTATTTCCCTGAGAAGAACTTAACAACTCATTCTTTTATTCACAAAAATAATACCGATGCCTATCTGTATCAAACCATTTCCTGCGATTTATCCGGTACTTATCAGAAATACAATATCAGCGGGGTCTTAACTGTTTTAGAAATTCTAAAAAATAAATTTAAAATTACTGATACGCATATTACCAAAGCCCTTAAAAATATAAAGAAATTAACCGGGCTTCACGGCCGATGGGAAGTATTAAATAAAAAACCTCGTGTTATTTGCGATACAGGGCACAATACAGCCGGCATAAAACAGGTAATAGATTCTGTTAACAGAGAGTTTCTTTCGGGTATTGTAAAAGGAAAACTTCATGTTGTTTTTGGCGCCGTAAACGATAAAGATTTAACTGAGACATTTTCTTTTTTCAAAAAAAATAAACATTTCTCTAAAGCCATTTATTACTTATGCAAACCCGATATTCCCAGAGGGATGGAGCTGTCTGTTTTGTTCAAAAACGCCTGTAAATACAATTTAAAGAGCAAAAGATACCCTTCTGTTAAAAAGGCCTTACTTGCTGCTAAAAGCAATGCAAAACGCGGGGATTTGGTTTTCATTGGAGGAAGCACCTTTATAGTAGCAGAAATAGTCTAAAAAAGTCCTTTCCGCAAACAATTTCGTACTTTTATTTTCGTTATAATTAGTTGTGCGTATTCGGCCCTTAATAGTCTTTTTTACTCTGTTTGCTTTTTGCTCTTTTGGGCAAGAGGCAAAGCTGCGTTCAAAAAAACTTGTTCCTAAATCCGATACACTTGTTTTAGATACCCTGAGTTTGGTTCCGGGAAGCATTTCCTTATTCCAAAATGGAAATAAACTTGATACCTCCTATTTCAAAATTATTTTCTCCCGAAAAATTTTAGTTCTTAACAGAAAACTTCTTTCTATTGATAGTATTAAACCGGATACATTAATTTGTTTCTATAAAGTTTTTCCGATAGATTTTGACAAAGAAGTTTATCACAAAGACATTAAGCAACTGCAAAAAGATTTAAGCATTCCGCAAAACCCTTTCACCATTAAATATAATTCCAATACTAATTCGCAAAACTTTTTTGCTTCTGATGGCTTAACTAAAAACGGAAGTATATCACGCGGCATAAGTTTTGGAAATAACCAGGATGTAGTGGTAAACTCTAACTTAAATCTGCAAATAGCCGGAAAACTCACTAAAGACATTGATATTACCTTGGCAGCAACCGATAATAACATTCCTATTCAGCCCGATGGAAATTCGCAACAATTACAGGAATTTGATAAAGTGTTTGTACAACTTAACGATAAAAAATCAAAACTCATTGTCGGCGATTATCAAATGCAGCGACCCAACAGCTATTTTATGAATTTCTACAAACGCGCACAGGGTTTATATTTTAGTAATAATACAGAAATCGTTAAAGGAGGTGTTTTAAAAACAACTTTTTCTGGCGCTCTCTCACGCGGGCGATTTTCTCGTATGGTGTTTAAAGGAACAGAAAATAACCAGGGCCCGTACAAACTTACCGGAGCCGATAATGAATTATTTATAATTGTTTTATCAGGAACAGAACGGGTTTATATTGACGGACGTTTACTGACACGCGGACAAGAAAATGAATATATTATAGATTATAACAACGCCCAAATAACTTTCACTGCCAAGCAAATCATTACCAAAGATAAACGTATAACTGTAGAGTTCCAGTATTCTGAAAAAAATTATACGCGTTCTCTTTATTTCATCAATGAAGAATATCAAACAAAAAAATTACGCCTTGCCTTTAATTATTACGATGAGCAAGACAATAAAAATAAAAGTCTGCAACAAACATTAAGCGATACAAATAAACTTCTATTATATAATATTGGTGATACCCTTTCAAAAGCTTACACACAAGGCTGGACAAAAGCTGTTTTTAATACCACAGATGTTTTCTATAAACAACTTGATACCCTCATTTCAAGTATTACTTATAAAGGAATTTTCAGGTACACCGTCAATTCAACCGACACAGTTTACACGGTTAGATTTAGTTACGTTGGCTCTAATGCCGGAAATTACAATCAGATTCAAAGCGCAGCTAACGGAAAAGTATATCAATGGATTGCTCCGATAGGCGGCATTCCGCAAGGAACTTACGAGTCGGTTATTCCCTTGGTTACACCAAAGAAAAAACAAATGGCAACGGCCTTAGCTGAATATAAAACTTCAGAAACAGGTTTACTGGGAACAGAACTTGCTCTTACAAATAATAACATAAATACTTTTTCGCCCTACGATAAACAAAATGATAACGGACAAGGCGCAAAAGTTTATTTTAACGATAAAACAAAAATATCAGTTGAAGACAGTACCGGAAAAGCCTGGGCGGTAAACTACGGTGGTTCGTATGAATATTTACAAAAGAATTTTTCTCAAATAGAACGTTTTAGAAGTGTTGAATTTTTTCGTGACTGGAACCGACGCAATGATTCTATTTTTAACGACCAACATATTGCCAGCGCCTTAGCAGGAATTTCTAATGGAAAGGTTTTTTCTTCGCAGTATACAGGTAGCAGTATGACTGAAGGAAATTTATATCAGGGTTTCAAAAATAATTTTACAAATAGTTTAAATTTAAAAAACACCAAAGCTTTTTACAACGCCTCTTATCTTACTACAAATGCAAATCCGCTTACCACACAATTTTACCGCCACAAATCAAAACTATCGCAACGAGCCAAGAAACTAATTTTTACCTACCAAGATGAATTTGAAAACAATAAATTTCGAAACACATCAAACGATTCTTTACTTCCAAAAAGTTATCAATTTTGGGAATGGGAAGGAAATATAACGAATGCTGATACATCAAAAAATCGTTTCAAAATTTTTTATCGCGAACGTACAGATAGATTCGCCGAATCAAACCGCCTCTTCGATGCAGCACATGCACAAAACATTGGCTTTAGCAGCGATATATCAACTATTAAAAATCATCCTTTTAAAACTACTCTTACCTATCGTAAATTAGAAATACTTGATACAAACCTCATACATTTAAAACCTGATAATAATTTACTAAGTCGTATAGAGTATGCCCCTCGTTTGATACATGGATTTTTTCAGGCAAATACATTTTATGAAGTGGGTTACGGTTTAGAACAGAAAAAAGAATATTCTTATATACAAGTGGCTGCCGGGCAAGGGCAATATTACTGGAAAGATTATAATGGAGATGGCATCAAACAACTAAACGAATTTGAAATTGCACAGTATCCCGACCAGATGGTTTACATTCGCGTTTATACACCCACTAATACTTTCGTAAAATCGGCAAGAGACCAGTTTAGTTTAAGTGTTTATCTGCGCCCTTCAGTTTTTAAAACAGAACACAGTAAAAAAATAGTCAATTTCGCAGGCAGGTTTGTTTCTCAGACTGCTTATCGCGTAGATAAAAAATCACTGGCAGCATCAAACAGCAGTGTGCTTTCTTTTAATCCCTTTGAAATTAACGTAAGCGATACCAATTTAATCTCAACAAATTATTCTTTAAGGCAGGCTTTATTTTTTAATCAGAGCAGTCCGGTTTTTGGTTTTGATTACACCTATCAGGATACCAAAAGCAAACAGCTTTTAACCATTGGTTACGAATCGAGAGAGTTGCAAACACACGAATTGCGCACCCGATGGAATATATCTCATTCCTGGGGATTTTTTGTTAATTCTACTATTGGGCAAAAAACAACTTTATCGCAATTTTTTGCAAACCGAAATTTTCATATTGCTTCCATGGAAACCGAACCCAAAATAAGTTATCAGCCCAGCACTTCTTTTCGCATTAGCGGAATATTTAAATACACAGAAAAAGAAAATAAAGCAGAAGGAGGATTTCAGAAAGCAGCCGTGCAGGATTATGCCGTAGAGTTTAAATTCAACAAACTTTCTAAAGGAAGCTTAAATGTACGTTTTGATTATTTAAAAATTACTTATAATGATGCCGAGAACACGCCCGTAGCATTTGAAATGCTTAGCTCCCTGCATAAAGGAGAAAACGTAACCTGGAGTGCCAGCTATCAGCAAAACGTATCGGGCAACCTGCAAATAAGCTTTACTTACGATGGGCGCAAAACCCCGGGAAATAAAATTGTGCACATTGGCGGCGCTCAGGTGCGTGCGTTTTTTTAAAATACGTATCTTAGCCTAATGTTTACCGGAATTATAGAAGCCCTTGGAAAAGTAGAAAAGTTAGAAGTTGAAAAAAACAACCTTCACTTGTTTTGCTCCTGCCCTTTTGTCAATGAATTAAAAATAGACCAAAGCCTATCCCATAACGGAGTTTGCCTGACCGTAGTTGAAATTAAAAACAATATTTACAAAGTAACCGCTATTAAAGAAACGCTTGACAAAACAACACTCTCTCAGCTAAAAGCGGGTGATTTGGTAAATTTAGAACGTTGCATGCCTGCCACCGGCCGATTTGACGGACATATAGTACAGGGTCATGTAGATCAAACCGCTATTTGTATTGAAAAAAAAGAGCAAAACGGCAGTTGGATTTTTACATTTGAATATGATGTAAACAAAGAAAATATTACCGTAGAAAAAGGAAGCATAACCGTTAATGGTATTAGTTTAACTGTTGTTAATTCTCAGTCAAATAAATTTTCGGTTTGTATTATTCCTTACACCTACGAGCATACTAATTTTAAAACTTTACAGATAAAAGAAAAAGTAAATCTTGAGTTTGATATTGTGGGGAAATACGTGGCACGTTTATTTCAATTAAAAAATAAATAATGTTCAGCCGCCTCAAACATTACAAACATATTTTATTACCGCTCTATCTGATAATTGCCATTACTATTATTGGTACAATTGGTTATCATTTTATTTGCAATTACCCTTTTGTTGATGCTTTTTATATGACCATTATTACCATTGCCACAGTTGGTTATGGAGAGGTTTATCCTTTAGACGCAACAGGGCGTTTATTTACGGCTTTTCTTATCATCGTAAGTTTTGGTACATTTGCTTACGCTGTTGCATCCTTAACCCGGTTTGTGCTTGACGGCGAGTTTAACAAACTTTTTAAAATAAGAAAATTGAATACAACCATTCAAAAAATGTCTGACCACGTAATAATTTGCGGATATGGCCGTAATGGCAGGCAAGCAGCACAGGTATTAAAAAAACACAAACAACGTTTTATTGTCATTGAAAAAAGCATAGAGCTTACAACTTCTATGCAGCATCAATACAGCGATTTGGTTATTAATGCAGATGCTATCTTAGATGAAACATTATTAAAAGCAGGTATTTTACGTGCAAAAGCATTAATAACAACATTACCCGTTGATGCCGATAATTTATTTATTGTGTTAACGGCACGTAACTTAAACCCAAAACTTACTATTATTAGTCGTGCCAGCGAAGACAACTCAGATACCAAATTAAAAATTGCGGGTGCAGATAATGTTATAATGCCCGATAAAGTGGGTGGCGCGCACATGGCCTCTTTAGTTATGAAACCCGATGTGTTGGAATTTATTGATTACATAGTGGGACAAGGAAGTGAAGCAATTAATTTAGAAGAAATTACTTTTGAAAATATCCCAGAACAACTGCGTCACAAAACATTGAAAGATTTAGAAATACGCGTTAAGAGCGGAGCAAATATTATTGGTTTTAAGACAGCCACAGGCGAATATATTATTAATCCAAGCGCCGATACAAAAATTATACCCGATGCAAAAATATTTGTACTTGGCACCGGTGAACAAATAATTAAATTAAAAGAACTGTTGGCTTAATAAAAATAGTACACGCTATATGTGCGGACTCGCTGGTTACTTTTCTATTGATAATTTTTTTGACCGGGGTGATTTGGAAACAATGACTGCTGCCCTCGCACATCGCGGTCCCGATTCTTCCGGATTTTTTACTGATGATCGCATAGGGCTTGGCCATAGGAGATTAAGCATTATTGATCTTTCTGAACGTGCAAGTCAACCAATGCATTCAGCTAACGGGCGCTACGTTGCAGTTTATAATGGTACCGTTTATAATTTCGGAGAGATTGGAGCAGCATTAGTTCAGGGCTCTTCAGAACAAAATGCACTTCGCACTTCAAGCGATACGGAAGTAGTACTTGAAGCCTTTGTAAAATATGGCGTAAACTTCGTTAATATGCTTAACGGAATGTTCGTCATTGTCATTTACGACAAAGAACAAAAAGAGCTTCTTATTTTCCGTGATCGAATCGGTATTAAACCACTTTATTATTATTGGGATGGAAAACATTTTGCATTTGCTTCAGAATTGAAAGCGCTGAGAAAAGTTGCACGTATTCCGAAAGTATTAAATAAAAGTGTGATTCGCGATTTTCTTCATTTAGGTTACATCCCTACTCCTTATAGTATTTACGAAAATATTTTTAAAATGAACTCCGGTTGCCGCATTAAGGTATCTGAGAAGGGAGTAGAAGAATTTAAGTATTGGGATGTGAAGAGTTTTATTACCAATACTGTTATTACAGATAAAGAAGAAGCACTTGTAAAACTTTCCGATCTTCTCATATCTTCCATACAATACCAATTAAAAAGTGATGTTCCTTTCGGTATTTTTTTAAGCGGGGGCGTTGATTCAAGTTTAATAGCCGCAAAAGCTGCAGGCATGTCTAACATCAAACCGCTTACATTTACGCTTGGTTTCGGTGGGCATGAAGGCAATGAGGCTGCTCATGCAAAAATTATTGCAAAACACCTCGGAACTGAGCATCACGAATTTATTGTTTCTATAAAAGATGCTATTAATCTTATTGAACCAGTTTTTGATGCTTTTGATGAACCTTTTGCTGACTCGTCGGCTATTCCAACTATGCTTATTTCAAAACTCGCAAAGCAACATGTATCGGTTGCACTAAGCGGCGAGGGCGGTGATGAATTATTTTTGGGTTACGGTTCGTATCAATGGGCAAAGAGACTTGATACTATCTTCTTTAAAATGTTCAGGCAACCAATGGCATTTGTATTTTCAAAAATGCCAAGCAGGTATCAGCGTATAAGCCACATGCTTTCTTATAACAATACTACCGATTTAAGAAGTCATATATTTTCGCAAGAGCAGTATTGGTTCTCTGATGCTGAATTAGACACACTACTTTTACAAGATCTAAAAAAAGAACATATTATTTCTCCCAATATGCCTGCAAGTTTTCTTGATTTATATTATAGGAGGAAAGACAGTAAAGCAACTGATATTGCAGCCCGTAAACTGGATGCCATGGAACTGCAGGCCTTATTTGATATACAATTTTACTTGCAGGATGATTTGCTTACAAAAGTAGATCGGGCAGGTATGCATTATGCTTTAGAAACACGCGTTCCTTATCTTGATCATCGCGTAATAGAATTTGTACTGAATCTTTCTCCTTCTTTAAAAATCAAATCCGGAAATACAAAATATATTTTAAACGAGATTCTGTATCAATACATGCCAAAAGAATTATTCAATCGTCCTAAAGAAGGTTTTGATATTCCCTTAAGCAAATGGTTACATCATGAGCTTCGCTATTTGATAGAAGAGAATTTAACTAAAACTGTAGTTAAGAAATACGGAATTGTTGATTATGAAGAAGTAAGCAAACTTATACGACTTTTTGATAATGGATGTGATTATCTTTATAACCGTTTATGGCTTTTAATTGTATTGCATAAATGGTTTCGAAAATTTGATCCTTAATTCCCCAATTGAGCCCTTGCCTGATTTAGTTCGGTAATTCTGGTGTTTAAAATCTGAATATAATTTTTTGCCCACTTTGTTTTTAAACCATCAGCTTTTTTTGCCCACACCAGCGCATCATTTAAATTGCCCAGTACCTCGAAAGAAATAGCAATGTTGTAAGAAGCCATTCCCGCTATTTTTGGATTAGGGTTAGCCATTTCCTGCAACCAGATATCGGCGGCACCTTTCCAATCGTTTTTTTGCGTGAGCAGATACCCACTTTCTATAACGGGACTACCCTTTTTATGGAAGGCACGACTAACGTTTTCGTAAACCGGGCTAATTCTTGCCACATAAGAATTTGCCGCAGGAATTAAAACTTCGTTTAAACAATTTTGTGTTGACGGTAAATTTTTATTTGCCAAAGCCTGCGTAGTTCCTGTTCCTGTAAATGTTTTACTGTAAGTGTATTTATATTCATCAATCATTTGCCCGTTTTTGGGGTCGTAAAAACGCCAGCCCAAAGTTGTTTGATAAACTGCCGTGCAGGTAATTGTAGCGCCCGATTGACTGTAAGTTATTTTTGGTCTCACCTCAAATGCCTCCAAAGAAACTAATCCCTGTGCATTATCAATAGCGCATATTTTTGCAACTGTATTAATTTCTAAAGGCACAGGAAAGTTTATATTACCTGTTCCATAAATTGTATCTATAGAGAGCGGATTAATTTTAAATCTTGGCGAATTTGCCGTCATATCTGTAACAAACTGGTCGATTACAGTTTTAGCGTTTTGCCAATTTAAACCTAAGGGTTGATTGTCTACCACATTTGTAAGCAGATTTACCAATTCTCCCCTCCTTTTTAAATGTGTACGATTTAAAACACAAATTGTTTTTATATCCTGCGTTACGGTAAACTGTGCCGGTTTTAAAACCTGCAAAGAAATGTAGCTGGTAGAGCAAGAAAATAAAACTAATGAAACAAGACAAATAAGTAAACTGATTTTTTTCATTTTCTGAATTTTTAATTGGTTCAATACTAAGTAAAAATAAAAAATAATTTTGCTTTGACAAGTTAAAAATCTACTGCTTGTTTTAAGAGTGCAAAAGGACTGATACGATTAAGATTAAAACTAAACCGTATTTGATGTATAAAATCAACATTATTATTGTTAAGTTGATTATTGTCGAGAATATTTTTACTCACTATCAGCGGAATAAACACTTCGCAAATATCTCTGGCAATAATAATATCTAAACCGGCATTATATAAAATGGTGCTTTGTCCGCTTGCAAAACCATCTGATGCGGTTGTTGCAAAATCGGCGTAAATTAAAAGAGGCAATTTAAATATTTTAGGCGATTTAATATTTACAGATGCAATCCAATCGGCGGTTTGCCCAAGCGGTGTATAGATTTTAAATGCACCATCAACCTCCGTAAATTGTGCCGCGGCAAAACCTCCGGACTCGCTGCGCCCCGCGTAAGAATAATCGTATAAATAATCGTTAGTGCCTATCCACCCACTTGTACGAAAGCGGTAATCAACCGACGAGTTTTGATTTACATACAACATTTTACCCGCAAAAGCGCGTATTTCGATGTATTTATTTTTGCTAACGAAAATTTTCTGATTGTAGGTAAGCGAAATTTTCTGCACATCATTACCTGCTTGCACATTTGCTTTCAAAGTAAAAGGGGTTAACGCATCATTTTTACTAAACTGATAAACAAAATCGTGCACACCATATGTGATATTATTTTGTGTGGCAAGACGCGGATTATCCGTTGTATCAATAGTAACCTCTTTCAGTATCTGCACATACCTGTATCCAAATCGGTGCGAGTAAGGAGAAGTAAATCGTTTCTTTTTTAATTCAAAATTTACTCCGCCTGAAAATTTATTGTAATTATTTGTAAATACATTTTGCTCATATGCAAATCGAGCCGCTTTTACGTTAAACGTAATAGAGCTAAAAACTTTATCGGGATGCAAATTAAGATGCATGTTTGCCAATCCGGATAGGTTTTTATTGCCAAAAGCGTACATGGGTACTATTTCTGTTTCAAATTTTTTTTCAAACAAAGTGTGGTTATAATACGCAGCTCCCAACATTAACCCATTATACATGTTGTAGGCCACGGCAGGTGCTAAAAAAAGTTGGGTTTTATCGGGGTTATCTAAGGATGCAATAAAACTTAATTTTAAGGGTTCGGTCTTTCTAAATATACCATGTGTACGCATGGTATTATTTTTACGATTTACTTCGGGCATAAAAGAAAAATAGTCAATCTTAAAAGCATCTACCTCAGCGGGCGGAAACTCAAGTATTTTACTGCCTTCAAAACCATCGTACCAAACCATGCCCACCACTTTTCCGTTTTTTAATCCGCACAAAGCAACAGGACCTTTTATTTCTCCGGTATTTTTTATTTCCACCAAATAAGTACCATCAACTGTTTCTTTTGAATAATGTATAATTTTATAATCGAGTTTTTTTGTGGTGCCAATTAAATCATCAAAAAACCAACCTAATTTTTTTTCGCTGAAATATTCTAATACTTTTCTTAAGTCTCTTGGATTAGGATGTTTCATTTTACACTGTTCAAAATAAAACTGCATGGCAATATCAAAATCTTCTTCGCCCATATAATTCATCAGGTAATTAAATAAAATAGCAGTTTTACTGTATACAATGGCTCCATAGTTACCCTCGGTATAATCGGTTGCGGGTAATTCACAAGGTTGGTCGGCATTTCTTTTTGCCTGCATAGCATACAACCAGTAATACGAATAGGCTTGTTTAAATTTATTTATTCTCAGCCAGGAAAAAGTACTGTCGCGCCCAATCATATCTGCCACCGTAGCGCGCGGATATTTTGTTTTTACATAACGCATTTCATTAAAAGAATTTATCCCCTCATCCATCCAGGGGTGTTTGCGTTCGTTGCTGCCCAACATACCGTAAAACCAATTATGACCCACCTCATGTGTAATAACAACATCGAGATTAAATGCTTCCGATGTTTTTCCTATAATAGTAATCATTGGATATTCCATGCCGCTTCCGGCCGATATAACGCCATCTACTGCTGTAACGTGGTTGTAGGCATAATCACCGTTCCATAAAGAATAATAAAACGTAGCGTCGCTTATATAACCTATGGCATCTTTCCATAAATAAATTTCATCGTCGGTAAAAAAAGCCCAGGTGTAAACATTTCTTTTAGAATGCGGCAAAATTAAATCGCCGCGCAGTACATGAAAACGTTTATCGGCAAACCAAGCAAAATCATGCACGTTAGCTTGTTTGAAACGAATTGTTTTTAATTTTTTATCGGAAGGAGGAAATGATAAATCTTTTTTATACACCGCCGAATCGAGGCGTTTAATTATTTTTTCGGTTTCTAAAATTTTTTTGTTCAGAAAATCTTCTTCCTCGGGTGCATCAAAGCGCTCACCGGTTGCTGCCAGTAAATAATTTTGGGGAAGAGTAATACTTACATCAAAGGTTCCAAATTCAGAATAAAATTCTCCCTGATCTAAATAAGGCATCTGGTTCCACCCGTTTGCATCATACACCGCCGGTTTAGGATACCATTGAGAAATATAATAAGCCTGATTATCGTGTCCTAATCTGGAGAACCGGCACGAAGGAATTTTTACGCGAAAAGGTGTTGTAATATTTATTCTGTCGCCGGGCAGTAAAGGGGTAGGCAAATATATTTTACATATATCGGGATTGTCTTTATCTATCTCTGTTTTTAAAGAGTTGCCATCTATTTTAAAATCGAGACTGTCAATATATCCTCTCTCGCTATCGGGAGCAAAAAACAAACTGCGTTTACCCTGTTGCAAAAATTGTTTGGCAAGTGCCGAGGTATTGTCTTTGTATGCGTTTGGCCATAAATGAAAATAAATAAAAGTCAGCGTTTCTTCAGAGTGGTTGTTATACTCTACATTTTCAAAACCACTTAGCTCGTGTTTTTCGTCGTTAAGTGTAACGCTGATGGTATAATTTACACGCTGCTGCCAGTAATTTTGTGAAAAGGAATATTGAGTACAGAATAAAGCAAATAGAGATAAAAAGAGGCTCAGGTTTTCCATTTTTAAATCATCACATCATCAAATTGATTAGTTGATTTGTTTTGCAGGGGAGGAGTTTCCTTTAGCGGCACCAAACTCACGACGCTGTTTAAACAAACCACTGCGCAGGTTAGTCCAGCGAACGGTTAATTCAAAAGCACCGAGGCCACGGTTAGCACGCTTCCAGTTAGAAATGGTTTCATCGAAAGAGAAGCCAAAATTTAAACTTTTATACTCTAACATAAACTGAGGTATAATAGCATCGTTGTAACGATAGTAGCAACCTATTAAAATTGCCGTTTCGCTTTTAAGACCTGTAGTTTTAGTTTCATCTTTAAAACGGTATCGCATAAACATACCCATGTTGGTTTGTTTAAACTTATCCTGCATTTGATAAACCACGCTTGGTAAAATACTTACCGGCGATTCTTTTATATCTATACGTGCGCTTACATTGCCCACATATCTTGCATAAATAACTTCGCTTGACAAGCCGCTGAATAAAACTTTTGGTTGGTTTAAATGATACCCTGCTAAACCAAAACGCAAAGAAAAAAGATTATCGTGCGAGAATTCTGTTTGCTTTTTATTTATCTCGTAATTTACACCTGAGCAGACATCAAAATAGGTAAAGTTTTTATTGGCAAAAGCTTCGTTTGAGGGAAGATTTTGATCGAATGCTGTACCATTGTACTGATTGCCCCAGGTAACTTTGCTTACATTATTAGAACTACTTCCAACACCTGCACCTATTGCGAGGGCAAGTTTAGAGTTTTTAGTTGTGTTTAATACCACGTTAGCCATGAAATCGGCTTTTAATGTGCTCCAACTGCCAACCCCGGCTTTATCCTGATAAATATATCCGCCCAAGCCAATAAATGCGCCACGTGCTCTTTTAATACCTGCATTGGCATCAAAACTGGCGGCAATTGTTTGAAAAGTTGCATTGGCAGCAGACCATTGCGTACGATAATTTATAATACCACGTGCATAGCCATCAAAAAAACCGGTGTTAGCAGGATTAATTTGCATTGGCGCCATACTTAACTGCGAGAAATGAACATCCTGCGCGTAACCTACTCCTCCAAGGAAGGGAAGTAAAAGCAGAGCAATAATAAGTTGTAATTTTTTAATACTCATAAATTATCTTAGTAACGTAACACTTCCCTTTGATTTATATGTTTTTCCGTTTAAAATGATGTTATAGCGATACGCGTATATTCCTACGGGAGCTGGTACTCCGTTATAAATACCATCCCAACCATGCGCTTTATCTATTGAACGGAAAATCAATTCTCCCCAACGATTATAAACTTCCAGTTCATAACTGCTGGCATCAGCTATGCCGTACACATTAAATATATCGTTATTACCATCATTATTAGGTGAGAAACCGCTTGGTATCATTGGATCGCCATAGGTTTGATCGGCAGGTTTTAATTTGAAGACGGCTTTTAAACAAAAATCGCGGCTTACAAAAAAGTTTATGCTATCGCTTTTATTATTGGGATGAATATCGGTTGTATAGTTTGTAGGCGTGGTTTCCCAATGATCGAACTGGTAATTTTGATTGGCAATAGCCTTTGCAATCATTGTTACACTATCAAGATATTTACCATTCCAAATAAAATTTTTGAGGGTGAGTGAGTTGAGCAAAACATAGCCGGTACCTGTTGGTGAAACCTCGACACAGAGGTTATAAGGTCCTTCTAAATTAAAACAGTTTTTTAGTCCGTCGGTAACTAATGAACAGCGCTGAGCAATAAAAGCTTTCATTGAGTCGAGTGCAAGATTCCAATAATGCACTGAGTCTTCTGCAGGAAAATTAGTAGGGTCGGCTAAAAGCCACCAAACATGACTTGCCATATCTGACTTAGCAAGTAAAGAGCGAACATATTTTAAATGATCTTCGAGCGAATCGCAGGAAAGCGCTGAGTTCAATAAATCTGAATACCGCGATATAAAATCGTTTTTAAATGTATCGTTAGCCATTAACTTATTCCAAATAGCCATAATTGGATAAGCGTTAGCAGTTGCCGGAAAAGTTGTTGAAGGAGGCCAGTTAAGGTTAAATCCGCCCATAAAATCGCAAGGAGTAGTGGAGGTTGAAGGTGAAATGCCGTTGTAATCACTTTCATAAAAACCCCAGGTAATATCTGTGTTAGCTAATGCGCAACGCCATTTTGCCGGACGGTGATCGGAAGAATCTGTGGGAAGTCCTTTCCACCACATGGCAGAGCGCTTAAGGTAATCGGCATTTACACTAAGCATATTATAAATAGTGTAATCGTTAAGGGAAGCAAAATCAATCGAATCGGCAATCTCATAGAATATACCCGATAAATGCACATCAGTAAGGGGGTTCTTAATCCAGTTATAAAAATAATTCCATTGGGTAAGTCCGGGATTACCTGTGCCAAAACCAGAATAAGGCACCACCGTAAATGGTGTGTAACCGGCTGATGGTGTAGGACCTGTAATAATACCATTTGCCAGAATAGCGGCATTAGGGCGATTAAAATAGTAATCGGTATAAGTGCTGTCAAATGGTTCTTTTATATAATAAATGCCTTTGTTTACACCGTTAATAAGCATATACGTTGGTATGTAGTGGGCGGCTTCATAATTAAGTTTATGCCGCATACTCATTGTATGATTGAAAAAATCTCTTACATGTGCAGCCGGAAATCCATTTGCGACTAAACTACCCGGATACAGAAAACTTTCTTCGGCACCGGCACGAAAAATAAGTTCAGGAAAATCGGCCCGCTTACTTATACCAACTACAGGGTCTTGAAAAAACTGGTAGCCATTTGTATAATTGTATCCATACTCATCTTCTGCCCTAAATGTAAATTGCCATTGTTTCTTTTTAGAAGTAGGACCGAGTGGATTGAAAAAATCTAATTTTTTTATCATGCTCTGTCCCTGATTGCGCATTAATTCTTTTCCGCTTTTATCAAAATAATCAAACGGTGTAGTAATGATGGTGTCTTGTGCCATTGTTAAAAACAAGGCGTTTGTATCTATACAAACACAGGTAACACCCATTTTATAAATAGAATCGTAATAGGCGCCGTAAGTTTCAAAACTATCGTAATATTTTGGGGTAACAGAAGTGGTAGGAGAAGTGGCGTCATGCATAATGGCACGCACCATAAATCCGGTTGGAACGGGGTTAGCCGCTGTAGTTGCAATTGAAAATACACCCGTTAACGGTGTTCCCATCACACCCGATCCTGCTACAAGTAATGTAGAAGCAATTAGCTGTGTATCGGGCGCAGTACAATCATTAGTAGCGTAAATTGAAATATTAGGATAGTTTGTATATCCTCCAGCTATGTTGCTTAAAATACTTGTATCAGAAATAGTAAGGTTCATACCCGATAAACCTGCATAATACCCGGGTTTATAATCAAACTTGGGCTTAGGTAAATAACCTTTATAAAAAAAAGGCCATTTGGGATTAGATCTGCCGGGAGTTGGTTTTGGATATAATTTCCATTCAACACCATTGTAAGAGCCTTGCCCGTTAGGATATCTGCCCCATGAATGGTCGGGCTGCGTAATTCTTATATGAATAGAATCATAAGGAATAGTTGCATTAACAGATTTAGTTAAATACAATACAGCTCCACCCTTTTTGGTTTGGTTTACCTGAAAATTGGCATGAAGACCAACACGTGTTACCCCCCCAACCGTAAGAGTATCTACACCTGCTGTACCCGGAATTTGTCTGTCATGTCCGCATAAAAAAACCACCTGACACTGACCACTATCTAACATCATTGGAAGATTAGTGTAATAATGAATTTGCCATTTATGCAAATTATAACGGTCGTCGCTTAAATACCAACCGCTAAGCTGTTGAGGCGCAATACCCGGTTTAGCGTTATTTGTATTACGTATCTCAACCCAATCCGGGCTACCCGAAGGGCCTGCACCGCCAACAGGATCTTTTAAAGCACCTACGTTTGAAAAAGAATATTCATTAAACTTAAATTGGCCGAACCCTTGGTTTCCTGCCAAAATTATAAGCAGAAGTACTAACTGTTTTAATTTCATTAGCATACGTTTTATTGTTAAGATGCTATTACCGGCCTCTTTTTGCTTATCGTACTAAAGATACACCTTTTGCACAAAAATAAGCAATATCACTAAATTAACCAACCTGTCTGCCAAAACGATGCCTTCGTTGCTGCAGGCAGGTATCTTAACAATTTCTCAAAGATAGTAAAATAATTATTTGATAAGTTTTTTTTAGAAGGCATTTTTAAGCCCTTACTTTAGCAAAATTATGAGCAAAAAAATCATTACTTACAACGTTAACGGCATACGCGCCGCTGTTTCAAAAGGATTATTAGATTGGCTTAAAGCCACTAACCCCGATATACTTTGTTTGCAGGAAATTAAAGCCAACCCCGAGCAAATTGACTTGCCTGGTTTTGAAGCCTTAGGTTATAATAACTATTGGTATCCTGCACAAAAAAAAGGATACAGTGGCGTTGCCATTTTAAGCAAACAAAAACCAGATAATGTTGTTTACGGCTGCGGCATTAAGGCCTATGATGATGAAGGCCGCGTAATTCGTGCAGATTACGGAGTTGTTTCAGTGCTGAGTGTATATCACCCAAGCGGCAGCAGCGGCGAAGAGCGACAAGCATTTAAAATGAAATGGCTTAGCGATTTTTCAAAATTTATAAATGATTTGCGGAAAGAACGACCTAAGCTCATTATTTGCGGCGATTACAACATTTGCCACAAACCCATTGATATACACAATCCAAAAAGTAATGCAAACACATCGGGCTTCTTACCTGAAGAACGCGAATGGTTTGATAATTTTGTTGGACATGGTTATGTTGATACATTCCGGCATTTTAATAACGAACCCCATCAATACAGCTGGTGGAGTTATCGGGCAAACTCACGCGCTAAAAATTTAGGTTGGCGTATTGATTATAATATGGTGACCGAAAATTTAAAATCAAAACTAAAACGCTCGGTTATTTTACCAGATGCTTTACATAGCGATCATTGTCCGGTTTTGGTAGAAATAGATTTTTAATCGCTACGAATTATTCCGAAGGAACCACTTTGTGGCAAATAGCAGCCATACGAATAGCTGCATCTTCTAAATAATATTTTTCTTTAATTCCAATAGGAAACCTACTGCTCATTCGTACTATTCGTATGTATTAATTCGTAATTCGTAGCCGCAATTAACACAGCGTTGTAAATAACTCTGTTTCAGTCCGTCTCATACCGGCTTTAAATAGTCGGACTTTAGCCCTGTATAATTTTTTTGGATGAAGAAGATACTATTGGGTCTTGTATTATTGAGCTTTTGCTCACGTTTTCAAGCCCAATCTATTGTTGATTTAAATGATGATGCCGAATCTTATATGGAGGCTCATGACTATGAACGCGCTTACCAAGCCTATGATAATTTATCTAACAAAGAACCAAAAAATGCTTATTACATCTTTCTAAAAGGCAAATGCACCTTTCATTTGCCAAGCAGAAAACAAGAAGCTATTACTCTTTTTCAAAAAGCTTACGAAATGGAGCCAAAAGAAAAAAGTATTCTTTTAAATCTTGGAAAAGCCTATCACCTCAATTATCGCTTTGATGAGGCCATTGCTTATTTTAACGAATTCTTAGCTACTAATCCCGATAAATTACAAAAAGAAGAAGCAGAAAGATTAATTGAAAACGCCGAGTACGGAAAAAAAATAGTGCAAACTATGCTTGAAGCGGATATTAGAAATATGGGTCCGCCAATTAATACTACTGCCGAAGAATATGTTCCCATTTTGTCTGCCGATGAGTCGGTGCTTATATATACCTATCGGGGAGTTAATAGTATGGGAGGTTTAATGGATGAAAAATTTAAACCCGCCCCCGAAACCGGTATTTATTCGGAAGATATTTTTATGTCGAAAAAAGAAAAAAAAGATTCTTCTTGGTCCGTCCCCGAACCCATAACACAATTAAACACCAAAGGCAATGATGCGCCGATAGCTTTATCGCCCGACGGACAAACCCTATTTACGTTTAGAAGCGGAGTAAAAGACAGCGGAGATATTTATGTAAGCCATCTTGAAGGAGACAGATGGAGTGTACCCGAAAAATTAAAAGGAGAAGTAAATACAAACTATTGGGAAGGCAGTTGCTCTATAACCGCCGATGGCAAATATCTTTACTTTACCAGCGAAAGACCCAAAGGTTTCGGTAAGCGCGATATTTATGTTGCAGAAAAAATGGGAGACGGTTCCTGGAAAAATGTAAAAAATTTAGGGCCTGAAATAAACACAAAATACAATGATGATACGCCTTTCATTCACGCTGACGGTGTTACTTTTTTCTTTAGTTCGGAAGGACATAAAAGCATAGGCGATTATGATATTTTTTATACCATTAAAAAAGATAACACCTGGATTGAACCCATTAACATGGGCTACCCGCTTAATACCACTGATGACGATCGCTTTTATGTAATTAATGCCAAAGGCGATAAAGGTTATTTTTCCTCTAACCGTGTTACACATGGCGGCAACGGAACCGCAGATATTTTTACTGTATCGCCAGGTATACTCGGCGAAAAACCTATACTGGCAATGGTTTTAGGAAATATTTATGGAAACGGAGAACCCATCAACGCACAAATAGAAATTACCAAAAAAAGTAACGGCGAAAAAATTGGTCCTTTTACTTCTAATGCCAAAACAGGTAAATACTTAGTTGCACTAACACCCGGCGAAAATTATACGTTTAAAGTGCGCGCCACAGATTATGACGAACAAAGTGAAGATTTAGATATTGCCACACTCACCAAATTTGTTGAAATAAGAAAAGATTTTCGCTTACTAAAAAATGGTTACACCGATACTGTAAAATCTAAAAAACTTAGCGATCTTTTAGGTGTAACCGACACCTTAAAAAAAGTTTCTGATTCTTTACCTGTAACACACACAAATTCATCTGACCCATGCGATGGTTTTAAAACACTTGATTTTACCGCGCTTAAAAATAAAAGTTTAAACGATCCTGCCGTTTACGAAAAATTATTAGCGATAGGAGAAAAAATCTGTTCAGAGAAAATGGTTTTTAAAGTGCAAATAGGTGCGTATCGTCATCCCGAAAATTATAAATGGGATAAACTGCAGGAATTCGGAACTCCCGAAACAGTTAACTACCCCGATGGTATAACACGTTTTACACAGGGCAAATTTAACGGCATACTGGTTGCCGAAGAGCAAAGACAAAAAGCAATTAAAAAAGGACAAACAGATGCCTGGATAGTTGGTTTTATTGATGGCAAACGTTATACCTTAGAAGAATTAATAATGGTTGATTTTAATAATAAAGATATTTCTCTGTTCAATGAAAACCTGGAATTGCTTAAAGATTATATAACCTATAAATAAAAATGGAAAACACAGAAATCATTCCCGAACAAAAACCACAAGGTTTAAAAGTTTTGTGTGTGCTTACTTTTATTTACACTTCTTTCATCGGGCTTTTTTCATTGCTGGGTTTAATTTTTGCAAAACCATTTTTTAATTTCATGACAAATCTCTACGGGCAATTGCAAAACAACCCCGATGTAAAAGAAGAACAATTACAACAAATACAAAAATTACTTGAACTGGGCGTAGGCAAATTTGCCATTATGTGCGGCGTATTTTTATTGATTATAGGCGCTTCTTTTTACGGCGCAGTGCAAATGTGGCAAATGCGTTACAAAGGTTTTATTTTTTATGCCGTTGCCAATACCATGTTACTTGTTTCAAACGCAGTTCAAGTAAATATTTTCGGCATTATTATAGATTGTCTGTTTTTAGGGCTTTATTTTTGGCAGAGTAAGGCGCTGAAGAAATAAGTTTCCTTTAGGAATACCGAAACAAAAACCTACTGATTTTAGAGGCATTTCTAATAGCGAAAGCATCGATGTATTTATAGAAAAGATAGGAAACACTTACAACGCAAGAGAGAGATACTACAAAAGTTATAGGTATACTCGCACAATCAAAAAAGTATCTATGCAAAAAATTGTACGTATATGATGATACAATAGGTATCAGACATAAATGAAGAAGATAAAGCCCAAATGAAATTTTTCCTAAAAACAAAAATGGTTTTGTTGTAAAAAATATTTTCAATTTACTGCTGTTTACAAAAACAATCAGTAAAAAGGAACATCCAAATACATTAGCAAGTTCGTAATAGTTTTTATTGCGAAAAATTAATGTGAAACGATACATAGTTTGTTGAAGAGAATTATCAAAGGAAACGTAAGGAAAAGAAGCAAGGTACAAACCGAGTAAAACCAATCCAACTTTCACAACAGGCAAGGAAACTATCCTTTTATAGCTGTTATTATTGTGTTGAAGATAACAAATGAACATCCCGAATGAAAATGCTTTATAATGTGTGTCGCCAATTATAAATTGTATAAATATTATTGCAAGAAATAATTTTGTCTTTCGCTCTATCTTATGAGTAACTAAAAGAAATATAAAGAGTAAGAAAGAGCCTAAAAGCTCTGTATGCATCGTCCAGAGCACAGCGTTATAATCAGATCTTCCCGCAAAAGAATCATACAAGCCATATTTTAAAGTTTCAAAAAAATTCAAATTGTCAGGGAATATTCTTGCCAACCAATCTCTATTGCTATCTGTAATTGGTATGTACTCTTTACTAAATAAATTACCCTTATGAAGCGCCCAAACTAAAACACAAGAAGCTAAAACAGGTATTGCCAGACGAAAATATCTTTTTAAAATATTATTTCGCAAGAGTTTTAGTGTTGGGGTTATAAAATATTGATAACTCAGCACATATCCGCTAAGGATGAAAAAAAAACCAACAGCAAATCCCGGATTCAAAAATAGATTCAACGGCGTAAAGGCAACCAACTTATAAATACTAAAATTAGAAGACAATACACTTTCAAATGAAATGCCTCCTGTAATATAAGCCGGAGAAAAACAAAACATAAAATGATGTATAAAAACTATAAGAGCAAGAATTCCTCTTAATCCATCGAGATATGCTATACGATTACTTTGCATCAAATACTTTATAAAACAAATGTAGTGTAAAACCTCATTAAATTTTAATCCTGTAAATCAATCTGCTTTATACCTTTGAGGAATTATTCCCATGCAACACACCAACAGCCTAATACATCAAAAAAGTCCGTACTTATTGCAGCATGCGCATAACCCGGTAAATTGGTATGCCTGGAGCGATGAAGCTTTTGCAAAAGCCAAAGCAGAAAATAAATTGGTATTAATAAGCATTGGCTATTCTTCCTGCCATTGGTGCCATGTGATGGAACACGAATGTTTTGAAGATGAACAAACAGCTGAGTTGATGAATTCTCATTTCGTTAATATAAAAGTTGACAGAGAAGAACGCCCTGATGTTGACCATATTTATATGACGGCAGTGCAATTAATGTCGGGACACGGAGGCTGGCCGCTTAATTGTTTCGCCTTGCCGGATGGGAGACCTGTTTATGGCGGAACTTATTTTCCGAAACAACAATGGATAAATTTGCTCAATAAACTTTCTTCACTCTATATAACTAATAAAAATCAAGTTGAGCAATACGCACAAGAACTTACGCAAGGGATTAAGCAGACAGATGAGTTGATTCGCGTTGCTTCCGAAGAAACCCTTCGACAGACTCAGGGTGACATTTCAAAAGAAGTAATTAAAAATTCTGTAAGTAATTGGCAAAAACGTTTCGATAAAGTTAACGGAGGGAATATAGGTTCGCCAAAATTTCCGATGCCAACAAATTATTTGTTTCTATTGAAGTACGCTCATTTAAGCAAAGACGAAGAGTTATTGCAATTCACGCATCTTACGCTGCAGAAAATGGCACATGGCGGTATTTACGATCATTTAGGAGGAGGCTTTGCACGTTACAGTACAGATTCGCTCTGGAAAGTACCGCACTTTGAAAAAATGCTGTACGATAACGCGCAATTAATTTCGTTGTATGCCGAGGCTTATAGACAATCGCAAAATCCGCTTTACAAGCAAGTTGTTTATGAAACAATTGATTTTTTAGAGCGGGAAATGATGTCGGCCGAAGGCGGCTTTTACAGTGCTTTAGATGCCGATAGCGAAGGAGTTGAAGGAAAATTTTATGTGTGGACAAAAGAAGATTTACATCAATTATTAAAAAAAGACTTTGATTTATTTGCCGATTATTATTCGGTAAACGAGCAAGGTTATTGGGAAGATGAGAATTATATTTTGTTAAGAGATTTACCTGTTGCGGAAATTTTACTGAAACATCAAATCACCGGAGAAGAATTGCTAAAAATAATTTCTGTCTGCAAAGAAAAATTACTGGCAGAAAGAAATAAACGCATAAGACCCGGGCTTGACGATAAAATCATTACGTCTTGGAATGCTTTGCTGTGTAAGGCTTTTGGCGATGCTTACCTTGCGTTTAACGAAGACAAGTTTTTACAACTGGCACAAAAAAATGCGGATTTTATCGATAACTATTTATTTAAAAAAGATTTGTCTACCGGACAGGCAGGTAATTCTTTATATCGCTGCTGCAAAAAAACAGAAGGGTATGGAGATGGGCTTTTAGATGATTACGCTTTTACCATTGATGCTTTTTTAAATCTTTTCTCGATAACCGGCGAGGAAAAATATTTAACGAAAAGCGAGAAATTAACTCAGTATTGTTTCGCCCAATTTTTTAATTCCGAAAAAAATCTTTTTTACTATACTTCAAGTTCCTCCGAAAAACTTATCTCAAAAAGTTTTGAAGTGAATGATAATGTAATACCTGCTTCTAACTCGCAAATGGCTATCAATCTGCATACGTCAGCAAGTCTTACGGGCAATACAATGCACGAAGAGGTTTCCCGCAAAATGCTCTCGCAAATGGCAGATGAAGTTCACTCGAGTCTCTCCTCCCACGCTAATTGGGGCTTGCTGGCATTACGTCATATTTTTAACTTTTACGAAGTTTGTATTGTTGGTAACAATGTTGATGAATTTATGCGTGGCTTCGCTAAACATTGCCACCCAAATGCCATTTTTGTTTATAGCAAACAAGCTTCAAACATTGCCTTACTGGCAGGGCGTTACAAACCTAAGGAAACACAAATTTATGTGTGTTCAAATAAAACCTGTAACAAACCCGTAAGCAGCATTGATGAAGCACTTAAACAATTAGCGTGAACGCACTTAAATATTTAATACTTTTTCTTATTCTGTTTTCTTTTACCAGCGCCCAACAATTTGTGCCGCCGCCGCCAAATAATGCAGATAATATTCCTAATTTTAATTTTTCTGAAATAAAAACCCGTAAAATAAAATCCATTGTGTATGATGTGGTTGATAAAAAAGATTTTCAGATTGCGGAAGACAAAGACCTGAGCCGGCATTATGAATTTGACAGCCTGGGGCGTTTAACACGTTGTTACTATACAGTCATCAGTCGTATTATACAAAAAGAGTTTCGCACAGCACCCATAACTAAACACCGGCGCGTGATTAGTTCAGGTAGTGTTTACTATAAAAACGTATATGAGTTTGATACTTTATCCTGTATATTTTTATACGATGTAAAAAGTAATTTAACCTGCAAGCGTTTTAACGACGGAAATTATTACAACGCTAATTACTATTGGTATGACAGCCTTAATCGGGTTACCCGTATGTTATCTTGTAAGGAAACTAATGCAAGTCCGGATAAATCGGTTTTTGCACTGGGAACACAACAGGTATTATTAGATGAACGATATAAATATGTTGTTACCTCAGAAAACCAATACAAACAACTTTGTTTGAACGATGAGAACCGGGTATATAAAGAAATAATTGTAAACCTGAATAAAAACAAAAAGCCTTTACAATATAACGAAAGCTTTGTAACTGCCTGGGTAAATCAGGTGACAAGTTTTAGTTACAACGAAAATAATTTACTTACCCAAAAAATATACGCTTCAAACGCAGGTGGAAAAATGGAATTAAAAGAAACTTACGAATACAAAAACAGTTTGTTAGATACCGAAAAGCGCTATAAAAACAATATTTTGCAAATAGAAACAGGTTATGTTTATGATTCCGAAACCAAAATGCTAAACTCTTTTGTTAGTCGCGATCCCATAAACAAAACCATGCAAATTGTTAAACTTATTTACGCTTACTATTAATTTTATTTAAAAACCAATCCGGGTTTACTTCATATCCGAAATAACATTCGTAGCTTCCTGCAAATAAATATCTTTCTTTAAGTTAAGCGCCCACTTTTTTTCACGGTTAAGTTTAGTCGTATCTACCGAAAGACGTTGTACATCTGTTGTTAAAAGCGAAGCATCAAAGCCTTTAATATCATTTTTAAGCTCGTCGTATTTTTTATTTTCCTCTCTGTATTTTTTTGCTTCGGCTACGTATTTCTCCAGATTGAGACTGTATTTAGAATCGTCTTTTTTAGCTTTTATTTCTTTTGCTTCCTGATCAACCAAATTAAATTCCTTGCTTTTTTTAATACGCTCGACGCTTTGCTTCTTTAGTTTTTCGTAATTAATATTGTTTAAAGGTTCGTATTGAGCTTTTGCAATTTCATCCCAAGGCAATGGGTTATCTAATTCTTTCTCGCCTGTTTCAATATAAAAATAGGGATCGGGCAAAGAAATATCCGGCTTTACTCCTATTAGTTGCGTGGTGCCGCCATTTATCCGATAAAACTTTTGCATGGTAACTTTTAAAGAACCTAATGGTTTCACAGAATCTAATTGAGGTATAACGTAATTATCTAATTCTAAAAAAGATTGTACAGTACCTTTTCCAAACGATTGAGAGCCCATAATAACAGCGCGCTTATAATCCTGCATGGCTGCTGCAATTATTTCTGAAGCTGATGCGCTATTGCGATTTACAAGAACTACAAAAGGACCATCGTAAGTTTGCTCAGAATTTTTATCGTTAAGCTGATCTATTTTTGTTTCTTTTGTTCCATCTTTTTTCATTTCATTTTTGCGCACCTGCACAATAGGGCCTTGTTTAATAAACAGTCCGGCCATTTCAACTACTTCCGGTAAAGAGCCGCCGCCATTATCGCGTAGGTCAAGCACAATGCCGGTTACTTTTTCGTTTTTTAATTTGACTACTTCATTTTTTACATCCTGCGAGCAATGGTGCGCGCCTGTGCGGGTAAAATCGCTGTAAAAAGTTGGCAATTTAATATAGCCTGTTTTATTTTTTCCGTTCTGAATAATTGCCGAGTGCGCATAGGTTTCATCCAACTCAATAATTTCGCGCACAAGTGAAATTACTTTTATACTTCCATCCGGTTTTTTAACGGTAAGATTTACGGTAGTTCCCTTTTTTCCTTTAATAAGTTCAATGGCATCGTCAATATCCATTCCAACAATATCAACCGGTTCAGCAATGCCTTGGGCAACTTTTATTATAAAATCGCCTGCCTTCAGTTCGCCTTGTTTATAAGCGGGACCGCCCACAACCAATTCGGTTATTTTAATGTATTCGTCTTTTTGTTGAAGCCTTGCTCCTATTCCTTCTAACTGACCGCTCAGCATTTGATCGAATTTCTTTTTTTCTCTGGGAGGAAAAAACTCGGTATGTGGATCGTACATGGCGGTAATGGTATTTACATATTCGGCATAGCGATCTTTTTTGGTGCGTTTTTTAAGAAATTTAAAATAATCGTTCATGGTTTTTAAAACTTTGCCGCGTGCCTCTATTTCCAGCGAATCAAAGGGTCTTACTTTAGCAATGGTATCTTTTTTTGCTTTTATCTTTTCTTGTACATCCATCAACTCATTAAGTTTTGCAACTGTTTGGTATTGCACATACTGCCTCCATTTATTTTTTAACTCAGTTTCGTTTTTGGCATATTGCATTTTTTCCGCATCTGTTTCATATTCTTCGTTTACTTTATAATCAAATGGTTTTGAAAGAGCCTCTTTATACCAGGATTCTTTTTCAGCAATACGCCGTGTAATTAATTCGTTTGAAAGGTCAAATAATTCAAAGGTTTCATTTTGTATCTGATCATCTACTTTGGTTTTGTATTTGGCCATGTTAGCGGTATCTGCCTGCATCAAAAACATTTTGCTTCCGTCAACATGCTTCATATACAAATCAAAAAAGCGTGCCGAAAAATTATCGTCAATTTTTTTGGGATCATAGTGGGCGTTGTTAAGTCCGCTCATTACAATTTCAAGTATTAACTGGTTTTTATCGAAAAAAAAGTTGGCTGCAGATAAAGAGAATAATGCCAGTGCAACAGTAACAACAATAGGTTTCAAAATGCGAATTTGCATAACAATAGTTTAGGTTTTAAAATTAACGAAATTAAGTGTGTGTTATTGCGAAAAATAGAAGAACGACTATTAAATTACGTTAAAGGCGTTTTAATAGTTGCAATGGTATAAGAGAATTAGAACTTGGCTTTGGTTATACGGCGACGTTTTTTGTTTTTAAGAACGTAACCTACCTTTAGTTGTAAATTCATATAAGAATCTTTATCCTTGATATTACCTCTTTGGGCACCGCTTCCGTTGCCATTTGGATCTGTTGCTCCCTTTATTAAACCAAGACTTGGATCTGCCAAAGCTACAGCAACCGGACCTTTGTATTGCATGAGTTTACCCTTATCGTAATAGGTAGAACTAACATCATCAATATAATCGGTAAAGGTTTTACGGAAATTATACTCTAACCCAAGCGTCCATCTTTCGTTTAATTTATATCGAAGTCCTATACCAATAGGAATTGATATAGATATTCTTTTATAAGGTTTGCTGTTGCTGCCCGGAAGCCCTTGCCCCTCTGTACTTAGATCGTGCAGATTATACCAAGTACCTCCATAATTTGCTTTTGGATTAAAATAAAAACCTCCTATACCAACAAACAAATAATAATAAGAACTGTATTGCTTATAGCGCCTGAACATGGTTTTTTTAATGTGGTATTTGTTTCCATGTCTGTCGAACGATAAAGAAAGTTCAACAACTGTACTGAATTCGAAAATATTTGATTTAAAATTTAAATTTCGGTTATGACGAAACGGTTCGAGGGTTAATTTATCATCACCTTTTACCTGAAGATAAGAAAACTCGGTACGTGAAGCGAAACGCTTATTGATTCTATATCTATATCCTAAAGAAGCCGATGGTGATGTTAAAACCATTTCTAAATCGGCGTAGCTGTAATGGGTACCTATTTTATTTAAGCCCCCTAAATCGCCTAAAAAGTTAGAAACGCCTCCGCCAAAAAGCCATTCTTTTCGTTCCTTTTTCCACGAATCGTGTTTAGTAAAATACTGAGCCTTTGCCGAATAGCAAAAGATTATAAAAAAAACAAAGCAATATCTTATTCCTTTTTTCAAAAGAAGTGGCATTTAACCCGTAAATATAATACTTTTTAACAGTACTTTCTTAACAAATTGTTAAGGGGGCTGCCCCCTACCTCACTAATTGCAGATATCCTTGCTTGTTTGTAGACTTCGCTTTACTGTCTGAGTAACTTAAAATAAAGTAATAAGTGCCATCAGTAACTTCCTTGCCACTTGAGGTGTTTTTTCCATCCCAACCTCCTTTTATATCACTCCACTCATAGAGAAAAATACCCCAGCGGTCGTATATTTTGCAGTTAAAGGTGCTAATTCCTGTTCCGTTAATCATAAACAGATCATTTATATTGTCGCCATTTGGAGAGAATACATTAGGGATGATGATTACCAAAGGCACATCTGTTACAATAATTATGACGCTTGCTGTATCCAAACAACCATGATTGTCAATTACAGTAAGAATAACATCATAAGTTCCTGCTGAGGAATATGTTTCACTTGGACTTACTTGACGCGAGGTGTCTCCATTGCCAAAATTCCAATAATTACTTAATGATGTTCCGGTTGAGGCATTTGTAAAGATTACTGTTGCAGGAACCTGTCCGGAAAAAATATTGGGTGTAAATGCCGCATTTGGTATTGGAAATACAGAAACCGATACAACAGCTGTATTAACACAACCGTTAACATCTGTTCCGGTTACAGTGTAAGAAGTTGCTGTTCCGGGTACAGAAATTGAAGGTCCTGTTTGGTTTGTACTCCAGGTGTAAGTAAATGCTCCGGCAGCCGATAAGGTTGCATTAGAACCTGCGCACACCGAAACTGAATTAGCTGTAACAATTGGAGGAGAATTTACTGTTACAGCAGATACAGCAAAATTGTTACATCCATTTCCATCCGTTCCAAAAACAGTATAAGACGTTGTTGCAGCAGGGTTAACGGTAATTGTATTTGTGTTAGCTGTAGTATTCCATGTATAGGTTGAAGCACCGTTTGCGGTGAGTATAATTGAGCCTCCGTTACAAATAGAAGCCGGGTTTGGGTTAACTGTAATTATTGGCAAAGCATTTACCGTTACAGTTGTTGTTTGCTGACCTTGACAACCATTAACATCTGTTCCGTTAACTGTATAAGAAGTTGTTGTATTTGGATTAACCGTAATTGTGTTTGTTGTAGCAGTAGTATTCCATGTATAAGTTGAAGCACCGTTTGCCGTAAGTGTAGTTGAGCTTCCGTTACAAATAGTTGCCGGGTTAACTGCAATTATTGGTAAATTATTTACGTTTACAGTAACAACATTTGAATCTCGGCAAGTGCCCGATGAACCAACAACAGTATAAGTTGTAGTTACGGTTGGCGTTGCTGTTACAGAGGACCCTGAAGATGAATTTAAAGTACTTGCAGGTGACCAAGTATAAATACCTGCGCCGTTACCTGTTAAAGTTGTAGATGAACCATTGCAAATAACTGAAGGTGTTGGAGCGGCAGATACCGTTAAACTATTAACCACTGCAACACTCGTTGTTGCCGTGTTTACACATCCGTTAACATCAGTGCCTGTAACAGTATAATTTGTTGTAACAGTTGGTGTTGATGTAATAGAAGCGCCGGTTTGAGTCGTATTCCAAGTATAAGTTAAAGCACCTGAAGCAGTAAGCGTTGCCGTATTACCCGGACAAATATTTACTGAGTTTGTAGTTACTGTAGGTAAAGGATTTATTGTTACTGAAGAAACAGCAAAATTATCACATCCGTTAACATCAGTTCCAACAACAGTATAATTTGTAGAACTTGAAGGATTATCTGATATTGAACTTCCTGTTTGTGTAGTTGACCAAGTATAAGTTAGCGCTCCGTTAGCATTTAATGTAACAGTTCCTCCTGTACAAGTTGCAGGTGAATTAACGGTTACAGTTGGAGAATTATAAACCAAAATTGTTCCGGTTGATGTATTTACACAACCATTTACATCTGTACCGGTTACTGTATATTGTGTGGTTATTGCCGGAGAAGCACTGATAGATGTTGCAACAGTTCCGGTATTCCAGGTATAAGTTGAAGCTCCTGACGCAGTAATTGTTGCGGTAAAGCCCGGACAAACCGAAGCGCTTGCAACAGTAATAGTTGGCAATGCATTTACATCAACCGTAAATGTTGAATTAATTGCTGCACAAGCATTTGTTGCAGTTACCGTATAAATTGTTTGTACTCCGGGTGCAACGGTAAAACTTGTTCCGCTTCCTGAGCCCGGGTTCCAAGTGTAACTAACACCGGCTTGATTAGTTACTGATAAAACTGTGCTGTTTCCATTACAAATTGTTGCACCGCCCGAGCTGCTTATTACAGGTGCAGGCAACGCAATAACATTTATTGAAACTGTGTTTGTTACTACCGTTAATGTGCATTTTCCCTGCGCGGTTAAGGTAAAAGTAACTGTACCTGATTCTCCTGCACCGGGCGTGTAAGTTGGATTAACAGTAGTAGAACCCAAACCGCTAAGTGTTCCGGTTGGCACACTAACTACCCCTGTTCCGCTGGTTGTCCATGTATAAGTAACAGCAGGGCCTGAAACTGTAGCATTAATAGTTGCAGTTGCATTAGCACAAACCGAAGAGGGTGATGTGGCCGAAATTAATATTGGAATATAAGGTGCCTGGCAACCATTATTTACATAAGTTGGATTACCTGCTGCATCATATTCAACAGAAGCACCATTATTTTGACTGGCAGATCCGCCGTAAGTTCCAAATTGATTTGTGAGTAATTGTGCTTGATAGCTAACAGTTTCTGAACAAGATGGCGTGCCTGTGTAATTAAATGTAAGATTTCTTATAGCCACTGTGCCGGTTGGAACGGTAGTAATTGTTCCCGTGTTATTATTATTTACAAAATGCCCATTGGTATTACCTACCACCTGAAAGAGAACATAAAGCGTATCTGTTAAGTTTGCAAAAGAATTACCGGCAGTACACATTGCTGTTGAAGTAATAACAAGTACTTCCGAATTTGCAGGAAGAACTCCTCCAACGGGTTCTTTTAAATAACCGCATTTTACAATAGTTGCATTTAAGGCCGCAACAAGCGGATTGGTTATAGCGCCCGGTGTTTGCCAACCCCTAAAAGGATTACCGGCGTTAGGCCATGTTGGCGTAAGGCTGGCCGTAGCGGTGGTCATGTAGGCAATATTTAATGCCGTATTGCCCACTTTAAAAAGCACCATTTCATTTTCGCCCTCTGTAGCACCGACAGCACAGGGTGGTATTGCATTACAAGCATCCACTAAAATACTTTCTATTTGAAGGCATTGCGCAGAAGAATTATGAATTAAAAATGTAGAATTAAGAATTAAAAGGACCGATGCAAAAATTAACTTTGAATGTTTCATTATTCTTATGTAAAATATTTATTAGTGTAAAAAAAATTGTTTTTATAAGTAAACAACTAAAGTTTATTTTGATACTATTATTTTTTTGTGAACAGGTGTATTATCTCCGCTTTGATAAACCAATAGGTAAACGCCTGCAGTTTCGGGTGAGGCAATTACTATTTCATTATCGCCTTCGTTAAGTTGTTTGTTGGTGTCTGATATTTTACTTCCTGAAATGTCGTACAGAGTTATGTTTACTTCTTGCGGAGAATCTAAGTGGAATTTTCCGATAATTTTATCCTTATCTGTATTGTAATAGGCTATTAAATTTAGGTCTTTAGTTATTGGCACACCATAAGAAGTACCCAATCTAATTATTGGACTGTATCTAAAATTACCATTATAATCAACTTGTTTTAAACGAAAATAAGGAGTTGCGTTTCCTATTTCTGCCGTAAAAGGGCAACTGTATTTTATTTTTTGAACACTGTTACCCGCTCCTTTTATTTCTTTATAGGGAATAAATGTTGTTGCATCTAAAGAATACTCAACCATAAAATAATTGTTATTTATTTCTGTAGCGGTAGTCCATCCAAGTTGAATATCTGAAGCAGTTTTATATGCTACAAAATTTAACAACTCTATTGGAAGTACGATAACCCCTATATTAGTGCAAGTACCCGCACCTGAAGTAGGTGTAATAGTATAGGTCATTATTTCATCGCTCCGATTAGCCATATACCACATAGTAGCCCAAGTACCCGTAACTGCCGCACCTGCAAAACCGTTTGCCGAACAAAGCATATTGGCGTTACCGAGACCAGCAGTAAGCCAACAGGCACTACCCAATGGTGCACCATTAAGTCCAGTTGCCCCACCATTAAGAGTGGCAGTATTAAGACCCGCAGCACCGGCACTACATATGCCAATGTTGAGAGCACCGGCAGCTTCTGCGGCAGTTTTGTCAGCTAATGCACAAGGGGTTGCAGCATTTACACTTAGTGCGCTTCCATTATTAATACAAAGAGCATCGGGTCGGTTACTCGCTCCTCCGTCATTCTCTGCTCTCGAATCTATGCAAGCTGCATTTACATTAAAAGGCGCCCCATACTCTGTTACAATATTCACCACGCAGGTTGGAGGAATCCAAACAGATATGTAAGCTTGAATATGTTCTTTTGTATCAGCACCGGTACCACAAAGAGGGCAACCAGCACTTGTACCACAATTTAGTGTGTGGTTAGTTGCGTTAGGCAATGTCATGGGAGCAAAAACAGCATACATAGCTGATAAATTACATCCTCCACCATCAACACCAAAATTGCCACAAATATTATAAATAGATATAGCACCTGTTTGCACTTGAGCATAATTACTCTTACAAACCAATAAAAGAATAGAAATAAAAAACCCTAGTTTTTTCATATAAGTTAGTATTACTGCAAGCGGCTTCAGATTATCCTAGGGGACTCTTTGGGGGTATTCACTTGCAATACAAATTTAACATTTTTTTTGAATTTAACAAATTATCAAATTACTAACAGTTTGTTAATAAACTGAAAAAAAACTGACTATTTCCCTTACCCTCCCGCCTTCTTAGCCTTATACCCATTTTTAATAAGCAATGCTAAAATTTTATCACGGTGTTCGCCCTGTATTAATATTTCGTTGTTTTTAACTGTGCCGCCCACTCCACATTTTTGTTTTAGTTCTTTACCAAGTTTTTCTATTTCTTCTTCACTGCCAAGAAAGCCCGCAACGCGTGTAAGTAGTTTGCCTCCTCCCATACGGTCTAAATGTATGCGCAGACTTTGCTCTCCGGGGTTTAAACTTTCATCCTCGTTTTCATCCTCATTAGTAAACGATAAATTACTATTGGTTGAGTAAACCAAGCCGTCTTCCTTATTTTTTTTGTCCTTTTTGCTCATTGCCCATTCGTATTAAAACAAAACCCAAAATTAAAATTACTGCGCCAATTAGTAGTAACTGAAAAATATTTTTAACAGAAAAAGAAGTTTCGGCTTTTACCTCTGTTGAATTTTCATTCCATAAAACGGACAAATTATCAATAGGAATACTGTTGTTTTTCATCAATGCAGAATCATGTTTTGTCAAATAAAAATAAGCTTCATTAAACTTTTTTGTTTCCTTAAAATATTCAGAAAGATTTTTCCAGGTCTTAAGAAGTCCTTCGTTGTAATTATTTTTTTGTGCTATACCAAGTGCTTTTTGCAGGCAAGAAAAACCTTCCTTAAAATCTTTTTTTGTTAAATATATTTCTCCAAGATTTATATATGCATCTGCTTGTCCTGTTTCATCTTCCATCATTTCAGTAATATCCAGAACCATTAATTGATAACTTTCTGCAGCCAAAGTATCGCCGAGGTTTAATTTACATACACCCATATTTTTATAACATTCCAAAAGCATTTCATAATCCAAAGCTGTTTCTGCAAAATGTATAAGTGTTTCGAAGTTCCCTTCCGCTTGTTCAAAAATTTTCATCTTTATCTGCAGGGAAGCAATTCCCACTATGGCTCCTCTTACCCAATAGTCATCTTCAATACTATTTGCCAACAACAATGATTTTTCATAACAATTAAACGCTTCTTCATTATCATTTATGTTGCTGTAAATATTACCAAGGTTATTCAAAACAATAGTCTGACTTAAAGTATCTCGGGTTTGAATAAAAAATTGCAATGCTTTTTGAAAATCGAGCGCAGCCTGTTCGTGCATACCCATCTGCTCTTTTAATACAGCCTGTAAATTCAAGGCCTTAGCCATGTAAAAATGATTTTTTGCAAGTATGGCAGTTTGGTAACAAGCCTGAGAAAATTTAATAGCTGCTTGTAAATCCTTATTTCTTAAATCAAATCCTTTTTTATAAAGCAAATTTACTTTGGCGGTATCATTGGGGTAAGATTGATATTGCGCCAACAAACTATCCGGCTCTTGTCCGCTTAAAAACAGAGAAGTAAAAAATAACAGGCCAAAAAATTTCAATCGCATGGTGAGCAATTTAGCAGTATTTTTAATTACTTTTGTTTATAATCAAAAAACAATATGCTAAATTATAAATTATTTGTAAAAAACCCTGCCTCACATTATTTATATATTGATTTGGTTATTTCCGACATAAAATCAGAAATGCTAAACTTGCAATTGCCTGCTTGGAGGCCCGGTCGCTACGAATTAGGAAATTTTTCTAAAAATGTAAAAAGACTGGAGGCTTTTGATGCGAATAATAATCCGCTTCCGTTTAAAAAAAATTCGAAAGATTGTTGGCAAATAAATACACAGGGCAACAAACAAATTAAAGTTACTTACAGCTATTACGCATCTGAATTAAATGCGGGCTCTACTTTCGTTGACGAAAACCAAGTGTATGCAAACCCTTGCAATTGCCTTATGTATGTGCCTGAAATGATGCAAAGCGAACACAAAGTTTCATTAGACATTCCCGACAATTATTTTATTGCTACCTCACTAAAAAAAGAAGGCAAAACACTAAGCGCAGTTAATTATGATGAGTTGGCCGATTCTCCTTTTATTGCTGCAGCACATATTAATACCATTTCTTTAAAAATAAATAACATAGATTTTTATTTGCATTTTACGGGAGAATGCCAACCCGATAGAGAAGCGCTGACAAAAGATTTTTCAAATTTTATTACAGAACAATTAGCGTTTTTTAAAGGAGTGCATTTTAAAGAGTATCATTTTTTGATACAAATATTTCCGTACAAATTTCATCACGGTGTTGAACACACTAAAAACACAGTCATTGGTTTTGGCCCCGGCTATCATTTAATGCATGCCGATATTTACAATGAATTTTTAGGATTGTGCTGCCACGAGTTTTTCCATACCTGGAATATAAAAACTATTCGTCCGGCTGAAATGCATCCGTATAATTACACGAAAGAAAACTTTGCGCGCACGGGTTTTGTTTATGAAGGTGTTACTACGTATTACGGCGATAAATTACTTTTTACGGCAGGTATTTTTGATGAACCCGCTTATTACAAAACTTTTGAAGAACGAATTATCAAGCATCTGCATAGTTTCGGACGTTTTAATCTTTCGGTAGGCGATAGTAGTTTTGATAATTGGTTAGATGGTTATACACCGGGCGCTCCGTATCGTAAAACTAATATTTACGATGAAGGCTGTTTAGTGGCTTTCATGTTAGATGTTTTACTAGCGAAACACTCCGGCAAAAAAAATTCTTTACAAACTGTACTCAAAAATCTGTACGATAATTTTTACAAAAACAACAAAGGTTATAGCGAACAGGATTTTACAAATCTCTGCTCTGAGGCAGCCGGAAAAGATTTACAGGATTTTTTTGATAAATATGTTTACGGATTAGAACCTTACGAACCTCTTTTAAAAGAGTGTTTCGGTCAAATCGGACTTCATTTAGAAAAACACCACGCTCTTACTTTCTACGAAAGACATTTAGGGATGAAAGCGGCTGAACATTTGCATCATAAAAAAATTACGATGATTGCTCCTAATTCACCTTCGTGGAAAGCCGGACTTTCTATAAATGATGAGATTTTGGCCGTTAACGATTTTGTTTTAAAGAACGATTTTAATCAATGGCTCACCTATTTCTCTCATAAAAATGAAACCTGTGTACTCACCGTGATGCGCGGTGCAGAACTTAAAAAAATTATTATTCCGCTAAAAGCCGAGGACGATTTTTTTTATACCTATAAAATTAATCATAAAGAAAATAGCAGTCCGGCAGAAAAAGAAAACTTTAATTTCTGGAAAAAATCCTTTCAATAAATTAATTTCTTTCCAAAAAAAAATCCCGATGAAAATTCATCGGGATTTTTTTATTCTTACAATTATCTATTACTTAGAAATAATCAGTTTTTTTACTGTGTTTCCATACTCGTTATTAATGCTGACCTGATACACGCCGTTTGGTAAATCAGAAACATTTAGTACAGCATTAGATTTGTTTGAAATAACAGTATTTATTACTTCGTTACCCACCACATCAGTAATTGAAATGCCAGAAGTCACACCTGCATTTTTCAATTCTATACGCACTGTATTCTGCGCCGGGTTAGGATACAAATTAAAATTACTCTGATTGTTTGTCTTAATGTCATTTGGTATAACAATAGTTACCAAGTAATCTTCTCCTTCTCCACTTCCAAAAGTTGTACAAGCATCAGGAGCACCATTAGGATTTGCGTTTAAACGTGATCTGATACGCATTCCGGTTAATCCTAATGTGGCAGTAGGAGGTATAGTAACAGTTGCCGTATTTACAATTCCCGAAACAGAATTTGTGCAAATCTGAGTCCATTCAGTAGGATCAAAAACACCACTCTGGTCATAATCAATCCAAACCGAAATAATATTTGTGCTGTTTGTAGTGATATTAAAAGTATAAGACATTCCCTGTTCAAATGAAGCCGTTGTATTTCCAGTTGCAGGATAAGAAGTATATGCACCATTTACCGCATTTGTACAAACGCTATCTGTATGATTCAAAGTAGTACCCGTTACATCAAGGTAATACATAAAACCATTACTACATGGAGGATGGGTTGGTACACAATAGCAAAGTGTTGTCGAATTAATTGTCGTTACAGAAACTACCGGTGTAGAATCTACAGAATTACTCAAAGGACAACTTAAAACGACATGATAATAAATTGGAGCGGCATTTATATTATCACTATGATTCATGCCCGTTGCTCCAATAACAGGTGTGTAAGTAGTACCGTTTGTTGATGACATCCATTGGTATGTAACACCCAAACTTGGTGAAGAGCCTGTTAAATTCATATTATAAGGAACATTAGGGCAAACACTTGCAGGGCAACCTACAATTGTTCCCGGGGTGATTGTACCTGTAGCAATACTAACCGGAGTTGTTGTTGCTGATGTTGCACTTGCAGTACAAGTTACAACAACCTGATAATATAAAGGAGTTGTATTTGTACTGTCGTGAAGACTTGTACCTGTTGCTCCAACTATTGGTGTGTATATAGTGCCGTTTGTTGAAGACATCCACTGATATGTGATTCCAAAATTTTGTGAAGAGCCTGTTAAATTAAGGTTATAAGAAATGTTAGAACAAACACTTGCAGGGCATCCGGTAATTGTACCTGTTGTTGGAGTACCTGTACAATTATTTAAACCAATAACACTTAGTTTATCAATGGCCCACCACCATCCCCAGGAAGCAACATAAGTAAATTTAATTTGTACGGTTGCCTGATTAATTGCTCCTGCAGGAAGTACCAATGTTGTTTGTACCGCAGGATTTGGAAACCCAATGTTTGCAGAATCATTGCGAATAGATATCCAGCTGGTTCCGCCATCTGTGCTATAACTTATGTCGTGATGAGACGGAAGAAAGTATTGAAACTGTTCACTAAAAATAAGATTAGCCTGCAAAAAACCTACTGTTGAAAAAGCAGGAGTGGTTAAACTCGCGTTTTGTTTGTGTCCGTTTCCGTAAAGGTCAGAATCAATAATGGCGAATGCCGTATCAAATCCTGCACCGGTAATTACTCTTGGTTTAGGATTATTAAATTCCCATAACATTGTTCCGGGCAAGCCTAAGCTATCATTGCTCCAACCTATAGGTAAAGCCTTGGTTGAAAAGTCTTCCGACAATAAAACTGTTTGAGAAAATGCTGTGCCAAATGCCAGTAAAGCAAATAAAGTAAGTAGTTGTTTTTTCATTTTTTAATTGTTGTTAGTTTGCGGCGCAAAAGTAAGTAATTAATAATAAACAGGTATAAAACCAAAAAAGCCCCTCATTATTAGTGAGAGGCTTTTCTTTTCAATTAAAAATTATTTACGGTAAACTTATTTTCTTTTCCAACTCATCAATATAAGCGCGGAAACGTTTATCGGTATCCATTAAATTGTTTACTGTGCGGCAAGCGTGTAAAACCGTAGCGTGGTCTTTACCTCCGCAATGCATTCCAATAGTTGCCAAAGATGATTTGGTCATGCTCTTAGAAAAATACATCGCAATCTGACGAGCCTGTACAACTTCGCGTTTGCGGGTTTTAGATTTCATTAAGTCGATTGGCAGATCAAAATAATCGCAAACCACTTTTTGTATGTAATCTATAGAAACCTCACGAGCGGTTGTTTTCACAAACTTGTCAATCATTTGTTTGGCAAGTTCCAGTGTAATAGCTTTTTTATTTAAAGTTGATTGAGCCAACAACGAAGTTAAAGCACCTTCTAACTCACGCACGTTACTGGTAATGCTGTAAGCCAAATATTCTATTACTTCTTTTGGAAGATCAATACCTTCTGTGTAAATTTTCTTTTCTAAGATGGCAATACGTGTTTCCAAACCTGGAGGTTGTAAATCCGCCGAAAGCCCCCATTTGAAACGAGACAATAATCTTTGCTCAATACCTTGTAAATCTACGGGAGGTCTATCCGAAGTTAAAACCACTTGTTTACCGCTTTGGTGCAGGTGATTAAATACATGAAAGAATACATCCTGTGTTTTTTCTTTGTTGGCTAAGAACTGAACATCGTCAATCATTAACACATCAATCATCTGATAGAAATTTACAAAATCGCTTTGCGCGTTATTTTTAATAGCATCTACAAACTGACGGGAGAAAATTTCTGACTGTACATACAATACAGTTTTGTTAGGAAAATTATTTTTTACTTCGATACCGATAGCCTGCGCTAAGTGCGTTTTACCTACACCGTTAATACCGTAAATCAATAATGGGTTAAAAGCAGTTCCACCCGGTTTTTGCGATACAGCAAAAGCAGCAGAGCGTGCAAGGCGGTTGCAATCTCCTTCTACAAAATTATCGAAAGAGTATTTAGAATTTAATTGCGACTCGACTGTAATTTTTTTAAGACCCGGAATAATAAAGGGATTTTTAATAGGATTAGCGCTGATATCAATTGGCATTGACATAGGCGAATTCTTTAGTTCTCTTGAAAGAGAGGGAACCCTTATAGTAATAGGTTTTTCGCTTTTATAAGAGTTTTCTACAATGATGTTATACTCCATACGACCTTCCGGTCCAAGTTCTTTACGGATAACTTTACGGAGCAAGGTAATGTAATGCTCTTCCAGCCAGTCGTAAAAAAACTGCGAGGGCACCTGAATGGTTAAAACTTTCTCTTGTAATTTAATTGGCTTAACGGGTTCAAACCAGGTTTTAAAATTTTGCGGGTTAACATTATCCTTTACTACATCGAGACAGTTTTTCCAAACAGATTCTGCTGTTTTCTTATCCATGTTTTAATTTCGTTTTTAAAAAATTATTAGAACTAGTATCTTTATCAATGCGCTTATTAACTTCTATTTGTTTGTAACAAAAAATCCATTTCTGAATCTGAAAGCAAATAAATACTAAAAATTCTGCAAAAAAAAATTTATTATCACTTGTTTTTATTATTTTTTTTTCTTCCTGCTATTTTTCAAAAAAAATTTTGGTGGTTGAATTATTTTGTTATTAAGGTTAGATTTTTGCTTTTTTACCGGCTAAATACACTCCCGCTATAATGAGAATACCCGCTATAACTTTTGTTAAAGTTAACTCATCTTTCCCAAATAACAAAGCAAAACTTGCAGCTAAAAAAGGCTGCATGTAAATGTATGCGCTAACGATAGAAGCGCTTAAAGCCTTAAGGGCAAATGTGTTTAAGAAGTAAGCCAAAAAGGTAGTTGCTACCACCACAAAAAATAATGCAAACCAAGCGTGAAACGTAAACGCCGAAAAATTGGTTTGTACCAAATCGCTATACCCAAAGGGCATAACTAAAAACAAACCAAAGAAAAATATCCATTTCATAACAGTTACCGTCCGGTATTTCTGCATAAAAGGTTTTGCCATAACAACAAACACTGCCCATGAACAAGAATTAATTAGGGTAAGCATATCGCCGGTTGCGGTAGTTTTATCAATAGAAAACCCTTTGCCGCTGGCCAATAATAAAGTAAGTGCTCCGCAAATCCCCAGGGCAATACCACCCGCTTTTGCAATGCTAATCCGCTCTTTTAAAATAACCAAAGTAAAAATAGTTACCACAATAGGGTTGGAGGTCATAATGATAGCCGAGTTAATAGGGTGCGTTAAGTTTAAACCAAAAATAAAACAAAGCTGGTTACAGGCCACTCCGCAAACAGCCAATAAAATAAATTTTACATAATGGTTTTTCTCGGGTTTTTCCTTTTCCATAAAAAAAGAAAGCATCCAGAATAACATACCCGCACCCGCTACACGAAGCAAAACCAATGCACCCGGACCAATAAAATTTGGCATCAAGTCTTTTGCAATAGAATAATTTAAGGCGTAAATTACCTGAGCCGTGAATAGGGAAAGGTGGGCTTTAAAAGAATCTGTCATAGTAATGTTGTAAATGTATTAATTAAATTTAGTTTTGGGCGTTCCCTGCGGGCGGGCTTTCTGCTCCAAGTCCTCGCCGCAATTGTAATTTCGTTCTTGGTAAAAAATCGTGGGCGGCTGTGGGCTTTCCGCTGCAATCCCTAACGCAATACAACATTTCGTACATTTGAAAATCATCATGCAAGTCACCGATCAGTTAAACCGTAGTATTGAATTTAATTTTCCTCCCAAGAGAATTATTTCGCTTGTTCCCTCGCAGAGCGAATTACTTTGGTATTTGGGCTTACAAAAAGAATTGGTTGGCATTACAAAATTCTGCATTCATCCCAATGAAATGTTTAAGAAAGTAATGCGTATTGGCGGTACCAAAACCTTAAATTTTAATACAATAAAAAAATTGCAGCCCGATTTAATCATTGCTAACAAAGAAGAAAACAAGCAAGCCCAAATTGAAGAACTCTGTAAACACTACCCGGTTTGGATAAGCGATATTTATAATTTGGATGATGCTTTAGAGATGATTAAACAAGTTGGTGTAATTACTGATAGAGAAATTCAATCACAGGAATTAGTAAATTCAATAAAACAGAAATGCCGACAATTCAAAAATTCTAAATCAAAAATTCTAAATTCTAAAGTTGCTTACTTAATCTGGAAAGATCCCTACATGGTGGCGGGCTCGCCAACTTTTATTGATCATCTATTAGGTGAATGCAGTTTAGTAAACATTTTTGCCGATGAAAAAAACCGATATCCCGAAATCACTACTCAAAATCTAATTGAAGAAAATCCCAATTTTATTTTTCTTTCCTCAGAGCCCTACCCTTTTAAAGAAAAACATATTAAAGAGTTACAATCTCATTTACCCAACACAAAAATTATTTTGGTGGATGGAGAAATGTTCAGCTGGTATGGCAGTCGCCTGCTTTATGCTTTTGATTATTTTGAGGGTTTACTCTCAAAACTTTAACCGCAAAGAAAACAGCCAAGCAGGCACAAAGCACGTTAAGAAAATTTTATACCTGTTTTGTATTTAGTATTTTCTCCACCCAAACTATAGTTATTTACCAATGCAAAAATAACTTTGTGCTCTTTGCGGTGTAATTCTCCGCGTTCTTTGCGGTTAAAACTATTTGTAGATCAAAACCTCTTTCTTCCCATCGCTTTTCATGTAACCCCTATACATACCGGAAGTATTAAAAGTCATGGCAATATTTCCTTTGGCATCCATTGCAATTAATCCTCCTTCTCCTCCCATAACTTTTAGTTTTTTCATCACAACTTCATTGGCCGCTTGTTCCACCGTCATACCTTTATACTCCATTAAAGCAGAAACATCATAAGCAACTACACATCGAATAAAAAATTCGCCATGCCCCGTACACGATACTCCGCAGGTTTTATTATTGGCATAAGTGCCCGCTCCAATAATGGGCGAATCCCCTACCCTGCCGTATTTTTTATTTGTCATTCCCCCGGTAGAAGTTCCCGCTGCTAAATTTCCATATTGGTCAAGTGCTACAACACCTACGGTTCCAAATTTTTTATTGGCAAAATCATCTTTACTTTTTATTGAACCTTGATCTGATTCGCTTTGTTTTACTTTCTGCAATTGGTCCCAGCGTTTCTGTTCGAAGAAATAAGATGTATCGGCAAATTCGCACTTACATGTTTTGGCAAATTTTTCTGCTCCTGTTCCTACTAACATCACATGTTGAGATTTTTCCATTACGCATCTTGCAGCTGTTATGGGGTTTTTAATAGTACGCACCCCGGCAATAGCTCCTGCTTTCAGGGTTTTGCCTTCCATAATAGAGGCATCCATTTCATTTTTCCCTTCGGCACTAAATACCGAACCCTTGCCGGCATTAAATAAAGGTGAGTCCTCCAAAATTTTTATTGCTACAACAACGGCATCTATACTTGTTCCGCCTTTACTTAATGTATCATAGCCCACTTTTAAGGCTTCCGTTATTTTGTCTTTGTATTGCTTTTCCAATTCCGGATTCATGTTTTCTTTCAGTATAGTTCCGGCACCACCGTGAATTACTAAAGCAAAGTTTTTATTCTGTTTTTCCTGCGCAAACAATCCGCAGGAAAATAAAATTGTGCAGAGTAAAATAATTTTTTTGGTCATAACGATGATATTATTTAATCAAATGTAAATATTAAATCGAAACCGTCATTGCGAACGTAATGACAGTAGTGAGAACTACTTAAACCCAACCGCCGCAAAACCCACCCAATGCCGTATAGTAGCAATTGCCGTTGAACCCATGCCACCCAAATCTTTGACCGGAATGGCTTTGTTACTTAAACTTGTTTCGTAACCTAAAATTTGCCCTTGCAGCGTTGGCATCTTTAAAGTTTCACTTAAATGAAAGGTTGTTAGCAAACCCATTGGCACAGAATAACGACCGCACCAAGTCCAACTGTACTCTTTATAATTATCTTTTTTCACAGTATAATCTGTAAATAATTCGATGTTCGGAAAATGTAATTCTTTGCTAAAACAATTTGTCATTATTTCATTTTCGTGCGCCACCGCTTTTTTATACCCCGCTGAATCGGCGCCGTAGAAAGCAAAATTTCTTCCGCCCCAATCTTCATCGCCATAATGCACCGCATCGGCAGAAATCACAATCGCAATATCTTCCCCCCATTTTAAATTTTTCTTTTTCATTACAACTGCAATAGATTCAGCCAACGATTTAGAAAGAGAGTCTGCTGTGTCAAAACTCATATAAGGCACAAGAATCGAAACAATTTCTATTTTTCTATTATAGTATTGCAAAAAAGGAATTTCCGATTCTACCGAGTGTTCTGTTTTTTGCATAGAATCATTTATCTGATAAATTCCCTTTGGCAATTGAGAAATAATTTCTTCACGCAAGCCCGACACTTTCACATTTCCATATGGCCCACGCCAATGTGTATAGCTATCAAAGACAAGCTGATTTTCTAAATTCAGATTTTTAGCTTTATGTGCCACGCCAAATAAAATAATTGTTTTTGCTTTTATGTTTTGCAAAGCCAGCGGATACATATATCCGACATAGGTATAATCATCATGCGGAGCAATAACCGTTTTAAAAACAGTTTCATGTCCTATTTTTGCCACCTTTCTTTTTTCCTTTAGGTCTTTTTCCTGCGTTCTTAAAATGCGCTTCATAACCGAATCCATTTGTTGCGATGTATGCGCAAAGCCAACCGTATCGGCAAGCGGACGGAGTTTTATATTCTGCCCGTTAATTTGAATGAAACACCAGGTAAAAATTATGAAAAAAGATAGCCGCATGATTTATATTGGTAAAACTATAAATAAATTTCAATTTTGTATCTTTGCAACATGGAAATTAAGCTGAATAAAATAGAAGAAGCCGTAGCAGATATTAAACTGGGCAAAGTAGTTATTGTGGTTGATGATGAAGATCGCGAAAACGAAGGCGATTTTCTTACCGCCGCACGCAATGTAACACCTGAGGTAATAAACTTTATGGCTACACACGGTCGCGGATTAATCTGTGCTGCCGTTACTGAACAACGCGCTAAAGAACTTCAACTTGAGTTAATGGTTAGCGATAATACTTCAGCACATGAAACCGCATTTACTGTTTCTATTGATTTATTAGGGTTCGATTGTACTACCGGAATTTCAGCATCCGATAGGGCTAAAACTGTACAAGCGCTTATCAATCCGGAAATGAAACCAAAAAACTTTGGCAGACCCGGTCACATTTTTCCACTCATTGCAAAAACAGGTGGAGTGCTTAGAAGAACAGGTCACACTGAAGCAACTATTGATTTAGCAAAACTTTCAGGATTTGAACCTTGCGGTGCTTTGGTAGAGATTATGAATGAAGACGGCACGATGGCTCGCCTGCCCGATTTAATTAAAATTGCAGAAAAACATACTCTTAAAATAGTTTCTATAAAAGATTTAATTGCTTACCGTTTACAAAACGAAAGTATTATTGAAAAACAAGTTGAAGTTGATATGCCAACCCAATGGGGCAACTTTAAATTAGTAGCTTACAAACAAACCACAACCGGTTTTGAACATCTTGCTCTATATAAAGGCGAGTGGAAAAAAGATGAACCCGTTTTGGTACGCGTACACTCTTCGTGCGCCACTGGCGATATTTTTGGTTCTTGTCGCTGCGATTGCGGACCTCAATTACACAAAGCCATGGAGATGATTGAAAAAGAAGGAAAAGGCGTTTTGGTTTATATGAATCAGGAAGGCCGTGGCATTGGCTTACTAAATAAATTACAAGCTTACAAATTACAAGAACAAGGTTTAGATACTGTTGAAGCCAATTTGCAATTAGGTTTTAAACCCGATGAGCGCGACTATGGCGTAGGCGCACAAATACTACGCAACTTGGGCGTAAGTAAAATAAAATTGATGACCAACAACCCTAAAAAACGTGCCGGCTTAATTGGTTACGGATTAGAGATTGTAGATAATGTTGCTTTAGAAATAAAAAGTAACAGCCACAATAGCGCGTATTTAAAAACCAAAAAAGAAAAACTCGGTCACGATTTAAAATTGGATTAGTTTTTGTATTTGGGCGTGACCCTGTGGGTCGGGCTTGGAGTTTATCCCGATGCATATCGGGACTGCAAGTCCTCGCCTTGTGTCATTCAGAGCGTAGCGAAGAATCTCCATCGGCTCCGGGCTTTCCGCTACAATCCCTCACGCAGTTCTCCGGAAATTATTTTTTCAATTTTATTAAGACTTGTTATTTAAATTGCGCTCAATATATTTCTCAGAAGGAAGCAATGCTCGCTGAATTCTTCTTGCATAAAATATACTATCCATTACCTCCTTATTTTTTTCGTGTAATTGCTCATAGGCTCTGTCAACTATTATTTTTTGCTTTTCAATAATTGTTTTCTGTCTATTTGTTATACGAAAACGATTGAAAAGAAATATAGAAAATACAAGTACAATTAATAACACCCCGGCTACCGCATAAATTATAAATTGTTGTCGCTTTTTTTCTTCTACAGAAATAGCTTTTAGTTTTTCATGCTCTGCTTTTGATTTAACCTTCAATTCAGCTTCTTTTTTTTCCACTTCAAACTGAGTTTTTAAATCGCCCAGCTGTTTGCTGTTTTCCGCATTAAAAATACTGTCATTTAATTCTTTAAATTTTACATGATATGCATAGGCTTCTTTATAATTACCCTGTTCCTTTGCAAGTTCGGTTAGGTCGAAATAACTGTCTTTTATTTTTTCTTTAGACCCTATTTCCTTTGCCAAAAGCAAACCCTTAGTAAGATAACTATTTGCCTCCGTGTATTTTTTTTGCTT